>QDKV01005017.1_pt1 | contig 22140 bp, 25 predicted proteins | sample 1861101 | NCBI WGS metagenome assembly QDKV01 (sample SAMN04275158, study PRJNA302643) | Fungus metagenome, whole genome shotgun sequencing project. | isolation source: fruitbody | host: Mallocybe terrigena | place: Sweden | collected 2013 | reverse complement strand
ATGGGGACCTGACCACATGTCCATTTTTGACACTGTCAACAACCTGGGGAACCTCTACACTCGTCAAGGCTGTCTTGGAGATGCGGAGATGATGTACAAGCGTGCGCTGGCTGGTAAAGAGAAGGCATGGGGACCTGAGCACACGTCCACACTCAACACTGTCAATAACTTAGGGAATTTCTATGCTGTGCAAGGCCGTCACAAAGATGCAGAAATGATGTACAATCGTGCACTGGCTGGTCATGAGAAGGTATGGGGGCCTGAGCACACATCCACATTCGACATCATCAACAACCTGGGGGCCCTCTACACTCGTCAAGGCTGTCTTGGAGATGCGGAGATGATGTACAAGCGTGCGCTGGCTGGTAAAGAGAAGGTATGGGGACCTGAGCACACGTCCACGCTCGACACTGTCACAAACCTGGGTCGCCTCTATGATATGCAAGGCCATCACAAAGATGCAGAAATGATGTACAAGCGTGCGCTGGCTGGTTATGAGAAGGTATGGGGACCTGAGCACACATCCACACTTGCTGTGGTTGCCAACCTGGATTGCCTCTACAAAAGTTAACACATAAGATGTACTATTTTTAACATTCAGTCATGCGTTATGGGCCCTCAAATATCAATAGTTTATTAGTTTATGATTACCACTGCTTTGTTGCTATGCTATTCTTTGTTCTATCATTATCTATTGTATTTCCTAATTAGTGATGATCATGGGTATGAGAACCTGCCACCATGATATGAAGGAAAAAAGTAATGGCTTGTCTCGTCCTGCTGAACAATTCCTTTTACATTTCAAAAGCCATGAGTGCAATGAAAAAGCGAACTAAGATGCATGCAAAAATTCGTCCTTGGCCAGCGAGGGTCAACACAAGGGATCTATTCTTTGTCCCAACAAGAGAAAATATTTTATCATGTAAATCACTTGACCAAATTCTCTTTGTTTCCCAACACCTCTCGCTTCTCACTAGGAGGCACCTTCCCTCCATTATTCATACTAATGCCTAATCCCATCAACCCACCAGCACCCTCTTCAAAGAAACAGACTGACATATCCCCATCCCCCACTTGTAAAAGCTGCTCCTCTACCTCAACCTCATCAAAACTCAGATTGAGCATGCAATTCTCCACCTCCTCAGGGATGGCTTGGTCCAATAGTCGAGGTGCATTGAGTGCATCAGCTTGCATTTGCATTCGGATGTTGTGTTGATGGTGATCTAGGCGAAAGGGGCTGCTGCTGCTGGTATCCTTAGCTTCAGCTTCAGAGTCAGACTCAGCGAGAATGAAGGTTGAGCCAGTGTCATCTTGAGATAGGGAGATACCAATGTTAGGATCCCACTCGCTCTCAAGCTCGGCTTTCACCGTCACATCCGAAATACGAGGCAGTCGACTATATGCCGATAACCCAGAAAACGACCTGCGCGACTGACGCCTTTCATATGATGACATCGCATTGCCTGGTGAAGGTATACCAAGTGGCTTTGCAAGCTTAGCCTTTGGCTTTGACATATTCTCAGTGGAGGACGATCTCAACCCGAGCGAATCAAACTTGCTCACGAACGCAGCAAGCGCGCGCCGTTCTTCCTCTAGCTTCACTCTTGTCTTCTTCTCCTTCTCAAGCGCCTTGACAACCTCCTCTGCCCACCTCTCTTTTTCCTCTCTAACCTTTCTTTCTTCATCAAATTTAGCCTCCCATTCTGTCTCTATCTCGTCCCGAACCCGCCTCAACTCTACCTCCATTTCTTCACCAACACCTGTACTTTTCTTCTCTTCATAACTCTCAAGTTCCCTAATCAACCTTGCCTGCTCAGCAATAAGCCTGTCCTTTTCTTCAGGAGACGCATCAGCAGGTCCCAACTCCCCCGTAGCATGCGATCGTGCAAGTAGCGACGCTTCCAGAGAAAGGATCTGATGTGCTTGCGTTTCAATCTGAAGTCGCGCCGCAAGGAGTTCCTGTTGAAGCTGATAAGGCGGCATATCAAAATCGACTTTTATCGGGCTCTCAGGTTGACTCTCCCCGCCTTCTCCGTCATGATCTCTGACAGTATCGTCCACACTCGCACTCGTGAGGATCAACTTGGTCAGTTGTTCGATTCTGCTGTTGAGGTCTTTCATCGCCTTTGATTCATCATTTTGCTAAAAGGTGTTTGTATTAAAGTTCAGCAGCTAAAGAGAGCGATGGGGAGGAGACTTTACCTCACGCGCAGAAAGTCGTCGATTCCGTACAGGCGCCTCCGCTTCACGCTCTGCAAGACGGGCTTTGAGTTCCTCAATCTCCTTCCGGTATCGTTCGATGAGAGCATCTGTGTCAACCACTTCTGTTTTCTTGGCATGCAACTAAAGAAGAAGAAAAACTTTGTCAAACCACTTTCCCTCTCATATTTGAAGGAAGGAAAGAATCCAACCTGAACGCTTTTCACTCGCTTCGCGAACCCTAACGTACTCAAAGTTTCCGCCAATGCCACTGCATCCGGACTAATCGTACAAATAACACTAATCCTTGCGTTTCCACTCAGACTCGGTTGCAACATCCTTGTCAATTTCGAGTTGCGATACGGTACATGATCGGCTTTGTGTTTGGCCGCGTTCTCGGCGAGAGTACCGATGACAGTGCCCAGAGTAAGCAACGAGGTATTGATGTATTTGCCTTCACGTGTGCGATCTTTGGAGGAAGTCGCTTTCTCCGACCCAGCGAGATCGATGAGGCTCTAATTTGAGTTATAAATAGGAATGAGAGTAGGGGAGACGGAACGTACGAGCACGGAGGATTGTACACTTCGCCCACCACGGGCTTGGAGACGCGGACCAGGCGTCTGTCGGCCATTCAACCCTGGGGTCTGTCGTCCAGGGGTATGCCTACCACTCGTCATGGTCGAGGGCACATCATCGTCATCATCATCGTCTTCCATCCTTCCCCGACCTCTTTCTCTACTCTCGATAACGAGACGGAAAACGCTATGACTCCGACTGGACCTCTCGTTCCAATCAGTACATGCCGTTCGCCTATTTCCTTCGCCGCGCTTCAAGACCTCCTTGACACCCTTCAGACTTGTCACGACTTCCTCCCTCAGAGGACTCAAAACTATATCTGTCCCACCCATCCCACCCTGTATCTGGACAGGGTTTGCCTTGGCTACGACTGGAGGGGCAAGCAAATCGAACAGAGTCTCGTTATATATCTCCAAATAGCTGCAGCGGAGGAGGTATTCCCTGTCTGGCGTGCGTTTAATGTATCCAAAGACCTCGCGCATGGCACGGGGAATGATACCGGGTTCATCGTCCGTACCAGAAAGAGTGAAGGTTTTACCTGAGGCGGTCTGGCCATAGGCAAAGATGACGGCGTTGTAGCCTTCCATCGCAGCGTGGACATGAGAGCGGGCAACGGTGGAGTAGACAGGTTTATTTGCTGTGCCGGTGAGGACAGAATCGAAGGTGTAGCTCGTAGAGTTGGAGGAGGAGTTGGCATGCCGTGCAAAGGCTGGGTCTAATTTGAGAGTGTCATTAGACGGAGAAACAATCCAGGCATTAGTAGAATCAGTAGGTCGAATTCTGAATGAATGAGTTAGTCTCTCGTCTAATACAAGGTATAGAATGTGTCAAATCACCGAATAGAGACCATAACTTTATCTTCCTTTCCATGAACAAAGTCCAGTGCAGACCCGTCAATTTCGCCGCTCACATCGCCTGGCTCGACGGTCTGTGAGTCAACTAGAACCAACTCCGGGTCTACGTTGCTGACATCCATCTCACTCGTCGCAGGCTTGAGCGATGGACTGACCGGTGTTCGGGGACGACTCGTTACACCATCCCTTTTCGTTGGAGATCCTAGTACAGGCGATAAGACTATTTTGGGTTTGTTGCTAAGCTTTCTCGCCTCTGCAGAAAGAGGTGCTTTGTATTTCTTCGTCGTTACATTCAATAAAACCGGTTGGTTTACTCTCGAGAGCCGTGCGTTCAGCGATGACTGTGAAAGATCTGTCGATGGTGTTCGTTTGGGCGTAAATTGTCCTAGTCGGCTTGTCTTGGTCGTCGGCGTGCTCGGAACTGAATACGTTCTGCTTGTAGCCATATTCCTTTGAAAAACGTACGTTGAGGATGTTTGTTCTTTGGAATTGCATGGCAAGTTCAACCGTGGGCAGCGTATCGAGATAGGTCACATGATCGCGATTTTCTTTATAATCGGCTGAGTCTATTTACTGCAACTGCCTTCTGCCAGACTGACTTTACAGCTCCCCAGTACCGCTCAGGATCCAGCCTCGCATGCGAAACGTGCTTTGACTCCTTATACTTCTCCAATTGCACATCAAAGCCCATCGCCATCGCCTCCCTTGCATGTTCTTCCACCGCTTCAAACGGCACCATCTCATCCAATTCTGAATAGAGGTACACCCTCGGCGTCTTCTTGTCTATCCATCCAAGGAACTTGTCCCGATTCAACTCCTCTCGCATCTGCAAGAAAAAAACTGGGTTCCCTCGCACCAATGAACCCATAATCCATGCGAAGGCGAACGTGGTAATCAGAAGGAGTCGAATGCCCAGGATTGAAATTGGGTTCTTGACGTTCGCCGTCATTGCTCTTTGAGCGAGTTGTATGTTGCCATAGCCGGGATTGGAGTCCAGCACGAGGGCGCTGGTAATGGAAGTGGGTGCTTCCAGCCGACGTGAGGAAATGAGATGGCTTAAGCTCGAAAGCATGCATGCGCCACCTGTATTAATTCTCCCTTTATTAAGTAACATAAGCACAAACAGACAACTTGCCATTGGAAAAGCAATGTGTCAGGACTCGTAGTGGACGTTTGGCTTGACCTTTGTCTGCTGCAGCTGTGTTGGATTCAAGGTAGCCCAACGCCTCCAAAACTTCAAGCAATGGGGTCAAGTTCGCTGCCTAAGTAAAATACAATTCTTCTTAGCACATGAAAGAGGACAGCACATATTTTATCACAAACCAAAGTTCTCTCCGAGCTCCAAAAAAATGACGGGTCGGACCGAACTAAAATTTGACTTGCAAAAGGGTACATCTCATTGTACGCTTTCGTATACTTCAGGAGATGAGCCGTCGCGGCACCCACTGGAATGCAGTATTTACGTATCATATCACACAGGAAGGTAGTCAGCCTTACTCCAGCCAAATATCAAGATGAGCCTAATCCGCCACGAAAGCAAAGTTCAAATTTACTACGGTGATTTGTGGTTTATGCAAGAACCTTACCTACGTTGGTGAAGTGAGCGATGACGTTTCCCCACTCTCGAAAACGTCAGCTCTCTGGATATAAACTCCCTTTCCTAGAGAAACGAAGCCTGCCACCGTTAGTGAATCGTTTATAGCCATTCTCGATGCCAACAGACAGTGGGGCAGATGATTGGATGGCGAAATTACTGTTAAGTTGAAGGTGAAGCCGATATAATGAACATTCGTTTGACAGGCAACTGCGGTTTTGTGTCGGCGGAGTTGAGGAGGACCGGCACCGGCTTGTGTACCAGAAAAGCTCGGAACGCGTCCGCGTCAACGCTTAGATGATCTCACCAAAGCTATTTCTAACTTGCTTCCACGCCCATAGTTATGTACTCCGCAGGTGAAACCGCATTAGCTTTATTAATTAGCAGACATCTTCCCCCTTGATCTCAGACTTTTCCCTTCCATTTTCAATACTCCTCCGGGCTTCAGCACCACCTCCATGAAATATCTACTCATCACACTGAAACTGCTAATTATATGTAACATGATCTTCGTCATTTTTAAATTACATAAGTATGGGCAAAAGACCGGAAAAGGCAACTCTCGCTTCTTTTGGGAAGGGTTATGTTTCCTTTATTTTCACGTGACCAGATTGTGTTCAAATCTTCCACTGGGAACATGTTTGGTTCGGAAAGTGCATTTTAGTCACGTGCAGTTAAATTTTAGGACAGCAAAATAACCGACTGAAGTCATTATTTAATTTTTGACGTTTAAACAGAGGTTCAACCGAGAGCAGAATTTGAAGCTATATTGATTCATTATTTATGTCCCCATGTCCCTGATTCAACCCGATTTCTGGAATTTGGGCTTGAACAAACAGTGACTTTCATGTACGGTTTGTCGATTCTCGTAATGGTAAATGCATGGGCTGAGAAAACAATTGAGAGGATAAAAAGCTCTATGAAATGGTCAAAGCGAAGCTCGTCGTACCCGAAGTCCTGTAACGTACGTGCCTTCAAAGAGAAACCGTGTCCGCCAAAATTTACTCAATTAGCGTTGCGAACTGTTCAACTGTTGTCCGGTGAATTTACCACACCATAGCCGTCATGGGCGCTGTTCCTTCAGAATTGTTAACCGGTTCACCAGTGACAGGGCTGTCGTCGTCTGGGAAAGGATCCGGATTAGCAACGACAGACACGAGGATCGATATCCCATCCCACCAGGATGCGTAAATTCAAGAGTTTGTTCAAAAATAAAGGGGACAAGTCGCGCCCAAAAATCCCTCAGGGGTCATCGACGCCAACTAACCAATCGCCACCTTCCACATCGCTTTTGACCACAAATGTTGAAGGTGCCAGTGTCCATGGATCTGAAAAGGAGAGTTCGCAGTCATCAACCGTTGTTTCCGGTACGACAAAGCAAGTTCAGACTCCTTCACAGCCATCACCATCACCATCCGTTGCAACTGGGTCACACAGCCTTCCTGAACCCACTAAGCAATCGACGTTCATCTCCAGCTCCATTACGAATGCCAGAATTGCACTGAAGCACAGCCTTACCCTTCTCCACAAGGCTTTGGACGGGGTTCCAATTCCTGGTAAAGGTGTCTTTCCTGTGCTCTTGGAAATTATCAAGGTCATCGAGGTATTTTACGCTATTTCATTTCACAGTACAAAACGTTAAACCACTTACCGTAGCAAGTCAACCTCAATGATGGACATTTAATTCACGCTGCAATCTCTTAAAGGAGACTATCGAAACCGCAATTGGGGGGAAAGATTATTCACGATTGCCGCAAAACCTACTTTCAAGTATTGATCGGTTAGCCGCGTAAGTGTACTTTATTTATGACCATTGGAGTGATTCATTTTCTCCAGAGGCTTACAAGAAACTCTCCAAAACGTCATTGACTCCAGGGTGGGAACGATTGGTGCATATTTCAAGGCTGACGATGATGCTGTGTTGATTCGCGAGGCAAATGTAAGCATAGATGGATTACTCGAACGATTCTGGGTATAAAAACTTCCTTCTTCCCCGCAAACTAATACTAACGGTTTGCAGCTTGAGAATCACATTGCCGGAACTATTGCTATTCACGACATTTTACACGACGTCCAGAAAATGAAGAAATATACGTTGGTAGGTTGTTCCTAGAGATACTCTGTTTCATTAACCAACTCCGCAACAGAATCAAGTTATTCGCAGTCTTAATCCGGTTCCAGCCGCTTACGATTCGTATTTGCAAGAGTCTAGCCAGCGAACATCGTGCTTCAAGGGTACCCGCGTAAAACTCATGAGCGATATATCAAGCTGGATAAGTAGCGATTACGGTAAGGCACCAATATATGTTCTCGACGGTGTGGCTGGAATTGGAAAATCGACTGTCTCGCAGACTTTAGCAGAGCGTGCAGCGGAGGTCAACTGTCTCGGGGCTAGCTTTTTCTTCTCGCGAAACGAGGAGAGGAGAAAATCTGCAAAATCATTCTTTCCGACGCTTGCTTATCAACTCGCGCTTTATGACGAAGAGTTCGCAAGACAGATCACCGCAGCATTAGAACTGCACCCCGATGCGGCAGACCGTAATATTCGTGGCCAGTATACCAAATTAATCGCTGAACCACTTCAGGATCTACTTAGTGTTAAAGGAAGACCTGTCTTCATCGTCATTGACGCGCTCGATGAATGCGAAAGTTATGATGCCATCGGACTCTTGACTTTGCTTGCCGCTGAGGTTTACAAAATGCCTCGACTGAAAGTTTTCATCACTACTCGTCCCGAACGCCATATCCGAAATGTTCTCGCCCGGAACCAAAGTCTTGAAAGATTTCATCTGCAAGACATCGAGGACTCCGTCGTTGAAGCTGACATCCGGCTCTACTTGGACTTTCGCCTGTCTGCCGAACAAGTGAAAGAAACGCTTCCCGAGCTTCGGCCACCGCCTTGGCAACCAGCGGAGGAGCAGAAGAAGATGCTCGTTGGTATGTCAGGAAAGCTTTTCATCGTCGCATCAACGACAGCTAGGTTCATCCTGGATGAAAAACGATTAGCTCCAGCGAAGCAGCTGGAAACTCTACTTAAAGGCGTCTCACCTACCGATTTTTTCGGCTCAAAATATACCACCGTTCTGGATCATGTGTATATGCAGATAATCCGCTCGGCTATACCCACTCCTGTCGACGACTGGGTTGACCGTTATCAGGAGATAGTCGGGACCATTATATTTGTACAAGATCCCCTCTCATGTGATGCCTTGGCAGGCTTGCTTGACATAGATGTTAACGACATTCACGGGACGTTGTCGCATCTACACTCGCTCATCGCTCCCAGCGGAGAGGACCAAACTTTCCGTGTACACCACAAGACTTTCCCGGATTTCGTCACGGATCAAAAGCGCTGCGAACCCTGTCCCGAAATTTTTATCGTCCCAAAGGCACATCATCAGAGAATCGCTAAACGCTGTTTGAAGATCATGATTCAGAGTTTGAATCGGAATATTTGTGATCTTGGTTCGGAAGAGTGGTACAAGGATAACAACCAGTTGCAGCATCGCACGCGGAACTGTATCTCGGTGAAGCTTTCTTACGCTTGCACTCATTGGGCGTATCATCTGGAAACAGGAGGACTCGATGACGAGGCTTGCCGACTTCTTGAGCGCTTCTCTTCCACACAGCTTTTGGCCTGGCTGGAAACTCTCAGTGTAATTGGACGGATTGACACAGCATACCTTAGTTTGGACAGGATTTATGGAATTATTGTAAGCGATGTATCCATTAAGTTATATCTGGGGAGATTGATAACATTGGTTCAACAGGTGAACATGCAAGATCAAACATCGATGAATTTGGATCCAGAGATACTATACGATGGTTCCAAATTTGTCTTGCTGAACTACGCAATTCTCAGACTCTCACCTATGCATGTCTATTGGTCGAGTTTCCCCTTTACGCCCACCGACACGGTGCTATTTCGCATGTACAAAGACCTAGAAAAAGTAAGTCTGCAAGTGGTCTCTGGTTTTGATGAGACCTGGAACGCAAATTCCGTCCCGACGGGTCATAGTCGACTAGTCACTTCGGTCTCATATTCACCTGACGGCCTAAAATTTGCTTCAGCATCCGCGGACAAGACTGTCCGAGTGTGGGACGGAAGGACAGGTGGCAACGTCACCACCCTTACTGGCCACTCTGGTACAGTCAACTCTGTCATATTTTCAGCGGATGGGTCAAGACTCGTTTCGGCCTCTAAGGACAAGACGATACGACTGTGGGACGCAAAAACATTCGATCACATTGCCACCCTTGAGGGTCACTCCGTTGCAGTCTATTCCATCGCACTATCGACGGATAGTTCACGACTTGCGTCTGCGTCTGGTGATGAAGCGGTACGCTTACAGGACAAAACTTGGAATCACGTTGTACAGTTATGGGATGGCAAAACTGGGAATCATCTGGCCACACTTGAAGGTCATAGTGCTCCGGTTCAATGTGTTGCATTCTCACCGGATGGTTCGACACTCGTCTCAGCATCTGAAGACCATACCATACGGTTGTGGGATGGGAAAATGGGAGGCTATATCACGACCCTCGAAGATCATCGCGGATGGGTCAACTTCGTTGCATACTCCTCAGATGGCACAAGATTTGCCTCATCACCTAGTGACACAACGGCCCGGCTTTGGGACGGAAAAATGGGTAGCGCTATTGCCAGCCTTGAAGGTTCTTCTTTAAGAGTCTACTCAGTCGCATTCTCTGCAGACAGTTCGAAGCTTGCCTCTGCGTCTGAGGACAAATCTGTGCGAGTTTGGGATGGTAAATTCGGTGCCTCTCTGGGTGCATTCGATCTTGGAATCATTCTTGATATGTCTTTCCTCGCACAGTCGAATTATGTACTTGTTCTAATAGAAAGGACACAACCCGTCTTGCGTGGATTGGTAGCTATCAAGTTGGACGAGGATAGTTCACTGGACCCTATGCCTTTGATTTGGTTCTCCCATAATTTATCTGCGAGACGATTTGTTGTTGATCCCACTGGCTCATTTGTTGCCGTAGGGTGTAAGAATGGCCGCATCCTTCTCCTAGATATATCCCAAGTTACTTTACCATAATATTTATACACCCGTCTTATCTTGGTTTTCGACATCCTAACCTTTGGCACCTCTTCGCCTTTTTTATCCCCCGATTCAACCTCTAATTATTTTTCTTTCCTGTGCCGAGGTGTAATTGCTGTCAGGGTTGGATTATGTTACATTCGAATAAGTCGGCATCACTGCGTGCACACAATTGCAGCATCCACAAAAAAAAACATTATTGTTCAATATCAAGTATTTATCCGGATCACAACTTGTAACTCGTCCTGCCTAACCCATGAAGATATCCAAATTTTCACCTCCATTTCCGAAAATTAGAATATTATTCTAACGTGCCTCCCGCCCCCTCACATGGAGTTATTTGATCGGAAATAATGTTATAATCAGTATCTCTAAGGCTATATTGGAATTTATGAGTGATATTGAATGCGGGCCGATGGTCAATGCATATTGCACAACCAGCTTCGAATTTTGAAGCTTGAAGTGCCCAATATTATTATACAGTCACCAAAAATCATTATATTTTCGAGGTTTCCTCAGATACTGTTTCTACTCGAAAACATAAGATGAATACTCTTCAACTGATAACGGCGAATTAATTGAAAGGCCTTGCGCCAAGTCTCGCTATTGGAAGACCCTGAATTGCCCTACTTGATCTCGCATACAGCCTGAGAAACTGGTTCAAAACTGTTCACACTTTGACCATCACCACCATCATCACATCCGCTCCATCATGCATCAAGTAGACAATTCCAACCAGCAATGGCAGTCCGAATTGTTACAAGTTCTCTGAGTTCGATTGTCACCCAGATCTCATGAAAATAGAATTTGTCTGTCGCAAGATCTAGTAGAAAATCTCGTAGGACGTCATATTACAAAATGGACGGTTATCTCGTGAGCCTTTTGTTCTCATTGTATTCGGCGTATTGGTAAATTCCAGAAAAGGAAATCTCGTTATTTGAATTGTTGCAGTAAAATAATTATTGTCTTTGGTCAACCCCGATAATGCTGCACTTGGGCCATTGTCAGTATCGGTTATATCTTTTTCTTTTGTTTTGGATGACCTTGACAATTGCAATTCAAGTGCTGGCGCTATGACCTTTTCGTATTGACCGGCCTCAGTGAGTCCACATCTTGTCTTTGCTGCTCAGCGTAATCTGTACTTCCGCTAATTTCCGAATAGGACCAATTACTCTGATTTTCTTTGTTCTGGTCTCAATGCCTTCTAATCACCATCGCCCCTTGCCAATAGTGACTTCTTGAGTTTCCCCTCGTGCTTTGTGCCTCACTGTGAATCTCTCCGGCGCACTCTACATTTCGGGCACATATTGGGCAGGGGTCTTAACCGCATTGTGTTGGGACCGACAGGGCCATGTGTGGTATGTCAGGGGACGCCGTGATCCTTCTCTTTTGTTTCTCATATTTGTATATTAGAAGCTGATTTTTGTTGCATCGCTTTCAGATCTGTCATTTTTCCAAATATGGTTACTACATCAGATTCAAACAATTGCCCTGGCCTCCCATTCGTATTGACCGAGTCGTTGGCTCCCAAGTTTATTTAAATAAGCAGGGCAACTCACCCGACTGTCTCTCAGCTCGGCTCTCCCCCCCTTTCATTTACTTCTTGTGTCCGAAATTTGTGGACTACCACTCTGATTCGATCACGGCTTTGACCTTCATCAAGGAACCTCTCGCTCCCCTTCCCCTTCCCTTGGCTCTCCTTTTACTCAACTTTGAAACATTCGCACACGCTCAGTTAAATATAAAATGGGCAAAGTGATCAGCACGCTCCCTCAACTCATCTCCCACGGACCCACCAACCCAACTCGTAAAGTCCGCAAAGCCATCAACGCTTTAAAAGAAAAGCACATATCTTTCCCCCCTCAAGTCGTCGTTGACATTGACACCCATCCACTTACCATGTCTCTTCCCGTCGCCGTCTCCCTCCCGGTCCCCGTTCATCTGGACAAGCCAACTTACTTCGTCCTTCCTGACCTCGTTTCTCATTGTAAATTCGAACTCACGTACCATCCCAATGGGGACGAGGTTGCAATGCAGTCTGTGAATTGGCTTGACTCAGGCTGCCCAGACTTGAACCCGAAGCAGAGGAAGGCCCTCCGTGGTCTTCAAGCAGGAGAATTGACGGCATTTTGTTACAACACGTGCCCCCCTGAGAGACTCAGAGTCGTCTCAGACTTCATGAACTACTTGTTCCATTTGTAAGTGGCCGTCAATATTGCTTTTTCTTATCCGACACTGACATGTGATTTGGTATTAGGGATAACATTAGCGATGGCATGATGACACGCGACACGGACGTCCTTTCCGATTGCGTTATGAATGCACTCTGGTTTTCTGATAAATACTTGCCTACGGCACTCCCCGGCAAGGAACAGCCCCAGGAAGAACTTAACCCTGGCAAACTCGCGCGAGAGTGAGTTGATTAGCCTTTTTACTTTCTTTTCTATTTTTCCATCATTTCGCTTCTAAGAAGCACGTCTTTAACAAAACGGACATCTTGAACTGATTGTTTTGATCGCAGCTTCTGGTCACGCTGTATCCCTGATTGTGGACCTGGGCCTCAAGCGAGATTCAAAGAGACGCTCGAATTGTTCTTCGAAGCCGTGAACATCCAAGCCCGCGCAAGAGATGATGATGTCATTCCGGATCTCGAATCCTACATTGACGTTCGCAGAGATACCTCAGGTATTTTTTTTCCTTTGGTTTATTATCGATGAGAGCCTTTAGTTGATATTTTTGTCATTAGGGTGCAAGCCCTGCTGGGCACTTATTGAGTACGTTGTTCATTCATCTTGCGGTCTCACGCAAAAGGTATTGACCAATGAATTCTTCCAGATACGCTCTTGGCATCAACTTGCCAGACTTTGTTGTTGAGCATCCTGTCATGAAAGCTTTAGATCAAGGGACGAACGACCTTGTCACTTGGTCAAATGTCAGTTTTCTTTCGACTTCTATTTACCCTATCACCAATTAACCACTTACTACAGGATATATTTTCCTACAACGTTGAACAATCTCGTGGTGACACGCACAACATGATTGTCATCCTCATGCACTATCATGGGTTGACTCTTCAGGAAGCAGTCGACTACGTGGGCAATTTATGCTCGGAGACCATCAACGCGTTCATTGAGAATAAGAAGAGGATTCCTTCTTGGGGCAAGGAGATCGACGATATGGTGGAGACGTACGTGAAGGGTTTGCAAGATTGGATCGTTGGGTTCGTTTTCTTCGCGGATGATATCAACACAATTGCTGACGTTCTCTCTTCCAGTTCTTTACATTGGAGCTTCCAAACTCACCGATACTTCGGTGCTGGCGGTGATGATATCAAGAAAAGTCGCATTGTCAAGTTATTACCTCTTGGGGCCTAGGTCCTCAACATTTTTTTTTCCTTTTCGATTCTGCATTGTCTATTCTTCGCTTTTAGACCTGCATTGCATTACCGCTCGTTTTCGCTTTTCGATTTTCATCGTGCGGTTGCACGCGCTTAACTTTATTTGATTCTAATTACTACTACTACCTTCGAATTTCGACTTCTACTTACTTGACTTGACTTACTTGATGGACTCTTTTGGCATTCAAGGCGGAAACATAAATGTACAGCTGTACTTAATCATAGCAGTACAAACAAATCAAATAGTTTTTCACATGGATGTACGGCGTCTCGCGACAGACCGTGATTCAGATTCTGAGTAAGTCATCCAGTAATGTAAAAAATCAGAGAGGAATTAAATCATACCATTTCAATATCTGACAATAAGTGAGATAACTCCGCCATGCTTCGTCAGATTTGGACCAGAAACCCAAAGGCACAAACAGGTTTTTATAAATGATTAAAAATGGTGCTGAGTTGCCCAGCCAGATTCCGCCCCAATTCTTTATGCCCTTCACTGGTAGGATGCAGCCCATCCTCAGTGAGGCCACGCGACATGGTGCTGGCGATATTGAAGTTGTGCAGAGTCACCTCGATTCTACCCTCTTCACGGATACAATCAAGAACTGAAGGTATCCTGGAAGCGAGCACAGACGGCTGCGGCTCCGTGAAGTCTAGAAAGGGATGCTGCGAATTGAATTATCATCTCAGAAGCTGTAGGAAGGCAATGTTGTTGCTTACAATGACACAAAGGCATCTTAGAGATGTACGGAACAAATGCAAAAGTCGTCTGATCAGGTCGTGGAGTGTGGTGGCGAAACGTTTGGCTGAGACGCCACATGCTTCGTCGTTGGCACCTTTGCAGTGAAAGACAGATGGGTTATCACAAATTTGAGGTGACGGGATAAATACCAAGCGATATAATCACCATGGACGGGTGTTCATATTCGGCCAAAGGGGTTGCATCCCATGGTGAACTCTGTGGCATGTGCAGTCCCCCTCCTGCTTCAGGAGGCCAATTGTGCAAAATGTGTCACTTACATGAAAGAATTTATAGACCATACCCCTCGCCATGCCTTCTTCAGCTTCACTCTCCGTGGGATTCACAAGGGTAATCCCAGGATACGCTATGGTCTCAATCTGGACACTGACCGGATTTTCTTGGTCGTGTAGAAGACGCTGTGCAACGGAAGGATATGCATCGTGGTACCCGCGAGTGGGCTGACCACATTCTTGTGTATATCCACAAGATATGGAGTCACCAATCAATAACACCTTCGTCGGAGGTGGAGAAGGCGAGGAGGGAAAGGGCCTGATGCACTCTACCTGTCGCCGGATAGTCAACTATGAGTGCAACAGAAATAAGCCGCAGTGTCCGACTCACAGATTCTACGACAATTGATTCGATCTCGAAGACAGAGGCCCAGTCGACAAGCATGATGCGCACACAACACAGACAGTCGCCCATAAGTGAAACATGGTCCCCATCAACCAGGACAATTTCCTTCAAAGGTTCTGCGTCTGCACCCTGAACAACAAGCGGCTCCGAATCCTCCGTACCCTCTGGAGTGATGGTCCACACGAGCATTGGTATGCCGCCATTCCACGGATCCTTGCGCTCGGTGCGTTTTCCGGGGCGAATTCGTAACGACCGGCCAGAAAAGAGAAAGCGAAGTGATGCGCTGCACCAGGATGCGGTGAGTGTGTCTGAGGAAGATTGAGACCAGCGGCCAGAGCGTTCGATGAGCGGATGCGTTGGTTTGAGTTCTAACGGCATGTCACAGTCCGTGGTCACACGACCGTTCACGCCGTTGCTACTGCAGGACTCAAATGCGCCAAATGCGAGTGCGGTCATGAACATAAGTTCCAGCGTTGTCGTAACCTTGCAGGTCCATGTCAGTAGCGGTGACCACATCCATTTTGTTAGCCAAGAATTTCCGTCCTTCAACACCCGAATCTTGGTCCAATTGAGTTCGTTGATCTGCCATCGGCAAGCCCCGAATTATAGATACTATGCCTCCCTGCGGAAGAAATCTGGTCTGACCGGTGTAGAGCTTACGATAAAATGTCCTCGACAATTTGATAAAGAAGTCGCGACTGGAGCAGGCGCTGAACAAGGAGGTTTCGAAGGAGGACGCGGCGGACGCAGAGGAGCTCGAGCAGCTGGAAGACGTTCTCGCATTGCTGCAATCAAAAGCCGACGGCCCACAGGTTTGTGCAACTGACGCTATGAACGCTGCTATCTGACACCTTGAACCAGAGCCATTCATTCTTTGGCATGACCGAGTCCTTCTCTGGCTTCCTCAAGTTGAAGCGCACAGAATCTCGTCCGGTCAAGACGGATTCTCTTGGAGCGGATAAGCTGTGATCTGCCGACATGCTTTACCGACATCTTCAGTTCCTGGAGGGTCTTGTACCATGTACAGTAAGTTTCAATCATGCCTACATCATAGCCGGAGATCAATTGTCCCTGTAGAATGAAGCCCCAGCGGGTCTGTGGATCAATACTTTCTTTTACCACGTTGCTGCCATGACTCCGAGTGACTTGAACATGGTCCTAAGTGTTGAACAAGGTGTCCCATTCATCACCCTGTCAGACAGGAGCTTACACACAGTGGCTATATTGATTGGATGGCCATAGTGACATCTCGGGAAAAATCCCGTGCATACCCTTGTGTTATTTGAATGATCGTCCTCAAACTCTCTGCAGAGCGTTTCTTGCAGAAACCTTTCCTGCGAGAACCGAAATCGGACGATGCTGCGTTGTTCGTTTCAGAACCCAAAGGCCCCCTCCTCCGAAACCACGTGCCACAGGCTCTCTGTGAGATGTACGGGTGCGCAAGGACTGCAGGGTAAGTGTATTCTTGGATTCTCGTCAGCGTGCTTCCACTCTTTTCATCATTACGCAAGAAAACTACGATTCGCGGGGGTTTTGACGAATGGACGTGGTTGGATATTCCTCATCCTCACACTCAACGACAAGGAAGGCGGCACGTACCTCCAATCTCGCGAAATCCTCGCTTACTTCATCTACGGAAGAACTCTCAAAAGATGCAGTCTCCACAATCTCTTTGATTATCGCTTATTGTCAATGGGTATGATGTCTCTTCTGCATGTTGTCCAGAAGCACAGCTGATTCTTCTTATACCGGGATTAGATTTTTTCATAGTTCACAAAGATCTCGATGTCAATGATGATTACTTTATGCGTGATTAGAGTCCGCAATGTTTTGATCGACTTGTCTTGTAATTAGTATCCTGAATTTCAACTGTATCGATCGGGCAGCTACAGTTGGAATTCTGGGAGAGAAGGAAGAACGACGGCTTGCACAGAATGCAATCTATGTAGGAGGCCACGAGAGAGAAGCACGGATCTCTCCTCTCTTCATTGCATCTTTAGCAGCCTCTCTCGCTGACGCTCTCACGCTAAGTCATCAAATTTTCAACCTTTCTAACACTTCGTTCCTTCGAATGCGCCCTGCATTCAGCTAACATCGCGGCCATTCCCATACAAATCATCTCTTGGTCCCCAAGTCCTACCTCCTCCTCCCGGCACCACCGTGACGTGTCGATAACCATGTTAAATGTTGGACTAGCATCGTTTGGGCCCAAGGTATATCCCCCTCATTTGAAACATGAGACGGAGGGGATAGCTTGCTTACCACCACCACCACCCCTCGATTCGACAAACCTTCACCCTCCCTTGCTCAAAACGCAAGATGGAGGGGTTTTCCTGTCCGCCCCACTCCCTTGCTCAAAACGCAAGGCGGATTTCTCCCTCTCTGTTGACACACCACCAGCCCCCCCTTTCAGAACACGAGGGCAAGCCAAGAGGGTAGGGAGCGACAATGACGAGGGTGTGGCCATCCCCAAAAAATGGTGTGTTTGACACAAACATTTTATACCAAAGTCACAGCAAATATTGACTTTGCTATGTTATTGTTTCATAGACCTATAGGAATGATATGAATGTAACACAATATACATTAGCATGCAAGGTAACATCTAGATAGGTATAAGATTCTATAGTCTTAGCTAGCTATAACCAGACCTTTGCCTCATTATGGTTATGAAGAATTTTTTCGCCAAAGGAAGGAGAAAGAGTCTAGTTGGGCTCAAAACAGGTGGTATGACCATCCCCCCACCCATCCCACGTCGATGCCAAGAATCCACTGATCAAAACATCAGGCGACCATCCTCAGAAAATGATAACTTTTAGGTTACTCACCCATCATCTGTGGTCCAACAAAAATGACGAGGTAGACCCAAACTCTTCCCCACAACCCAGCCACCCTTCGTCCCGACAACTTTTTCCACAACCGCTCACCAATCAACAACGCCGCCTGGCCTATAAAGAAAACGATAGCCGCCCATTCGAACCCCCTGCCCATCGCATACATCGTGCATTCGTGCCACAAACCCGACGCGAGGAATATTCCAAAAACACTTGCCACATCCTCCAACACACGGGTGACCTTTACCTGCCTCGTACTCTTCGAATTCGACTTGGCACCAAAGACGCGAAAGAGGAGCGTGCTAAAGAAACGAGAGAGATATCTTGCGGGGTATCCACCGTAGATGAGAAAAGTCCTTCTGAGAAGCTGGTGCCAGTCTTTAGACCAAAACCTGTGCATCGAGTCCGCATGCCATGGATCGTCCATCACAGGCGGCCAATTCTGAGGTGACGAGTTGAGGAGACCAACGGCAAAGAAGGTGATGATGTCATACACCATGTTGAACCCCGCTACGAGAGCTGAACCGGTTAGGATGTGGATCGTCGTCGACACGAGGAACCGGAGAGGGAAAGGGAGGGTCGGATAGAAGATGGTTCCGCCGCTTGGCGAACCGACGCCCGGGAAGAGCTTGAGGGTTGATTCGAGGATGTCGAGCTCGAGGAAGCGGATTAGGATGGAACCGAAGGTGACTTTGAGGAAAGTGGGTCGGTGGAGAGGACGGCGGTGGACTGGGATGGGTGTATCGCGACCGAAGTGGAAGCTGAGGCCACGGGTGGTATGTACTAAGTCGACGGCATCGATGACGCCTGTCCATGAGAAACTGGGTGGGATGCGTGATCGTGAAGGTGGATGCGCGTCACCATTCGCAAGACCTTCCGCTTTTCCGTTTGACTCGAATTCTTTAGAGTCGACGTTTTTCTTCTTCACACCTGGTCGGACCTCGTCGAGTTTTAGCATACCCTCTTTCGTGAATGCATATTCGACAGATTTAGCTATCATTACACCTGCAAATGAAGCTAAAAGCATATGCATTCTCCAATTAGCCATCCTCATCCAAAGTTCAAAAGGGCTCACCGTGTCCCCAATTGTAATTCGCGAGCTCTTCTATTGTCCATGCAAACCCCCATGCAGAAGAGATGATCCCGCACAATGCGATGGGGAAGATGAGTAATCGGAGGGTGAAAGTGCCCTCTCGACGTGCAAGATAAGCAAGATAGAAGAATGGTATGTAGAGGAGGATGGGATAAGGGGAGGTCTGGAGAGTCACAGGTGTACGGTTAGCCGGTGACAAGGCAAAAAGCATGGGCGTATGGCCATGGGATGTAAAGTTATGTGTTAACCTGGAGAACGTTAGATTGTAGTGTTTCCACATCAAGTAGTGCATACGTTTGCAATGAACGAGCAATTTCCAATGCCATCCAATCTTTCTTGGGGCCGACAGCGTACTATTGCAAAACGTAGGCTATTTATCAATACTTGCCCATCCTTTCAGTTGACCAAACATTTTTCCTGAGGGATATTACAAACTCACCCGGCGGCAGCTTGATGGAAGGAAGACTGAGGGCGGAAGAACACGGAGATTATAACACGATGTAGTCGCATGCATAAGAACTCGAGTAATACTAATTATAAGATTTCGGAACGAAGCTGCCTGTTTCGCAAACGCTGCGGCATGGTTATCTCGACATCCGACATGGCCGGATGGGAGACAACGCGGTGTAACTTTCTATGCCGCTCGGCTTCACTGCTACCAAACAACTGTTTTTGGTAAAGTCTGGTGGTATGACGTCACCAAGTTTAATTTTCTTATTTGATTGAAAATGAATAATCTACTCCAATCATATTAGTTTTGGTATTAGAAAAGGTAGTATTGGAAAACAAGATATAATCCCATATTTATTATCAATGATATCATGATCATGATCATGCCAACAGGCCCCACTTGACGAAAATTTCGAAGTGGCCTAGCATTTTGCTGATTGCTGTAAGACGGAGGTCTTTTCCTAACAGCCGTTTGCTCATAATAGATGCAGCATTACTCTTTGCACTTCCCAACAGATTCCTAGGAAATCATAGTGCTTCAAACCAAGACCTGGTTGTCCGCGTTCAGAGTCTTCAGACTTGCATTGTATCGACGGAAACGCCGGTTGTAGTTAGAAAATCATTGTTTGCCTGAGAGATCATTTCATGTGAGCCAAGAAATTCAACAAAATACGGGTAGATCTGGAATGAGAGTATGAGACGTACAGCGGTGATGGGGAAGTAATCATCTCGGAAGTTCGCAGGGCTAGCGATTCCCATTCGCTAGCTATGAGCGGCTTGTCATCCGGACGACCTGCAAATTTTCACATAAGAAACCGGAAAGGAGACCGCAAGAAAACATTGTGCAGGCCGAATTTAGACAACTGAGGATCCAGGTAATAGACAAAGTCGACATAATGTGCCGGAGGTATGCTACCGTCCAGAGTTCCCTGTACAGCGATGGGGTTCTGTCGTTGGTCATATTTGGTTCCACGGATGTTCGTCGCAGAGGCGATGGAAAGAGGCCTGCATTCCTATAGAAAAATGAGGACAGGTGACAAAAGTAAAAAAAGTGTGCTGATTTAGTTATTCTTCAAAGCGGTGATCTCCACTCCTACCATCTCTGGAGAGCGCAAGGAATGTTTTTACTCACAAAATAAATCTCACTGCATGCTAGCGTCTTCCCTTGACCGTTTACAGGTAAAGGAACTACCCATTCTCCCTTGAACGCAGGGTTCGAAGGGTTGGGAACGTCCCACGCAAGAAGCCTAGTATAGCGCAAAGTGTTCCTGGAGTTTCCACCGTCTTGGATTGTAGTATCGCGTAGAAGTTTGATGTGGACTCGTCGAGTGAGAGGTTTTCGAAGCCTGTAGATTTGTAGAGGAAGTAAAATTGAGGTTGTTGGTGCTGTCACGGGAAACTACCGCATCAGGAGGTTGGATAATAGGATACTTGTTTGCCGCAACGGCAAATCTGGGATCGCCGATGGGAACTGGTGGATCGTCGGGAACGTCTGGTGTCGTCCTCACAATGCGGCAGGATCGAGTCCACTTGTTTTCTTATTTAGGCGCTCGGTGAGGAGCGTGGTTTTGTGATAGGTCAAGGAGTAGTCGAGCGAGGCGGAACCATAGTATGGCGTGAACTCGAACTTGATCTCATGTCGCCGAGCTTGGTAGTTGATGGTATGTTCCCTGTATTCAAGTTGGGGAGCAATCATTGATGTGAGTGAAAGATGGACGAATGGACGAAAAAGAGAGACCGACACGTTGAAACCGCGATCTGGATGGGCGATGAGAACTCCAGTGAAAGTTCCGTCTCTTTTTCCCTTCCACGATCCTCTTTCGATTGCTATCGAGCTCCCAAAACCGCTCATAGTATCACCTGTAGAGTCCTTGAATGCGGCAGGAATAAATCCGAACCCAACAAGACCCTAGATAATACACACTTAACATGCAATCGTAAACATACGAAATAGCTCACTTTATTCAAGTAGGTAACTCCATCTAGTGTCACAGACGAGACAACCATCTGCACGAGCTTCATTGTGCAACGGTGTAGGTGAAGCTTTAATGCCAACAACGACGAACGTAAGGATTGGAATAAGCTTGATCAACGGAATCATCGTTTACTTTCGTATAAGGAGTGCGCAAATTAGGGTGGGGCAACGATTGTGGGACCCTAAGTGAACATCCCGCTGAGTGAATAAGTTATTATATACCTATGGCAGCCGGTACAGCCCAATAGCAGAGGAGCGGCACAAATGTTGGTACAGCCTCCCTAGAAAGGTATCACAACAAAACTTAAAAAGCTGAATTCATGACTTACGTTACATGATTTCGTCTTGAAGTGTTTGATCATTTCGTTGCAAGTGGTCAAACGACAAAAATGTTCATGCCAAAGGTTGTCGCACTGTCTTGCTCATAGAACATGCAGTTGGAACTTATCCATCGAGCAATAAAAGCCCCTAAATTTGTGATGAACGTTGCCTTGAGGAAAACAGGATAACAATATTTGAAGGCAAATTTAGTTCGTATTTTATGAGGTTTCTACGAAGAGTTGTCCAAGGCTACAGTATATTATGCTACTTATACTTATCCTTGACAAATTCCTCCGTCCAAATGACTAGCACACCCTGTCTAACCATCTTCCCTAGAATAGGTTCGCCCTGGATAAGAGAGCGAACCTCAGAAGGATGCAGTCCAACGTCATGCCCAAGCTGA
>QDKV01005018.1_pt1 | contig 22314 bp, 32 predicted proteins | sample 1861101 | NCBI WGS metagenome assembly QDKV01 (sample SAMN04275158, study PRJNA302643) | Fungus metagenome, whole genome shotgun sequencing project. | isolation source: fruitbody | host: Mallocybe terrigena | place: Sweden | collected 2013 | reverse complement strand
GGAGAACCAGTGGAACAAGTCAGAATAATTTCTTAGTGGAATCTGATTAGAAATAGACTTTATATATTAGTAATATAATTTCCTATATATATGGCCACGAACGGCGGTCAGCTCACGCCCATCAATGCCATCACCACCACCCATCAATGCCATCATCTGCCACATCCTTTTTCCTGAGGCCCTGGCATCGCGGTTCAGACTGATTAATACTTCCTGACGGATAGGGCAGAGGCCAGAACAACTTTGAGACTGGGTGATTCCGGTTGATGAGCTGGTTGTCTTCCGCTGGCTTAGCCGCTGGCGGTTGACCAGTATGGGTGGTCCCTGCTGACTCAATCTGAGAGATATGGCGATCTGTGTCGTCACTGAGGATCCTAAGATGGTGAAATCTCTTTGTGCTCCGCCGTTCGGAAAGTCATTGTTTGGGGGAAGTTTGAACTCTACGCCCAAGGGGGCTATGACAATGCTAGCATGATAGTGCGGAACTCACCCCTCGGTTCGCTTCGCGAACCGAGAGGGTTTCTCCTACCCTAACCCGTAGCCGTACCCGCCCTACCCATACCCGCTTACCCGCGCGGGTTCGTAAACCCGTGATGAACCCTATACATCCTTTGGTTGACTTTTCTGATGACGCAGCCTGCACGTCGACGACACACTTGCTTCGCACAGAGAGCATATCAGATTACTGGTAGGTTTTGTGTTCGTGGACAAGCTTGGCAGAAGTAATGAGAGATTCACAGTTGGAATACAAGCACACTAGGAGATACGCGAAGACCCGTATGTGCGACTTTTGTACAGCACGATGGCGTTCAGTCTAGGAAGGGCGTATGTGATTGCGCGAGAATGTTCGCCGATGGCGAACTGCTAGCCGTGTGCAGGTTGAAGGAGGCAGGGATAAATGCAGGGATACTGTGAAGGATGAACAGGAGAGGTAAAGAGAGAAACAAATACTTGAAAGATTCTGAATGCTGGAGGCCTTTGTCCATGAAGCCCTCTAACACCCGTTCACTCGTGGGTTTCTCTTACACTTTTTTCGGGCCTTCCGCTGCAGAAATTGTGCTTCTGTTGCCATACGCAAAAGTAAATAATACACAGCTACTTTTTTTGCTTTCGTCTATGAGGTCGGGATTGCCCCCATATGAGAACCTATCTCTATTTTGCCTCGAGTCCGCTAGTGGACTCGGGAAGCACTAGTGTTAAAAAAGGTCTTCGATTAGGGGACAGAGCTTTGGAAGGCAAAGGTTAGCAATGAAATCTCTCAGGATAAGAATTAGGACGTCGATGTGGGCTGTAGCATACTTCAAAGAAAAGATTGGCAACAATTCTATACCAGACAAACGACAACATACCTGGAAACATTGAAGATAATATTTTAACCGGTCTCGATATCTTTTGACGCTCGACTCGACCATCTCATGGATTCGAAAATTTCACGGGTCTGCTCAAGCCTCACCTTAACAACACGAGAGGATGCTTTACCTTGCTCATAGGCCCGAATTCGAAGAGCAGACTCTACGAGTGGAAGGTGGGACATTCGCGAAACGAGACTAACTGGTGAGTTTGTGGGGTTGGAGTTCTCAGCGGTTGGTGGAGCGGTGGATTGCGACGACGAGGCCACGTTGCTAGCTGGAGAAGACGATATTTTCGAATCATGAGACGCATGATATTAACTTGGAATCTAGAGCATAGCAACTGTCATTGACGTAAAAATAAGGACCGGGACGGACCATTTGACCGAGCAGCGCCATTGCGCATGTCCTCAAGAACCTTTACACTGATGCGAACGCTCTCGTCTTGGTCTTCGAGATTGCGGAAATGTGGGCTCATGTTGTCCTACGAAAACCATTGAATATCAAAACATGTGAAATAACTGGAAGGCTAAACAATTGTTATCTGAATCTTATCTCCATCGTCATGACTGCGCAGGCGACGTTCTGCCTTTAAATTCCACGTCCGGGGCCAAAGACATTTCGACTGTCCTTCCAAACGACTCCATGCACCGGCGACGTCGAATACGCATGGATTCGAATGCTTATTCTCGTCTTCCACCCGCCTTTCGTCTTCTCGAAACGTGATCCACCGCCCAACCTCATCATGATACCTCTTGTGTACGAGGTGCTATACAACACCATCGGAGGTTTGCTCGAGAACCGTATACCTACAATTTGTGATCAAAGCAGCTCGACTGCCGACAACGATCCAACCTTCGATACCAACTGATGCGAAACGGGAGGACTGCGATTGCAGGCGTATAGGTACCTTTTTGATTCTCTGACTAACTACCTACAGGGCCGATTACCGGCAGTAGATGCGAAACGGGAGGACTTCGGGAGGACTTTAGACGTATAGGTACGCTTTTTTCTTTTCTTTCCCTTTATTCTCTAACTAACTACCTACAGGATAAGACCTTCCTTATCGCGATGAACTCCACAACGTTTTGCGTATGTCACAAAACAGCGAGGAGGGACCTTTTCCCTCCTCAATTGCCACCTGTAGTCTCCGTCTTTGCTCCGTCTCCGTGGTAGTATCCAGAATATTCGTCAACAGCAAGACGACCACGCTGGAGGTCGAGGCTTCCATCTATAACGTCTTGCCGGCAAACAACTCGAGGATGGACGTACCTACGGACCTTCTTAATGTTTCCGGGACACCAGAAAAGGTTCTGCAGACTGAATAATGTTTTTCTGGGAAGGGAAACTATTGTTAGGATACAATAATATAAATGTCCGCCACTCGGGCAAGCATAGTGACTCGAATTAATGTTGCCGCCTGACTATCCGTGAAAGCTAAACATTTCTGTCAAGCGGCGCAAAAAACTCTGGTAGAACCCAGACGGTTATGTTATTGACTTGTGAAATTTGAAATTTTGTGGTGCCAAGTTTTCGGGGCGACATGTCATTTGAACTGGTGCCATTTTGAGTCTGAACTTATTTTCTCGAGATCTGAAAGCCTGGCAATGAAAACAAGATTCCCTCCGGTTGATCTCACTGTATTACTAAGTGAAATGCAGTTAAGTTTTTCAGCTGATCTTTTCATTCAACTATCCCGAATTGCTAGTTGCTGAATTTACGTTGGCTTTGGGTCCATATCAAGGCAACTGCCTGGTCGCTATCAAGGGTTCAAGTTCCACTCAACAGCCAATTGGCAACTGCGCTGCGTACTACTTTTTCATGTTATATGGCATGCAGGAAGCCGTTGACTCCATTTTCCAGACAAACACGAAGTGGAAATGCATGCTTTTGACGTATCTGCTCCTCGACTTCGAATTCTTGCGACCGAACTTCTCACTGGCTGTATCTTTTCTCTGTGTCATTCCTGCGGTAATTTATCGGCTTACCGTTTCCCTGCCACTGCCAGCCTGAGCGCATTGCGACCGACTTTTTCATTGCTGACTTATTGCAAACGTCGAATGCGGTATCGGCGTCCTCGACTAGCTTGACTCTTTGTCCCCTTGTATCCACAAAGCCTTTAATTCGGTCTCCATGAGAACTTCAAAGATGTCAACAGGACCAAATAGAACTTGAGCCACTTCAATCATATGGCGACGACGTTTCGGAAATGGCTTTCAGGCACGTTTCGCCGGCGTCCAGTCCTCATCTCTCCAGAATCTTCTGTAGATGTACAAGGTTTGCCTGGGGACTCACCCAGTGATATACCCGCAGTGCTGTCTAGGGTTTCACGTCTCCTGGAATCAGCAGGAGTCGCTTGGTGTGTGATGGGAGACTTGCTGCTGGCTCATTACCTTGTTCCACAAGTTACAGGGGTACGTATTAACCTATCTCTACCAAGTTGAAACCTCTATACTTATGCAGGACATCGAAATCTGCATACAAACGAAGGATTTCAAAACGATCGCAGAACTCTTTGACGCAGCCCAGTTCTGCTTTCGATTTCGGCATATTGTATCAAAAGGCTATTCTGCGCACCTCAAAGGCTTTCCGCGCTTTAGGGTCAAGGGGATGAACCAGTGTTTTTGCATTGTCACAGAAGCACACTACGGCTTAAGTCCAATTGCGTTTTCTGACCTCCTGGATGCGTCTGTGTGTGGATTTCCCCTCTTACCCCTTCCTCTTTATGTGCAGGGTCTTTCCGATGTTGTAACCAGTCAAAGAGAGAAGAATGCGACTTTTGTCGTTCAGATTGAGTATCTGATCGACGGAATGGACCTCGACGAGGACTGGTGTCTGAAATATCTCGACGGTCAAGCACAGGCATACGTTCAGAGTAAAAGTACACCAATTGCCAAACAAAAAAGAATGGGTTCACATCCAAAATATGATGACAATTTGACCACTTTCATCCACGATGAAAGGGGACGACAAGCAGCTTTGAAGGTAATCGGTCGCATGATGGAGAGCCGCGGTAAGCAACCTAGTCCATGTTCGTCATACTCTAAGCATGTCTGATCTAAATTTCAGTTCCACAAGCGACTAACAGCAGTGAGCGGCATTCTTTGTATGAAATCATTTCTTTCTCATGCGGTTTAGGCCTTGGTTTTCCTATCCAGGTTATGAGTGACCTCCACTTGGAGTATTCATTCCCTGGTGCCGGAAATAGTACAGTTGCTGGATACGATGCCTTTGACTGCAAACCTTGTACATCTGTATTGGCTTTGCTAGGCGATGTCGGTCTTGTGTCCGAGGATGGCCTCTTCGTCTTTCTGCGACGCCAACTGCTCAAATATGAAAAGATACTCTACGTTATGGGCAATCATGAATTCTATAACAGTTATTATGTGGGTCAAATTGTCAATTCTCCCATTTCAGTTGCTTGATATTGATTGCCGTTATCAGGAAGATGCAATGGCCAAAATGAAAGGATTTGCCGGTGAAATTATGCGGCAACGAGACACGGACAAATCGATTGGGGAGTTTATCTTGCTCGACCGAACACGAGTCGATCTCGATGCAACCGTCACCATCCTTGGATGTACCCTTTGGTCGCATATCCCCAGCACCGCTTCCGAAGAAGTGGAACGCCGTATTAATGACTTCAAACGAATCCGTCAATGGACAGTCAAGACCCACAATGCGGCGCACATGGCAGACGCAACCTGGCTTGACAAAGAATGTGCAAAAATCAGAGCAGAGGAACCAGATCGCCGCATAATTGTGTTGACGCATTATGCGCCAGCCATTTCAGGTACAAGTTCGCCTCGGCATGGAAATCAGTCGTCAAATATCAGGACGGCGTTTGCAACCGATATGAGCAGTCGGACATGTTGGGGACCACCAGTGAAGGTGTGGGCTTTTGGACATACACACTTTTGCTGTGATTTCACGAAGAATGGTGTGCGCGTCCTAAGCAACCAGAGGGGATACGAGGGTATGGAGGCAGAATGTGGCTTATTTAGAGATGATTTCCTTTTATATTAGGAAACAAGAGCCCAACGCGACGTGCACCACTGACGGTATGAGCATGGGCATTTGTTCCCATGATTTTGTCCAAATTGTCTTCGACCGCAACTTTGATGGGCCGATTATCCAAGTAGTCTCGTTATTCCGAGCCCTTATTCCGTCCCCGAGGGTCATTTATGTAAGCCCCAGGGAGGTGTGAGATAAAAAATTTCCTTGGTGGTCTTTTAATCTAAATATCGAATCGGAATTTACTATATGTGGTGTGTGTTAACGATCTCTTCTGGCCCGGAGAGATTCTTACTGTCAGTGCAAGCGACAGGTGCGATCCCGGTTGGGCTTATCGGCATGAAAAAAGAAATGGCGGTAAGTACAATGCGTGGAGTTCATTGCAGATCGGCTGTCAGATCTCAGAGCCTACCCGGGCCTCCGCAGGGCTTACCTCCGCCATAACAAACTTGAAGCAAAGTAAAAACCGATCTAACACTGGCAATGCTCAACGAAATCGTCATTCGAAAAGTGAGCTGTAGTAAGCCGTTCTTCAAGGTAGGAGTCTGTATAGATTATAAACTGAGAATCTGGAACCATGACGGAATGTAGTACCCGAAAGTAGGCGACATTCTCAACGCGAATTTTCGGCAGAACATACAATCTCACATCAAAGGTGAGGATAAACAAGCAGGCTCAACGATCAGAGAATCCAAGCATGGTGATCATTAGTATCTCATTTCCTTGTCCCACTACTCGTACAGCATAAGTGGTTAACAGCAAATTCTCAGTCTTCCATTAGCATTCTGAGTCCTGAGAGTATAAGGTGCCAGCGGAAACACCATATTGAAGCAATCTGAGAATGGGGTCCACTCAAGGTCCGCTTTGACACGGTAGATTCCTGAGGTTCTAAGGGTCTTTAATTCCGACGCGAATGCGCACGGATCGCATAAACTATGCAAGGTCTTATAAACAAAACCGCGTATTATGACCACACTGGCATTACCTGTTCTCTTCCGCTGCTGCCACATTCAAATTATGACTTCACCTTCGACTCCACAAACAATACCGCGAGATCGACTTGATGCAGCCGCCAGGGCCACTCACATCCTTCTACAAGCATCCGGTTTCTCCCACATTTTCGGAGGTGGATATCAACTCCTCATGATGGGAAATACAAGAGGGACCAAAGATGTGGATGTCTATGTCTCTTCCAATGCTTCAAAGGTCAAAAAGGCGCTTCGGGGTGATTCCAACAACTTTGGGGTTATTGACGGCACTGAGAAAGGAGAAGAACGCGGAATCCGCGTTCTTCATAAACCAAGCATGGTAATGATTGACGTTCTGTTCAAGTAAGGTTTCTTTATGGTACGTGGAATCTCGGGTTTGACATACATTTAACAGGAACCCCCTGCCGTCCAAAAAGCCTATCAGGCTATCCAGCGATACAAACGACCTACCGTTCTTCAGCTCTACGAACCTTTTTCTTTGCAAGGTCGACTGCTTGGCCCATCGTAACAAGCCGAACGATGAGAATGATTTAATATGGATTGTCGATACTTATCCTGAGATTGATTGGAAAAAGATTGCTAAAAAGTTGAAGAACGAAGATGAGCCTCTTTGGAATATGGTCTTGAAGAGGGATGGTAACAGTGACAGACTTGTAGAGATTTTGGCCTCAATCGATGCATAATACGAGTTACAAAATGTACTAAAACATTGTATACATCATCATTGATCGAAAAATGGTGCTTATATAATAAGCGAACCACCTATTTTTATTCATCTTTGTCATTTTTGCTTGTAAATGGAACGTAGAAGGACAAATGCGATACAAGGACCGGAATTGGTTGCAGTGTGAGGTAATTCTGTCTGAGTCTCGAATTCCATTGTAAGTTCAAGTTTTAGGACCAGAACACCTACGCTTTTTGCTCAATATCTATCTACAAGGAACCTAGGAGTATTATCGGCCACAGCAGTCATCCGTTGCTTTCCTGACACCGAGTTTGAATTCTCCCACAACCGCCAACGCAACCTTTACATCATCTCCTCCCCAGACGACGAACAGCGCGATTGGTTCTTTAAGCTGAGTCAAGCCTCCGACTTGGTTTTCGCCTTGCGTGAGGGTTGGTCAACTAGTCAGGGGAATCTTGCCGACCCTTTTCTTATATACGGCATTTAATTCTATACGTACATCCGGGTTCGCTAGCGAACCCGAGGGATAATAAAATTAGAGGTCGTCGAGCTTTTGGTTTGCGTTGCCGGAAAAGTCGGCTGGACCCTTGTGGCCTTTCTCGCCGTCGTGCTGGATCGGGATGAGCGGAGGAGGGAGGGGGGAAATGGAGGAAACGCACTCTGAGATGTCTCTGGACGATGTCTCTGAGCAGTGCGGTAGAGCTTGAGATGGTGCCCAAGGCGTTCCTGGAAGGTCCCACTATTTTGTATCACATGACTTCTGTCAACATATAAATTTCTAAAATTAAACTCGACGTAGGAGGATGGATCCAAGGGAGTTGTTGGTACACAAGGGGTGCCATAAATTTTTATACTCATCTTATTTTCTAACCACGTCCCACAGAGTTAGCGGCAAGGAGGCGAGACGTACCAGGTTTGGAGATGAGATGAAGTGGCTGTTTTCCAGGAACTGAATCGAGGGTGTGAGGCCGTTCGAACAGCCAACGTGTAGCGAGGGCACGTGCCTTGACGAGGGCGGAGGTCTGAGAAATAGATATCCGTATGGGCCCAAGCCTTCAATGAGTATCCGGATTTTTTGCCAACAGTCGTGAGGAGTTTGCAGAGCGATTCGATCTCCTCTTCCAGGTTGTCCACATTTTTCTGATCTCCTTGTCGGTGCACCGGTTTCATCCTCTGTCTTTGCTCTAATGTCCGCTGATGCCTCTGTTTCCTAGATGATCTCTGCACACCAATATCGCCCACACCCGGCAAAACCTTTATTCGCTAGCCAAGCCTCAACGATGCAACCAACGACGTCAATCATTCCCTCCGACTTTCCCTTTGCCATCCTTGATCCCCGCAAATCTTACCCTCCTCAATGTCGTCCGTCCTCTCCTCCCGTGCCTGCGCTTCTGCGGCCTTCTTTTCGGCCGCGTCTATGACCCACTTTTCCTCCGAGTCGAAGGACGAGGATGTGGGATGTGCCGGAATGAAGTCGACAGGGGTCTTAATGCCCGAAGGACGTTGATAGCTGTCGCCCAATTCGTGTAGGTACAGTTGATTGTCAAATCGCTGACGTCCTATGTTCTTCAGGAGGAGTTTATAGGAAAGGGATTTCCCGTATTTGAGAAAGATGCGTCGATCGTAAGTCTCGAAGTGCAGGTCGTCGAAGCGCTCTTATCCTCGTGATGAACACAGGCAGGAAGTGGTCTGAATCATTTGGAGGGCTCAGCAGAGGGCTTGGCGTCTGGTTTCTTAACAGGGGTGCTTGTTCGAGGTTGAATGAGTTGGTCGACACTAAATGTGAATTGCATGCGTTGGATGGTACCACCAGCGTGTTGGTTGGCTTCGTGGTTGCGCTCCTTTGAAGCAACTCGTTGCCTGATCTTGTCCGTGGAGTGATTGCACTTGAGGCCTTGAGGAGAGGAGAGCTCCTCAATGCTCCTGTGTGGACTGGTCAGGGCGGAGTTGTGGGCGGCAAAGGGGACGTACCTTCCCTTCTCCTCGTCACGCTTGTCGCCCATATTTGTGAATTCACGCATTGACTTTGCTTTGTCAGAAAGCCGAGAAAGCGTCAGAAACGAAAGCGCTCACCTTGAATAGTTAAACCGTGCCGATGACACTGGATTTTTGGATGTCGAGAGGGAGCAGGCTGAGAACGCGGCAATCGATGCAGGAAAGAAATTAGCAATGGAGTTGAAACTTGAAATGCAGACATCCCCTGAGATGCCCAAGGGAAGATTCTGCAAGATCATCTGCGGCAAAGGAGAGGAGGTGCCATTCGGACGAAACGAGAAATAAAGTTTTGAGCCGGGAGGTGCTGGTGTACACAATAGCTGGAAAGAGAACGGTCGGCAGATGCGACGACAAAAGGGACAAAAACACACCCTTACGCCCGTAAATTTCCTCCCCTGCAGTTCTTGGCTCGTCGTCGTCGTCGGCTATGAGCCCCCAGACAACTTCCGAAACTTATCCTTCGTGTGACGAAAATGTGAGTCGAGATCCTCTTGCCGGACTTTTTAGTGGCCAGCCGAAGGATCCAGTAGTAACAATCGGGTTAGTGTTGCATTTTCCGATTTGGTACTGTCCGTGATATCTGACGAATAACACCAGATTTCGAAATGTTTGTAGTAGAGTCCAAAGCCAGAACCATAGGCGTGGTGGCTGACTAAGCACCTAAATAATGTTGCGACGATTTTGTCATGCTTTCCGATGTCGTTCGACTTCAACTGTTACTATCCTGGACAGAAACCTATTTTTATTTCGGCTACAGTGCGCAAAGGTGAATGGGTATTCAGCCTTGCGAAGAAGATCTGGGAAGGACTCCCACCATCTTACCAACGAAAGGTCGAATGGACCGACCTCAGGCTTTTCAAGGCATGCTTTGGTTTCTTTGGCAACTAAACGACTAACGCCCAGCAGGCTGACCTTCCAAAGGAACCCCTAAAGGATCTTCCCTCGCGTGCTCTCAAGTGGCTTCATGGGCAGGAAAGCCTCCAGGATGGAATGGATCTTTTATATGTATTTCCCAATGGCCCTTCGTCCGTCGTACCGCATATCATCGTTTCCGACCTGGAGGGTATGTTATATTCCACCTTTGCATTATATATTGCTGATTTCATGCCAGTTTTGGAGATGAGCGAAGGCCTGGGCAACCCGCTTTTCTCGCATCACAAGAAGCTTCGCGAAAGTGTGCATTTTGTTGATACCCCATAGGCGATCACCGTTCTCATTCTTACACTTAGACCTCGGTGCGCGTCTAGACTCCTTACGCCTTCCTTATTCGCCATCGGAAATTATTGGTAGTGTTGCCAAGATAGGCGAATTATTTGGAAGTGTCAAGGCTCATATCTACCTTGGCCGTCCCGGTGGAGCCCCTGCTGCCATTTTCAACCCCGCTCTTGCAACCTTACAGCATCGTCTAGATCATCTTGACCAAGTCCAAGTAACTCGTCAAGACATTGGGCATGCTGCCCGATACCTCAACCTAGCCATAGGGTTTTACGAAGACGAGACGGCCCGTGAAAATGCGATCAAAGAAATTGTCAATGTGGTAGTTGGCCAAGATGGTAGTTGGAATACGCAGCTCAACTGGGCGGGTGGCATCAAACCTGACTGTTGTTGGTGGCATAAAGGGTTTCTTATTACGGTGCTGGAGCTCAAAAACATCGTGGGCCTCGTCGGTAACCCTATTCTTCAAGCCATCGTCGATTACAGCAAAACAATTTCGCAAGAGAAGGTTCTGCGTTACCTACAAGCTCATTCAGATAACGCTGACCTTTGTTTGTAGTACATGCACTTCCGGGAGTTCTGCAATTTCCCTATCGTCCTCTTAGGTGTCGCTGAAAATCGCATTGACATTTCCATCGCCGTTTGCGTTGGGGAGATCCACGTCACCAAGTTGCTCACGCTCGACGTTACCTCTGGATTTCTTGCGTCTGACAATATCGTCCGCCTGGCCCGTGTTTTTAAGGCCTTGTCATATTGTCGGAGGGATCTCACATGTTATTATGACGAGGTCGGACAAGAAACAGCCCCAAAACTCTCCTCTCTATTTCCCAATCCGACACCCGTGGATCCTTCTGTTGTATTACCCGTTCTCACCTTCAAGCAGTTTCTGTCCCGAGCTGGTCAGCCCGCTTCGGCTCTTGTGGACCTCGGGAAGACGAATACCGCCATGTATATTGCTACACTTGACTGCGCCGACAAAGAGGTAGTTGTCAAGTTTACTCCACGTTATAACGCAAAGGCACATACTATTCTTGCTAGTGCTGGGTTTGCACCCAAGCTACACTTCTGCGGGCGCATCGTCGGCGGCCTGTACATGGTTGTTATGGACCGTGTGGACGGGAAATCCCTTTGGCAGCTCCAAACAGACAAGACACCGATTCCTACCATTGTCTTGGAGCATGTCCGTCAGGCGGTGCATCTTATCCATGAACAAAACATTGTATTGGGGGACTTGCGGGACCCCAACATCCTCTACATCGCGTCTAAGAGTTGTGCAGTTGTCGTCGACTTTGATTGGCCTGGGGTAGACGGAGTGGACAGGTACCCAGCCACACTCAACCCTACCAATGAATGGCAAGAGGATGTTTCGCCATATGGTATCATGCGCAAAGCCCATGATCTGTGGCAACTGGAACGGCTAGAAGACATTTGTCAACGAGGTCCTTAGCTGGTTGATCCACCATCCGATCTCACGTTATTGTATTATACAGAGCCATCTCTTTACTATTTCGACCGATTGTTCATGTAATGCGGGGCTGTGAACCATCTAGCACATTGTAACCCGTGATGATGAGTAAAAAACCAAGCTAATGTAAAATTTTGACTGTACAGTATATTATGTGTGTTTAAAGGCCTTCGTAGGAGTTGCATTATATTCTGGTCAAGGGCATGGACATGCAAGGTACGCCCTTCCTTATTTACTTTTCTCTTTCTTTTCTAACTACAATGACCGCAGGTACCACGACGAGGGGGGATTACCCTCCTCATCATGCCATATCTATTTCGATGCAACAAGGGGGAATTTTCAGTCTCTCCTTGTCGCGTCTGTGGGTTCTTTTCAACACAACAAGTATATTCGTTCAATTTTGATGTGAGTTTCGGCTATTGGACATGTCGATTTTTCGATCTCAACGTGGTGAGGTTGACTCTCAGCCCTTTGCCCACAACCTTAGTCCTACCTATCCGTATTGCCATCTCGAATGCTATATGTACTAGCTATACCATTGCAATTAGCATAGTCCTGCAGCCCAAGCCGGATGACTGGACCCGCTTTAGGGTAGAACTCGTCGACGGTCCGCTTCACACCTGTCAGATGATCTCGTTGCCCATCACTAAAAGTGACCGTCGCATGTATGCGAATGTATTGCCTTGCAAGCAAAACAAACCAGGTTTGGGAATATAAGACAGGAAACCTGACCGTTTTATACTTTGCATTCGAGATACAGTAATTATATTATTACCCTATTTGAGAATATAGATTTTTTAAGAATTTGGTATATTGCAGACGAAATGTATTTAAATCCAGGACCGGCAACCTGAATTGTATTGGCTAACAGGGATTGCAGCAATCGTGTAAGGTTCTGCAATTCTGGTGGACAGATTGTATACAAAAAAAAATCCTGTAGCTACAATGTATGTTACTGGTAATTCAAGTAGGCAGAAGATATGTCAAAAAAATTCCTGCAGCCATCATACATTTTTTGGCAATTCTGGTAGACAGGATGTATGGTTGAAAAATTCTGGTAGCCATCATACATTGGTCAGTGGATGAAATACATGGTTGGCAGGGCATGTAGATACCATGCAATGTATTTACCAGAATTGCAGCAATCTTAAGTTACAGCCTAGGAAGGCGGCACAAACATAGTATGGACCTGTGACGTGTCATAGGCTTTTCGACTCGGACTCGCCAGAATTCTACTGGTCTACAACTCTAAATAACCAAGTGCTATCATGTCCTCGTCAATTCCTCCACCGTCACCTTCTGGATAAAGGTCTTCCTCTTCCAACTCCTCGTTGAACTCCTCTAGGTCATCTCCCTTTGAAGCTGAACCGGCAACATGGGCAACATAAAAAATCGGAAAAAGAGTGGTGTCACTGCTTGGGTGTCCAAATTTCCGTGGCGTCTTCAGATCCTAAATCCATCGAAGTTCACGCGTCGCGTAAATATGATCACATGACTTTGTATGTATGGGGTCATGTTGGCATTGAATTGTTGATCGATAATCTTTGTCTTCACCTTCCATGATCTCTCCCTCCACTTCACTGGAAGACAAGCGTTTTTGCGTCGGTCCTTGTTTTAGTACCTCTCTTCTGGGAGTGCGTGATCAGGCATGTTTGGGGACCCCAGCAGTGTCCTTTCGCGTTGCTACGGTGGGTCGTGACTTGCCACAGCGATGAAGTACCGAATGCAACAACTCGGGTGACCAAAGGAGGATATGGGAATGGGCTTCCCCAAATCTGTAGGTGCGGATGCATACCTCAGTCCCACTAATCAAGGATCGTCTATTCTTCCAGGGACATCTGCTCATAATGAACTTACACATCGCGGACGCCGGAGATGACTATATGCGCATACAATCAACTGGTAGGTCGTCCTAAGGCTTGTCTGAGCGAGTATTGACCAAATTTAGTCAGTTAACGATTTGTGTTTGAAATTTGTCGCGCATACACTCACTTGATCGCGCTATATTCACTCGGTAGGTACCCAAACCTTCTGTGAGCTAAGGTTGACCATACGGAGCTACCAGGTGGTACTGGCAGGACCCAACTACTGTAGAAAAGGGTTCTACGTCGCAAGCAGGGCACTGCCACAGTTTGAGATAGGTACGATTGTCACGAACTTCTGCTTAGCTTCCCTCTTGTAACTCACTGAGGTGTTGCCACCGGCCGGGTTCGATTGTATCATCGCAATCTCAGGGTTTATTCTTGGTACATTACTGTTGTAGTGTAGTCGTATAAATCCAATATCTTTTTGAATAATTCTTTGAGAACGTGAGCGAGTAATTTCCTGCACTGCAAATATACATATTCTCTGCAAATTATATAGAAATGTATGGACATACATCAAAGAAAACAAGGCTTGTCTAGGGCATTTATCAAGATAGAAGGTCACCTACATTTCCTGTACTACTATATATTTTACTTTACCTGTCTGATATTGCCTTTTATTGCCATGTATACAGATAGATTCGAGGCAAGTCCGTTCACATAATACATGATTCGGGAATTACTCCTGCATTCAATAGAATTTATTTCTATATATTCCTGGCCGGAATTGCGACTAATATCGGGCGTTTATAGATTTACACGGGCATATATTTTTATATATTCGTGCGTCACTTTTGGTGATGCCGTTATGTTCAACTTCCACTTTCCTAACCACTTTTTTTAACGACCCATTGACGATATTCTACGACTTCTGTTGCTTCTTTCATTTTTTGACGCCAAGTATTTTTATACATTTACGAATCCAATATCTTGACTTGTGCGGCTTTTTCGCTTTTTCGCTCTCAAAAGTTCTGTTTACCTGTTGTACTAGATATGGATAACTGGCGTGTAGCGGTTCTCGGTGACGGTGGAGTCGGGAAAACTGCTCTTGCAGTGCAGGTATGCACTTCCCTATCTACTGCCAGTCCATTTTCTGATTCTTGATTCTAGTTCACTCTTAATTGTTTTGTCGGTCAGTACTACTTCCTGACATTACATCTTTTCTGAAATAGGGCATATCTCTGTTCATTTAGAGGTCAGTGTCAACTAGCGCTTTATTTAACCCTTCTTACCTGTGTCCTACCAGACTTATGATCCGACGATTGAGGATGCCTACCGAAAGCAATTTGTGGTCGATAACCGCATGTGTTTCGTCGAAGTTATTGACACCGCTGGTCAAGGTGATGTCTATTAACCAATAATTTTTTTTCACTGCTAAATGATTGCTACAGAAGAGTATGCCACTCTTCGGGACCAGTGGGTGAGGTGAGGGACCACATTCATCCACTTTTCGTCGTTTGTTCCTGACCATTTACCATAGAGAAGGACAAGGTTTTATTCTCGTCTACTCAATAGCCTCCCGATCAACATTTGATCGGTTGGAAATCTTCCACATGTCGATGTGCCGTGTTAAACGTGGTATTCCCATTTTCATGCTCGTGGGAAATATGTGTGACAAAACGAATGATAGAGAGGTATCGAAGGAGCAGGGGCAAGCCTTGGCTCGTCAGTTTGGATGCCAGTTCATTGAAACATCGGCAAAGACCTCCCAGAATGTGGAACTACTTTTTGTTTACCTTGTACGGTTGTTGCGACAGCAGCGAAGTATTGAACCACCACTGGGGAAAAAGGAAAATGACAAAAATTGTAGATGCATGATTATGTAGTTGGACACTTTCAGGATTACTCTTATTGTTGTTTCGAACACTATAGCGTTACCGATAGTTATTACTACATAGGCAATTTCAGCTTCCGTGAAGTTGCGGACAAGGAATGTAGGGTTATACGACGGGACGGAGGAGATGAGTTCTGCGACGAAGCAATCTCAATTTAGAACCACATGAATTTGGTGATAACCGACTAACCTTGATCAACCCCGACACCAACCAGGGCATTGTCGTAACCAAAACTGTTCGAGGAAAGTATGGTCGACACAGTCTTGACGTTTGCAATATCCGAAGGGGCAGCAGAAGTTAACTTGTCTTTGAACGAAAATTCACCCGTTTTCGGGTCGAAGGTAGCTCGGGCCATCGAGTTTAAGAGGACCTTTCTTTCCATTTCACCATGATATGGGGGATGATCCTTCACTTTCACCAAGGAATTTTTGATCATCATGTCGCTCATTGCCTTATACGATTGGAGGGCTCTGACACGGTTCTTGTGCTTATACACTTCGTAGTGTGCAGGGTCGAGAGCGGCGAATAAGTATCAAGGGTGTATGACCATCGCAGTTCCGCCAACTTGTCCAAATCCGAACGAAGACTGATCACAATTGTGAATGACAATTTCGACGTGGACAATTAGAAAAACAACGCACCATAACACCTGCACGAATTCCGTCCGTATGAATCGATTTGGAAGGGAACATCAGGAACTGCCGATCTTGGAAGTGAGAGTCGATATTACTAGAAGGGATTCAAAAGCTGTTGGGGTCACAAGAGTGAATGGTACTTACTCGCTGTTGCGATTTCCTGGAACGATGCCAGTGATCAGGCTTTGCAATACTCCTGCCATCTGCCAAGCAGCAGCACCGCCCTTAGCGTGACCAAGGAGGCTCTTCTGGGCGACAACGGGTACAGCATTTCCAGGCGTACGACCAATCACGGTAAATATATCATTCCAGATGCGGGTCTCGTTCTCTTCCTGTAAAGACAAAGGAGTCAATGTGTTCATCCAGAGCTTCCACGGATTTGGGTCACTGACATTGGCAACGTACTGGTCCCATGAATGGAAAGGACACCGATGTCATCGGCCGTAAGGCCCCAAACAGCAAGAGCTCTTCGAAGAGGGGCAATGCGGGGATCGTAACCTTCCAGCATGCCGTACATGGCAAGACTATCTTTCTCCTGGGGCTTCTTGCTCAAGATCTGAAATGCGGCTAGAGATATATTCGTCGTCAACCGCCTCATTCTGGTTCCTCCGATACTGAATCTCTTGTTGGAGTCGGGTTTCTTCATGAGACAACCACTGAGAAATTTGACTGCGACGGAACGCGAGTTGATGGGAGCGATAAGCAAGGTCGAGAATCGGAAGTGGGTGCTTGAATGGGATTTGTCGAGCAACTGTAAGAGCTCCACGACCAGGTGCAGGAACTGAGCGTCCGGCCTTGTCGCTAATGAAATATATTCAGCATCTAATATCAGTTGAGAAGTGTGAAAGAAACTAACGTGAAAGTTGACGTGAATGCCAGTATGCCACGAATTGGAGCCCCTAACTCCAAAGCCGTCTTCGCACTCATGACAATGTGAACACCTGTGCCCTTTTAAAAAAGTTAGAAATAGTTTGCGTTTGCTGCACATTCCTTACTTGTGACTCCATGAACTGAAATCGTCGTAGTCAGTTTCTTTTTCAATCGAGAAAATAGTCAACTCACTCCTGCTCGAGATGTTGTCGCGGGTCGAGACATCTCAGTTGGCTCACGTCCCATTGCAAATTCAGTTTCAGCGTTACTGGTCGCTTTCATGTTTGCGAACTCGTATGATCCTTCCTCACTGATGTCATCAAAGCCACCAGCAATCATGACCTTCACCTTGCCAGATAAAATCGTTTCCGAAGCAATTTCGAGGGATTGTAAAGCCGTTGCACTGGTAGAATGGATAAATGCGGTTTTTACAAAGAAATCAATGATCATACCAAGCACCAACAGGAATTTTAACGGGACCACTTGATGATAACAGGAGAAGGTTTATCCAACCAGCAGTCGTGTTGATGAACCTAAGTGACGTGATCAGTAAAGAGAATTCTATCTCGTTTGAATGATGCACGTCTCTTGAAGAATGTCATTTTGGACCTCCTTCTCATCACGACGGTCTTTGAACATCTTAGCCATACTGGTTACACCTCCCATTCCACTTCCAAGACATGTACCGACGTCCGAAGGGTGCATATACCTATATAGCTCGTAGGAATCTGTGATGCCAGATGCATTCAGAGCTTCAGCAGTGCAAACCAATGCCCAAAGGGTCGCGCGATCCGTCTGAGCAATGATATCTTCGGGAATACCGTAACGTCTGGCATCCCATCCTGTAGGAATCTGACCAGCTACCGTTCGATTGAACTTGAATGCTTTCGGGATGAAAACAATAGCGCCTTTCTTGAATTTGGCAAACCATTGTCCACTACCGGCCTCCCAAACGTCACATTTACCTCCATATTGCAATTTGAATTTCTGGGCTTCAGGCTCGGAGATTTCAATTGGTCCGAGATCATGAAGCAGCTCAACTTCTTGGTTGAAAACTTTCTTGTTCGGATCGTAGCCATGGAAGAGCTCAGGTTCTGTAGAGCAATTTGAATAAAGAAAGGACGTGAAAATTGTCTGGCAGGTCACCGATCAATCGAACACCAGCATGAGACAAGATGTCCTTTTCATATCTTCCCCTAATATCTTTATCATCGATAGGTTCATTGGTCATGCTATCGACCCAGCCCACATAAAGAGACCCATCCTTTGAGCGACCGTCGAAGTGCTTGATAAATCCCATGATCCATGCCATTTCAATGGCGCCATCAATCGTAAACTCTCCACGGGCTTCCATTTCCCAACGGGTACGAAAACTACCCCACGGGCTAACTTCTGCAAAGCCAGTGATAACAACCACTTTCTCTAGGTCAATCAAGCCGCGAAGTTGAGAAAGGGTTTGGGAATTAGCGGATTCGAGTGATGGGAATTCGAAACGGAAATTAGCACGAGGCAAAACGTCCACTGATTGCAACAAGCGCTCAGTCTCTACCCCATGGAGGACCTTGTAATCGGCGGCATTATCACGATCCATACCACCATTCAGGTCTGCCCAGAGGGGTTCAACCTGAGTGATACTGAAGAGGAGGGGATGCATTAGCCCAAGGATATTGAAGGCCATTTCCTTTGCCGAGAAAGTCCGAACCCCGAAACCTTCGAGTTCGTCCGCAACAATATTGGTGGGCGCCATGAGACCTGTTCCTCTTGTCCAACTAATACGGCATTAGCATATAGTTTTGTCACAAAAAATATATACGTACCCAATGACAGCGCCAGCCAAGCACAGGTATTCGCTCCAACTTTCTGATGCCCAACGTTGGAACAACGTCTCGAGAGAAATCTTTGATTCAGAATAGAGCCCATCGTTGCCAAATAGACCGTGGTTAGGTGACAGTGGAAGGATAACTTGTGTAGGACGTGTGACGAAGTGGCGGCTGGCTTTCTTGTTTTTGACAGCACAGCACCAAGGATACGTAGCAGGTTTACCAACATCATACGATGCGCAAGTTCCGAACGATCATCCAGCCCATCAATTTCGCGGCCGTTCTCTGGATTGAAAAGTTGCGAGTGAGTGGAACGGATGTGATTTTAAACTCAGACTTGTAATTAACTAGTGTCGAAAATGTCGTCTGGAACTTTGCCTGGTCGGTTTCGTTCTCGTTCTCCTAAGTCCCAGCCAACTCTAGAACATCTGTCGTCCCCTGTAAAGAACCCAGGACGCCAACACTTCGCTGAACATAAACGCGACGAAGTTCAAGATTTTGGATATGACGAGGCCGTCCTGCTGAAAGATTTCGACACACAGGAGGAGGTTTTTGATTTCTTGGGTGTTGCGGATGCACTTCTTGAAGTCAGTTCAAAGGTCCCAAGAGAGGACAGCGTGGAGGACGGCGCGAAGGACAACACGAAGGGTAGCGGAAAGAGCAGGGGAAGAGCCAAGGGAGAGGCCAAGGCCAAGGACGACGGAAATTCCAACGAATTCAGCCACAAGAACTTCATTCAGGCGTCCAATAGACTGTCTGAAGCCATGAAGAAGGATCGTGAGTCCCCTGCTGTTTAATTTATTATTTCTCAACGACTTTTATTTGATTCTAGATTTCCAAGACCACTCACTCTTAGTTTTCAAGTCCACGGAAAATAAAGTCCACCGTGGGCACGTAACGGACACTGAATGCAGACCAGACATCACTGCAGCTTTTGTCGAGCATTGGGGGACCGATGCTACCACAATCTGGCCATGTCTTCGACTCGCCGGTGAGGACGCATCTCGAGGAAAGTCCAAGGAAGATCAGAAGAAGCAGGCGATGTCATACCTACATTACCTCATCCTGGCGAGACCCGACCTATACGTCGCGCAGGGTCTGCTCATCTCAGAAAAGTCTATCATGTTCCTTTTTGCAATCGGAGGTAGAGGCATACGCCGTTTTTCTATCGATTGGACCCACACTGAGCTTTACAAGTTGATGTATGCTTTCGTTTATCGTCTTTACAACCCAGGTCATTTCGAAGATCCATCCTATGTTAAAATGATTCCGGATCTGCAGACAAACCTGGTGGCGTATACTATTCGCATCTCGACCAAGACTCAAGTGGATGGTGTCGAAAAAGAAGAGCATTTGGACTGTCCCGATTTCACACCGCTACATGCAACCAATCCATTTGGGACCCGCACTCACATCCTCTCAAATCCATTCTCAGATATTAAGATCAACGGGAAGGTCTTGACTGTATTCAAAGATCAACTCTGTCGACCTGACCCTCGATTCGAGGAATTCACTATTCTCGCAAGACATATCCACATGCCAGAGAGGGTCCCTGGTGTGGTAGAAGCCGTCTACCACAAATCAATCGACATCCCTGTGTCCCTTGACGTGTCCAGAGTAAAACAACGGATAGGACTACGCCAATCGGGGATCCCCATCACGAGCATTCCCACTCTGAAGGAGTTGTTGGAGGTCATGTTCGACGTCTTGGAAGGTAAGTTAATCCTCTGAGTACTGACGACTGTAGCACTCACGTTTTTGCAGTGTTGCGGTATCTACGAGTGCATCGTCTGGTTCTGCATCGCGACATAAGCAAAGGAAACATTCTTTATCTGCCGGATGACGCAACAGCTGCAACGGAGGTCAGCTCTGATGAAGCCCAAAATAAGGAAGTACCTCTCTGCTTTATCAAGTATCTCCTCGGCGAGAGGTATGTATAAATCAACTGGAGTTAGGGTTACTGACTGAGATGAATGTAGTACTGTGCGTCAGAAGACACATGCTCTCGTCATCGATTTCAATAATGCCGAACACCTTGGAAGCAAGGAGAGATCCAAGCGTACGCTCCGAACCGTTAGTTTCCTATCCCTATCGATGAGGTGTCTTCGCTTACACTTTTATCAGGGAACGCCTGTCTTCATTGCTCGTGCTGTTGAACAAGGAAAACCTGTGTTACTTCCTAAAAAGGGCGGAATCTTATCTGCAGTTCCCTCCAGTCCTGAGACTTATACATCGAATCACCCAGATAGAATCCAGAGATTCCCTATCGAAGAAGATATGCTTGTCAGAAAGCCATCCACAGATAGTACCAATCGCAAATGGAGGCACGAACTTGATCATGATGCCGAGTCCGTGTTTTGGGTCCTTCTTTACTGGGCCGTCGCGGCACAACCTGCAAAACTTGAAAAGGAAAAAGTTGTTGCTGCCACCTGGGCAATTTTGATGGGTTCTGTTGACTATCGTACTCTTTTTCTCCAGTCACTGGGTAGAAACAAAGAACTCACGCATTCCATTTACCAACCTTTGGTTTCCTTACTCAGTGACCTTGCCGACGTTCTTATTGTTGACAGGCATTGGCTCGACGACTCCGAAACGCGCAATGACCCTGAATATGTCCCTGAAGCGTTTCAGCGATTGATCCTTCAATTTATACTGGACAATCGTGACAAGGCATACATGACGATACCAGTGGTTGACAAATCCCGTGACGTCAAAGCAACCACGCGCCATCTGGGCTTGCCTAGTACACTAAGCTTGCGGTGGCACAGTGAAGCCAGTCGAAAACGACCTTCGCCGCAACCGTCGAGGGAACTGAGGAAGCGACCTCGTGTAGATGCTGAGGCGGTCGGAAAGGTAGGTCGTTAATGTATCTCTGCGTTCTCTGAGATGAATATCCGTTTTCAGGATGCCGCCAATGAGGACCAGGATGAGGACATGAGTGAAGAAGACTCTGAACATAGCGAGTATAACGGAAAATAACAGGGCAGGGTGGAGATGACGACATATGAAGGAGGTTTGTTTTCTTCTTTCAAGGCTAGCAATCACCTTTCGCCACTTAGCCTTAATGGCACACCTAGTTTGCCTTCTGCATGCCTTGAATGTCCATGTCAACTGCTGTAGACTCTTCGCAATGCTACGAAAGTTGAAATACCAAATTGTACCATATCCTATCCTACCACTATTTACTTCTGGGTTTGAGGTAAGTGATCCCCAGACACTTTGATTATTTGCGAGCAGAGACCGAAACTGAAGACGATGGGGTTAGGGTTCGAACGGAGGACCACAGGCGAATTGATTCGGACTTCGCTTCCACTTCCACCCCTCCACTTGAAAGACAGATGAAATGCGAAGCAAGCCGCGAGGCAGCATATCGCAAGACGGGCAGTTGGCATAGTCTCTGACGAACTGATGACTGTACCCCAAACTCTTTTTACTTTTATTACATCTCGGGTTCGCCAGCGAACCCGGACGACAATAGAGTTAAGATAGAAGTGGTGCGGATATGGTTCTACCAATGCATGAAAATCGGCACTATGGACGTAGAAGTCAGAACGAAAGGTGGATGAGAAAAAGAGTG
>QDKV01005019.1_pt1 | contig 22416 bp, 26 predicted proteins | sample 1861101 | NCBI WGS metagenome assembly QDKV01 (sample SAMN04275158, study PRJNA302643) | Fungus metagenome, whole genome shotgun sequencing project. | isolation source: fruitbody | host: Mallocybe terrigena | place: Sweden | collected 2013 | reverse complement strand
AAGAGTACTTTCTACTAGAAATGATGTCAGCTCCATTTTCACCTTTTGACAGGTACTGCGCTAGGCTGTACTCCAGTACGGTCATCCAAAAATTCGTTTAGTGCACAGCCTTGCTGGACCGTCCATGCCGAAATACAGCAGATAATTTTTGGTCTCAGCCTAGAGGATTAGTATGCAATATGCGTGACCAGAATCTAGAGACAAGAGTTTCTCTGCTCGCATCGAAAAACTGCCTGCTTGCCTTTTATAGGCAGGACACCTACTTGTTTGTCACTGTGATTGTCACTTCTTGTGTCCGAAATCGGCTTAACATTATGCCCGCATAAACCTTAATTAAATAATTTGCTGCGTCCTTTTACGGACGATGACTGATTTTTCTGAAAAAATTTTTGTCCAGCATAAACCAAATATCGTTATGTCAGTGGCCCAATGCTTACACTACTAGTGGCGACTCGGACCTCCGAGGAATCTGGCAATAGAAACGACACTGGCACTGGAATCGGTGATGCCCCCCGAGTGGTATAATTTTCAATGACAGCACAAGACGCAAAAATCCCTTCCTTACTTACATAAGATGAATTTGCTCGTTGAACCTGTTGATCAGTATCAGTGTGGTTTGAAAGCATGTGCATAATCGTTCTGGACGGATCATGGTATTCACGACCATCAATTTTGTAACAACCTATTTTTCCCCACCACGAGTCATTTTTACGTGATCACCGGAGAGAAAACTGAAAGTGGATCTCAGGGATTCTTTATTGTTATAATTGTTACAATATAGAAATCCATCTATGTCTAAAAGCTAAGGGTACCTTAAAAAGAGAGCCTCAATTGACCAGCCTGTAAAGAATAAGATTAATATTAATATTAAACGCTTATTAAAAAACCCAGATCGGGAAAAAGTTAATGCCTGCGGTTCGAAACGTATGTACGCAGATAAATATTGTTTGGTACCATGACAGTAATGTTGTGTGCAATGCTTGATCTGATCTTTCCGTCTGCACAGGACCCGGGTTAAGTCGACCTCACTTCTATGTTGATCTCTGAGTAAGTGCCAATGCCAATGTAACATATGAAAACTTCTTGGGATAGACAGGTGCTTTGCATAATGCATTCCCCGCCGTCAACACTTCTTTAGTTTCCAAGCTTGGCCCCGCCTCTGACAAAATGGGGAGGATCACTAACCAGTTTACTTGCAAACAACTGAATCTTGGCGTAGGAAGTTTGCGGCTTGAGTCGCCGACAACAAAGAAAATTTTTTTGTTTAAACAGCCCAAAGAACTGGTTCTGTCGCTAGTATCTAGTTAGGCTATATGGGATAAAATGCGACAATCTTATATGTCAAGTGACGATTGATCACCACATACTCAATTCTGATTGGTGGGCGCTTTTCTGGGCGCCTATTTTCTGGTATGTATTACGACAAATTGGAATTGATCGGAGTGTAGGTGTAAAAATTTGGTACCAATGAGTACTATGGTTTGATAATTGCAATGCCGTTGGTATGATTCGCTGGCTCGTTAAAGTTCGAACTGGCCTAGACCTTCGAACTTCTACAATCAAGTAAATAAATAAAAATAAGGTCCCTCCGGAATAATTCAAAGAATAAAAATATTGAAGGGTATATCGGTTGAAAGGTATAACAACACATTGGAAGTCTCTTCTAAGTAAGAAAGTGTAGGTGGGACCACGAATACGGGTGTACAAAATAGGACACCTTGCAAAATCCACGAAAGATCTTGTATATACAACACTATACAGCAACGTAAAGCAATGTAAACCAAGCAAAAGAGAAAGGAACAATGCAGAAATAAATGTCAAGTCTGTTGGAAAGTCGGAATCTGTCAAATTACCGAGTGATCGTACCTTCGACAATGGTATGTCGGTGTTGATGAGGAATATGATCGATAACCTACATCCTCATCTGGAAAGGTTGGGGCATCGGATGCCATGGGTTGCAAGAAGGCGCTCCAACATGTACGCCCTTTCTTTCCAGACAGCAATCTCCGTTTTCAGTTTCGAATTTTCTTCTCGCAAGGACTGTGATTCCAGAACCCTCTTCTTACGACTGCGGCGGGCAGCCCGTGTATTTAGTCGTCTTTTATAAACCTTCTTCTCCTCCTCCGTTGCATTGGGTCCAGGAGGTTCCATTTCGGAGCTCTGACCTTCGTCTTCGGAATTATCGTCGTGCATCCGTTTCTTGGAATTAGAAGAATGCCTTTGATAAGGTGAGCCAGGAGATAAACGAGATGTCGTTGGCGAATGTGTATGGCCCATTGGCGTGTCGGGATAATGTTGTAAAGAAGGGATTGACAGGACTGGATGTTGAGCACCTTCGGAAACAGGCGGAGCAGATCCCAAGGAGATGGACCTGTTGTGAGTATTGTACTTGGAGGGCCCTGCGGGAGGAAATCTTTGTGCCTCCGACAATGTGTGAGGCTGATCGAATAGCACGTTCATCGCTGCCAAGCTGATGTCGGTAGAGGTTTCGTCTTTGTTTCCAGGGGGTTGCATTTCAGAATAGAGGTCACTGAGGACTTCGTCGGTCAGGTCAAAATCTGGACCAAGGGAGGGTATAAAGGGTGATTGGTCGAGGAAGTTGGTCAGGTCAAACGGAGGGGGCGTCGGACGTTCGTTAAAGGGCGCTATGGTTGCTAGTTGTAAGGGTGGAAGAAATATACGTGCAGAAAACTCTATCAAGTAGCATCTTATATATAGCGCCGGCTCTACATAAGGAGGAAACAAAGCGCAGGGCAGAGGGACATCGCTTGTCACAGACTTTTAATTGCGGTGTAGTTCCGTTGTGACTCACACCGCCTCAAGAACATTAATGTCGGCAGAATACATGGCGAAGTACTTCAAGGAAGTAGCCTTCCGAATTTAACAGGACTGGAACCCAAATCCCTGACTGCCAGGAAACCAGAGTCCTAAGTATGACCAGCAATTTTTTTCTTGTGACGGCGGTATGAAGTGAAGCTTGTGACACGCAGGAAAAGCTACATTTGGTAATGGAGGTGCCAGTTGACTAACGATTTTTTTTGGCAAAAAAAAACATCCTTACAATAATCTAGAGTTTTCAGTTCCAATCACGAGTCGAATTAGCTTCTAAAACTACATTTTTTGCTTCAATATTGTTGGGAACAATTATGTGCAGAACGTCAATGACTTCCGCGATAGCAATAAAACCCACCTTTCGTTTTCCAGAATCATCCGAGGCAACCCGGAAAGGGATGTCATAATTTCTGGTGTCAGAAGTTTTATCGAGCCTTTGAGTTATTCCTGCGAGTCAAATCGAGTCAATGTGAGTCTAGGTGGTCTGCTTAATCTGGGCTAAGCCCTGGGCCTTCCACCTTGAAAACTATCCAGAAAAGGGTACTTGCGCCAAAGAAGCTTGCCAAACTACTTCCCACTCAATCACAGCGATGGGATATTTTTCTCCGAGTCATCCAGGAAAGCACCGTAGTGTCCAAGTTCTACTAAATACAAGAAAAACGTTCTTAAGCATTCGCTAGCTCTTCTCCCGCTCTGCAAATCTTCACAGGCAACAGTTGTCTTTCCCCAGCATTATTTGCCCGTCACGGTTGCCCTGTGTAAGGAGAACAATGTCTGGTTGCCATGGTTGTCAATCCAGTGCCAGAATTTTGAATCCCTGAACTGCGCCGCCAGTTCACCGCCCATAGACTCTAGAGTATAGACACATTCCCCTGCAGAGAAAGCTGTGAGCGAATATACCTGCAGCCACTTCAAGCCCTTGACCCCGAGTCAAATTTTAACTTATTTCAAAAAATCTTAAGGCCAGAACCACAAATGATCATTCTGTAGAGAGGACACATACCACCATCCTTCGACAAAGGATTTCCTTCCACAGTCAAGTCAGCAAGGAATTAGTATAAAATTCAGCCCTGGAATGAATACGAAAAGGCCTTGAAGTTCAATGACAATTGTTCACTAGCTGACTGGTTGTGCAACACGTGATGTTGTTGTTGGCACCGGCATTTCCCGATCTTGACAATTCGGTTTTTCATTGGAACACCCTCGCCCTATCCGACAAAAAATGAGCTCCTCCGTGTTGATTAATGTCCTCCGCACTTCCACCCGCCCCTGTTTGGTCGCTAGATGCTCACGGACTACCCACATTGTCTCTCGTTTTGCCTCCGGCCATGCCCAAGAATCCTTTGAATCCTTCTCCGAGAGATACGTGAAGTTCTTCCAGAACGCGGAGGACCTCTTCGAAGTTCAACGCGGCCTCAACAATTGTTTTGCACACGACCTTGTACCATCACCTTCAGTTGTCGAGGCTGCTGTGCGCGCTGCCAGACGTGCCAACGACTACGCTACGGCTGTTCGTATTTTCGAAGGTATTAAGGAGAAGGTAGAAAACAAGTCTCAATATGAGGCTTATGTTCAAGAGTTGAAACCGTTGCGCGAAGAGCTTGGTAAGCTTTGCTTGACTATTTACGACTCATCTAGATCTTCGTCTTCTTTTAGGCTTGTTGTTGAAGGAAGAACTCTATCCATCATAACCACATCCTAGTGCTATTAGGTTGGTCCTGATATTCTTGTCTGCGACCTTGACTGAAAATTTCCTTTCAGATCTTTAGAGCAAAAGAAGTTAATTTATATGACATGCATGCTTTCTGTCATGTAATTTCCTCGGTACTTCGAAAAAGACGTTCGCATATTATTTTTTTCTTATGACTAGGAGATGATGGAGGCACCCCATCGTACGCCCTCTGGAGACAAATCTGCATGATTGTTTTTCGGGTATCAAGAAGACGCATATGTATCCGTGTTTTTTTATCTCAAACGCATCCTTTCCGATATTTAGAGGACTAGGTGAACTATAGGAACTCCCTGAATCTCCCGGAAAACGTCTGGTCGATGTCAGGTCTTGCACATCTTTTAGCCATTCACTTGTAACATCGGTGCTGGAATTCAATTTCATAGACGTCAAGACTGTTTGTTATCCGCATACTACACTTACATTACATTTCGACGTGATTGAGGACCGATCGTCTTCTGGAAAAGCAGGCAGAGACTCGCAGATTGGATGCAGTTGAGTGCTGAGCTTGGAAACTTCGCCAGTGGTTAGAGGTCTTACCGTGCCACTTTACACGATGGAGTGAATTTCATTACCCCGCCGCATCAATATGTTCTTTCTGATGAGACGGAGAGGAAAGCCTCTGTCACATTTGTACAGACTTTTTCAAGCCTCGTCGTGTCCGGACTACTTTGGGAAGACGATGACGTTGGATGGGATTCAGGCTTGTCATTTGGTGCAGTATGTGGTGCAGTAGGATTATCTTCTGAATGCCTTGAGCATAGGATGATTATGGTGGATAGGATGTAGGATAAGATAGGATTGAATCGGATCAGATGTGGATTAAAGGAGATTAGCTTTATGCTTAGATGGACATTATGACGAAATATTGTAAAAACAACACAGCTTTCGTCCGACGAAAGCTGTGTTGTTTTTACAGAGTCGATATTCAGTTATGCAGTTGTGCTCGAGAACCTCAGAGGGACACTGTAAGGAATGCGTATACATTCATGGTACTTATCTATGCTGACACCGTTTCTTTCACCGTATCGAAGAAAGATATTAAAAGGTCCGTTTAGAAGCGCTGAAGGAAGAAAGAAGTGGGAGAAGAACGTGGCCCCGCGCCCAACGGCAGCCACAGAGGGTCCTGAGAGGCTTCGAAAAAGGCCAGTTCAATGGGCTGGGAAGCAGCTCCCAAGCAATTCCAGTTCTATCGAGAAGGCTGGTTCTAAATAACAGAGGAGACGAAAGTTGGTTTATGCCCCCTCTTTTACATTTCTCCTCAACCATGTCCTTGCACAGACACACGCGGCCACCGTACCGCAAAGCTTGGCAGAGGTCGACTCCACACGAGCTGTCGAGGTGCGGCGGAGAGCCATGCTCATCTGCTATTAAAGTGAGATTGAGATTGACGAATTGACACATACCTGTCTGTCTGTCTTTCTCTATAGACTGAAATTCACGCTGTGCACTTCGTCAACGTGTGAGGAAGACGCGGAGACAATGTGTCAGTGTTCAGCGTTTTTCCCTTGTCGGTACGCAAACGACACCTCACCTGGACTGGGCTTATAGTTTCTGAACCCTGCGGACATATCAGTCAGACATGCACAGAAACACTTGTTAAGCCATCCATCGTCTGCAATACGACACTCAAGGAGAATGATCTCATCAAGGCCAGAGGGTTGGTTCTTTTCGTCTTACGTCGCGTCTCATTTAAGGAACTGGATTTGCAGGTGGTGGACTGGCGGCAGCTTTGGAGGCTGGGGTAGCATTAGCGTCGGCGGCGTGTTACAGTCTGTACCCTTGCGCTCTCATTCAATTTTCTTCACAGATGATGACTTGGGACGATTGGGGGTGACATATATCTTTTGGTCTTGCTACATTGCCTGTGAGTTCTACAGTACACTACCTTGCAGGTTATCCCCCTTGGCGCACCTCTCTGGCCAACGTCGCTCATGCACCGATATAGCTGCTGCTGTTATTGAAAAAAAAAAATTCTCACTGTTTTGCGAACTTCGACCGGAAGAAGGCCGTCTAGTATACGTCAAGATTTCCATTTGGTCACACGTCTATATACTACTGCATTCCTCCTGGGCCTTTCTACCCCTTCGAAAACACTCGCTGCCTATCATATTCGCCGTCATTTTTATCTGTCGTGTCGTCCTTCCACCATGTCTCGACTCAAATGATCCACTCCTACTGTCGCTCTAGAGAATCCCCGCACTCGACCTTTTTGTAGTAACATCAAGGGTACTTGCGCCACACCCTTCGCCATTACGTGTAATGTCCTTTTGGTGTGTAACCCTGTTCGATAGGAATCCTTGTTGTCACGCACCGCCTTGCCCGTCCCACTAGTCTTGAGTACTAAAGTAAATTCTCTGTCGACTCCTGCGATTTTTTCGATCTTCCAATACTGACCAATGTGGCAAATATTACGTCGACTTTCGAACGTGCAGGTGCCCGCTGAATCATGTTAAATTTTCGATCACCAATATGGTGTTTCCTTCGACCATTCTCAGCTCAATTATTAGCCCCATTTTACATAAATTCAGGTCCACTGGTCTTATATGCTTGCCCTAAACTGCTTGACTATATATCTTCTCGCTTCGACTGAACCTACATCAACCTGCCTCCCATTCACATACTAGTAGTGTGCGTATATTGACGGGTTCATGCATATCTACTCATGTCCGCCCTCCATGTAGAATTAAAAACGCCATGTCAGCTGAAGAAGCCGCCCCAATCCTTGTGCAGTCCAGGACGTCTGGGTTAGTTTTCATTCTGTCCAACGTTGTACTTTTTTTACCACTGATACTATGATACAGACTTGCGATCGCTACTCAGAGTAACGGGGTGAGTCTCATGCTGGGATTTGATTTCACGTAGCAATGACGATGAATAGGTTCCTCTGTACCCCATTCATGCAGGAAGCGAATCTGTCCTACGATCGTTGAATTCGACCTTCCCGACGCAGGTCTCTTTCATAAATCTACGCAACACACCTATTCATCTCTGGTGGTTGAATTTCGAAGGCAAAAGGGTATCGTATGGTATCGTCCAGCCATATAATCGTCAGGAGATGAACACATATGAAACCCATCCTTGGGTCATCGTAGACGAAAGTTCCAATGAAGCACTCGGTATTTGGCTCCCTGTTGCGGAAAAGGGTTTAGTTATCGTCTTCTAAGCCAGAAATGAATGTAACGAGTTCTGAATGGTTCTCGGATCTTGGATTAGTATTGTATAATGTGAAGTCAAACCCAGTGACAGTGGATCTTTCAAACTTGCTCCTCAACTGGTCCAATCACTCGGCAGACATAGCTCGAAAAATAATTTTATCGGTATGAAATATGTAAAAAATCGGACTGATAAGTTCATAGACTAAGACTTGTGATTGAAGACCTGCATCAGATTTCAGACGCCGTTGAATACGCCATTCGACGAAAGCTGCACCTGTAGTTGGGGTCCAATAGGAGAAGTAACAATGCTCCATATGCAATCCCTAGCAACATGAGGACGATACCCAACGCATTCTTCACGCCACTCTATGCCGGTGTTAGCTTTGATCGAGCTACCATGATGTGGACTGCATTTCCACCAGCATTTCCAACAATAACGACAGTCACGCACAATAATTTGGCTGCCTCGAGACCTATCAAGAGGCATGTCTGAATTGGTCCCCGTCCCTATGACTCTGTTCAGCTAACGATATTCAAGTTCTAACTGGTGGCGTTACCTGTGCAAATGCAGTGATCGCACCTCGAATGATCACCCAGCTATACTAGGGTGGCACGTCTCCCGCTTCAGTTTGATATAGAGGGACCCCCAGCAGCGCGCATACTTCGACTCTTCGTCTTCGTCGAATAAGGCATCCAAACCGTCTGTACTTCTCGCCACGCGCATTATTAACATGGAGACGATGATGAGCGTAGCCCGTCCCCAAGGTCCAGATAAACTATGAGACAACACATCAGATATGGACGAGTTAAAATGGGTGGTAATGAGCTCACGAGTCGGAGAGTCGTATTTGACGATATGCCCTGGAAACATTTTATTATCTTGTGTTTCTTTGAACTTCCTGTTATCATCTCCAGTAAGAACGGGATTGCCCCTACAAGTGTAAAAAACGCCAGGGTATTAGCTATTCCGGTGATGACGCAGATGTAAGCGATCTCAATCAGGTCTTGTACTGGAACGCCATAATACGGTTCCAAATCATCCAGGCGATGCTTGGTCATGCGCTGCCCTCCAACAAGATTTGCTATTCACATCATTGGCCACCTGTTCAAATGAAGGAGAAAGAAAGAGGACGTTCGCCCATGCAAAATTGTACGTGAAGCCAATGTAGTTGAGTGGATATGAGAGTGAGACGGAGAGAAACTGGAATTGAATGAGGGGGGATACTGAGTCAATTGCCGAAGCACGTTGCTTGCTTGGAACCCCACAGCAGCTGAAAGGTTATGTCCATGACTCGGAAAAGCGCTCTGTTTTCCTGATGCGAGTGCATGTTTGGTGGCGAACAGAGACCCAAGTGCGGCTCCAATTATGAGGATGATGGTACCTGCTGCTGAACCAGCTGATGCCGTCGGATTTTCGGTAGAGACGATGGTGTTGGGTGTGACTAGAGGATATCACTGAAGAGGAACTTGAATTTGCTGGCGAAGCTGGTCTCCTTCTGGGAGGGGACGATGTCGATGTAACAGGTCCTGGATCCAGAGATCCTGAAGGAAAAGAACAACGCAGTTCGACGACTTAGTATATGGCGGGATGTGCCTGCCAGGCACCAGCAGCGGAGCTCAGAATTCGACCAACTATTGCCTTATCTGCTTTCGTTTCTTGCCCATACTTAAAGTTGTTTCAACATGAGCTGCCACGACCACGAAGATCTTCTTGATTACGAGGATGAACATGACATTCCCAACATAGGTGGTATATCGACTGGTGTATCAGGTTGTGATGGCAAAGACGAGAAAAAATGCTCGGGTATTCATGCGACTGGATTTCGGTGGGTTTAATGTAATAAATGATGTTCAGCTGTAGTTGAACGAATGTCATTTCTTCAGAGATTTCCTTCTCAAACCTGAGCTGCTTCGTGCAATCGGCGACCTCGGCTTTGAGTATCCATCTGAAGGTAGAGCACACTCCGAAGCCCTCCAATGGTTTTTTTTCTCAAACATCTTTTCCGTTCACAGTGCAAAATGAATGCATCCCACAAGCCGTTCTAGGCATGGATGTGTTGTGCCAAGCCGAGTCTGGTCATGGAAAGACAGCGGTTTTCGTACTTGCTACTTTGCAACAGCTGGAGCCTGTGCAGGGCGAAGTTTCCGTTTTGGTTCTTTGTCACACGCGGGAGCTTGCTTTTCAGATCAAGAACGAATACACTCGCTTTGCCAAGTACATGCCTCATTTTTGGGAAAGAGGATGAATACAAACCTTTTTCGGTAGCATGTTATGACCCACATAACTGTATCCTCAAGAAGGAAATGGAGAAATCTGAGGAGGCTAAGATGAAGAAGGTCGAGGCGTCTCTAGGAAGGGGCGTGATCGCCCTTAAGCACAGTTCAAAGCGATTAAAGCTGAACACTTGGAAGATCAAACCTGGAGGTGTGGTTAGAGAGTGTTTGCTACAAAGGACTTCAGATGGCTCAGTATAAGAAGCTATACCTAGTTTCCAACCGATCGCCGCTGTCAGGCATTCCTCACAGGCAAAATTCTATCTCGGACAGCACTCGAGATGAAGAGGTCTGGTAACTTGTTTAACCATAAGAAGTTGAAAGAGTAGCGGGTCATACGGAACGGGAAATCAGTCGTGCAAAACGAGGATGCAAGCATTGAAATAATGGTAAGTTTCGTCCATGCGTATAGAAAATTGCAGAGTCACGAGATTTGAGAAAATCTCCTCTTTTTGAGGTTCTCTACAGCCTGTTCTAGCTTCTTATTGACCCGTATTTGCTGTAATGCGCTTTCCTCATCCCTCGCACGACGTTTCAACTCTAAAACACGAATTGAGATGCGAAACTTTTAATGCAGAATGGACGACAAACCTAGAGACCTCTCCCCAATCCATAGCCTGAGATGCGCATTACCCACTACGACACTGGTTTCTGTTGAACTGGTCTTCTTCTGGTTAACGGCCTTCTCTTGAGACAAAGAACCCGTTGGTTTTGGTTGCGATCCAATACCCGCGGCAAGCTGCTCAGCTGTAATTAACATCGTCTCAGCATGCTCTGCCGAAGTATGAACATATTGGGCAGCGATGAGCGCCAATATGAGCGCACGAAGATGATTGTCTTGTGCTGTGGTTGAAAGATTCAAAGCAGTGCGCAGGTGGGTTCTACAGTGAAAAGTTCAGTCGTCGAATAAAACTTGCGGAACATCAAAGCTTACTTTGTAACCAAAAATTCCTTTGACAAACACGCTGTCAGTACCGCACCAACAGTCTGCAGCGCAGCTCCCAGACCCTCACATTCCTTCACGATACTTTTGCCTTCTCTTCGTAATTCGTCCATTTCCTTTTCTCGCTGCATGTCGTCTACTATTGAGTTAACTATGCCGATGCGAAGCCATAGTCTGCCTGCTCTGGCAGACACATTCAACCAGTAATCTTCGCTCCCCTCGTCTTCCCCTTGCGAGACACACGCAGCTCGTGCTTCCTTCAAAGGCACCTTTACCCGTCTCCGCGACAAAAAAGAAGCAACCTCATAACATTTCAATGCTCGTTCTGTCTGGCAAAGAGCATGTGCTAAATGGGCCTGGTGTAAAGTAATGCGCGCGCTATATGATGCAAAGAGACCATATGTTCGTGTATGCGCAATGACTCTGCAAATCTCCTGCAGAGAGGTAAGTGAATACAAACCGAAGAGTAGCAGCGTATGTAACTCACGCGTTCAGCATCGCTGAATTCGCTTCGAGATATTGCCACCTGAAAGAAACCGATCAGACAACTGAATACGAGTCTCCAGCTTCGACACTACCCCAATAAGCTCGCAGAGCATATCTGCCTTCAACCTGTGCATCCGTTCTTGGAATTCTTGTACGTCGAATAAGGAGGCCCAAAGAGGAACTAGTTATGTGTAGGTGAGCTGCTTTTCACCTTCACAAGCGAACAAAATGCATCATACAAGACGGCTCCATTCGCAGCTCCTTATCAATGGTCATCACGCCCTCTTGCGCAAACAACCTCCTCTTGGGTTTCCTCCCAACGGGATCACGCTTTGCTGTACTACTCACGAGGAAACCAAGTGAAAACATGACACGTGGATGAGTCACCTGAATCTCCAATGAGGAAGAGGGCGAGTCTGGAAAATCCACCTTGACGATACCAGCTTTTCCAAATGCATCTAATGCACCGCCGTCAAGCATGTCATGCAACTTCTTCATCCTGCTTTGAGCATTTGTGCTATCGCCGATATACGTATAGAAAAGGGTGCCGATGACGAGAACGTGCACTATCAAGACCTTCTGAAGATTTGTACTACCAATAACGCATGAAGCATTTGGTTCACTCTTTGTTGGTGTGGATGGACAACCAGATTTGGTAGCCGCTTCAATTGGTGCAGCGATATAGAGCTGTTCCTCCACCTTCCCTAGGACTTCGGAAACCTTTTTCCAGATCCCGTTCCGCACAAGTTCATGCAACTCGAGCACCATGGCTAAAGAGACTATTCCAGGATGCTTGTTTCGCATGGCAATTCCAAGTAGATCGCCGACTGCTCCAAGCGCCTTGGAACGTGTCGTTGACGTGGAGTCACGAGCGTCTGCAGAGAGGCTGGTAAAGTACGCCAGATGCGACATGTAAGACACGTGAGGTGGGTCAGAAGGTTCGAGGAAGTTGGTGATTAGTTTCTTGACACTATTTTGAGCAAACTTCGTGTTATTTTGGAAAGCAGCAAGTTGTGCAGAGAGGCAAGTCAGACGAGGTTTGTAAGCTCGTAAAGATGGATGCTTCAAACTGAAAGTCAGTTGTTGCTACTTTTGAAGGGAAATTTGGAACCACAAATTTGGCATCGCAAGTTGGGAGACAGCAAGCTCCATCTCCCAAAGTGCCACACTAATACCTTTTCAAAGAAATTCCACATACTCTGTTAATAATAAATAGCTATGCACCGCATGAGCCGATGAAAGACGCGTTGAATATTGTGAACATACTGCCTTCGTGATTGCTTTCTCCACTTCACCGACGATGCCAGGCTCACCCAATCCAATCCGAAACCCAACCTCAGCCAGCGAAGTCCACGCCCTACATTCCGTAAAATAGTCCAGACCAGACAAAGAGAGACATTTCCGCAGGGCAAAGAGAGTGAGAAAAAGCGAGCACGTATAATTACGATGAGTTGGTGGATGTGCCAAGAAAGATTGAAGCGATAAAAGAAGGACGGCTGGCGGAAGTGGTCTTATGTCAGTAATTGGTTTAGACAGCTCCAATTTCCGCCTTTTACATGGCCTTGGGCTTCCATCCATATTTCTGTTGTCGAACAATTGTCGAAATTCTCGAATGCCTAATTACCTTGATGTCACATGTGACATGTCGCGTTCATGCGTGACTGACTACTCTTTGTGCTTTCTGAGTACATTTTGCGTCCGCGTCAATTTTTACCATGAATGTTGCACGAACGACTCGAAATTCTGAGCATCCACAACTATTGAAGAGTGGTCTTTATACTTCGGAGAAAGACTTTTCCAGTTTTGGATCAGCATGTCACAAGGCAGCGTGGGCCGTGAATTAAGCGCTCAGGTGAAAGTTCAAATCAGTTGCGATCATGTCCTCTCGTCGCATCTATAGCGAGTCTTTTCGCAAGCTTGTTCTCGCATTTGATGTAGGTACCACTTACAGTGGCATATCATACAGGTATGCTATACTTTCTCTCGTTTAATCTGTTTGTCAGAATCACCGTCATGATATTTTATCAGCATTCTTGATCCTGGCAAAGTACCCAGCATCAAAGGGGTAGCCAGGTATCTTACTTGCGTTAGATCATTGGAGCAGGATTAAGATGCGGTGACTCTGATAGGTTCCCAGCTCAAGAATATGTTACAAGCACATCGAAGATACCCACCATTATATTCTACGACTCTGAGGGTAAAGTTCGCGTAGTCGGTGCAGAAGCCGTTCGTGAAGGTATAGAAGAAGAGGCTGAAGACGGAAATTGGGTCAAAGCAGAATGGTCAACACGAGAATCATTTGGAGACTTGCAGCATATTTTGAACTCACGCTCTGCAGGTTTAAACTCCATTTCCGCTCGAAAGGCGCGGGAGAAAGAGACATTGGTCACCATCTGCCTCCTCTCCCGCCCAAGAAGACAATCACGCATGTCTGGGCTGATTTTCTACGTTACCTCTTTAGTTGTGCTCGACAATATATCCAAGACTCTGAACCGAACGGTGTCATTATGTGGGAATCTTTGAAGAATCGCATTGATTTCGTTCTATCTCACCCAAATGGATGGGAAGGCAGAGAGCAAACTCAGATGAGGAGAGCGGCTGTGTTGGCTGGATTAATTCCTGACTCGAAATCTGGTCATGACCGATTGTCTTTTGTCACGGAAGGTGAAGCATGTTTGCATTTTGCCGTCGAGAATGGCGTCTTGACAGAGGGAGTGGAGGTGAGATAACCTACTTTCGAAAACTTTTTCTCTAATAGTGCTCCCTTTGCCTTCCTCAGGGAGGTGTTGTTATAGTTGATGCAGGTGGTGGAACAATCGATATCAGTAGTTACCGCCATGACACTACGAAGGTCAATAGGACTTTTGAAGAGATTGCCGCACCTCAATGTTCATGTGATTTACCCGACACTTCCGATTAAGAGCTGACCTAAATTTTTAGGCCATTTGTACGGCTCTGTATTCGTGAGCATCCACGCTAGGGTTTTTCTAGAAGGTTGGATGAAAAGCTCCTCTGTCTTATAATTTCGTACGAAGATGATCTTTCTACTAGACTTTCTCGCCGAGTCGCCGTTTTTTGACGACCTAGATCACATCGTCCGTTGCTTTGATAAAACCACAAAAGTGAGATTCAGAAATACAGATGAACCTCAATATATCAAATTTGGATCTACTCGCGACAACGACCCAACTTGCAATGTCCGATTCGGACAGCTGAAGCTTCCGGGGTATGTTGAATAAACTCTAAACAACCCCTCCTTTGTTAGCATGCTCCTTCACAGAACAAAAGTGGCAGACTTCTTCAAGCCATCTGCTCAGTGCATCATTAACGCAGTCTCATCACAAAAAAAGTTAATGGATCTGGAAATTGCTGTAAATGATTTTCTGAACCATGAGTTTTTGATCTCACACTGCTGTAGCACGTCGTCCTCGTTGGAGGTTTTTCCGCGAGTGACTGGCTTTTCAATCAAATACGTGAAGCTTTAGCCAAATTCTCGTTGGTTGTTACCCGCCCTGAAAACCATATGTGAGATATATTTCCCTCAATTTAATTGCAATTGAAATTCCTTTGCAGCAACAAAGCTGTTTCGGATGGTGCCATTTCGTTTTACCTTGATCATTTTGTCCGAGCTCGGGTCTCAAGGTTCACATATGGAAGTTTTGGGGGAATTGTGTACGACCCACGAAACCCCGACCATATAAATCGAAGGAAAAAACTACGGGTTTTTCCTTCTGGGATGAAGATCTTGCCTGATCACTTTACTACTATTTTGCCCAAGGTATTCGCGAACTCGTAGTCTTTTCTTTTGAAGGAACTGATCATGTCATCTGTTGGACCAGAACATACAAGTATCAGAAACCACGGAATTCAAAGAGGAGTATTACGAAGAACATCCTCTTCCGTCTTTCTTTAAAGAAATCAGATCTGAAGTATGGCGTTACAAGGGGAAGCTAGCAAACCCTTGTTGGAAGGACGAAGATCCTGGTTCGTCTGCACATCTACGTCTTCTATGGAACTCACCACGTCGTTCGTGATAGCCAATTACGAACTGTTATGCGTAGTCAGCGCGAACCTTTCCAAGCCTCCTATTGAGCTGAAGCGAGAACGTGGAAAGAAAGTGTATAGGCTGGATCTTGAACTGGTTTTGAAGTTTGGATTAACAGAGATGGAAGCTCAAATTGCATGGAATGAGAAAGTACGTATTTTGGATAACGAACTTATGAATTGGTTGATCATGTCGCTGCACAGGGTGTAGAACGACGGTAACACCTATTTTTTGTTGGTTTTTATATAGCCTGCTGAAGAGAATTTCCAGCTGCCCAGCGAAGATCGTGTACGAGCCATGAAGAAAGTCTAACAACGGAGAGATTATGTTAGGGTGATTCAAGTTCAGTACATTCGCCCGAATAACTATCTTCAGGTCCTGTGTGTCGAATCTTCTAATCGCATTATTTTCCATGAGTGAACCCCCCCCCCAATGTCAGAGGGCTTTGTAAGCTCGTAGATGTGACGGCCTCATCCTATGTTTCCGCAAAGCGAGAAGACATGCGAAGAGCTAAAGTGTATGATGACGGCTAATGCTGAATCATTCCTTGCCGCTGGTGCTGTTGCTCGTGATCATCTACAACCCAGTGAATTCAAAAATTCTCGTTGTATAATGTTGCAATTGTATGCTCGGACGTTATCTAAAGGGAGATCTCGTTCGTAAGGGTAAGGCAGAGCCAGTCTTCAACTGTGTAATCTTTTTCGACACGGCGAGGTGGGTTTTACCACTTCCCGAGCCTCAAGTCGAAATGTGAGTCAGGTCAAACCCACACATCACAACTCGAAACAGACGCGACGCGACGTCGATGTGACCATTGCAGTCTTTTCAAATCCCAGATTTATTGCGCCGCCAGGACCTCCGCACCCCCATATTGTGATCGGGGAATTTGATTATTTGGTGACATCGTATCATGAGGGCCTTATCAACGTTCCCTTTCACACTTCTCTATAGCTCTAAGCGTGGTGATAGAGTCTTATAAGAGGGATTATCAAATACCCGTTCAAACACACACAATAATTAATGGGAGCTGCCCGAGAGTCCGAGACTCAGGCTCCCTTTCTAGGTAACCTGTCAAGTTCGACGCTATCCCCCATTTCCATAACACCGCTTCGTGTTCCAAGATCTTCCGCGAACCTTGGATCATAATTCCATAATTTGTCCGTGATTTGTTCAAGAGGTTTATTGTCGTGATCATACAAGCCGGTGGCAGTTAATTCAATGCCACGAGGATATTCTGATTTTTTTGTCGGAGGCATTTCTTCCCGTCGAGATGGCAGGACCATGGGATTGAGTCGCGCCGAGTCACTCGACGATTTTGTCGAAGCTTGGATAGAAGCTCGTGCGTTGAGTGTCGCAAGCAGGCAGTTTGAGTAAAGCTTGGACAATGCGAAGTCGAATACAAAATTCCTTTGCCATCAATCAAATGATAAACAAAATTGAAACATCATGCATGTCACGGAAGCTGGACTTACAGTCCCTGTAAAAGTTATGGTCGGTGGCAATCAGACCATAAGGTACCTTATATGAAAAATCGGGACATACTGGTACAGCTTCAGGGAGAGGAAAAAATCAATTCAATTCACCGACTCCTGAGTAGGGAAAACTCACTCCTCACTAAAACGGCATCACTCAAAGCAAAGAAGGTAGTCAAAAGTCCGGTCTGTATGGTCACTGCGATAGGAGCGTAATTTTCTATTCATTGAAGGAAGAAAACGGCCATGACGTACTGCGCATTATTTTCAAGAGAACATCGTCAGTGGCGACAAACCCTGTCTTCTTTTTATTCTGCGTACAAAACGTCAGAAAGAGTTGGGCCTAATCGTCTTTCCACGCGTACCAATGTGAATACCAAGACAGCACTGATCAGGATATCAGCCGCGCAAGCCGTAATGAGCCAAACGAGAGTTGATGTTCCATGTAGATCAGCTAGTCTGGGGAACGTTTTGACCTTTATGATGCCATCCGCCGTTGCTATGCCTCCCCCTGACGGTGATGGTTGAAAATCTACGACATTGAAAGAGAGCTCGGAATTACAGACCCAGAGACACCAATGCGATGGCGGCGATAATGACAGGAAGGATTTTGGAGTTGGTTAATAACCAGATTCTCCAAGCAAGAAATAGCTGAATAGGGGTAGAAACTATAACCTGTTGTGCATTAGGATATTTTGACTGGTTAAGTTCGACTGTTACTCACGACAAAGATTGGTTCTAACCCAAAGAAATGGTTAGTTTTGTTTCATTACGTTGAGGGGATGGTTACCGGTGGCAAACACTATTGACAGCTGAGAATCGGGCAAAGGAGCATGTAGCGAAAAGGGACTCACATGTAGGGAAATTTATCAGAGCTTCCGGGCTTCCTATGGCGAAATGAACAAAGTTGATTACACACAAAGGAGGACGAACCTAATTTTTGTACGAGGGATTCATAGATGATATGCATATCGCACGCAACGTTCACGGATTCGACCACGAATAAGTAGACAACCTAACATATTGAGTCTTAACGACGTAATGGATCACAGTGCAGGAGAAAACTTACAAGAAGTTTGATCCATATCTTATCCCTGAACGACTTTTAAATAATGCAATACTGGATATTAGTGGTGGCACAAACTTTTTATATGTTAAATAGTAAAGGTAAACCTGTCATCACCGAATCAACTTGAATGTCCCTTCCTTGATGAAAGCTGACCTGCACGATCAACACCTGCAATCAATGTTAGTACCGCATTCCAGTCGAGCGGGTAAGGATATCCTCACCCCATAAAGAATCAAATTCAAGAATACCCCAAACAATATTGATCCGTAGCTGTAGCAAATGTTAACGATGCTGTTGCGTTTCGTGACCATAACTTGACTGACAGCAGGCGGACGCTATCCAATGCCGACATACCGGCAGTCCTGGTCTAGAAACGAATGATAGAAAAAGTGGCAAAGGGGGATAAGAGACACCGGTTCTTATGTGTTTCAAAACCATTCTATTAAAATTTGTTCTCAAGTGAAGAACCGAGTGCTGAGCGCTGAGCGCTGACAAGGTGTCTGTCTGCTGTCGGAAGAGGGGCTTGGATATCGCCATTTAGTGTGTGAAATAGGCTGAGAGCTCGAAATTCGCAGCTGCAAATTTGCAGGGGTCTTCGACGAAGAGGGTCAAAAATTGGGTGTGAATTTCAGCAAATTTGCCTATAGGCATGAGGGCAATTACTTATTATTGGTCATATGTCAAGATATTTGTTTGCATTATATACTTGAGACCCCTCAACATCAACTGGAGGGATATGACGAAGAGAATTTTAGTACTACTTAGGCTGACAATCATCTACCAGTATACAACATCACTGATCACATATGCTACTACTAATGGACTTTAACCTTCCGACGTGGATCCAATGGGGCAGTTAAATACTTAGTTTTAGAATACTAGCACATGCATCATTGTTAATCTATGCAGGGGTATGTGCATCAATGATTGTCTATACAGGCTGCTCACTGAAATTCGAAATAATTTTTGCATCTGAAGTCGGTGTTAAATAATTTGGTCCGGTGATGGCGTTCTTGACATTATGACATAAGACAGTTGTAGAGTCACGTGATATTTTTGCAACTGTCAATTCTCATCGGACAATTGACATCCACATTCAAATTTCCAGTCGATTGCCAAATTGTTTTGACAAGCATGTGCATTCTCCACATGCATTTTCCCCATGTTATCTCTTGGGCCTGAATGGACGCGTGTCTGTTATCTAGGATATGAAGTCTTTGCCAAAACAACACTACATGTCTGAATAGCAGCGACAATCATTTTGAAAAAAATCTCAATTCGTAGTATGGCACACCCACAAAAAGGACAAGGGAACAATAACTTGATATCCACTAAACACTTGATATCCACTAAACACTTGATATCTACTAAACACTTGATATCCACTAAACACTTCGTTCTTGGAGAAATCCCCATTTTACCCAATAAGGACAAAGCAAATCTTGTGCCATGTTCAATCTTCTCAACCCTCAACATAAGAAACAACTAAGCATCACCCAACCCGAACATAGGATAATCAAACGCACTCCGCAGATCCCCCGCTGCTGCCCTTTAGCAGCGCAGTGTATAATTTCTCCCATCCGAAGAGGTCAATCACCGCGCCACACAAAGATTTCGAGTTCTTTAGACTTCTTTCAATCGGTGCTTTCCGAACGGCATCGAATCGACGAAGTCTCGTCTTCAACTTTGGACCTGGGCCTTTTGTTCCTGTCTTTCACAGATCCGCTGTGCAGCCGCAACAAGGCATTTTTGATAAAATGCTTTTACAAAATTTTATTTTATCTACTTGGACAATTTAGACAAACTCGTCAATCAAAAAGCAAGAGAAGAGAGAAAAGAAGAAAAAAAGGGCAGCATCATTGGTAAACCAATTAGAGAAAAATAAAAATAAAACGGCAGGTTCAAGTTGCAGCATCAAATATGTGATAAGTGAAAAAATAGTACCTCAGTTGATGATTTGAAAGAACCGTGTCGAACACAAGACGATCAACCAAAGGGCGATAAGCTATATCTTGGGAATCCCGTACCGTTCATCCGAACAAAATGTCCTCCATCTAGTATAGCACAGCACAGAAAAAGGCGCCGCTTACAAGCCCTTTGGTGGGAACAGAAGGATGTGGCCAAGGGTCAAGATGGTTGCTCGCATGGCTATTGGTTTAGATACCAATGTACTAAACGTAACCTAAAACCACTACTAATAACAAATATTAAAGTTCTTGCCTCGCACACTCCTCGTGGACCAGTTGGGAGCGAATGTCAAGAGACGAAACACATTTTGGCGAGGGCCTTCAATGCACTCTGCAAGGTCGAGGTAGGACTCGAAATAAAAGAACACCCTTCAGGACCCGCCGCTTCAAAGAAGTAAAAGCAGTGATCCGACTGACTGGCTCGCGCTGCTATCACTTTTTCACATTCGGTCCATCGGTCCTGATTCAGAAGTCCTTCAAGACTCGTGAAGCTTGTTATAATCCCGCCCACAGATAAGGCTCATGTCGTATGCCTGTGGATCGTATGTACGGATTTGGACACACGTAGCACAGCAATTCTGAGTCATGGCTGCTAATGTTCCCACGCGCTTTCCATTGAAGCATCAATGAATAAAACATTGCGCAGTATGCATATGGGGGTGTTCCTACATTATTAAAGGAAAGGGAGGGGTCTTCTCGCACAGGGGAAGGACGTGCAGCGGATCGGTACCCGCACCATGTTTAAGGGTTTTCATATTAATATAATTAATAATATGTATTTACATGTAATCTCCAAGGTCGGTTAGTGGTGGTGGTGGAAAACAACACGCCCCCCTCGAAATCGAGCACACATGCTCGATTTCGAGAGCAGAGGGTTAGCAACGAGGTGGTACCTCCTTGCTGTGTCGAAAAAAATGAAGGAAGGCGCAACAAAGAGTACTCACCTCTTCGTTGCATCTTCTACTTGTGGTGATGGCGGCAGATTGTGTTGGTGACCCTCCGTCGGCGTTGGCTGCGCCTGCAGCTGTCATCGCCGTGACGCCGTCCTCCATCTCGTAGGCATTGGCAGCTGCATGTCGCTGTCGTCCTCGTGAAAGGGTGGTGGAGGTGGCAAATGAGCAGCTGTGACCGTCAAAAACGAGCACGTTTGCTCGTTTTCGACAGTAAAAGGGTGGTGGAGGCGGCAAACGAGCAGCCACTGGCACCATCGAAAACGAGCACGTTTGCTCGTTTTCGATGGTGGCTGCTCGTTTTTCGATGGTGAAGGGGTGCCAGTGGAGGTGAGCAACAAAACCTGTGGGTAGTGACAAGTGTGTTAGTAGATGTATTATCGTAATTTCAAAGAAAACGTGCCTTCTGGGTGACTCACACCCATCTCCTCATCCCCCTCTCCCCCTCTCTTCAATCTGTGCTGAAGCCGTTGTCGTCGTCGGGGCTGGAGAAGGTCCAAAGTCCGAAGACGAACATGGATTCTCGTTTCGGTGGTGTCGAACGGTGGTGGTGGTGTGTCGCCTTCGAATTGGTGATGTAATCGATGAGCTGGCAGAGTGACGAGTCACGGTGCCTTTCACTAGCGAGAGGTGAGTTGTGCGCAGGGAGGGTATTTAGAAGCATATTAACTATGCTGTATGAAGTTGGGAACATGCGAGTGCGAGGGTGGACTAACTCACTGAAAATATAAGTTCTCGGTTTTCGCGTGATGTCGGCTTTCACAGTAAGAGTAGCCTATCCAAGATATAAGCTCCAACCCGAAGCCACAATGTATGAACCACTCACTGTAGCCTTCTCGCAGGATTATATGAACCCTTGACCTCAGCTTTAATTCCCACTACCATGGTTGGAGGAGTTGGAAGCATTGAATCGAAGCTGAACAAGTTTGATATAAATGGATGATACCTTGGACAAGTCCAAATCTATGGGCTTTGTTCAATTGAATTATGAATACAATGGCAAAGTTTCAATGCTGCTGAAGTGAGCTGAGCGCGAAAATGCGTCCGTTTCTCGCTGACAAAGAGGGTTACTTGAATACCATTGGCTGCAACCTTATGTCCATATCCGTTATCGACTTATGACATGGTCGCTTGAAATCAAAATAAGCCTGTGAGATGGTCACTTGAAATACTTACGTCGCACTTCAAGATCTCAGCTTCGGTTAGCTCTAGCGGCTTCAAATTCTGAAATTGGACTCTACAGTAAGTCTTGAATACCATCCCTCTTTTCTCTCCTCCCCCCTCTGTGGTCACTTGAAAAACTTGAAAAAACCCCTCCATCCACAGACATACGATACGAGCCACAGATAAGCTCCCAATTTAAACAATCCGGTGCGGAGAAGGATAAACGGGGACAAAACAATATGAATTTGTATAGAAATACACATATGCGGACAAAACCGTTGAGAGCTTATGTGAGGGGGGGAAGAGGAGCTAACTAAGCAAGGCATG
>QDKV01005020.1_pt1 | contig 22510 bp, 23 predicted proteins | sample 1861101 | NCBI WGS metagenome assembly QDKV01 (sample SAMN04275158, study PRJNA302643) | Fungus metagenome, whole genome shotgun sequencing project. | isolation source: fruitbody | host: Mallocybe terrigena | place: Sweden | collected 2013 | reverse complement strand
GTGCTTCAGGCTTTCTCACTATATTCGGAGGACGTGTCAACGACATAGAGTCCATACTGATTGAAGAACGGATCCCAGAAGGATGGGAATCTCGTATCAGGAAGACGAAAGGCCTCACGTTTGCCGCATTCAACCCCGTGGTCTACAAAGTCGAGAGAGGCATCGACGAGGAGAAATACAAAGCCAAGATTGCTGCTGTGGCGACTACGGCAGTTGCTACTGATTAAGGTCTGCGAATGGGCTGTCACTATTCAAGTTGCATCTCGACGACATGATTTCCAGTTTGCATCAACCTAACAGTTACCGACACCAGTCGGAAATTGTAATTGTCTCTGAATCTACCGATCTCACCAATGCCAACCAAAAAAAAATTGCTTCCTGCTGAACTCTGCTACTCGCAATTTATCCATTTGTATTCTCCGACGTTGAAAATGAAAGGGCTCCCACGACAACCAGGTGGCTGTTTACTTAATGTAACCTCTTATTCATCTGTGGCTGAGTATAAATTGATTTCATGCTTCTCACATTTGTGAAAGACAGAACATGGGAGCAGGGGTATATTTATCCGAATCTGACGTCTCGTTTCCACATCGAGAGTCATAATCGAAGTGGAATCCGGTACTGCTCTGCATATACTGATGCCATCTCCTTCAAAATAAAAGTTTGGAAAATTCGAGAAACTGAAAACCGCCGCTGGTGTCTAAAGTTTTTGTTCTTCAACATTACCAGTACTATTAAATCATACATGACATGATGACTCTACTTCTCCATCTTCGATCAATTTACTAGTCTTTGGGGTCTTATTTAACTCTATGAAACCAGCACTCCCCTTCACCTTAAACTCATCCCTACGATGGCCACAGGCTCATAGTAGACAATGGTTCGGATGCATTCACACTTTCTGGAAATGATTCTGGGTCACCCCGGCATGGGATGCGCATCCCCCTAATTGGGATACGCTGTATAAACAGACGTCCTTGCTTTCCTTGGAGGAGTCAAACTCTTCCGTCAACGGTATGTCATAAATTTTTACCTACTCAAATAAGTAATAGGATGCTCAGGCACGTCAGTTGCATTCATCGGTGGCAACTTCGGTAATTGGTCGCAGTTGCATTTTAAAAGGCCAACTGTGCAAATCGATGATGGAAAGGTGTTCAATATGAACTACGATTCTCCATGGGACACTTATACCCGATGGTATCAATCTCCAACATTGTCAGATGGACATCATACAATCAATGTAACCTGCTTGGGAGGCACTTTGCAATCGTCAATGTTGGTAATCAAACCCATCTAGCTGGGAGAGGTATTATCGTGGACAATGATAGTCCCTCTATTTGTTATTCCAGTGGAGCGCAAGTCTAATTTGATTTCACATCCTGGATATCCTTATGGCAATAGCACGCATTGGTGACACCTTCACATTTCGGTTCACAGGTACGCTGGTGGATTTTCCCAAGGAATATTAACTACACTTTATTGAGCGGCCGTGTTGCAGGAACATTCGTTTCCGTATACAGGATATTTTCTTGGTTCCAAATAGGAACCTTAAGCAACGTACACAATTGATGAGATCCAGGATACTTTCTTTGAGTGGGACGGCCCTGGAGATGTCTCCAAATTCTTATTCTATTCTTTGAACGATCTTCCTGCTGGCGACCACACTCTCATTGTCAATGCCACAGTGGCCAAACATTCTTCATATTGGACATATAAACCGTCGTTTGAAACACTATCGTCCTTAATAATACTACACCTCCGACAACCTCGACCAAGTTGTCCACGTCATTAGTAGAGAATTCATCTCCTACATCTTCGCAGGTTCAAACTTCATTAGTATGGTGGTACCCTCCAAAATATAAAAAGTTCAACTTGAAGTTGTGTGTACTTCGGGAAGTTCGGGTGTTTTGGTATTAAGTCGAATACTTGATGAGAGTCGGTATTTGGAATTTGGGACTCAAAGATGAAAGGTGTAGTTGTCGTCCACGTCAAAGTATCCGAGTACTATAGCTTCACGAAAGCCTCAGCTCGGTCAATTTCAGGTCCTAGTCCTATCCTACTAGTACCAAGAAAGAATCATCGGTAACGCCGGCAAGCGGCAGTGCCCACAACCGGTTCTGAAGATCTGAAGGTTTATTAGTAGTAATTTTTCCATACTATGGATTATTTTATTATTTCATGGAAAAAATAAATGAATGAATTGATATTGTAGGAAGGGAATTTTTCAACAAGTCAATGACGAAATTTGAAATTGTAATGGACAAATAAGGTAGGTGACATCACCGTGACATATCTTTTGTCTCGACGCACTGTCAGAGCAGAGTTAATGCTAGGTAATCTGGCCAGTCTAAGGCTATGCATTCGCACTGCTACTCCTTCAATACCTGGCCCGCTGTCCTACCGTCATTCACTTAACCGCTTTAGCACAATTGCACAACCTCGGACCCACAAATTTTTGTCGAACTCATTCTCACGACTTTACTTTGCACAATGTAATCCTGTATTTCTATCCTGGAGGACGTCAAATAGTCCTCTTCTGGCATTTTCCCGGAGACAAAACTCTACCCAATCCATACCACCACCTCCGGGTCCGTCAAAGGCACCAAAGCTACAGAACAGACTTTCTCGCTTCTCCTTGTCTCTTCCTTTTTCTTTCTCTTCAAATACACCAAACATCTCATCTTTCCGCAAAATCATCGCTCTTGCCAAACCAGAACAGAAACCACTCCTCATTGCAATAGGACTGTTGCTCGTCTCCTCAGCAGTCTCTCTGACCATCCCATTTACTGTCGGCAGGTTGATCGACTTTTTCTCATCCCCAAACCCAGTAAGAGATTTCTATGATTTTAAAAAAAATTTGGTTGTTGATAAATTTTAACAGCAAATCCCACTGGGTTTTTCCCTTTGGCAGGCTTCAGGCGTGCTTTTCGTTGTTTTTACAATTGGAGCGGTTGCAAATGCGGGTCGCGCCATGCTCATGCGACTATCAGGTGACTCACTAATTACTTCATGGTATCATTGTCACAGACGAAGACGAATCTTGAAAAGGTCAGAGGATCATAGCGCGTCTGCGCGAACAGACTTTCTCCCAATCTCTTAAACAAGAAATAGAGTTTGTCGAAAAAGGTGAAGGCGATGTTCTTAGCAGGCTGAGTGTCGACACGAGTATTGTTGGAGAAAGGCATGTTTTGAGCTACCACGAACTCTTTATAGTTATTGATTATTCTGTCTTCTAGTGTCACTCAAAACTTGTCGGATGGTCTTCGTGCAGTGGTTATGTCAACAGTTGGATGTGAGGTTGACATTTTTTAAGTTACAAACACGCCTTATTGATAATATCTAGTGGGCGCCATGTTCTATGTCTCGCCGACTCTCACAATGTTGATGCTCGCCGTTGTACCTCCCGTTTCATTGGGTGCGGTACGTCGTCTCTGTTCCGTCGTGTTATTTCAGACTTTCATATAGTTTGCAGGTCTGGTATGGTCGCTACTTGAAAAAGCTTTCCAATCGGACTCAGGAAGCCGTTGGAGAAATGACAAAGGTATAGATCCCATCAGATAGAACCTTTGCCTTCACTTCATTCACACAAACTTCTTTCACTCAATTAAGATTGCTACGGAGTCACTTTCGGCTCTACGCACTGTGCAAGCATACAACGCCAACGCACAAGAGGGTCTCAAGTTCCACGGCAAAGTAAGCAAGATCCTTACACTTGCGCGGAAAGAAGCCATTGCCAGCGGAATATTCTTTGGGATGACTGGATGGAGCGGAAATGTCACCCTTCTTTGCCTGCTTGGATATGGTGAGTCTATTTTATGCCCCAACACGCGTGAAACTCAATTAAAAGGGGTCAAGGTGGCACGCTGGTGTCTCGCGGCGATATCACAATGGGGGACTTGACAAGTTTATTGATGTACACTGTATACGTTGGGAGCGGTTTGCAGATGCTCACGTATGTTTTTTTTTCTCTCTAGAATATCCTTTCGCTATTTCTGACTTGTTCCGAAAGATCCTTTTTCGTGTGTTTGCCAAATTCGATTCCACATCACAGTCTGACTGCCCTTTTTGAAGTCCTCCATCATGCGCGGTATAGGTGCCGGGGTCCGAGTGTTTGAGGTGCTTGATAGAACGCCTGCTATTCCCTACGACCAAGGCGATGAAGTATTAAAAGACCGGGTTGGAGTGGTAAAATTTGAGGGTGTTCATTTTGAATACCCAAGCCGGAAAGACGTCAGGATCCTCAATAACTTCGATTTAGATCTTGGCGTTGGAGAAAGCGTCGCTATCGTGTAAGTTTTGATCGAGATGGAAGTGATCTGAATGACGAGACTTCTGATTGGTAGGGGTGAAAGCGGTGGAGGAAAGTCGTCAATCCATTCACTACTTCTGAGGTATTATGACCCTATGCGAGGGAAGATTACTTACGATGGACGAGGTGAGTGATATTCCGCCACGATGTTGCGTCATCAAAAGTTCTTTGAAGTTCTAAACTGTTCTCTGGAACTTTAGATATCCGCGAGTTTTCGACGACCTCGTGGCGGTCTGTCATTGGGGTCGTACCACAAGACCCAATCTTATTCTCAGGCACCATTGCCTCGAACATCGCATTTGGAAGTCCAGATGCGACTCGGGAGCAGATCGAGGATGCGGCTAGAGAGGCGAATTGCGAGTTCATATGGGGAATGCCACAAACGTTTGACACCGAAAGTGAGTGCCTTCTTGTTTGCATGGCCCCATTTATTAATGGTGTACACTCCATTGAGTTGGCAGACTTAGTTTGAGTGGTGGTCAAAGACAACGCCTGGCCATTGCCCGGGCGCTCCTCAAGAAACCCTTTATCCTCGCATTGGATGAGGCGACTAGCTCATTGGACGCGACATCGGAGAGAAGAGTAAGGCAAAAAATGACACTCTATCGCCATACTGAACCCCATTCAGGTGAACGATGCGGTCGATAAAATCCTGCGATTGCGGCAAACGACGGTTCTCTTTGTAGCTCACAGACTCTCGACGATAGCAAGGGCTGAACGGATTGTCGTTTTAGAAGGCGGACGCATAACTGAATCAGGAACTTATGCTGAACTTGTAAGTACTTGTGATAAGAAAATGGGGTGAGGAAATTTGGGTGACAAGTACCATTAGGTTGCCCAAAGAGATTCAAGATTTAGGGCATTGATGGCTGCCCAATTGAATGCCGCCGCAGGGGAGAGATAGAAATTGCCGGATCCGGACGGAGACGAGCGCCATTAATGGTAGAGCACAATAGATTTAAAAAATCGATTTTTATTTATATTTTTTGACATTACATCATACCATGCTCAGCCATATCTTTAAATGGTGCTGAGTGAACGTGTATAAAGCTCTTTTTTCCCGCCCTTGTTTATTGAACCCCCAACTCCGAGCAGCACTTACCAATACCCCAATACTACTGCCACTCAGCGTTCCGTAATGCATATCAATCACCACCTTGACAAATCTTCCAACATTATGAACGATTTCAAGGGTCCTTTGGACAGTTTGAGCGTACGCTTTGTGGTCCGGTTGATATCCTTGATTAATCTTGATGATGCATCTTGTCTTTGTATAGGCCAATTTGGATGGTTTGAATGGCCATACCATGCAGATCGCGCTCCTTGGCGAAGTCGGCACCAAGCAAGAGATTGCTGGGTTGGTACCCCCTCTGTCCCTCCACCGCCACCTTTATTGAACCTACGATTTTCTTAGTCTCCGTGAACAAATGCGCAGCCAGGACCAAAAACACAAGGAAGGCATCATCGAAATCCAGGGTAATTTCCATTCTTCTATTCGATCATGGTTTTTTTATTTCACCCAACTTCTTAGGCATCCTTAACAATTTCTTGCAGAATCAGGTTGTCGAGAACATGCGCAAAAAGGGTCATTCTTAAGCGCGCGACGTGTACAACTCGACCTGCTCTACTAACGTTCGTTTGTAGTTGAAAAGGAAATCACCAAGTCTATCGATGACCTCGTCAAAGAGCATGTCGCTGAATGCCTCAAGGACCATATCCCTCATGAGCTTCAGGAAGAAGTTGCGGATAGCAAGCGCGAGCTTGAAGAATTGAATCTTGCGCTTTATAACTCGTACGTGTCTCTTCACTTTTTCTTTTCGGGTGGATGTTTTTTTTCTTCTCTTCATGTCACCCATCTTTTTTCTTTGTTTTCTAGGGAAAGTCGTCGTGCCAATGGGAACTTGCGAACCAACAAACCTGACGATTTTTTGGCAAATCTTCTCATGCCCAACGGGATGATCAATCCCCTTTTCCCTAGAGATTTGAAAGAGCTCTTCAGTCTTGACGGTAAGTCTATTGATTTGGTATAGGATGTTCAAAAAACCTCATCGCAAATACACTAAAAGCGGCTACGGTCAAGACATTAATGAAGGACTACGGATTGCCCGACATCTCTGAAACCAATAAAGACCACAACTTGAACCGGTTCATGCAGTTCTGCGGAGTTCGATATCAATTGGTGGAACGATCTCTCCCCTCATCCTCTTCCATTCAAGCGACGGAAAAGGCTAATGTGCTTAAGCGCTGATTGACAGGTTCATCGCACTGCTGCTCCCGCGGGCGCCTCAGAGAAGAAGAAACAGCAGATATGAATTTTAAAAAAAAGAATTGAAAAAAAAAAGGCAAATCTTTTGAACAATCTCAAATCTTCTATTCTCCCCTATCTTATGTGGTCCCTCGTTCGGTATCTCTCCAATCTTGTCTAAACACCAAATCATGTGTCGTCGTTACCCTTCTTCCTCCCACCACTAATCTTGGCGAGCTGGCCCCGTCGAATCGTCCTCCTTCCCCTGTATTCTTCTTATTCGGATGTTGTATGGGCTTGCCAGGAAACACATTTTTTGGTTTTACCTGCGTCCCAAACGCAGGGAAAACCCACCTACCACCCTACTGTTGCCCTTCGTCCAAATATCAGGAAATTTATGTCGTTGGTTTTATTCAATCGCTCCCCATTTATGCCCTTTTAACGTGACCCCCATTAGAATCTGAGGAAAGTACGGTGTGGGACAGCAAGACATCGCAGATACCGCTGACGATCCGTTTCACAGAGGTTTTTTTTATTATCTCTCCGTCGTGTTTTGTTATTTTCCCCCTTGGCCACATTGTAAATCCCCAAAGCGGCGCCAAGAACGACCATCGGTCATGCCAAAGAATAAACCCAGGTGTACCGGCATTTTCGACAAAATAGAAGCCATCTCATCGACTGAGCCCATCATGTAGGCAATGATCACTCATTTCCAATATTCCTGACATATGAAGGGCATTTCTCCTCCAACTTTTTCTTTTTTTATTCGATAGAAATCCAATCCCACCCGATCATCTCCGTGAATCGGGACCCAGATGGCACTACGGTACGCTTGTCAAGTTAACATCAGCTTGTGAATTTTACCTGACCTGGAGCTTTTTAAGAACCAACTGCTTCTTTCTTCAAGTGAGAAAGTCTTTCATTTTTCTTACGGTACGAGAGCGCTTCCAACTATAGAAATATATTCTATCTATGTATAACGCTTAAATTCTAGGGGTGTTAAAACATACTACGGACTTTATAGAGTGCTATATTCCGGATTCCCTGGTGGAAACCCAATCTTCCCGGCCACCCAATCACGAATTATCATACCTGCAATCGCAGTTTCTGGTGGAATCTTAAATGGTGGTTCATCACGCCCTATTGCCTTCTCCTCTTCCTGACCAAGTACTCTGGCAATCGCAACCCCAGATTCGGAAGGGTGAAGAGCCTGCACGACAGTCTCTCCTTCGTTCGATTGCTCGATATTCGACCTTCCATCAATCGTCTCTTTCATCTTTTGATAATCGTCTTGGCGAAAAAGAGACCCCTTCTTGTGCCAAACAACGGATTCAATTTCTTTGCGGGTGAACCAGCGGGCGTCTCCAAGTCGTGCAATGTAAGTTCCTACTGAATTTGGGGTAGGAGGTAAAGCTGGCACTTACCGATCAATTCTTTATCTAGGTCGGTTCGGATAGGCTTTGTAGAGTCTGCTCGCGCGTAAAAACCGAGCATCAAATTGGCAGGATATGGCTTAATAGGATATAATGTAAGTGTTTGACAGAAGGTTTCCATTAAAACTCTTACCCAAGGTTGTCCAGAATGATACTTGACATTCCAGACGCGAACACCGGCTTCTTCCCACACTTCTCTTCCCACAGCATCCTCGAGAGATTCGCCAGGTTCAATGAAACCTGATAAAGCAGAATAAAACCTTCCAGGATACCTTTTCTATATTTATAATATTTAGTCTTAGAAAATTTATCGATGTGTAGAGACTTACATTCCTACCAAGCAAGATCTTGTCACCCGTCTCGTCGATTGCGATCATAATGACTACTGCGTCCGTTCGTGGATATGTAAAATTCTGCAAACCTGTACTGCAAGAATGCCCTTTTGTGAATTTTAACGAAAAGGCTCTATGCCGAAGAGACACCAACGCTGTAAAACATCGTTTTCTGTTGCTGCCTTTGTCTGCCCAAGGTAAGAGTGTAGTGCAAGTGATTTTCCAACCACCCAACATCGAATAAGATGGAGATCCGCATCCAGGACAAAACTAAGCAAAAATAATAATTATGGCTTCAACTCGCGATCTGTGATGAGGTATCCTCACTTTGTTACGGAGATTCCAATCTACAAGACTCTTGGCAGAAGCAAATACGCCAGCGGTGAAAGCATCCAAAGTTGAAATGAGTGCACGTGGATTAGTCCAAGTAAGTACTTTGCCTTCCCGCCCCAACGTCGTATTGTCGAGAAATTCCTGCAGCCCCTCAGGTGTATATTCAAGGCTTGATATGTCCGCAGAAAAATAAGGCGTGCCCTCCAACCTCTTCAAAGCGTCTTCGGGATTAGTAAACTCCGAAGTTAGGTTCGCGGGTTCCTGGAGCCCGACAAAGACAATGCGGAGACCTCGATGACGCACCGATTGCGTTGGTGAATGTTCAGTATCAGTGTCCGGAAGCAGATCGCCAATTTTCTTGCCTTGTCCGAAATACGGCTGTGGTCCTAAGATCAGTCTCACGTCCGATGTACTAAGATATGCGGGGGCAAATTCGCCGTTGCCGAGGACCATAAGAGGTTCTCCAGAGTTGAATAAGATCCATCTCGTATTAGGTACCTCGATAATGGCGTTTAAGAAAATCTGTGAAGGCCGAAGCCAAGAAAGCCGGTTGAGAGGTGAACCGCTAAAGAGGTTTATGTGTCTGTTGGAACTACCTATTATCCATTGAATTTTAGAGCAAATTTGGATGTGGAACTCACCTCTCAGACATTTGATAAGGGAAGTACTTCGTCAAGCGCCTGAAAGTGGTGGAGAAACAATACACGACGCCACCACAGAAGATTATCAATCTGCCAAGGCCAGATAAAAATTACCCTTTGAATCTCGGAACGATAGTCTAAATTAGTGTGTTCGTCAATGATGTCCTTGCCAAGGGATAGGGCGGTAATTACCCGATAAGTAGTTCGGCTAGAGACCGTAAGTACTGCTGTCGTATGACGCGTGACGACTCATGAGGCAACTGTTGGGTATATAAGGAGTGTTTGGTACTAGGGATTACCACACGCGTCTGGTGATGAAAAAAACTTAAATAAAATAGTATTATATATATATAAATTAATTAATATATGGCATATCGACATGAAAAGGAGGTATTGGAACGTCCGGTGTGGATACCTCCTCGTCATGCCGAAATAGTAGGTGAGGGACCTCCTCTAGTGTTGCCGCGAGTCGAGTTCGAGCTGAACTCGAGCTGATGAGATTTTCAGCTCCAACTGCTCGAGCTGGGATCAAGTACTGTGGGGCCAAACCAGTCTCTCAGCTGGCCATTTGTAGTAAATGGTGTTGGAATCGGTAACATCACCTGAGGTCACAAGGGTATGTTCACAGAGCATGCTGTTATCGTCCATTGATGCCCCAGAAAGCAGCCTAGACCCAGCACGCATTGCACATCTGTTTATTGACAAACCAAATAATCAGAAGGACAGTCCAAAATCGCAAAGGGTATTTATAACTGACCCATTACCAATCTTGAGCCTATTCATAGAGAATCTCCCTCGCGAGTTGATATGAGCAACAACTGAACATTCATCCAAACTGACTTCATCTCCAATCTGAAGAAAGTTGGATAAGCAATTAAATTCATTAATTAATATATAGCTTGATTGCAAGCATTACCTCAACAAGATCAGGTTCTGACATCAATCCCATTTGTCCACCAGCCCATATTGCACAATTCTTGCCGATTGTAGCACCCAAAGCACGGAGATACCACACTATGTATGCAGTACCAGCAAGAGCAGCTGGAGCGCCAGGATCTCCAGGTCCATCTTCCATGATTTGCCAAAATGTGATATGAAGGTTCCACATCTGACAATAATTGCTTTGGTCCCAATCATACTGACCAGGCTGACGGCGTCCGATGACAAGCCAACTTGTCGCTATGACCAAAAAAATTGAAAGGATGCTCTGGAAGTTATGGATGATAATGAAACACGAGGTGACAACCCCATAGAGTGCCCCTAATTGATACCATTGAGATCGAAAAACATGAAGGCGAAGTATGTGGGTGTGCTGTAGAATCTGAGAGACGGTGATGGTGCTTGTTGACCAGTATACGGCAGATAACATAGTCACAAAAGTGCTAATAGCAAGGACCATGGTGTAAGGGAAAACAAAATAATTAGCTTGTTTCGCATAAAATGCTCGGGCGAATGGAGTGCTGGTGTCAGCATTGCTCTCAAGACCTTCTCTGTAACCTTTGCTGAAGCAGACAGCCTCACCATTTTCTGTAATCAAAATATCAGATTAGGAAAAATAAACGAGCAAGAACTAACTGTTGCCCATCCAAGTCGAGCCAGCTGCATAGTTGCCGTTGCGCTTCCCAAGCGATCCTGTCCCCATGACAGCCCCCGATCCCACTCGTGTTCCAGGCAAAAGGACCACTCGATCTGCCACCATAGCTGGAGCGATAGGAACAAATACAGTTAGAACAATGGCATGGTCAGAATAAATTGACTCTTGCCTCCATCTTCAATCACAATCTTTCCTGACCCCAATCTGTCGGTTGTGATCAAACGAGGCTGAAATCCAAAGATGACATTATCGCCAATATCCAACAATTCAGGGTCCGAACAAATAATGCCTGAGTGGGGCCAGTAGACACCTCGACCGACTTTAGCACCCATTGCCCTGTAAACAACCTAAACATCGCAAGGATGGTCATCAGCCTAAAGCAAGGAGAAGTACAAAGCCTTACCGAAACCGCTTCATAATGAACTCCAAGAATTTTGAATGCATCGTGGAGACTCGAGAGTTTCTTGAGAAAGTATCATGGAATTAATATATCGCCTTAGAAGTGTCATTTGAAAAGAATTCCAGGATTTGCTTTCCACGTTAAGTCCCAAAAGCTGCTTTATCATGATCCCCAAACACAGTCGAATGAGCGGTGTTATTAGAGCACGAATGATTGCGGAAAAGATATAGTACACGAGCCGATTTGGTGAGGCAAACCAACGAATAACCGATTCTAAGTCGCCTAACGTGTCTCGGTGACCTGACATTGCGTAGATCATGAAAATCCACGGAATATCTGAGAAGAGAAATGAGTGAATGAAATGAATAATGTAAAACATACCTACAAGAGAGAAAGGTAACAATCAAAATCATTGGCCAGGCGATGAAAATGCGTAACGGTAAAGATGGATCAGATAGCAATGTTCCATTATACGCCGCGTATGAATTTTCAGAAGGGCTTTCGTATGAAGATGCATGCGGTCCATAGACAGCACCATCAGCAATGTTGGCACCAGGAGATATGTTTGTATATGCGTTGATAACGGCCTCCGTTCCAATTGTAACGGGTGCCAATCGAAAATAGCCATCTCGCTCAACGCAAAATCCGCGAAGCGTCTGGGTATCCAGACGACATCCGTCCTTGAGAGTGAGGAGATCACACTCATAGAGTCTCATGCGTTCATCTATCAGCACATCACGGCCTATCCTCGCTCCCAACAGACGATAATACTATAAAAGGGATAGCCTGGACTATTAGGCATAGTGGGTGATTTTGACTGTGCGATCGCTTGGCTTTATGATATTTGGCATCTTGCTCGTACAGTTGCAAGGCGGCAGTGGATGATTCATCGATCTCGGTGTTCGTCCTATTGCCAACATCAATGAGATTTCGTTTGATCCCTTCGTTCTCCTTCTCCTCGATCATGGACGCGATACCACAGATGGTGCTTTTAGTAAACAGGTCTGCGATTTCAATGTTGATCCCAGTTTGTCGGCGAAGGCGATAGCACAGTTGGCCAACTAATAAAGAGGTCCCACCCATTAGGAAAAAATCAGAGTGTGCAGTTATAGGTGTTGGGTTGATACATAAGACCTCTGCTACGATCTTCCGGACTAGTAGCTGGTGTTTGGTCATAGTTTTGGCGTTCAAGGATTCATTCTCCATTCTTTGGAAGTCGTATTCACCGGTATGATCTTTGAGAAGAGGTCCATGGATGAAGTAGATGGGATTCGGCAAGGAATAGCCAGGGAGGGAGAGATTTTCAGGTTCATCGATAGCTGGAATCGATTTCACTGTCGGAGACAAAGAAATAAAAGCGGCCAGAGTCCCATCGAGATTGTTCCGTAGTAATACGTCTCTCACAAACGGCAGATTCTGCAAAGTTCTAGAAACCAGATCTATGGAGATGGTGACTCTTGAACAGGGAATCAGTTCGTCAATAGGCGCAGAGGTTGAAGGCACAATCGCCTCAAAGTGTCGGTGCAAAGCCGGATCACTTTCTCTGAATTCTCCTAATCCGAGGCGGTTGGCTAGTCCCATTCGGAGAGGCTTTCCTGCGCTGTAACATCACATCAGTGAGGCCGCAGAATATCGAGGATGAGATCTTAATTTACCCATTCTTCGGGATATCGTCCATGTAAACAATTACGAAAGGCCATCGTGATGGATGTAGATGACCTCTGCTCGTCGTCAGTAAGACTCATTGCACAATATTGATCAAAAGGCGTACTTGAGTAAATCGTGTAGTTGGCGTAAACCAACTCGAGGTCGATCTTGATGCGGTACTACGACAATACCGATGGCTTCTTGCAACATGTCATGTTTGACAGAAAATGCTAGAGTATCCTTCATTCCAAACAATCGGCAAGAAAGATAAACAGTGAGGTAGAATAAACATAAACGTGAGGAGCGCACCTTCACCAATCCTTTAGCAACGGCTACAATGGCCTCTTCGACTTGCAACGGCGATATTACTTCACCTCCTTTATTAATGATCTCTTTCGACCGTCCTGTGATGTACAGATATCTGCGCAGATTAAAATATCAGATCAGAAATACGAGTTACGAATACTCATACAACGGCTTACCCATCTGCATCCATATGTCCGATATCTCCAGAGTCAAACCAACCTTCACTGGAAAAGGCGGAGCGGTCGAGGTCATGAAGATCCGGCAATATCTCATAGCCCTCGAAAGTGGGAATTCCGCGAACGCACACGGCGCCTGTTGCTCCGACATCAAGTTGCTTTTCGAGATTACGAGGGTCACGAATGGATAGATGCGGTCCGCAGGTGACACCTGAACAGCCTGGTCGATCGAGGTTATAATTTGTTGAAGTGGTAGCAATGGGCATACACCTAAGCAAGAGAAGTCAGCCTGCAAGTAAGCAGCGTGTTTTTGGATTGGAACAATTGAGGCGTACTCGGTCATTCCATACGACGGCAATACTACAGCCCCAAACACGTTTCTTAGCTCCGTAGCGATAGACGACGGCAGGCCTGCGGCTGCATTGCAGATGAGTCGAATTTTCAGGTGCTCAGGTGGAACTTTGAGCGCATCAGGTTTCGCTCTGAGGATAGCAAGATGGATGGTGGGAGCGGCGTAGTACCTATTTTAGAGATTGCAATTGTAATTGACCGGATAATATATGGTTGAATTTGTAACACGCACCACGTAGGTTTAGGTTCAAGAGTGTATGCCCAGAATGCGTCGGGATCAAAACCGGTGCAGACGATAGTGCTTCCTCCTGATAGAACTGGAGCGAATAGGTTCCGTACGATTCCTCCAACATGGAAGAGGGGCATCATATTTACTAAGAAAGGAAGTAAGTATCTTCGTTGCTACAAATGCAATTACGCATACAATTGACGTCGCTTGGCTTCAAATCCCAGGAATGCACCACACACCATGCGCTTACTATCAACGCGCGAAGCGTATATCGGACGACCTTCTTGCCGTTTGTACCGGATGTGTGAAGGATGAGGGATACATCATTCAAGCTGTTGCATCTGAGATCAAAGACTGTGTTTATTGCGTGACCATTGACCCCTGGAGGCGAAAGATCAAACAATCCGACCGGTCCTGTGATGCGTGGTTCCATGAGGATGATTTCGAGCTCAAGCCCTTCGTCTTGTAGCGACTGCAGTTCTAGATGTGCTGCAAGTTCTTCAGTACATAGTCAGAATGGCCTTCGCACCCAGTCTTGAGACATCCTCCTTCAGTTCATCCTTCGTACAGCTTGGGTTGATGGGCACACAGGTATGGTAGGCGCACAATGCAAGCAGCGCAACCGCGCATTCCGGACCAGGGGGTACAAGCAACATTATTCGATCATTGATGCCAAAACGGACAGGAGGATGATTCGTGGAACGACTTGGAGGAAGAAAGAAACTAGAGATAAAAGAATGTAGGTTGGCGTGCGATAGAGATGGCCGAATGGGTTCGGAAGAGTGGATGGCCAAGGTGGTATGAGAGTAGAGACAGTCAACCAGACCATTAATGAGTGAATTTGAGATGATGTCGTTGAAATTTTCGCCAAGGGATGAGTGCTTTGGCAAAAGGGAGACGTCGAGACGTGTCAGCGGGACAATCATCGTCCAAAGGTGAGTGTCTTCAATTTCGAGTCTCAACGTCACCACTTAGTAACTTTGGCTTGACAGCTTGAATGATAATGGCCATCACCGACTGAATATCGCTAGTGCCGCAGTTAGAGTCAAACTCGACGACTCGAGGTGATGGCATTTTGCATTTGAAACTAGCCCTTCAGATGCAAGACTTTGGGCTTAGAAACAGGCTTCAATCAATAGATTTGCGTGTCGCGTCGTCGAGTTACGAGTATGATGAGGCAGACACAACTCCTGGACATGAAAACATGGTGCATATATGACCAGCTCCCTACAACGGGCAACTTGGCACTGACCCTGCAATAAAGTCAGTAACACATGGAAATCTTGAGGGAGGACAGAAGTGAAGGTAGAGGCGTTGATGACAGCCTGGCTTTTGGGAAACTTGTTGAATATTACAAACCTTCCATATTTAGCAGGCTGATTGCCTTTCTGGACACTTAGACTACATGAGGCCTAATGCATAGGCTTCTAGCTTACCTTCCTGGTTAGTGCCTGTATGAGAATCCTTACTCTGGTTCATTATTTATTCTCTTCTTTATTTCACCTTGCTTACATACCTGGTTGATGCCCCTATGTTGGCTCATCACTGCTACTCTCCTGATCAGCTACTCTCAGTTGTTACCACCACCTTCTACCAACTGAGAGTAAGCTGTTCTTATACTTTTTCATGTTTATTTACTTACAGAGTATTTCCTTAGCTTATCTCTTACTGTTCTTATAACAGGTGTATTTAGGGCCCTGCACAGGTTACGCATGGGTTTTTGTATCTCTGATTCAGTAGGATTGTTGCCACGATTTTTCTGAAGATTTTGAGCCTGGGATCTTTAGGATCCATTAAGAAATGACTGGGAGTTGCCATCCCCAATTCTCGAGATCTTTTGTTTGGTTCAGTTGAGATATTGTTCTCAGGGAAAAGTCACTGACCCGAAGCAACTTTTCCCTTGTGTCTACTATCTAGTCTTTTTCTCTGGGTCGTCGGATCATTTCTTCAACCTGGTCCAGGTTTTTTATGGACAGTTCAACTCAACGAATTTCTGTTCAGTCAACAAAATGAAAGCGAACATTTCCACGACAGCAAAAGAAAAATATCTGTCAAGTCGTCAAAACATGGGTCAGAGTCTTGCTCTTTCCTCTGGGTTATGCATTTCGCCGACCAGCATGCTCCGGATGTTAGATTATTAGGGCCCACACAATCTACAATTTTTTGGGGATGAGTCAGGCCAGTCGTACTTACTGTGTACAATTTACCTGATTTAGAAACCTCCTCATTGTAAACATGAACTCCGACTACTAGGTGCTTGTGCTCACTCTACGACCATGTCTGCAGTAGGAAGATCGTCCTCCACCACGAGACGTCCTCAAAACCGGAAAACGTGCACGTATTGGCGGTCAGGGAAGTGTTCGTATGGAGAGAAATGCAGATTCAGACATGAGGATGCTGAGAATTCTGGAGCAGGAACTCCCATGGTTTGATTCTCCGTATCTCAGAGTTCATAGACTTTTGACATGACTCCTGGCAGACCGCCAAAGTCGGAGAGAGTAAACCGCCCGCAATCGGCAGTGAAGTCGTAGAGAAGTTGAACCATTTCGGTTGATTTATGTATCAACATTCACTGTGAAAATCTTACAGTAATTCACCCGCGTCTCCGGTTTTTTCTGAGGCTTACACGGAGAGAAATGGAACTCCCCGCCAAGAATCCGTACAGTCTAGGAACTTTTCCAGAAATGATAACGACTGGTCGCATCGCAATGTTCGATCATTTACCATTCAAGATAATGAAGCTGTGAGCCACAACACCGTTTGTTAGTATTTCCGCGGTACTTACCCACAGTAGGATTTTGGGCAAGCCGCCCCAGATACTGCTTCGGAGACGCATCCTGGCTTGCATGTGGCTGATGTTGCAGAAAAGCTCGACAAAACTTCCAGTGGTACCAGAAAATTTCCACATTACAATACAACAGGCGTTTGCCGGTACTGGAATGGAAGTGGTGGTTGTTTCCGAGGCAATAACTGCGGTTACAAACACATCAGCGGGGTGTGTCCCATATCCCTTTTCCAATACAATTATTGATCTTATTTTTTGACGGAAGTCTTCCGATATAAGGGAACTTGATCTGCCCATGCATGAGAGCAAGGGTCAAGGTGGGAAACATTGTCGACGTGGTGGTCAGGTTGATCAGGGAGCAATAGGTCAAGAAGCCCAGCGTATAGAAGACGAGAGGCTTAGAGAAGAGCAGCATCGCTTGGCAGAAGAATCACGTCAAGCTGAACAGATGCGCATAGACGAGGGAATACGACTGGAGGAAGAGAGGAGCGAAGAGGGACAGAGACGCTCGAGGGCAGAAAGACGTCGCGAAGCAAAGAGGCTTAGAAAAGAACAAAAGCGCCCAGAAGAAGAAAGACATCAAGAAGAAGAGAGGCGAAGAGAGAAAGAGAGACGTCAGGAGGAAAAAAGACAGGAGAGATGCCACGAAGAGGAAATCCGCAAAGAGGAATGGCGCAGAGAAGAGGAAATCCGCAAAGAGGAAAGGCGCAGAGAAGAGGAGGAAAGAAAGGAAAGAGAACGGGTCGCACGAGAAGAGAGAGAGGCCAGGTGGAGAAAAGAAGCGGCCGTCGTCGAGCAATATCTTGTTTTCGATTCAAGTCTCATCACGAGCGCTGCTGGTCTCGACATTCGCAATATCGTCACTGGCTTTGACCTCTGTGGTATTACGATAAAGAACCTACCCAAAGACGCGAAAGTGGAGGAGATTGCGGATATTTTCCTTCAGCAAGGTATATCTTCCGCCGACTTTTTCATTACTGGGGTCAAGGAAATCGGAAATTTCTGCAAATCTGTCATATTGACCAACGCAGAATATGGTCAAGCCCTTGCAATCGGCTTGGAAGGTATCAAATTCAGAGATAAACCTCTCAGTTTCGAGATCAGCGACAATGCAATTCCAGACGCAATGGGTGCTACAGCACAGAGTCGGTCACCATTCATGACAGTGTCTTGGAGGATCCTGACCAATTCGATCGTCGCTACTTATATGTCGACGGATATGGCTCAGAGGAAAGTGCGTGAGTTAAACGGACAGATTTGGCGAGGGCATTGTATCACAGCTGCCATGAACGATTGCATTCCACGAGGATTACGGGCGGCGGTCATGAATTCGGTGAAGATAACCAATATCCCGCAAAATGCGATAACTGATCCGGAATTCTCGGGCTTTATTGGCACCCATAACGTTTGCTCATTGAAGACTGCACCGTATGACCACCATCTGACTGTTCGCATTCATCTTAGCCAGCAGACAGGGGTCCAATTGCAAACCTATGAAGAGCTCCCTACGGACCACAAGGGCGAGGCCAGGGTTAAAGTTCAGTTCGATGACTGGGAAGATGTGAAACTTGCCCATGAATCCATCCATAACAAAAGGTTGGGGTCAGGCGTCATGTTGACTCCGAACTTGCGTGCATGGCACCCCCGTCCTCTTCAGTACTCCATCAAGGTACCTAGTCGTCAGTACTCGGCACAGAAGAAACTATGGGATGGTCTCTTGGAGAAGGCAGGGAAAGAAGCCTTTGTGCAAACTCGTGAAGGTGGTCGCGGGAACGCCGTATTCGTCCGCGTCTTGGGTGATAACAAGAAAGCAACAGGAGCCTTGAAGGTCCGTGTTGAAAAGCTGGTTTCAGGAGAGGCACTTGGAGTGGACTACTGGCATCCGAGTTTCCTTTTCTCTCGTACAAGCCAAACCTTCTTCGACCGCACCTTCGAAGAGACGGGAGCGTTTGTCAGAACGGACTTCAAGACCCGTACGTTGAAGATTTATGGTGAAGCAGAAAAGGTTGGTAATGGACGCCGTCTGATCGAAGAGGAGGTTAGACGACTTCAAGGCCTGGAGACAACTTGCATTATCGGTTGTGGTTCAATAGCGTTCTTCGTAAGGGAGGGGGTTGGACGATTGAAAGAACTCATTGGGGAGGAAAATGTCACCTTGCATCTGGCAGATAGACCATGTAGGATCACAGTCAAGGGAGGTCAAGAGGCCATCCATCACTTGCAACGTCTCATCGAGGAAGCCCGTACAGCCAGTGTCATCGGTGCTTCCCAGACGACAACAGGTGAAGAAGCCATCTGCTCTCTCTGTTCTACCAAGGCTTCGAACCCTGAGCAACTTGGATGCGGCCATACATATTGTGCTGGATGTCTACGACATTTCTTATCATCAGCTGCTGAATCCAAGAATTTCCCGCTTGTCTGCATGGGCAATGACGCCACATGCAATAAACCAATTTCAATCCCATTCATTCGGCGTTTCATGCCCGAACAGGCGTTCAAGCATTTGACTGAGGTTGCATTCACTTGCTATCTGGAAAGTCATCCGCAAGTCTACAGATACTGTCCCACCGCAGATTGTAAGCAGGTCTACCGCCTACAATCGAAAAAGGCGTCCCAATGTCCATCTTGCTTTTCATCCATTTGTCCCGCATGTGATGAAGAAGCTCATGAAGGCCTGACTTGTGAAGAAGGTATCTTCCTGCGCGATTCAGTAAGAGAAGAACGATGGAACGAGCGGCTTGGATTCAAGAAATGTCCAGAATGCCGTCGCTGGATTGAGAAAAATGGTGGCTGCAATCATATGACGTGTCAGTGTGGTGCCCATATATGCTGGAGATGTATGGGTGTCTTCCCCCTATCCGAGATTTACGACCATATGGACAGCGCCCACAACGGGATTTCAGACGACGAACTTCCGGCGGGTGTCGATGCTGATGGAGTTCCTGCGAGAGACTTTATTGTGCAACAAGCTGAGGCTCTCGCACAAATTGAACGACAAAGAGCTGACGAAGAACGGCAAAGGGTGCGCCGGCTAGATGCGATACGACGGCAGCGTCAGCAGGCAGAAGAGGCAGAGGCTGCCCGCCGACAAGCACATCGCAGAGAACTAGAACGAAGAGGTCAGCAGCCTGAGAGTGGGAGGTGGTGCGTTGTGATGTGAATATGTGTGTTTTTTTGAGCCCTGACACTGTTAGTACATACAAATGTATTCATAAATTTCCTTGTTAGTACTTTGTTCTTGCTTTGTTCACCCCCTGACTCCTCATCGTCAACAGTTGCTGTTCTTTTTCCATCATGTCAGTCAACATGATAATATTGAGAGTACTACTATCATGACATACGCAATAAATACTGGGTTTCCTGCTTGCCAACCTATCCGCACACTGAAGAAGGCTTGCTGATGTCTGCAGAAAAGGAATCCCGTTTCCAAAGCATATGAGTACAGAGGTCCCTCCAGAAGGAATCAGGAATTAGAAAGAGTCCCCTATTCGAACGGCTCCGTTTCTTCTACCACAATTTAGTCATTCAGGTAAGTCTTCGAGTCCATCGAGGCTGTGTCATTGAAGCCGTTGTCTTTACACTCATTTCTTCCTCAGCGGACCCAACAACGTTGCCGCCTCGTCGCACATAGTTCTGCTCCCGTCTATTCCAGAATTGCTTAATCCTCGCTTTCTGGACGTCCTTTTGCCTCCTAGAGCTTTCAAAGATGAGGTGTCCGAAAAAGCCCCCCGTCGTATCTGCTCCATCGAACCGCGTTGAAATCTACCAGCCATCAAACCTTTACAGCGAATATGGCCCCAGCATACAGCGGTACAGACTCAACGCCTTTACTACTTTGGATCATTACTCCACTTGGAGCTCGATCGAGACATCTTGAAGCTGCGTGGAAGGAAGACTCGAACATATGACTCTCTGGGAGAAGGAAGTATTCTATCGGTTAGAATTCTTGTTTGACTGCTTTGCCTTCAATTTGCTCATCTTTCCATTAGCGCCTTTGGGTGGCTTTACCAGAACCATCCCCGTACTGCCATTTCCAATCTGGCTTTTCTGGTAGAACCCATCTGCGAAACTCGCAAGAAAAGAAAGCGAACGCAGGCGATGTCTCACGGTTATTGGAAGGATCTTCTCGACATTCTCGCTTGAAACGGTCGGCGAGCTCAGTAATATCTCTTCTTCATCAACATTCCTTCATGCCCCCCGTGTCAAGCCCAACACATATAAGAGACGCTCACCTAAGTAGTTTGTTCATCACATTACTCGACGTTTCCCTTTCTCGACCAGCAACGTTTAAAACTGGAAATTGTTTCGGCGACTGATTTTGATGCAGAAGAAACGAACACTTGCGCGCTAAGGTGGCCCTGGAGGGTGACAAACGAATATTGTGTGTGTGCGAGCAATCTTTGACTAAAACCTGGAACACAAACCTATTGGTCATCTATGTAAGTCTCCAATATCCTTCCTTTTTCATCTTGAAAAACTTGATTTCTCGTCTGTCTCCACAGAAGCAGACCATAGGCCAACTGGTTCAACGCCGAATCTATTCTTCTCCTCAGTGTATTCATGACCCGAACATCGACCAAACCTCAATGCCCATATTACTAGTAGAACAAAAACACTCTCTGATCAGCCGAATAGGGGATGTTAAGAACTCAATACTCAAAAGTTAAATAATAACAGCCTTTGTCAACTATCAAACACAAGAACTTGTTCCTGCCACGGAAAAGCATTGGCAGGCATCTAACTGGGGACAGAGAGAGCACTCCTGTTGGAAACGGCATACCAGGGGAAGTTGTTGTTGCGCATCCTTGCAGTCTACCTGTATCGGTTACCGAGTCGAGGCTCAACTCGAAAGAGATAAGGTAGGTTGAAAAACATTTGCAGATGGACATGTCTAAAAATGTGTTTAGGATGTGAAAGTCAAACACCGCCAACCCTTGCTGCAGGAACACTTCCTTGTATCGATTGGGTCCCGTTATAATTTTTCCTATCTCGAATCCCGGCCCATATGTAACGAGGTTAGACTCTAAGACAACGAACTGTCCGATAGCCCCGGCTTTTTCGATAACTCCGTGAGCCACTACTGGCCCAAGGGTCTGTTTCGGCTGCCCACTCTTCGTCGTTGACTTCTCCGCTCCGTAGGCGGTTATCAGCACGTCTATGCTGTGAGCATGTGAGTTTTCAGTAAACCACGGCCGCCTACACTGCCCCTCTGGTATAGCGCCGGGTACGAAACATGTTCAGATCTTAGTAAGTATTGGAGTTTCCCCGCAATGCCGTTACGTTTTTTTTGCCTCAATTCCTGCATTGTAACTAATTGTTAGGTAGGAGGGCTATGGCCCTCTTACACTGCCTGCTGGCCGCAGCCATCTTACAGCGCTGGACGGTATATTTGGGGCACTGCGGCCGTCTGACGCTGTCCAGGCATTCTGGTTTTAAGCAAGTATTTGTGACGCTACGGCCGTCTACACTGCCCTCTGGTTGTAAGTCTGGCCACAGCCAACTTACAGTATAGCGCCAGGTCACGGTAGTGGAATGGATGACCATTCCACTATCTGACTTTTTTGTGTGCAAGCCCAGTCGTGGTGCTACGGCCGTCTTACACTGGTGAATATTTAAGCACGAATGGACCCGTTGAACCTGGCATCGAAAAGTACCCATGAAGTTCATATCCATCTCTTATACTGCCATACTCGCGCTTCTTGCTGTGCAGGTCGCAGCCGCCCCCGGGC
>QDKV01005021.1_pt1 | contig 22526 bp, 24 predicted proteins | sample 1861101 | NCBI WGS metagenome assembly QDKV01 (sample SAMN04275158, study PRJNA302643) | Fungus metagenome, whole genome shotgun sequencing project. | isolation source: fruitbody | host: Mallocybe terrigena | place: Sweden | collected 2013 | reverse complement strand
ACTTCAGCCTGAGTTCGCCCCATCAAAAAATTGCTGATTTTGAAAAAAAACCTCCCGCGCCCTAAGTTCTGCCCATGTCAGCTGTAAGTATATCTACAAGTTACAAATAGGAGTCTGAGAAAAATAAAGCCACCTCAAGTGAATTGAAGTAGAACAAAGGTAAAATAAGTGAGGGACATGCCTTAGTAAAATCACTTGGAAAAAGTAATTCCAAGGTATTCCAAGGTAATATTGCCTTACCTTGACATTTTTTGAGATTTGCTTGAAAATTTTTAAGTAAATCTAAGTAAATTCAAGTACATTCAGAGTCAATTAAGGGGGGTTAAGTGAAATCCTCTTTTCCTGATGGGGGGCTGAAAATCCTAGGAAGATTTCGATATACTCTTTCCACCTTACAGTACAGCCCTGGAGTATGTTCGGGGTCCACGTCCCGACCCTTGCTTTTTTATGTCGTCTTGCTTTTCGTCTACTGGTCCTTTCAACTCACTAGGCGTTTCATTTCCTTCGTGTTGATTCTCTATTAAGCGTGTGTGTGGTACAAAATGGCTACAATATGTATATCCCAAGAGGTAAATCCGCCCAGTATCCATCCCCTGCTACTTTACATATACCCCCTACTCATCCACCCCATTAGCCAATGGTTTCTGGGCAGAAACAGCCACATTCGAAGCTGTTTGATTTGGGTAAACAACTTCAGGCGCAACAGCAACGCCTGAGGTGGGACCACGCTCATGAGATACTGCTGCTGGTGTGGCGGAATCGAAAACGATTGGGAAACCCAAGACTAGATTAGTTGATGGTGCAAAGAACTCTGGCGTCTCCCCTCCAAAGGAAACCGTATTTGAAAGAGGCAAGTCCGCATCGACTTCACCGTTGACTGCTGTTGGCACAGTTCCCGTCGTCCCCAACCCGCCCATCCGTGGAAGGACTTGCCTGCCCATCCCAACTTGAAAACCTGATGCTGCACCCATCCCATACCTCTCTCTGAGTCGATCGGCCTCTTTTTCTGCCGCTTTGTTCTTCTTCTCTTCTTCTTTCCTGGTGCTCGCCCACCTTTCTACCATCTCCGACTCAACCCATGCTGCCGCCCCTGCTGCTGCCTGACGAGGTGAGAGTTTCCATGTGAGAAGATAGCCTTGAAGTTCGGCTGTAGAAAACCCATGCGAGGGAATGGCGCTACTGAATTGAGAAGCGAGTGTGTGAAGGATGTCGGTAACGTCTTGTTTCGGTTTTTCAGATGGGAATGATGATGATGAGCCGTCCTTTGCGGGTTGGTCGAGTTCATGCTTGAGAACTTCTCCGGGGTAAAACCGCAAGAAGAGGGCTTGGGCTTGGGCTTGAGTAGCAAGTTTGTATTGAATTTTACGATCGATCCTTCCTGGACGCAGGAATGCAGGATCGAGATGATCAACGTGATTTGTCTATTATAGAAATGTGGTATAATTATAGAAGATAAGAACGAAAGACGGAAAACGCACTGTTGCGAAGAAAATTTTCCCTTCTTCACTTCCGATTCCATCCAACACATTCAACAACCCCGAAAGTGTTACCCGCGACTTCCCGCTCATCATTCCTGGAAATACAGGTGGACCGGTATGAGCGTACATTCGTGCATATGATTCTTGCAGGTCTTCAGCAGTGGTATCGGGTCCGTCACGTGGAGTTGGAAAGGCACAATCGATGTCTTCGATGAGAAGAATAGAGTTCTTAGGCACTGCTGAAGCGGCGCGTTGGAGGAAAGAGTCGTCCATGCTGAATATGAGATGTGAGAAGTGATTGGAAAACGAGACAGACGGAAGTGACATACAAAGTGGACGCTAGTGATAACGAAAAAACTTCAAGACCTAGTTCTCCAGCAATAGCATAGATAGTTGACGCTACCCAATCAAATCAACATAAATTTCACAGAAATTGAAAATCATCGAACTGACTCTTCCCAGTTCCAGGTGGTCCATGTAATAAATACCCTCGTCTATGCGGGATACCCGCCTTGACATACCAGTCTTCTGCCTCTAAGAAATCTTTGACGTCCCCCACAAGAGAGCTGATCACGCCCTCTTGAAGGATGATAGAGCTCAACGGACGGCGAGCTTTAGATTTGGCATTAGACCACGTGAATAAGGGTCCGTAGCTGAGCTGTAGGAAAGTGAACAGAATGGAAACGAGATTGGCGACACCAAACGTACCTGATCGGCCGTGTGCACGATTACGTGCGGACGGTTGGTTCTGACGTATCCTTGACGGGCTTCTTCAACGAAAGCAGAAAGGACGTTGATGTCATGTGTGTAGATCCTAATATAAAATGGAAACGTTGAATGGACGCATGCGAGAAGCTCAGGCGAATTACGCACGTGAGAAATATCATTGAAGTCGGCTGGTGACCCATGCCGGGGTTGTACACCATTCTGCTCGCATTCCTGTGTATTTCAACCCAATAACCTTTCCACCTGAAGAGCTGAGGAGCCTCGTATGTGGGTACGTATTCTGCGTGAGGTGCGCTATAGGTTCCTTCTTTTCCCTCCCGCAAGGCCTTATTCTTTTCTTCTAGTTGGTGGAAGGCAATCTGAGAGACGTCGCCGACGAGAGGTAGGCCATGCCAAAAAGATTTGAGTGAGGAAAGGGAGAAGAACGAAGAAAGAGTTGAGCCAGAGGAAGCATCGTTCCCGTGGTCTGCTTTGACAGCCCATTTGCGTCGGGAAGACGTGGCGGTGACGCGGAATTCACGGGAGGATTTCCAGACCTGGGCGTCAGTCTGTTAAAAGGATAGATGTCAATGATATTAAAAGGAAGGTCAGAGGGCGCATACCAGAAAGAGGATTATCCATTCGTAGGCTGGATCTCCTTCTGTAAATTGAGCCGTGATAGTATATTCTGAAGGAACGATTTAGATATGAAGATAATAATAATAATAAAACACACGCACGAAATCTCATGCGTTCAAACAACCATTGAGAGAATCTCCTGCCCAATTCAACGAGTAGTCCAATCAAGAACAGGCTCACAGTTCTCCAAACATAACCAGATCTTTCACCATAGCCCATCAACCCAGGTAAACCTTGTGTTTCACCACCACCACCTCCCACTTTGCCTCCGGATCCATCCAAAGACAATCCCTGGAACAGAGACGCAACGAATGAAAAGCCCATTATCCGTGTGATGAACTCGCCATTGAACCATGAGTTATCGGCATTATAGGGAGGTTGATAAGGGTAAAAGTCATTGTAAGTCATAATCGGTCGTCTATACGAAGCCAAATTGCAGATGTGTTCGTTTTATAATTTGCTCGAGTCCAAAGAGTCAAGAAGGTGAAAATGATTCCACCACCCAAAAAAAGAAAGAAAGAATTCCCGGGTGCTTGCTGCAGCTTCAAAACCGGCCTGAAAGGCAATGAAAAATGCTGCGTGTTTCCCCACGATGCCACTTCCAATCAAACATGTGCCTTTTGAGTCAAAATTTGACCACGTATTCCTGAACATTGTTCTTCCTCCTCCCTGGATGGAAATTAATAAAATGGCGAACAGGGATCACGTGAGTCTATTCAATTGAGAAGAAAGGAGGTGAAATTTGGCAGTAAATCTAGAGAAAGTGAGCTCCTGACCTGAGAAGCAATGATTCATGAACGGTGGAAGCCTCTTGAACAAACGCGTATCGGATCAGTGATCAACTCGTTGTGGGCAGGGATTCAGGCCACAGGATACCCTTCTCAAGAGTTTTCTCACAAACTACGGTGCGATTTCCGATTGTTTCTCTCCTATTGAATTTTTTTTCTCTTCTTCTGTATATTGTGGGATACCATTCTCATTCACTGCGGACTGTCTGGTCACGCTAATATTAATAATCTCAAAACCCTCCAAGCTCCGAGTTCAAAATTGAAGTGATGCAGACATCTGACTCCATCTGACTCTTACAACACCAAAGGAACGGGTGCAACACAAAAACGCCACCATCTCTTTAAATTCAAACTGACCTAAGGCTATGTATGTTAAGCTCTCGATACTTATCATTTTTGCTGTGCCTGACCTGAGTCTGTAGATGGTTAAGACTTCTGACAAGTTCGTCGTCCACTTGCGATAAGGCTACACGTGTGACGTCCCTTTTCTTCTTCGCATTATTTCGGTTTAGTCCAATTTCCATCCTTGGTGAAAATTCTAATTACCAAACCCTAATTGGCTAGTGTCCCTTTGTCAGATACTTATCAACTTTCCATTGCTCTTCTACCCACGTCTTGTGGATGGATATCACAGAGATTGCCTAACATGGTCATGATTTCTGATAACAGGGTGAGTCCTAATTAATTACGCTCTCTCAAGCGATAATTACCAACGTCAATGCTATCCCTCTTATATCAAGTAATCCAAAAACCCCTAGGAAAAAAAAACAGGCCTTGACGCAAGCATACATCCGTCAATCATTCCATTAGATATTTATCAACCCCTCCAACAGGGAAATAAGCAATATAAAAAGTCAAAAAAAGGTAGAAGTTCCGGTTCGATGACGTAAATGGCAATGACACGGCATTTCTAATTATGGTGTTCACCTTCCCCTTGGACATCGGGAACCCCCAGGGTTTTCGGAACTGAGTACTTATCGCTGAAAAAAAAAAGAAAGATCCTTCCATGACAGAAACAGGACGGTTACTAAATCCGGAGTCCTTTGCCGCAACAGACCTTTTTCTCATATACCGAGCCGCATGCTGGTAGTTTGTACAAAATCTAGACAAGGCAAGTTCTCAACCCTTCATACCCTTCATACTTCATCAGCAATATGTTCAAACTTGCCTGAGGTGTTATGTAAAACGACACGACACCTCCTGAGTCCTTCGGTAATAAAACTACGCTGCCCATCGAGGTGTCTAATGATTTCTGTTTAGGACCCTTTGTCTCGGGATTCAGTTCCTTTTGGTTCTTTTTTCTTCGATCTAGAGAACTCCGAGAGGAAGGCGAGGACAGCACAATTAGTAGTTGAAAAGTGACGTTGTTCCGGTCCAACAAACCTCCAGAGGTGTCGATTTTTTTCAAGCAAGTTGCAATGGTTCTTATACGCCCGAAACATACACTTCATGTTCGTTTCGTTTTCCCATTAATCTTTTCACACATCCGAGTCTTTGAGTCGTTTCGTTCTCTCGTTATTTCCTTCGAATTGTATACTTGAAAAAAAAAGATTTACCAGTAATTCAAGTTCCCGTATTTCGTAGATCTCAAATCAATGGTAGGACAACGGATGGTACAGTCAGGCCCATATCTTTTTCCGACTCATATCCTTTCGTAGTAGCTACCTATTAAATTAGTGGACAGGTATTTACGAGTGGTGCGACAGGGTTGACTGTATCACGTCTGAGGCCTCTTTTACATCAGAACACACGCATTCGCATCGTCAGTAACACATATTTTCCACTCGTTCAAGCCCCAGGCAAATAAACGAATATCATAATCTGTCCTTATCGTTAACATATGCAGATTCTTATCAAAACTCTCTGTTCTTGATGATTAAGATCTTGATTTAAGTTGAGGCGGTATTTCAGGGACGTTCGGTTTGGCAAAAATCGGACGCGACAAAAAAAATATATCAGTCGTGTTCCCTTTCCTTATAAAGACACACTAACCTGCAATTGTTGTTCATATCAGACAGAGGTAAGAATTTGTCGTCGATGATTATGTATGTCTGATAACAGCTCAGCGCCCAAGCAACTCCTAGAAATGATCGTCGACTCGGAGAAGCAAAGTGGCATTCAACGTTTCTTGAACGCGACCAACTCCGTATATGGGCGTTTTTTTATACATAATAGACCTACGTACCTCGAAATGAGTCGCACATTGTCATGACTGTGCTAGTAAAAATTGAAGTACATCCGTCCTAGATAAAACTAGTTGTAATGACAAACGGCCATTACTAATTATGGTGTTCACCTTCCCATTGGACGTCGGGGTTCGGAATCGAGTTCCGATGGGTGATTTCCTGAAAGGCGAAAATCCGAAAGATGAAAGATGAAATAGGGGGACCGGGGTTTTTTTTTGTATATAATTAAGTAACCGCAGTGAATGTTGATGTTGACTCGGAACCGTCATGATTGATTCAATAGCTTTGTTTTTTTTTTCTGGAAGAAAAGTTTCAACTCCGAAAGGCTGGAGGACGTGTCATTTACATAAGAAAAGAGGTGGAGCAGCATTTTTGGGAGTTGACATTGATGCATGGCGTCTCAAAGACAGCTTAGGCTTGTTGCAACGTGTCCGCCTGCCCCCATCCTGGAAGCTCCTTTCTACAAAAACGGGAGGACAGGTGACATCTTGTGGCGCTAAGAGTAATAATTTGCCTAAGCGAGATCACATTTCAAATTTAAAATTTTTTTTTCGCAGTCTTGTCGGATTTGTCTAGACCTGCCTTATTCGGACATCCCTGCCACCTTTATTCATTCGGACCCTGAATGTTCGTGAGAAATCAATCAATGTGACGGTTGAGAGAGGCAATCAATGCGTATCCGGGGGCGTCGTTAATTTTATGTCGTGCGTTTTCCTACAACGTGGATATGTTTGGGACTTGAAGCTTGAAGGGTTTCAGAACTTGAGCTTTTGATCACATGTGTCAGTCTGAGGCGGATAACGGAGAAATGATTCCTTATATGGATGTACTCGCCCGAAAAGCAAAGAACGGGCTGTGTGGGGTGATCGTGATCGGGGTCCTAGCTGTCAAAGGTTGCAATGTCCGTGCTTAGCATAATTTCCCGATGTAGAATAATGGACGGACTATGCCGTCAAACATATTGTCGGCAAAGGGCGAACAAGAAGGGAAAGGATTACCAATTCGATATGATGTTGAGATCAATCAATATTACGAACAATGTATGACTCTTGAAGATACGAGATTACTAGAAAAGGCAGGAAAGAACCAGAGCTAAATGGGGCGTGAGAATAGATTAGAATCAGGTGATTTGATAATAAAAAATGGATGACCATATTGGGATAGGTTTGAGGAAGATAACCAAGAGAGGCAACTCAGAAGCGTGGGAGAGATTAATTTTGGGCGTTGCTTTACATGTGTTGTCTGGCAGGCACATCGCGGGTTTTTATACTTATACGGAAGCGAGTGGCGCAGCTGTGAACCAGATCCCATGTCCCCCTCTACCACTCTTCAGCCTGCTAGATGGCAGTCTGCTCGTCCCTCGTCGCCGTCCGTGTCGTCCGAAGATGCTTCCTCCTTGCCATCGCGTAAGAGACCTTCAGAGTTTAGGGTCATCAAAAAGTCTTCGGGTGAAAAGAAGCTGCAGCCCATCCCCAGTCCACCTTGGGCTAAGAGCAACAAACCCTTGCCCGATGACCCACCCCCCCCGAAGAGCCCTTCACCGTCTTCGACAGGTCGCTCGTGGAATGCACGCAGAGTCAGCTATGATAGCAATGAAGGAGAGAGCGAGATCGATAAAGATGACGAAGGATTTCGGAGCTCAAGGTACGCACGTCGGCCTAATAGGATCCTTCCACGCTCCCTTTCTCCACCTGCTGTGAGGAGATACTCTCCTCCTCGTCGTGCGGCCCCTTCTCCCACACATCGACACAACTACAAATCACCACCGGCTCCCATGGCCTCGTTATCTCCTCCTTCTCCCTCAAAATCATCTTTTTATCCCTTCTCTCGTGCCCACTCCTACGCATATCCTTCTCGTCAGGCTCGGCCGACTTCGCCAATCAGGCACAGAAGCTATCATACTCTTCCTTCGCATCTGCAGCCGCCTTTCATAGGACAAAAGAGGAGATATTTGAGTGAAGATGAGTATTCGGACTCGTATGATGATCGCACGATGGACGTTGATAGGGATGGGGATAGGAAACGGAGAGAAAGTTTGGAAAGGGAAAGAGAGAAAGCTTCGAGGACGTTGCCTCCACTGCCAGACAGGAGACCTGGGGCCAACGGTCATAGAATTTTGTCTTATCCAGGACAGAGTCCTCCGGGGCCACCTATCGGGTACTATTCCATGCCACCTCACGAATCTCATTCTCAGACTAGACCACCGCCTCCACCTTCCGTGGGCTATCCTCGTCCTTCGCATTATTCACAGACCTCAAGGTATCCTTCTCTGCCTCCTCCAGTCGGTCCACAGCCTTATCCCCCCCCACCGCCATCTTATCGGGGTGGGCCACCTTCTGGGAGCTACCCACCGTCCAGTTACCCCCCTCCGGTACCCCACCATCAGCAACCATATGGTCATCCGCCTTACCCACCTGCTTCGGCTTCTACTTCCGCTCCATATGCTTCGCAGTCCCCTTATGGCCCACCACCACCGACGCATCGTCATTATTCTTCTGCTCCCCCCCCACCACCACCACCACCGGTTCCGCCTCCGAGTCATCACGAGTCAAATCGACAACGGAGCGGACCTCACCTATCTCCCAGGTCGTATTATTCGACGAATCCTCCACATGGACATGTACCCCCGCCGCCGCCTCCTCAGCCACAACAACAGGAGGCATATCACCATCCGCATAACCCACACGCACAGCAAACGCAACCGACCCTGTACGAACAAGCCCAAGCCGCACGCGCCGCCGCATCAAATCCTTCAGGCAGACCCGTGTCGGGCGGATTTACGACGCATCCTGTGCCGTTTTCTATCGGAATAACAAAGGGGTCTTCGGCATTCAATTCGAGTGTCAACGGTCATAAAGGCAAAGGTAACGGACGAAGAGGTGGTATGGTAGGCGAATACGAACAACATCCACTGAGGCAGCAGACGTCGTATTTGCCGATCAGTGCGGTGGGAGGAGCACAGTTTGTGTTGAAGCCGCCGAGGCAGACGAAGCCTAAGAATGCGAGGCCAAAGGCGATGGCGCCTGCCCTGTTGGCACCAGCACCAGCACCGGCCAAGGCAAAAGATGTGATGAATAGGAGTGGGAGTGGGGCAAGGAGAGGTGGCAGTAATAAGGCAAATACGGGTAAGGAGAACGCTAATGCGGAGGTTAATGAGACATCGTTGGAAGGTGAGAAGACGAAGACGAGCGAAGGTGAAGGTGTTGTGATGGTTAGAGTGAAACAGGAGGAAGAGGTGGTGTTGGAGAAAGAAGTTAGGAGTGAGGATGGGGATGGGATGGAGGGTGTTGTGCTTGTTGTTGATGCGAGCACATTAGATCAGGATGTAATTCCTACGAATGGGAATGAGAATGGGAACGAGGAGAATCCTGCGATGGATGTTGAGCCATCTACAACGATGGATGCGAATGGCGCCGTTGATGTGAATGCAAGCGTTGGTGCAGGCGGGAGCACAACAACCATCCTCACCTCTCACCCCCCTTTGTCACCCCCTCCCCATAACACCTCCTCCGAACCCAACACCAACAACACCTTTGCTGCACCTGCCCGACCCTCCCGCAAGATCAAAAAGTACGCTTGCGACATCTGTGGCCAAATTTTCACGCGGAGTGGGGATGTGAAGAGACATAAGGATTCGAGGCATGTGGAGGGTGGAGGTGGTGTTAGGTGTCCTTATTGTGAGAGGGTGTTGACGAGGTGAGTTTGGGTTTCGGCTTTCTTTTTCCTTTGCTTTTTGTTCACTTTTTTTTTCCTTGCTTGTTATAAATTTCTTCGTTTTACTTTTTCGTGTCTATTCTATTCATTACGCTAACCTTCCTTTTCACTCCTTTTGTTCGCCATCATGCCATAGGCAGGACGCGCTCCAACGCCATTGGGATAAATACTGTCGTAAAAAGTCGAAACGGCACGTTCATCGACACCGCTTCTACAACGATGAGGGCAGTTATGCAAGCGACGACAGCGATTCTGGGGTTGTGTTGCTTGGTCCTGCGCCGGGTAGTGGTGGGGCAAGTGGAGGCGGTGGGGTCCTTTCGAGGGCGGAAAAGGAGGAAGACGAGGCTGCGCTTGGAGGAGCTAGTGGAGTTGATCTGAAGTCTTATCGGGTGATTGTTACTTCTGGGAGGAGGAGGACGGTGGGTGTCAAGGATAGGAAGGGCAAGGGCAAGGCGAGAGCAGGCGGGGGGGAAAGGACGAAGTGGGTGGATGGTGATGGGGATGTGAGGATGACGGACGAGGATTCGGATTTGGAGGTGGATGAGTTGGAGTCTGAAGATCCGCTTGATGGGTATCGATATGAGTATGACGATGATTATGACTCTGTGAGTGAGCATGAGAGGAGGGAGGAGCTTGATTGTGGAGATAGGGACGATGAAGAGGAGTTTGATGAGTTGGATGATAGTGGTGATGATGAGGGAATGGAACGCAGGGGAAGGGGGGACGTGAAGAGTGATGCGGAGGGTGTGAGTGTGAGTGGTGGGGATGATTACACTAGTGGTTCTGAGGATTCGGAGGAGGAAGAAGAAAATTCGATGGATGTGGAAGGTGCCCATGATGACGAATTTGGACGTGGACGAGAAGGGTTTGTCGTTGGAGAAGGACGGTCAAATGGGGCTGTTGTGTTCGACCGTTCGGCGGCACGACAACCACCTCTTCCCCACCCATCTAAAGCACCCAAACCTGAGTCATCTTTGATGACAAAACTTGCCGTGACATCTTCGACGAACGGTTTTGCAATAGCGTCGTCTGTGCTCAATGGTAAGACTTATAAGCCATCTACTTCAAGGAGAAGAACACCCGCTTCGTCTTCGTCTCGATCTGCGGTTAGCGGTTATTCTTCCACACGGACGCCTAGTGCACCCCCGCCTCCACCACCTCAGGTGGTTGCCGATGCTGATACTGTTGCGCGCCATCCACCTCTTCCGATGTCTGCGTTCACGAGTACGTTTCCTGCACAGCCTAATATGCCCAGACCGAGAGGTGCGCCAGGGGGGAGGACAAGGAGTTCGACGGCTGCTGCTACTGCGGCAACGGCGGCAGTGATGGTTGTCCCTGTGTCTGCATCTCCATCTCGGTCCGCTAATGGGAACGGGAGTGAAAACGGTCAGGCTATGATCGCCTTGCCCTCTCCCGTCTCGGGTCCTTCGAATGTGAATTCTGCTTTTCATCCTCCTCGCCTGCGTTCACACTCCCGTACCACCCACGGTCCCGGTCGCGGCCCCTCACGCGCACGCGGATCCAACGCCTCCACCAGGCGCGGTCCCAAACCCCGCCGAAACGACTACGACGCCATCCTCGACCCTTCACAGACCGCCGCACAGGGTGGGCAGATTCGGATGCGGGTTCTTCCCCAGGCGACGTACATGCCCCCCGTGCAGCCTGCGCTGGCAATCATGCATGAGCAGCCCCATGTGGCAAAGCGGAAGGGGAAGAGGACGGATGGCCTTGTGCCGGATTATGGCTTTGTGCCGAGGGAATATGTGTATAGGGAGAGGGAATGAGTAGGAGAGTAGGGAGGGTTTATGTTCCTTTTTTTTGCTTTCTTTTTTTTGACTAAAGTTCAAGGTTATAACACTTGTATCTTTCTTTTTTTGGTTTAGGGTCTTTTTTTTTCATGCATTCTACAAGTCGGATAATAGTTGGTTTATTGCGCTCACAATGTTGTTTTTATTTTCTAGCGCCATGTTTTCAATAATACATGTTACATATGTTATATCCTCCTTCATACAATCAATTTTGTTACCAACATATACTCTGAAGACTTATAGTGATGAGACGACGCGTAGTTATCAGGGGTGTTGCTAAGCTTAGCTGAGTTCGCTTGACGCTTGAGCCCAATTTCCTGTGTCCTGCTCACACGTTGTGCCCGATAGCCTCGCTTTCACCGACACTCGTCTATCTGGTCCCTTATATCGTGAGTTCCCTCCGTCTTTATTTTACAAGCGGCCTTCTCGCAACTGAGGAAGTGCTCAGTGGTTGATGTACCGCCGTCAACCTTGGTAGAAATGCTGCAATCGTGTGACATTGAGGGATTAGAATCACTTATTTTAGCTTCATAATACTACCTATGCCTAATTTTTCACGGAGTGAGGGTCATAAAAGAGCATCAGTGATCCGTCCAATAAGTCCACATGAGGCTCGCTTGAATTAACCGAGAACTTGAGTTCCAGCTCTTAGCAACACTAGTAATATGCAGAACGAATTATGTACATCCACCCAGCGAACTTTCAGGGTATACAAATGTATCTGATTCTCAACCCAATATCTTTTGTTTTATTCCCCACCAATGCAAAAAAAACATATGCATATCATGACACTAGTCACTGAGAGCCATCAGCTCGACTATATGCAACCAGCTGTTTCAGGTCAACACTAATTTTCAACCATCAGCCCGCCACAATGGACTGTCTCAGCCCCTTTTATTAACTTTTCTGAATATAAAAAGACATTCGAAGCAATTGTAAATGTAGAGCCGGTCTCAACCAGACATCATCATTCATTGTATCCAACACACTGCCAGTACCCATGCATTTTCTGTCATTCTCCGTCTACTTTGCACTCTCAACACTCCTGCTCCATGCAGTCATTGCAACACCACTGCCCCAGCCCACCACGATACCATTATACGAAGCAGAGATACGTAGTCACCAACGCCAAAAAAGAATGCACCAAAACGAGGAAGCCGCCTTCAACCGTCTCCTTGGCCACGCAAAAGCCAATGGAAGACAAATTGAAAGCAAAAATCTGGACGAAAAGATCAAGCTGGTTCAAGAAAAAATAAAGAAATCTCAGCAAAGGATAAACGCATGTGATCATCACCTGCGTATGCTTAAACTCGCGGAACCTGCTCCCGAAGCAGCCTGAACGACGTAGCTCTTGGAAGGAGCTTGGAGGTTGAGTAAGAGGAGTGGGGTGTAAACTTGATTGAAATAAATGCGTTTAATGGAAGGTTTCGTTATTGAATTTTTGAGAGAACATCGCTCCCTGTGCCGCTTGCCTGAGTAGAGGATATATCGTCAGAATTCGAGCAACTGCCGACGCGCCCACAAGAAAATATAAAAGCGGAATAGATCTGCTTTCATTGTGGAGCGTCTGGAGTACCGAGCCGCAGACGTGTCTTGACGGAGAGGAAAAGAGGGATCCTGACGGCTTAAAAAAATCGCGGATCGACGACTATAGATACGGGATTCATGTGTGAACAGGTAATTTAACATTTTTTAGAGCAAACTCAATACGAACTTTAACCGTGTAAACTCCAGCTTTCTCTTCTGCGTCCGACTCGGACGCAGAAAGGGGAGAATCAAACGCATTAAGCTCGCCAGAGGCTTGACTGTAAGCTCTTTGCATAGAGAGTCAATTTCTTCTCGAATCTTCTCAACGTGGAAAAAATTTTCAAGGCGGCTCGTTTTGTCCCTTTATTAGACGACCTTGGACACTTCGTATGCTTCCTGTTCTTGACTTCGGCCGAAGAGCTTTGGGGAGAGGGTCTTCGTCTTTTATTTTCTGGTTGGGAAAGTCCCTTGCTTGTCGCTTTGGGCCCAGTCGATGGTTGAAATTTAGCAGCAAGAATAGTTTTACGCTTTTGACAGCACGTTCGCCAGTGTCGAGGACCGTGTAGATATATTTAAATGGGCGCAAGGAATTGGTTCGCAACCGCTCGCTCGAAGGAGTATCTTGAAAGGCTGTGAACTTTCTAATCGACATGGCCTGGTGACAATCTGTAGATCGACATGAGGTAGCTGGATGTGACGAGTACGTGGCTAAACAAAACAAGACGTTGTGTTGAACTGAGGAATGGAAGAAGGAACGTGAGTATTGAACAAAAGACGCAACCAATAACAGCCAATAACGAGTGCTGAGGATGACGGGAAACAAGGACAACATTCAACGACCAAAGATTCCTTTAAACGGGCTAGGGTTGTTGCCTTGTTGGACAACTCAATGTATAACCTTGCGTCCGTATCAATATTTTTCGATTTTACTCCTGAGAAAAGGTCATAGTGAATTCAGTGTGGTGAAACATGATGGAGATGAATACTACTCGTTCTCGTTCATAAGTGGGTGTCTGATATCTTCAGACAGTGATTAATAATTGTCGGTGGCCTTCGTAGAAGGTGGGCTTGGTGCCCATGGCAATAACTGTACTTCCCCACTACGCTGAGGATCCTTCCCATCTACTCCGCTGATTAAAATTGGCTGTTTCGGGTGAACCCTGGGCCTCGGCTGAGTCGTTGAATCCATTCAACATTGCAACCCTAGAGCCGTATATCAAGAAAGAGCATTATTACCACTCGCCACGAATGATCTGCTCAACACAACTAAATTGCCAGGTTCCACCACCCACTCCCGGGAAAAAAGGCGGCCTGGTCTTCAAGTCTTCCCATGTTACTGCTGGTTCCTTGATGTACTCAAGCAGTTGCTGGTCTGTTATGTCAGGATCGACCTCAGTGTCCTCGGGTGCATCCATTGTGCTTGCGGACAAGCCTAGATGACGATCAAAGCCGAAAGATATCGGAGGAGCTGAGGTGGTGGGATGAGAGGGCGGCGGTGAACTGGGAATTATGGGCAACACATGTGCGCTAGGATGGTTGTTGTTGTACTGTCGCATCGTGCTAGTGAGGTCATAAGCAACAGGAACAATAATAGGATTGTTGCACCCCGCTCCTGGGCGCCTCTGGTATAGTTCGAGAAGCGTGTTGACCTCCGACTGTGCAGCGTTCGCCCTATCGGTTCTACGACGCACAACGTTGCAAAGGTGGGGCTGTGCTTGAATCATGAGACAGATTGGAGAGGCTTGGAAATGGAGGTCTGGGCACGGGGCCTGGTCTATAGTGACGAACATTGTTTGATCGTAACGCGTAGGATGGTGGAAATAAGCACGGAATCGTGTTCCATGGATAGGAATATATTCAATTTCGTCAGAGATCTTCAGATGAGCATCAGTAAGTGAATCAAGACATTTCCACGAGTGCTCTCACATTCGGGAGTGAACGTCCTGGGTCTGGCTGGCCATTCGCAATGAGTGACTCGCGGTGTGCAAAATTACTGTGCTCATGATCAAACAACACCTTCCGTTGTGATTTACTTGGGACAAACACAAAGTACCCGGCGTTGTACTGGCGGTGGTGACTGCTACACACTGTACTCAAGCACGTATAATCAGAACTCTGAAGGTTAGGGTGGGAATTGACACTCACAACAGATCATGTTTAAATAATCATCCCTTTTGAAACCAGCTAGCGATGGGGATATGCTGTGAATAAATGGAACCTGTAAACTGATATATGAAGTTACCTACGAAAACGGGGGATGTTCTACTTACCTGGCCAACATCACCAGACTTTCGAGCCACGATGTGGGCTACATCGACAGAGTCGTCCCCACAAAGAACGCAAAGTCCACCATCTCGAATCGAGACGTTTGACCTCCTGGTCTCAGATATGACACTGGAGCCGTCAGTTGTTGGCATCTTGTACTTTGAGGAACAGCAACGAGTGTTTAGCCCATATCCATTTACTCAAAAAATTTGATTCGGCGGACGAGACATCGATGCCGGATCGTGAGCAGTGACTGACCTATTTTGGTTCGACGCATTTTTTTTCTAGACAAGAACGACGATCCACTAAGTCCGGTCTCAGCCGAATTACTGTCTTTGTATCTACCTACAGTAGTGGGCAATTTTCTCATTTCCCCACCACACATGGCCATACCAGAAGACTTACCCACGGACAAAAAAAACAGGAAAACCAATGGTGTAAAAAGGACGGACAAAGGAACGAATGCAGTAAATTAGCGATAATCAGTAAATGTTCCTTTTTCAGTAAGCTACCGGAATCAACTTCCTTCCAAATATTCTCTCAATCCTCTGACAAGCTCCCTTGCCAGCTGTTCAAGCATTTCCGCCTTTCGCTCGCCAAGCGTCGATGCTCTCTGTACTTCCGTTATCGTCCTCGTGCGATTGTATACCAGACCAACTTTGCGGGGGGAAAACGAAATCGTGAGGAGGTTGAACGGAAGGGGTTGGATGGGCAATTTGGGAGCAGGACGCTGTTGCGACGGGGACGGAGAAGATTTCTTCAAGAAGGAAAATAGAGAACGTGATTGCTTCTGCGTTTGTGGCAGCTGAGGCGAACTTATGGAAGGGGAAGTCGGCGGAGAGCTCGATGTTGATGCTTGTAGCGATGCATTCTTGTTAGTTTCGCCAGTGTATGATCCATAGACCTTGAGGCCCTCGGATTTTCTCTGGGTTATTCCAGGCACGCTGACAACCCCATCGTGAACACCATACATCCTCACCAAATCCTCAAGTCTTGCTCTCGGTTGAGCGACATCGAACAGATCCCGAAAAGATTCCTCGCGCCCTATGTGCAGCTCTGTGTCGTCGGCAAGAACGTCCTGTATGACCTTAAGTATGATGTATCTGTCTAGAATGACGGTCTCTCGCTGTAGCAACACCAGAGATGAAGTGGTCGTAAGACCGTCTGATGAGACTGAAGACAATAAAGTGGGGGCGTAAGCTGGTGGGTTGCTCGTTTCGCCTGATGGTGAAGACGATACGGCCAAGGGGAATGGGTCGCTTGAATAAGGTGGTCGGATGAGACTTTGGTAAGAAGGAAGATAGGTAGAACGTAAAACGTGCATGCAGGCTATGTAAAGCTGCCTGCTAACGAAACGCAGCGAAATGGAAAGCCAGTAGAGAACTTTCCGGTGTTTTTCCGCTTTGGTGTCATCGTAAAGTCGGGTGTCATAGTTGTAGTTGGCATGACCACTGAAGTTGCCTCTGGTGGGTGCATGGTGAGTGGAAGAGGTAAGAGACGCCCTGGAAACATGAGAATCGGCAGGGAAGGTGTCGTAGATAATTTCAATGAGGATGTGCGCCGGGAGAGATGATAATGTAAGTTTCCCTGACGTGCTGAGACTCCTCGTCGATATGCCCGCACCGGATGAGGAAGACATGTAGGGAGGCGGAGGTGTAGACGTGACGGCCTTGTCGTCGATGATCATGTTGTTAAGATGGGATTTTATGTGGAGAACTGACTTTTGACACGGTCAGCAACTATATATATGGGAGTAGAAGGTTGTGGAGCAATATGCTGAGATTGCGCAAGCCTTTTGAGTCCTCTTTCGGGTTTCCCAAATCAAAAATCAATTGAGTCACTTACAGCGTGACACTCCCAATACTCTTCATGAATTACAGATAAAATTTACTTTTCGTCGTCAAAGGAGTGGGCTGTGCTGGAGACTGCGCTCCCTTGAACTTGTACTTGGCGGCCTGCGCAGCAGCACAGTGACTGCGGAAATATTCACTTCTCTATGCCAAATGTACTTCTTCACAAGGCAACAACTGTTAGATAAGTTTGTGAAGAATGACAGCTTAAAAAAAGAAGTACTATACGTACCGACCTACTCATAGAGCGAAAACATACATTACACAGTATATACCACTTATTGAAATTTCAGTTTTACGGTAGGAGTTTCGCCGTCGATGACCTCCAAATGAATTTAAAAACCTGGTCTGTATATTACCGATAATTGTTATGAAGGTTACATCGAGTTATTGGAACTTTTTGCAATTTCAAGTGTTTATTTCCTTTTCCGGAATAGGACTCCAGACACTAGTCCGGACTTTTCCGATGACCTGCCAGAAATGTTCAATGAGACTGTATTTCAAGATCTATGCCGCCAGGACCGGTATATAACTGGTTATGCGTGCTTCATTCAGCAGCAGAGATTCTGGGCCATGCAGCGCGGTATAGGGCTGCACAATTCCCTTTACAGCATACAGATCCCTTTTTTGCACCACGCAAACGAAAAAGGACCGACGAAAGCGCAACAGAGGAGGCTCCGCTACAGAGGTCTAATATCGCTGGGTTTACAGGAGAAATAGCTGGGCAACAAGTTGTTCAGAACCGCGAAACCCCACCTGAAGATGTTCCTCCTGTTGCGCAGGTTGTTTCTGCACAACCAGTAATTCAGAATGATGTACAAGACGTTCGTCCGGTACAGGTGAGTTTTAGTTATAGTATAACCTTTAGTTACTTCACATTATGCTTCCTCATACAGGAGTCTACAGTCCATTTTCTTCAACCTATTGCAACACCTCAAGCCTCTCGCAACCTGAAACCATCCAAAGTACCATCTTCGCGAATAGGAAGGTTATTCCATTATGGAGGTCGGTTTCCCTTTTTTTTCACATCAGTCGCGGACTTCATTCCAGATCGACGGTCAATGTTCATAGGGCTGGCAGCGTCTTTAGGATACGGTGCAGCAGCAGAGTTGCTACGTCGAACTGGATCAGGAGGAACACAAGAAGGGTCTTCTATCATCATGACGGAGGCAAATATCAGACGACTTGTGTCCAAGCTCGTTCAGATGCGGGGTGCCGCGTTGAAACTCGGACAATTCATGAGTATTCAAGGTATATGCACTTACTCATATCGACGAACTTAACTTAAATTTTTTTCAACCAGACACCCATGTCCTACCACCAGGAATTGACAGAGTATTTCGCCAAGTCCAAGACAGCGCGCACTATATGCCAGATTGGCAAATGGAGGTATATAAGATTTTTATTTTTCTTTCATAGCAGGCCAACCAAACCATTTTTAACAACATAGCAAGTGATGGATACTTCCTTCGGTGCAAACTGGCTATCCTACTTCGAGTCTTTCGACCGCATACCTTTCGCCGCAGCTTCAATTGGACAGGTGCACAATGCTATTCTCGCGGCTGCCGTGTCACCGACGGGGAAAGACGAACATGTAGCGGTCAAAATCCAATTCCCAAATATTGCTCATTCGATAGAAAGCGATCTTGGGTACGTCAAAATTCTGCTAACCGCAGGCAAGTTGTTGCCAAAAGGGTTGTTTCTAGATAAGACTATCCAAGTGCGTATCGTGTAAAGGCTATTGTTTACTCAATTATATTGTCTCGTAGGTCATGAAATCGGAGCTTGCAGACGAATGCGACTATCTACGTGAAGCTTCTTTTTTGAAGGCTTTCGGAACACCCGAATATTTGGGCAATGACCCGCGCTTCAAGGTTCCGTGGGTATGGGACGGTAGCACTTCTACTGTCCTCGTAATGGAGAGAATATCTGGTGTTAGTGTTGGCGAAGCTGATGCCCTTAATTTGAGCAGGGAGGACAGAAACGATGTCAGCCTTTTTTTTTGGTTCGATGGTTTTGAATCCATAACTCAGCAGCATTTTTCAACAGATCTCCTCCTGGATTATTGACCTATGTCTCAAAGAACTCTTCGAATTCCACACCATGCAGACCGATCCTAATTGGACCAACTTTCTCTGGAATCCTGAAACTCGCCAAATTGGCCTGATTGATTTCGGCGCTACCCGGACATATTCGAAAGAGTTCATCAATAATTGGTTTAATCTGCTGCAGGCTGCAGCATCTGACGATAGAACTTCGTGTGCAGAATGGAGCTTGAAGCTGGGTTATTTGACGGGGGCGGAGAACGAGGTTTGTCTCTTGTCCTCAGATTAAACCGTGATGGCTAGTTTGAGAACAATTTCATTTTTCTATCCCACAGGCAATGCTCAATGCACATATCAACTCGATGACACTCCTCGCAACGCCATTCAAACAAGAGACTCTTCAGCCTTTCTCTTTTGGGAGAAACACTCAATGGGCAAAAATCACAGCAGAGATTCGAGCGCAGATTCCGGTGATGCTGCAGCACAGGCTGACGCCTCCACCACAAGAGACGTACAGTCTCAATAGGTCTGTCTCATTGCTGCTGTTGAGGCATCGTCGTTGATATAATTTGCATATGGCAGAAAATTAAGTGGTGCATTCTTACTCGCATCTCGCCTTGAAGCGACAATAGACACGCTGGCAATATGGAATAAAGTAGTTCGTAAAGATGCGAGTTCCGTTAGAATTGAGAACAGCTCTATGGGAGGAATCTAGATAGTGCATGGACACCGTAAAAATAACCAGTAAAAAAATGAGAAGACGTCTCCTTGATTAAGGGGGCAGATGCATGAAGGTCGTAATTTCTGGAAGTAAAGTGTCTACTGGAAAGGCCATGGCATCTATTGGCTCTTTGCATCCTTGACCTTGGCCCTTTCCTCTTCGCGTTTGCTGTATATCATGTCCGTAAAAGGCCTAAAGAGATGCCCATAAGTCTTTAATGATACGAAAAACAGAAGTCCACAACAAACGCACCCTTCGAATCGCAGCGCAATAAGGTATACGAGATATACGTAAGGGGTGACAAACAAACCTGCAGGTCTCTCGTACCTGTCGAAAGAGTTGAAGGGAAATCATATTTTTTTTTAAAAAAAACAGTTCAACTCACCAAAGAGCTGTGGCAACAAAGCACAAAGTGCTACCGACATACATAGGATCACGTAAAACATTGAAGGGGAAACTGAAAAAAAAAATGCAAGGTAAATGTGTACAAGTTTAAGGAGAAATATTTACGCACCCTTCAACCCTATTATTCATAAGAATGCCAAAGTAATCACCTAGGAAAGTTCCCGTAATGCCCAATGCCCACGTGGAAGTAATGACGAAGGTTTGACCAATAAGGAAAAGAACGATTGGGACAATTGTCGACAACGGTTCCGGTAAAATCTGCCTGCGGGGCTGGTCAAGTAGGGCAAGATGGTACCTGTTCGAAAAAGGTTTATGTGAGATTATCAAAGGTAAGGAATACAACCCTCACAGTCTATCCCTCAAGATCCCGAACAAGAAAATGAGAATGGCAAGGAAATAACACCCATTTCGCGTGTTCCCTCCGAAAAGTCGCGTAATTGTTTTGTTCCTATATTCTAAGCGAGAGAATTATCAGCTTCAACCTAATGCATTGTTGGGGTTGGAGTGCTAAAAAAAATTTTACCATTGCGAGCAACGATGTTCCATGCTGTGGGATTGAAAGTAATGGATAGCAACGAAATTAGGAGTGAAATTTGTTGCCAATCTACAAGGGAGCTCTGATGTGAGAGGAATATTTGGGAACTCATCGTGCCTCTAACAATGTGATACGAGGTGCAAGAGGCTCGCAGGCTGGCGAATCAGTGGCGATGCACACGCGTTCTGAATTCGGTCACGCCCGTGATACAAACGCGGGCCGAAATTTTAACAAAAGCTATAGTACAAATTTCCTGATCATAAAAAGTATAAAAACCTGTACGATCACAAATTATTTTGATCGTGCGATCTGACAGCGACTCTGCTAAAAGGACACGCAAAAGACCAATGGTCGATGAATTTTTTAATTCTTCGATGAAGGTCGTATTGATCATCTGCAGTGATTAGACCGTCTACCCGCCTCAATGCGTTGAGGACGCCGGGAAGCTTTCACGGACATTAGATATTACTCGTCCCTCTAAAAGGGACAAAGACTGACCTCGAAGATCCGTGGTTCCAGTTGCCCTTGCTTCTTATCTAAAATAGCTTCATAAGCTCCATAAGAACCCTCGATTGTCGACAAGTACGAATGAATCAGTGAAAGGGCCCCCTGTGAGATTCGTCAGAGGAAATAAGAGATATCAACGAACATAATCGTACTGAGACGGGTCCAGTTCCATCCTTGGCGACATCGGGCTTTAAGACAGCCAATACTTCAGCGTACTCGTTCACGCTATCAAATGACTTGACCAGAATGACACCTACGAAGAAAAAAAAATGACTTCATACATCAGAAGGAACCGAATACTACTAACCGAGCCTGGCCAACTCGTACTCTTCCTGCAAACTATCTCTCAGCAACCAAGTCATCTCTACCGGTCTTACCCTATCGCATAAAGCTTGAGACTGTCCTAGAGCAGAAAATATAACGTTGTGTGTGGTTTCGAAGACATCGCTGGGTGATCGGCTTGCATTTCGACGAAGAGATGTGCAGCTGAGGTAAAGAGCATAGCCGAAGACGAAAGACGAAGCCGAACAGTCGATCGTTTGGAAAGATACGCTGTCCCAGCCTAAAGGGTGCCTGAATCTGGAGCCAAGATGACCAAGATAAACGAATATTGCACGAAGTGTCCGATGCAAGCTAATTATTAAATATATGAAATTATGAAATTGATAAGGAGGGAGATATGTGACTCACGCCTCGTCGTCATTCTTGATATCCCTGGAGATATCGAACGCTTTGACTGCTATCTCACTTGATATAGCTTTGAAGGAAGGGGATACTTCATGCAATGTTTCCATTATATTTCTATCCCACGTCGTATCTTGAGTCGATGTACATATTGAGTGGATACTATCGCATAACACCCATAGGATGATCTTGTGCAATAACTCGTTAGGGAGCGCTAGTTCTCGACGAGGAACCCATTCTAACTTTGAGCATGATGCAGACATCCTCTTTGTCAAGGATCGGTGCTGGGAGGAAAATTTGGAGGGACTTGGGGAATAATATAATGCGTCCTCCCGAACACCGATCTCACCTTGCTAGCTGCGGACCGGGAGAGGGCACGATGCAGGGAACAGCATTCAATGACTATTGCTGACTAATCCTAATTTATGTTGACAACCAATGAATTGACGACTATATGTAAATACCCCGGTTCTATGTACTAGTGAAAATTACGGAATCTTTGTGGGCGAGATGATTTATGAAATTTCAAGACCCTTAGTCAAAGTTTCAATATGTACACCATCTCCCAGGGACCCTTGAGAGGACCCCCGGCAATAGCAGGAGAACCTTGGTACCGATCCGGACAAATTTCGCGAAATTTTCGAAAAAACCCGGAGTCAAATCCGGACA
>QDKV01005022.1_pt1 | contig 22542 bp, 24 predicted proteins | sample 1861101 | NCBI WGS metagenome assembly QDKV01 (sample SAMN04275158, study PRJNA302643) | Fungus metagenome, whole genome shotgun sequencing project. | isolation source: fruitbody | host: Mallocybe terrigena | place: Sweden | collected 2013 | reverse complement strand
AAATGGAGAGCGTCGGCAAGACAAGGTTGAATGTAGTTTGAACGTAACAGTTTGGGAAGGACGTTGAAAATGTTTCGGATAAGACCGCTTCAGGGGTGTAACTGAACTTTTCCTCCGCGTCCATCAATCCTCCCAAACACAACGGGACCCTGGAATGGGTGTAGACGGATTGATCGTTTTGGACAACCTTGGGTATGTTGTTGTCTTATGTAGAAGAGCCCTCGTCAACAAACGTACCGCAGACGGCCTATTATTCAGTCTGGATTCAGATCAACACAACCAGCTTATCCTCTCGTCCATGTTGATGCAGTCAACGACGTGATATCAAAAGCTTCGAGGCCACAAGATATCGAGCCTGTCGTCCACATCCCCTCGCTGAACATTGGAGATCCCCCGAGTGCCTGCTGCCATGTCCAGTGCTCCGATGTCAGAATCTTATGCCCCATCAGTGGAAATGGTAAGTCTACCGGTTAACCTCTGCATGGAGCCCTTATATGCATTGAAACACAAGTGGACCCCCTTTTTGGTTTTGCGTTTCTTCAGGCGTTTATTGATGTATTGCAAGAATACTTTGGGACGTTGTCTGCAGCAACGCTGAAAGACAATTTTGATGTGGTGTACCAAGTATGTCGCGGGTTCATTTTCCTCCCGTTCTTTTGGTTTACAGATATGAACTTTTAGCTCCTAGAAGAAATGTTGGATTCTGGCGGACACCCATTGACGACTTCTTCCAATGCATTGAGAGACATCGTATTGCCGCCTTCGCTTCTCAACAAGCTTCTCAACGTCGCCGGTGCAAACTTCACGAAGGTGATCAATTCTGGTTTGGGACCTGGAGCTGCAGGTGGTGCCTTCTCGTCGCCCATTCCTTGGAGGAAACCTGGGTTAAGATACACGAGCAATGAAATTTATTTCGATGTCGTAGAGGAGCTAAGAGCTATTGTGAACAAGTGCGTTTATCTTCTCTCATTTCGACTCCCCGATTTCATTGTGATTGTTTGTAGAAACGGGGTTGCAATATCCAGTATTGTTCTCGGCAAAATCGAGACGAACGCCAAACTATCTGGTTCGTATAAGACGTAATTATGTGCCTTGTTTTTCATTCACTTTTGAGCCAGGGACACCCGATTGTCTTTTGTTATTCACCAATCCGAATGGACTCACGGATTGCGCGTTTCATCCATGCGTTCGGTGCGTTCATCTTTTTTTACAAAAAAAGACCAGTCGTTTCTTATAGTGAATTTAATGAACAGTCTGCAACGATGGACGCAGAACAAAACGCTGTCTTTTATACCTCCAGATGGAAAGTTCGTTCTCGCGGAATACCGCTATTCACCAAGTACATCCAGTTCATCTATATCTCCAGCTGCAAGTCTCAGCAACGCCACTCGGGAAAACGTCCCGATACCTTTCTCTTTGAAATGTGATTATGATATTGAAGAGAACAGCGGTACAACTTTTTTTCCCCAAAGCGTCATACCAAGCAAGGCCCAACTTGATGCTTTTTTTTGAATTGTTAGCTTCCTTCAATATCACATTCACCTCTCGTCTTCCCTCGAAACCATTGCAAAACGTAGTCATAGAGCTAAATTTAGGTGAAGGTGCATCGGGAATTAAATGCATTCCTTCCCGGGGAACCGGCGGAATGGGTCGAGGAGGCATTGGAATGAGTATGGGCGTCCCAAGTGGCACTGGTGCCTCCTGGGCTTTTGATTCCAGGAAGAAGGTATGTTTTTCATCTTTTTCGTTGTGTTTTGTTTTTGATTCCTTTCACAATTTTTTTTTTCTACCAACAATTTGACGATGACTACAAATGACAACTGGTAGGTTCTAAAGTGGGAGATTGCCAACGTGCCCTCCTCGAGTACCTGGGATCTTCGGGGATCGTTCAATACTCCGTGAGAGCCTTTTTTTCCCCTCACTTAAAATATATCGTTGACCAATACGGTTTGAAATTCAGAACTGCAACGCCTCGCCCATCCCATGCTTTGCAAGTCAGATTCGAGATTCAGACTTACACATTCTCCTCGTTGAAAGTAAATCAAATCAAGGTTAGCGGGGAAAGTTATAAGCTTTACAAAGGCTTCAGAGGCCGATCTTTAGGTAGCGTAGAATGGAGATGGTGATAGCACATGGAAAAGTGGTGGAATGGTTATTTAGAATATGCTATGTTACGAGATAATACTGACTTGTCGCCGCTAGAACTTTCCCAGAGATACTAATTAGTCCACCATATTATCTTGTCCTGATGATGCCAGCATTGACTAGTTTGTGAATCTTCTTTTGAATCATAGGATTCTTGAGATGGTCTTGCAATGCCTTTGGATCTGACTGAGCTTGTTGCAAAATCTGTTGCATCACAGGATCGTTCATGATGGCCTTGCAAAAGAGGTCAGAGGCTGAGACATGTACAACGAGTGAACAACATACTGCTACTTCTGGATCTCTCATGGCACGTTGCAACGTCTCTTCCTGAGATTCAGAGGTGTGTTGAGTGAAGAGTGCCTGTTGGATTTTGAGCTCAGTTTGAGAGATCTCCTTTGCGTGCTGGTGATCGGTGTCCTGTTCGGAAGCTTCCTGGAGGACCTCCAGCGCTTTGGAGTAATCACGCATGCCATGGAGGATATTTGCTTTACGGATATAGGCTTTTACTGAATTGCAAGTAATGTCCGTTAGCACGCAACTCTGACGTGGTTCAAACAACAACGGGGAAGAAACATTTACCAAACTTGGAGTCCACCTTGATAGCTTCATTGACGTCCTTCAATGCCTCCGGGAAAGCCACCAATTTCATATACACAGCTGCACGGTTGTTGTAACCTCTAGCATCGGAAGGGTCACGCTTAATGCTCTCCGTGTAGTCCTTGACGGCAGTAGCAAAATCGCCAGCCTTAAACTTGGCGTTTCCTTCCTCGCGAGCGACGGCACTCTTTTCAGGATCAATGTATGCTTTGCGGTCTTCCTCCACTTTGAGACGTTCGAGTTCGCGCAGCCTGGTGAGGATGTCGGGTGTACGATGTTCCGTGAGCGACTTCTGGTAATACTTGATGGCAGACGCAATGTCGCCCTTTTTGTGGAATGCAGAACCGATGCGTCCAAGGGCTTTTGCGATGACTTTGAAATCTGTGCGAACCTAATCAAACCCTTCAATTAGCCAAACTTATCAAAAAGGAAGGGGGAAAGGAACTTACTGATCGACCCTCTTCAACAGCCTTTTCACAGGTCTCAATACATTTGTCGTAATCTCCCTTTTCAAAATAGGCGGCTGGCAAAAGATAATTTTAATGTAACGCATGGGTCACGAATACGAAGGAAAGTTACCTCCCAAATTGGTCAGGTACGCGATATTCTTAGGCCAAGTATTCCAAGCTAGGTCGAATTGTTTGATAGCTTCATCGAATTCTCGTTTCTTGTAAGCCACACTTCCGGCCTCCTTGGCTGCTTCAGAAGCCTTCTTCGCCTGCGCCTCTTCATCATCATCCTCCATCTCAACATCTTCGTAGGCAGGAGGAGGGGCAGGGGTGCGTTCAGTTTGCTTGGGTGATGGCCTCGATGGTGTAGGCTCCTCTGAGGGAATCTCGACACCTTCAGGAATCTCACTCGACCCTTCTGGACGTGTTCCAGCTTGGATGTCGATGCCCATAAGTGCTCCCAAGACGTCGATCATTCTTGGGTCCTGCAATGCGCTTTTGAAATGATTTAAAAAAATGTCGCCTGTGAGTATGAAATACTTACGCATCCGTCATATTACGAGGGTTTCTTTGAAGCAATTGAAGCTGAAAGACGTGTCAAATCCGAAAAGAAGCACCATAATACCGGATATCACCTTCTGGACAAATGCAGGGTCTGCAAGATGCTTGGCAGTTCTTGGGTTGCCAGCCAACTTCGCATAGATGTTAGGATCCGAGAATAATTTACCGAGACCCAAAGGCTCATCAGAATTTGAATGTGCTGTGAAAAGCAATGAGACAAATTCTGTTGTATTGAATTAGACTACCTTTGGCTTCCTGGACCTCCTGTAGTCCCTTCCTCAACGCAGGACTATCTTCCAACTTGATTCCAGCTTCATATGCAACGATGGCCTCGTCGTAACGTTTAGCACCGTGGAAAGCTGCGCCTTTACGCGCATATCCCTTGGCCCATGACGGCTTTACTTTAATACACTGGTATCAGCAACAACGAAAAGTGAGTCTATTCTTCACCAAAAAGAACAACGAGAGAAAACATACCTCTTCCGCATCGGTAAGAGCACCTGTCCAGTCTTTCTTTCCTGCTTTAGCAGCACTCCGGTTTGACCAAAGAACATGGTTAGCAGGGTCTAGTGCAATTGCTTGGCTGAATAAGTCAATGGCTTTATCCCAATCTTTTGCTGCGAAAGCTTTATTTCCTTGATCTTTGAGTGTGTTTGCCTAAAGAAAGTACCATCACGAAACGTCAATTAACCTAAGGGAGGAACTCACGTCTGTCATCGTTTTATATGTTCTTCTATGAGATACGTACGACAAAGTTTAGAAGTCGAGTCGCTTTCAGCAATGAGAGTAACACTGGTTGAGGCAGAACTTATAATGCGACTGAGGAAATTGTTCTAGAAATTGCTACACGAATCCTTATCTTGTCACGCCGGATTGACAAAAGTCACACAAAGGTCACGTTCTCAAATGAACCCGACGCGCGTCGCGTCTTCCTCCTGCAGCTTGCTGGACCCTGGCCTATACAGCTTTCTTACACAGTTTTGCTTTCCCCCCCTCTATCAAATATTCTATCTTGTCCGTCTTTTTGCAGGTCCGGAACCTCTTAATTGTCATTGTGAACTTTTTTATATTGTCCTCTCTCCTTGTTGGTGAATTCTGGCTTCGGGCACTTCTGCTTTGAAAAAAGGGTTCGACGATCACACTGGTGTTTAGCAGTTTAGAGAAAGGAAATATTGATCGCCGACTGTCGGTTGCGGGCTGTTGCGGGTCTTTGTCTTTTACGCTTGCAAGCGACTCGGATATGTAGCTGCCTTTGGAAACGAGAATCCCCTTCTGTGGTCACAGTAGGGTTCCATCTCAATTCTTCAATTCAATTTTTTTGGCCAGCATACCTGCAAATGACATATTCTGAGTAAGTGATTACGCATTTCCACTATATAATCACAATCACTCTCCGTGTAAATCCCGCTTTAATTTTGCCCTCTGCAGAACCGCAGATGATCGAAATGGGTATACAAGGGTCAACCGGCGGCAAATTGAATGGCGTGTTGTTTTATATGCCTTCGCGCTAACTGCACTTGATGTGGAGACGTAGCGCGCTTATCATTGGCGAACGGGCGTTGCCGTTCTATTTCCGGTATTAACCCTTTGTAGCTTTGACCTGAGAGTTGAAACCACTGCTCTGTGCGTTATGCTCAGGCTATAGAGTATCTACGGTCAACTAAACTCATGGCCTCTGATGCTACACCATACCTCTGCTCTGCGAAGGGTGTCCTACATTCTGTTCTAGTCGTCTTTTCTCCGGACCTTGTTTGAAGTATTCCCAAAAATTCGGGGTTGGCCACCTTGATAGGCCTCGATGTCGAACTAGCAACCGCATCAGTCGGAGAGGTGCTCCGTCGCAATTTCAGATATGCTCGGCTCGTCCTAATTGCTTTTTCCTTTGCTTCAGTGGTTCCTAATATTTATTGATGCACACTTGCAAGAGTCTTACTTCCTCGGTCTTTTTGGCTCAGTGTTTCCGATGGCGAATTTTGAATTCAGGAATTCTTCTGTATGACGACGGTGCATCAAACCACCATACTATCCTTTCCCTAGTGCAACGTTCAAGCCTAGTAGAAAAACCGTTGTCTCATGCAATGGACAGCGGTTTTGAATCGCCGTTTGATGGATCGGCGCCCATCAATTGTGAAGACGGCAATCAACACTGCATTATTTTCATTGCGTACTTTCGGCGCTTTCATGATTGATTATTGCTTGTAAATTTCTCGTTAGGCGTCTGCCGGTGATGCAGGCAGCGTTGTCATGTTTCCAAGTATGGATGGGTTGGGCACGCGGCAGGGCTCTCAGTTATACTTTTGGACTTCTTATGAAATGATCGTGCTTTATGGGACGTCGGAGGAGGCGATTGACCAGCTTCCATCAACTCATGGTGTACACAAGCAGAGTCCAGGATTAACCATTTGATTTTATGTTATTGCTTCTGCCTGGGCCTTGCTTGCAGTTGGTGGGGAAGTCGTGCAGGATGATGAGGGTCCCGCATCAACGCCGTCGAATTGGTCTTCTGGTGTTACTTTGACGGAAAAGGGTTGACTTAGACTATTTATGACTGCGGAGGGTGACTAATTGTGCAGACGGGATGTACATGGGTATTACCCCGTGTGTCGAAACCCGCCACTGGATGTATGGTCAGGTGGTTAGATACACACGAGAAAGTGACAGGAAAATCCAGAACCCTGTCGAGTGCCCATCTGATGGTGAGGATCAATGAGTCCCTCAGTATCAATTCATTGTCCTGGAGGGGAAAGGAGCCTCACGTCAGAGGGTTTGACATGGGGGAAGGGCAAAATAAAGTTGAGTTAGTGGGACTTACGGAGGTAAAAAAAATGCCTAGTATCCGCATTTGCGATTCAACACTTTGCCAGCGGCGAATAAGCGGCGGGTGTGGGCGATACAGAAATGAGTAGACATCGCGGAAATGGTATTGATATGGGGTAGGGTAGGAGTATATAGGCAATGAAAAAGAGAAGGAAGGGTAAGAGGTACGGAAAATGACATTGAGACTAAGTTAGTCTTGTAAGGATTGAGTGCGACTGTTTACTCTCTTTTCTATTTCATAAATTCCATCTGCTGCGATCCGCCCCTTGCCCTGTCCTTTTTCCCTCCAGTCCCATCTGCTCTACCCATTCTCCTCTCTCCTCGCTGTTCAGGTTTTCGGCTATTTCTCGGTTCCGTATCACTTTTTGTCGCCGATATGCCGCATTCAGCAATGGCTCCCGATGAGCCTGACATTAATCCTCCCGCCACTTCTTCTACCTCTCCCAATGCCCCTCGTCCAAAACCCCTCAGGTCCACCACCGCGGGAGTAGTCCGTAATCGTTCTCCTCCAGGAACATCAGGAGAACAAAACAATGACGGCCGTCCACCAACAAAACGAGCTCGGAAAGCAATCAATTGCGAGCCGTGTCGGAATAGTAAACTCAAATGCGACAGGTTATTTTCCAAACTTTCTGTATGCAACAGGAGATGTTAAACGCATCCGTTATTCTGCAGAAATCGACCGTGTTCGTCTTGCGTGTTGCGAGGCAAGTCCCCGATTTTTTTAAATATATCATGTACATCTGAGACAGATAACCTTTTAGGCACCTCCGCAACGTGTTATCAGGATGCAAGAGGTCATGAAAATATCGATCCTTTAGGCCGCGGAGATGATCACCAGTGAGTAGCCGTCTCTGGTTCCATCAATGTGCACTTATCCATTCCGCTAGCTATGCTCGTATCGATCCTGCCCAAGAGATCGCACGTCTTCGTCATTCCATCTCTCTTCTAGAGTCATACGTTTTTCCACACCAAAGGTCTACTGTCTCCGCCAGGCGCATAAGTGATGCGACTCTCATTACACCCAAGAAAGAGCCCGTCGAAGCTGACGTCAGTACTAAGAATGGCGCTGCGCCGGGCATGCTTGGAAGTCAGCAACAAGGCGGTTTATACGCTGGTCCGACTAGCGCTGCGACGCACCTCCTTATGGTTAGTAAAGACACTTTCTTGTATACGCCTATATCTATTCATTTTAACCGTTCATTCATTCGCTGACTCCTTCTTCCAGTCCGAAAGTCATCATTCCGACGATGCTGACAGCAGACAACAAAGTCAGGATCGCCTTAATGAAGACTTCCTTTCTATGAATCAGGATTACGATCGCGATCTTCTGGCCCTCCTTCCTTCCCTTGAAATCATTGACGGCCTTATCAATTATTACTTTGAATATTGCAATTGGATATATCGGCATGTCAACCAGCCGTCATTTCTCCACTATTGGGGACGGTACAAGTCCGGTGCACAAGCCGACCGTATTGTGCTCGCGACAGCTTGTGCGATTATGGGGATCGCAACTCATTATTTGCCAGTTCGGCATCCTTTGCTTGAGAGTTTAGGGGAAACCCATGAAGAAATTGGACTCAAGTTTTTCGACGTGTCGACGTCATCACTTCTGAGGCACACAGCGGAGACAAAGAAATACACACTGGAGCTTGTCGAATTGATGTTGATCCGAACACACTTTCTGACGTTATCTAAAACAGATAGCGAAGAGATCTGGCATGTCAAGGGTGAGTTGATAACTATTGGAACTGCTATGGGTCTCCACCGTGATCCTGGAAGATTCAGGATGTCCAGAGATCTCGCCGAACGCCGACGGTGGGCGTGGTGGCATATCTTCTTGCTTGAACGGTGAGGGATCTATAAATCGAAAAAAAAAATCTGTACCTGACGATAATGAATTACACCAGCTGGCAAGCCTTCATGTTCGGGCGACCAATCAGCATTGCGTCTCATCACTTTGACACACAGCTGCCTTCATATTGCGATCCTGCTCTCGACAAAACGGGCCGGCTTTACCTACCGAACATTGCGCTCTTTCGACTTGCCTTTATTCTCGGAGATATCATGGACGACGCTGTGTCCGTTCGTTCGGTTCCTTACGAAAGCGTATTAGCAAATGACCGTGCCTTAGCTCAATGGATGGAGAACCTCCCCCCGGAACTAGACCTTGATGAATTCCGCGTCGCCAGGAGTTTGGCGTCTCCCAATGCCGCACAGCGGAGACTGGGCGTGCAGAGCGTCATCATCCGCACGTCTTATTACCACATCCGATTCACACTCCATCGACCCTACGCCAGCAATGTCAATTTCAATCCCAATGGGAAAGTGTCCTCTAAAGATGACTCTGCGAGGTCTGCGCAGAGCCTGGAAATTGCTGTTAGTGCTGCAGACAAGCTGATCACCATGGTGGGGCAGTCACGTCCCGATTTTCTGGCCAATTCATCTCTCGCCGTGCCCGGACACATGAACTGGGGCCCTTTCCACTGCTTCTCCGCCGCCATGTTTTTCTCCTTTCAGTTGATCGCCAATCCGGATCAGGCTGGTGCGGGACTTTTCCGAGAAAGCATACGCAAGGCCATCGCAACTCTTGAGCAGTGTCGGGGTATCGCCGTCGCCGATAAGGCGCATGATATCCTTCAGGCTCTGGCACCGCTCTACTCGCCCGAATTCCCACTTGCTAGTGCTGAGGTACGCGAGAAGAAACGGGCGCAGGTGTTGGGCACCGTACGGAAACTCGCTTTCCCTTACCACGACTCGCACGACCCTCGGCGGTTTGGAGAATCACCTAGTGGTCGGGGCACGTTGAGCTCACCGGAAAATTCCAGTTCAGTAAGCCCTCCACAGCACATGCTCTCGCACCATTATGACACGATCGAATCGCATATGCGTCCTACCCTTGGTTGTTCTCCGTCCGGGACAACGTCTACATCTACACCCTCGCACGCGGGGACATTCTCTTCCCCACATGGTCATCAGCCCTTGATACAGACGCATGTCCAGCATTCGATGCAGTCGCCACAGGCTCCGTCGCATGTGCCAGCCATGGCACATCCGCAGACTATGTCTGGGTATCAGTATTCGACAGTGGGGTCACAACATTTGTCGCATATGTACACAGACAGGTATTACGCACAGCCAATAGAAGAAAGCAACTGGGGCGCAGCTGTTGGCTTTGGTCAAGTGGAGTGGGCACAGCTCCTGGATGGGTTGAGACCAGAAATTCCACAGGCAGCTCGACATGTATAAGACCCCTTTTTATACCATTTTTTGATCTTGCTATTATCTTGACTTTTGGGAATTCGTATTTGCTTTCAAACCCTAAATCGTCGAACAACTCAATGCATGGTCATTGCTTCTTTGTGTTTATTTAATAAATGTGTTGTAGCAAATATTTCTTACATTGCAATGATCTGTCTTGTAAAGAAGTTTTAATTAGAACAAAGTACAACATTACGAGGAAAACAACTGATGGACGAATGCAAAAAACAATTGGTTAAGTTTTTTTCACGAGTCTCTGCCATATTTTTGCATGCGTTTAACACGGTTATCAATAGCCTTCTTCAATTCTGATAGGTGTTGCGGCGGGGTCAGCTGGTCATCTGCTGCTGACAGCACTTGGTCAATCAGAGAATATGGCAGCCATGTTGTAAAAGAATTTTTGGATGTGACCTGAGTTACTTGTCTGTCTGACTGCACAGTCGAGTCAGTCAAAGGAACGAAAGAATTATACGACTCAACCCGTACCTTGAGAACGAGAGCATAGGTGTAGTTAACTGCGTCTGCAATATTATCATATCGTAGGCTGATTCGAATGAGATATTCAGGGTGATACTTCTATGAAGAGGGGTAAGTTTAGTCCTGTAATGAGGTGGCACCTTAGAAACTGACTTCGAGAATGGCGATTAACCATAAAGGCGGAGACAGAGATCTACTAGCACTCATAATCGTCTCCAGAGACGCTTTTGCGTATCGATAATCATTATCTTGACTATCATATCGCTTCAAAGACTGCTGCAGGTACCTCCAACCGCGATCCGAGGGTGTTCCTTGCCATGAAGCAACGTTGTCAGTCAAGAGCCATCCGGACGTATCTTCGAGCCTGTATTAAAAAAACATGAATCAGCCTTGGAAGAAAAGGAAACCGCAGTCCACTCACAGGGTTGAGCCTGGACTCCTAGATAATCGAATGCACTGGTTCGTCAGATGAATGAAAACATCTGTCATATCAACCCTCAGGCAATGTGCGGCAGCCATAGCTTGACTATATTGATTTGCCTGCGCCAACCTCACGACGATGACCAAAGGAGGGAGAAGATATTCTGGGAGATAAGAAGGCATTAATTTGGAAGAAGGTTGCAGACGCTGCCTGCCTCACCAGAAGACGAAAGAAGGGACGGGTCTCGCCTGATGCTGTCTATTTGCGCTTGAAGAAGGGTACACTCGTATTCCATATCGGTCAGGTGTATAATTTCGGTTTCGTGTTTGCTCGAAACATATTTTGATTCTGGGACGTATTTCGACATTTTCGTACGCTCCCTGCTCTGTACGGCCCTGTAAATCCTAGTTCGCAATTATGACGGAAGAAACGCACTGCATCTGGCACGACTGGCACAAAAATCCATGCTGACTTTTCATCTACCAGATATAGGGCATTGATAGCAACAGACAGAGCTTCAAATTGATCTTCAGCGAGAGAAACAAACGATTTCGCATCCACGATGGTGTCGCGCAACTTTATTGCCCTCTGATACATTACCAATGATGCTGCCAACAACCTTGTTCAGTCTGCCAATTCGACGAGATGACAGTTACAAACCATTGCGATAATCCCCTCGTTTGGTGTACCAAGCGTACAAGATTCTGGAGTAATAAGGTCGGGAACAGGGATCAGCATTGCGGGCTTTGAATGCTAATGCTGCTTCGACTTCGCTTGCGATGCCAGAAAAATCGAAACCTATGAGCATCTCTACGGCGTTTTGTTCGCACATGTTGATGGCCAACTGGCAAGCCAAATCTCGTTTTCTAGAAAGATGGATTAAAATCAAATCATTGACTTGTTGGAAACGCACTGTTTTTCTGACGGTGTCTGCATGAGAGTAGCGTATGCGTCTTCATACAGGGTCAAGTCAATCAAACCTTTTACAACGACTGACCACAAGGCTGTCGTGTCGATGTCAGGAGGGGCAACTTGAATGGCAAGTTTTGAGAATCGAACTTCATGCTGAATATATTTATTCCGGAACAGATCCGTAGCGTAAAGATAGAAGTTATATTCATTTTCCATTGGTTGGTTATTGGGAAGCACCGCGCCTAGTGCGTTCGAATCCTCGAGCGTCATGTTCGCAATGCCTATAAACTATGAGCATAAAGTTAGAATTCAAAGTAAAAAGAAATTACCAATACTCCCGGCTAACGTCTCCAATAAATAGGCAGCGTCGTCAACCCTGCCGAGCTTCAACAACACCTGAGACTGAAGGAATATTGCAGCAGGCGTTCTAGGAAGCCAAGACAATAACTCTCGAGTAACGTCTACAAATCCCAGTAGCCTAATCCGATCGGCGAAGGCGATTTCATGCTTCGTAGTATGAGTAGGAGACAATGAGCGCAGAATCCCAGATACATCCAGAAAATTATGAGCTGTTGTGGCAATATCGTCAGCTGCTGGTGACTGGGCCACCAGCAAATGAAATAATGATGATTTGGAAGCACTCTGCGATCTACTACCAGAGACATTCATGCTTCGCAGTTGAGTGATTATTTCGTCCGCTGCGGGTGATGAGTCGGCCCGCGTTTGCGACTGACTCCCTTCTGAGGGTTGAGCACCGACAAACCGCAACATCGCTATCCCTCTGAAAACAGCAAAAACCTCTGCTAGTAGTGATGGATCCCAGTTTTGCAAGTCGTTCGACAAGAAGAAAAGCAGGGTCATGACGCAAAGACACAAATCGTATCTCGCCTCGATAGTTGTCGTTGTGTACGCTGCCGCCTGCGATCGCAACCATTCTGAAGGAGGAGAGTTTGTGAGCAGATCTAAATCCACGTCTTCCTTCTTCACAGCCAATTCAAAACCTCCAATACAGTCGAGTGCCATCCTTGTCGCTGCATCCAGATCAAGAATACTCGTCAACCGACCATTAAACCACTCTTGTGCCCCTTCATCTAAGAAATCGTGGAATTTCAATCGACGTGCCGAGTCCTGCAAAATTTCTGCAAACGAAAAGGCGATTTCTTGGTGCATAAGATCGACGACACGGTTTTCCAAATCAGATAAGATTCGCGGACCAAGCTTTGAACGTAAGCCCCAAAGTATTGCAAGCAACTCGTCCTGAGGATGTGGTGCTAAGTCGAGCTCCAACTTCCGCCGAAGGGAAATAGATGAATCTTCAATGACAAGGGATCCTACACGCTCCCGTTCCACTACAATGATGTCGTCATTCCCATAAGAGCCGATTGCAAGAGGCCATCGCGCACTCCGCTCAACCTCTCTGCAGCGAGCAACAAATCCTTCCCAATCTCTCTTTAATGCCGTCCAGTAATTGGCATGCTGAAAGCCACCAGTCTGAGGATCGCGATTCAACGTCACTGTACAGCCTACTACTGCGGAAATATTCTCACAAAGAGTAGTGTACGTGTTGACAAGCTGGGGCGGTGGAGGTCCGGGAAGCGTGAGACAGGCATCTGTATATCTGTCCAAAGCAGTTTGAAGCGTAATAGAGGAGAAAACCCCTGGTTTCATGATCGCATTGAGGAATTTTTCGTTCAGAGACCCTGGGGTCAGCAGCTGTTCTTCCATATACGTGGGAGTTAATTCTGCCTCATGTGCGTAGTGAGAGGCCTTCCATGAAGCCGGCGGAAGGTGAAGCAATTTGAGACCTTCCACGCTAATTTCTGTTCGTTCGATCATCGATTGGCCTTGTCGGTCCCAAAGCGTGTAAAGTGTATTATGTTGAAACATGAAATCTTGGAGATGACTGTGGGCAGTATGTTTTGGACATTGGATGATCCCAACCTCGACGAGATGATCAAAGGAAGAGTCGAGTAAGACGAAAAATCCACCAGTAGTGGAGGATGAAATAGGAATAAAAGCGGCGACATAGATATTAACTTCATCATCTTCTGATACAACTGAAAAGACCTTTAGAAGGTGTTGGCGTTCGGCATCGAGCAGAAGGTATTTAGTGTTACCCGGAATGCCCGATGAAGCATCCCTATTGTTTGGAATGGTCGGAAGCATCTTTGACGCGACACAACCAAGCTTAGGTTTCCAAATACGAAGTGTCCTGTCTCGCGACAATGTCCAGATGTGACCGATATCTGTTGGCCATGGGTGAGAGGCAAGGGAGATTATGTCGGATGCTCCAGGAATGCCCGTTTGTATTGGCAAGTAGGAGGTAATGGATGATAGAAACGAACTATGGTGAAAGACGGTCTCTATCCATCCTTCTGTAGGACGAAGCGCGAGCATCGACTTAAGCTCAAGCTTTATTGACACCAAAAAAACCGGCTTACCGTCAAGTCCATCGTAGCCCAACAACTCTGCCTCGATCCTTAGCAAACCACCATTAGGTAGACTGACAGCTATACAATGTATGCCTTGCGCGTGCACGACGCACTCCCTAATATTCTCTCGAGGTAAATTTCTAATGAAGTATTCCCGAGGCCAAACGTTTTCTGATTGGTCTTGCCAGAGCTTCAAACCATCAACGGGGATGATCAAACGATAAAGAGAACCAATGTCCGTCAATACCAAGAGGTGAAGCTCGGTCTCTTTCCAAAGAAATAGTGCTGGATCCGGTAAAACTAAAGCAGGGAAAACGATTCGGAGTGGGGGAACTAGGGCGGAAAGTGCGCTTAATTCGACAACAGCTCCGCCATGAATCACGCGAAAGAGAACTGTTCCAATAGTTCCAGCTGTTAACAGGCGAGCACATGTGGCATGCTCTGCTGGCACGTCGTTGTCGGTCACAACAGAGGGTAGAGGTACATTTTGGCGGGTTGTTGAAAGGATAACATTGAACGAAGGTGCAGAGGTGAGAGATGAGAGATGAGTCGCCACAAGACAGAAATCTTCCATTGAGGCACTGTTATATCAGTTGCATTGGCCGTTTTAGGTCGTCCGTAACAGACAGAGATAGCGCGTCAACGAGGAATAGACCTCGAAGTTTCAATAACAATATACAGTGGTGAACAGTGAACGCGTCGAAGGTAGATCACGTTTCTTCGCGTTCACACGACTTTAGATGGAATTCTCATGCTTTACTCAGATTAAATTATAACTATTTATTCCGCGGTACTTACAAGGAGAACATTTGCTTCACACGGGAGAAGCGGTGTGAAACTATAGACCACAATTAGAGACGAGTCGAAAGAGTAAACGAGGTTCAACTGAAAGCAGCAAGGTGCAATGTGTCTCTCAAAACTAGCCTGCCGAGAACAGAACTCGTCAGCTAACAAAGTGCACCAGGAGGTACTAGAGCGTTCCATCATATGAAGTCCGAGACGAAATCGCACTATCTGCCTAAATCCCATTCCATTTGCTTCAGGGTCGCCGAGGCCCTACCACTGTTTGTATAAGTTGGCTCCATTGTAGATCAACTTTTATCGCTTATTGCGGAATGAGAAATCTACTACACACCTTTTCTTAGACTACGAAATTGGAGTCATTATCAAAGAGGATCACTGAGAAATCTTGGCAAGTTTCTGGTGGAACGGAGATCTCATTTAAATAAATTTCGAAATCGTTCTTGATGCTGGAAAGCCAGTTGTCAACGTGGTCCAAGTATCGGAGTCATAAAAGAAAGTGCGTTGGGAACACAAGAACTAAGACGCGATAGGACGAATCAAAAAGTGAAGCATGTTGTAGTATAACTCCAGTCTTTGAAGATCACAGATGAAACCCTCAATGGGATAACCAGACACAATCCATGGCCCAAAATCGCCCTTCTACACGCTTAGGAGGAGCATCAAGTGTCAGAGGCAACTCTTGCGTTTCATCTTGTGAAAGATCAAGAAAAAGCAGAAGAGAGGTGTTACGCACTGGAAGTATAGCCGCTGGGTCACGGCGCATCACATCTCATCTAGACCAGGATTTACGGTTCCAAATAGCCAATTAAGAACACGAAGCAATGAGGCAGAACCTGCAGGACAGTACATAACTGTGATTGGACTAGAAACCAGAAGACTAAGATATGTAACGTGATGTCGATGAAGGGTCCTTGATGCAGTGGGTTTGTCCGAATTTCTAACAGAATGAATGGAAACGACCTAGGCGTCTCCAGGTAGATTTCGGAAATGGGTCTTGAGACAAATAAGCAGTGGCTACCATCGCAGTCAAAAATTTGCAGGATCAAACTGGCATTGTCAGATGGCTGATTTAGAAAAGGTAGAGTCTATGAAATTCCGAAAAACACGAAACTTGAAGAAACATATGAGGTTAGTCGTTTCGCCGCTGAGATGTTAAGAAACTCCGATCAATTACGTTGCCGGTCCGGTGTTCCCGATCACAACCAATTTGAATAACCACCCACAAATCATCTTTCAGGTTTGGATTATCTTAAATTACCTTGCATGTCCAGTAAATCCGCATTTCGTGAACTCGTCACATTGCAGGCTTTCTCGGGGAATGTAAACCACCGCTGTGGATCAGTATTGAAGTTTTGGGACAGACAAGTCCACATTGAAATGAGATCTCTTCAGGGAAACATTGTCCATATACTATGTGCGTCTACATTGTTCTGCCTTTTCACGCAATTTCAAACTTGTGAGAACATGTTGCAGGGATCAGTTTGAAATTACAATTGACGCATTGACCTTGCCTCAAGTTACCAAAGCACTCAGATCGTTACAGGGACCCATTTACCACCCAATTTTCTCGCCAATTGGACAACATGCAGCATGAGTCATGAACTCCTTGGGTCCCCCAACTCTGATCGGTAAACGACATGTTGTGCCACAACCTCGTTGCTCTTCGCCTTTAAAAGGGAGGTGGTAAAATGCCATATTGTCCCAACAAGTCAACGGCTCGTCCATTCGGATTCCCTGGTCTTAGAAACTTCAAAACCAGTCTAGTTGTACTCCGCTCATTTTTGATCAGGACTACCGTTGAAAAGTTCGTTTCTCTGGTTTTAAATCCGGTCTTCAGGCTCACTCATTTACGTACATCAAGACCTTCCTAGTAAATGGACCAATTCCACACTTACGACGCCATTCTTTTCCCTTCAGATGGTGGTAACATTTGATTTCGGATGTATAAAATATACTCATCCACCTTCTTAGGCCGCCCGCCTTCCTTGGTCCCACTCATGACGAGGTGAGCGCATTCCTCCTAGACGGGTTGAGCGACGCCTGATTGGTCAAACCTTCACAGTCCAATGCAACAAAGTGGATATAAAACTTCCGAAACTCAAATGCCGCATCCTGAAATTCATATGGACTATGTTAGATGCAATTTCTTCGTCTCGAAGCTATCATACTTACTTGTGCAATGCCAGATCGCCGAAGGCATCGGAGCTCGCTCTTGGAAATACCAAGTAAGGAATTGTCCGAAAACGACAGTAGATTTGACTCATCATTTTCTCCTAGCTCGTAGAAACGCTCGACGGCATGATTCGAAAGTTTGCAAAGCCATATATCATATTCTACCCCGTCGTGGCTCGCGATGGCATGCCATTCCCGATTAACAGAACAATTCGCGACATCCAAGGACCGAGCTTCCAAGAAGAACATGCATGGAGAGGCAATATCGTCGTCGCCAAGTACAGTGGCGATTCGCCTTTCTCGACCTTGATTGATGCTTCCATGGCAGACTTTGCCATCCTCAAGAACTATTTCCTTACTCATGGTGCACCTCCTGTTCCTCGACAGGTATGCGAAACCCCTGCATGATGTGCAGCAAGTTTCGATCGATTATCTAAATGTGACATGCCATTTGACAGGCCTGAAGAATTTTAAAAGCTTCGATTTCTTGGAACTCATAGATATGTAGACTTTATTACCGTTATCGCGATCCATATAGAATATAACATATGCCTTACATATTATTGTATGACAAATATGATAAAAGTTAGTTTATATTGAGAGCTAAATTAATTACAGCTCTCTATGATCTGTTTGATCTTTGTGTTTATTCTCGCCTTTTCTATTGGCAGGTGATACTTGTTTGGGATTGCAATGCACCGGTACAGGACTGTCAGGATCAATAGGAGGATGGAGAACCTTGCCAACTCTGGTATAGTCCTTATGATTAGCGTAAAACTGTTTCCAGTGTTGAACGCCCTGGACATAGGTTCAAAACGTGCCGCATGAGAAACGATTCTGGAGAAGTCGTTTAAAGGTTCTGGACACTTACAGCATGTTCTGCCCCAGATAGTCCTCGGAGGTCATGAGTTCTATGGGTTTCAAAGCAACCAGTGCCGAAGGCACGAGCAGCATCGATACCAACACTGCATTGGAATGAAGGATGACGACAATGGCATAAACAAAAATCCATGCTTACAAGTGATGGTAGGATCCTCCAGGTTGATATGCTTTACCTTTCGAGACGTCGTATACATCGCCGTCGATCTGGCGTATCACCCCCAGCGTCAGATGAAACAACGGGCATCAAAACGGGTCATGCAACTGCGCTTACAGCCAAATACGTGGGTATGCCGTTTTCGCCATTGTAATTGGCCAGCATTTGCTCCGAGAATAACAATTGACGTTGCTGAGTATAAAGTCAATACAACATGGGCCTGCGCAAGTAGAAGGACTCGTGCTCACGGGGAAATAGGTTTTAGTCTGCAGCCACTTGCTATCGCTTTCCCAGGTGTAACTTCCCGTTATAAACTTTCCAGCCAGCGCGATGCAAAACAGTACAGTTATGATAAACTTGAGCAGCCCTAAAAAGCCGACCTCTTCCTGCGCGGTGGGGTCTGGTTCGAGAGGCCCAACCTTCTCCCCCCTGGCGATCGCTTCGTCGCGCGCCTTCTTCTTTTCTAGCCAGGCGGCATGTAAAGCCTCCTGCCGCTCACGGTACTCCTTGAAGCTTAATTGAGAAAAATCGTCATCAATGTCCATCTAGGAATGTAACCTGCTTACGCAAGGAAAGGGCGATTCGCCTTTTTATTGGACACCATTCGATTTGGGATATATGGATCGGCGACCTTTTCGCCTGAATGGTCAATATATGGTTGTGAAGGCTCGCCCCCAACAACATCCTTTACCCAAGACATATCCTACGGTGGTGAGTGTAACGTAGAGAAGTGAAGTAAATAATATCAATAATCCATCTCACGTGATATTAACATCGGTTACTGGATTGCGTTTCAACTCTTCTATACTGTGACTTTGTATCGCAACGCAGCCACAGAGTTTTGGAATTTAATAATGTAAATTGCCGAGGTCAATTTGACAGCAATACAGGGAGTATTATTAAACTCATTGTTCCTCCTCCCTGAGAAGTGCAATGTTATACATACATGGAGTAGAATACGGAGAAAACATGCGTAGTCGCAAACCAGTCAGTACCCTTAAAAACTATTAGAATAAAAGAAAGTAAAAATAAGGTATCGTATTAGGGGTAAAGACAACTGGAGCAAACCGGGACAACCTCAAGTCGAAAAAAAATATTAGGTGGATATGAAAGAGATAAAATGGGTAAAGAAAGCCTCCAGGGAATCAAAACTGCTTCAAAGCATCCGTGGAAAGTGAAATTATTAGAAAACAAAGGTAGAAAAAAAGATGTGCAAAAAATATGATGAGTGAGGATAAATATGGTTCAAGTGTATGAAGATGCATTCATATGGTCAATTGGGGCATAAGTCATAGTCAAAGGCTGTATAAAGTTCGAGACAACACTCGTCATGACTCGTCAGTAGACGGTTCCTCGGAGACGGCTTGTTGTCGATGGTGGCGTTCGCTCCCTTGTTGTGAGATAGTGACATATGCACCCCCTTCTTCGGACACGGCAGCAATTTGACCCGAGGGTCCACTTGGTAAGACACCATCATCCGCATCGAAATCGTCCATCCAGTTGCGCATGGCCAAAAATTTTGGCGTCTTGATGAACTACAAATCCCAGTCAGATTGGTGAATATATAAACATTCTGACGCTCACCTTTGGCACAGAATCCGTTGCCATTAGGCGAAAGACATGACTCTGAATCCGCTCGTATAGCCGTATCATCGTGTGCAATTGTGTAGCATTGAAGGCAGCCGCCTGTTCAGGCTCAATTCGTCCTTCGAAAGCTTTACCAGTGAGGCCATTAACAACTTCTTCGAGGTACTTCAGGAGCTCACTCCGGAGACCGTAATCGATGTTTAGTTCGCACTGGCTCGAAGGAGCCAGATATGTGTTATAGATGACGAAGGCAGTATTGACGAGCGACTCGTGATGCCGCTCTACAACAGCTTGACCGGGGGTTCTGTTCCCTACACGACCGGACGAAGATGTCGCCATCGCACTGGATGTAATATTGAACTTTTTCTTGAAATCCTCGACGTCGATCCAGAACGAGAGGTTTTCCTCACTGAAATTTCCTCGAAGGAATTCACGAAAGAGCGAACGCAATCCAGGTTCTTCAAGAATGTATCTAAGACGTTCACTGTTATTTTCCTTCAGAGCCTTTTTCTCGGCAGACTCGAAGTGAGTATTCATCTTCTCTGCCAATGAAATTCGGCGATGAATTTTGTTGTTTGGATCGGTGGTCTTGACTTTCTTGTCAGCAACCTCAACAGAACCGTCGACAGACAAGCGATCGTTAATGAGACTAATGGAGGATGTATTGGGAGAATTTTGCATTCCAAGTGGGCGTATTCTATCCCACTGAGCAAGACGGTGCCCCTCATCAGTAACCTTGTAAATAGCTTTCGCCGTGCAACGAAATTCGCCTTGTTGCTGTGGAATCGTTAGCAAAACCAAAAATTACAAAATGAAATGTCGACATACGCTGACGGAAGAGTTTGGACCAGGTGCCGAACCCCGGACGGTAAATATGATAGCAGAATCATTGTTTTTGCGTTTGTCGCTCACAAGAGTGATGAGACCAAACCGAACGAACTGTGCAGCCATTTCTGCAGCTTCTTCTCGCCCAACAACGGATGTGAAATCGCATAACCATTCAAGAGCACTGACAGCAGCAAAGCAGTATTTGTGCACCTGCGCGGGTTTACCGGCCAATGGTTGTGCACGTTCAGTGACATCGGCTACACTGATGCCTTTAGCACGCTCATTGTATTGTTGGAAGGCGTTGAGGGGCTTATCGGCGGGAGGAGGATAATTTGGAGCACGACCAACGAAGCGTCGGAACAGTGTGGTTATGACTGGTTGAGAGACAATGATCTCATCGTCAGAAATGCGACGTTCCAGGTGAAGAAGTTTAACACAAATGGGTTGCGAGCCGAAAACAGGCTGAAGGCGATCTGAACTGATACCGTTCTTGGATATGAAACGTTCAAGGACATGAAGACCTTTTGGAGTGAGTTGATAGACTCCACGATCCTTGAAGAGGTTTGATTGTGGATCAGCTGCGTTTTCAACGAGTCGTGCGTCCATAAAATGTTGGCTCATAGCCTTTGCCATTTCGCGAGTCATTGAGAAAGTAGTAGTCGTGGTGGTCGTCACAACTCGTGAGGGATCCTTGGGATCAGGTCCGCGATTTGACTGTGAAAATTTGAGGGATGCAAGATTCTGAGCAGCCTCATCGCTGAAAGAGAGGACCGTAGATAAATAAGGGGAAGAAAAAGCATTAAGTGGGACATACGTCGTAAATGAATAAGGGAAGATGCGAAAGAATTGCTTGTGTGGCCCTAACTCAAGGGATGCAATGAGAGTAGCGAACAGATCCAAGGTGTCCTGCAACCAACCAGGTAAGAGAGCGCTTATAGGAAAGGTTACTCCATACTTTGAGAAATGGCCGCCCTCGTTTCGTCGTCTTCATCATATGAGACGAACTTTGACCATCGGAATCTCCGTGCAACGGCATGTTTAGAATAAAAAGGAAAGAAAAAAAGGAACTAAAAGGAAACTAAAACGTGGAGGAGAGCAAGAAGGAAACGAGGAACTCCGTGAGAAGTTCGGCTCCGTTGCCAATCAAATTTTCTCACGACGTCTCATGTTGTCTCCTGTTTGGAGATCTCACCTACTTTGGCGTCTCCACCTTAACTGTTATTTTAGATTTTCATTAGTTGGTCCTATTGTTGTCGCCTTGGCACATCCTGCTCACCGTGGGACTCTTCTTCGTTTGTTCTTTGTTATGCACCAGCTCAATCCCTTTCTAATGAAGTGAACACATCCCAATCCGGAAAGGATCGTCCAGTCATTCACCGAATATGGTAATCTTGCATGCCTTTGTGCCACAAGCAAGTTTATGACCGTTTAGGGTGCGTTATATTATGCGCCTTTTCTTGAAGTTTACTTGTTCGAGGCCGCATCGCTTGGAGTTATTATTAAAAGGTAATCTGATACAATCACCGCAGAATTTTTCAAAATCACAGGCCATTACCAACACCCGGTATTTTGCATGCAAATCAAAAGCTCAAAGCTCTGGTGTTCCCTGCTTGTCCTGCACGGTGCTCGTGTGTGTTCTCAATTCTTTAGAAGTCAAATTTTCATCTGAATTTGAAATTAAATGCAATCACAATAACATCGGAAATCGGAGACCCGGCCACAAATAAATGGAGCAAATGCCATTTCGGGAGCAACGGCTCCTGATATGATGTTCATTGAAGATTTCTTCTAAGAGTTTACTCACACCAAAGAGCCAAGCTTGATGCAGATGACTCATAATTCTGACATACTGGCGGGATGTCTTCAGTGAAGATTAGACATTCCACCTCTGTTTCTCGGGCCAGAGATGCCTTATGTGAAGCTGGGATTCTACCGATTGAAATAAATGGCTGGACACCATTATCATCACTATGAGCGTTAATCAGGTTGAAATTTAACCTATGGATAAACCTACTGTTGGATGAGATTCATCACCCCTTAGGT
>QDKV01005023.1_pt1 | contig 22594 bp, 30 predicted proteins | sample 1861101 | NCBI WGS metagenome assembly QDKV01 (sample SAMN04275158, study PRJNA302643) | Fungus metagenome, whole genome shotgun sequencing project. | isolation source: fruitbody | host: Mallocybe terrigena | place: Sweden | collected 2013 | reverse complement strand
CTCCCGTCTTGTCGTCGTTGTGGTTGGCAGTGGACCTGTCCCTTTGCCTACAGCCTGCCGTTGTGCTCATGCTTGTAGCCTGACAGCCGCGGTGTTGTAGTGTGGCTAGACTGTCCACAGTCCGGTTCGGCGGACCTCGGACCTGGGTTCGAACCGGACTGAACCTGAAGGTCCGAGGGTCCGGGTCAGCTTGAAGGTGGACCGGACCCTCTTGGGTAGGTTCAGGTCCAGGCTCTGGTTGGACCGGACCTCGGGTTCGAACCGGGGTTGGACCTGAACCGGACCTGTTACTAGGTCACAGTCACTCGCACACCACCACACAACTCGAGCCCGATGAAGCACACGACCACCACCACACAACCGTGCGAGCAACACGCGAAGGGAGAAGGGAAACACGGGTGAGTAGGCGGGCGTATAAGGTACATCTGCATTTATTTCGTTTCTTTTGTATTTAATGCAACGGTTACCAACATAACCCCCCCATTTGAGATATATAGGAAACAACACAACGACAACACACAACGACAGGCGTACGACATGTACACTCCCATCACATCCGTCTACAACGCGACCACGACAGACCTTCGAAAACGAGCGAATACCTCTCGTTTTCGACGGCGGTTGGTCCTGTTTCGACGTTTTCTCAAGCTCGAACCGCTCGTTTTTGGCCGACATGGCACCTCAAATATAGGGTGACAAGGTGAGAGGGGAAATGGGTTGGCATACCCATTCCCCAGGTTCTTTTTTTATAATAAAAATTAGATATTTACTGATTAAATTACCCTACAGACAATATGTCGACATGGCAAGCCCTCCTTGCCATGTCGAAACAACTCTACACCCTCCAACCATCCCCTCTCTCGCTCGGAATGCGAGACGGAGATTATCCAACCACCTCCCTCGCTCGAAACGCGAGGCGGAGGGGGTTTCCTTCCTACAACCCCCCCTCCCTTGCTCGAAACGCGACACGGAGGGGGAGTTTTGCCCTCCAACCAGCCCCATCCCCTCCCTCACTTGAAGTGCAACACAGAGGGGTTTTTTCCCCCATCAACTGCTACCACCCTCGCCCGAAACGCGAGACGGAGGCGCTTCCTGGCCACCACCATCCTCCATTTAGCACACCACTCCCTCGTTCGAAACACGAGACGGGTTCCCACCACCACCCGTTCCAGTACCACCACCCAACCACAACCGAAAACGAGCAAGCATACTCGTTTTCAACGGGGGCTTATCCGTTTTCACATACCCTCTCGTTTTCAGCGCTACCACGACAAACCGAGGGCGGTTGGTCCTTTGCCAGCACCACCCAACCACTGCCGAAAACGAGCAGGTATGCTCGGTTTTGACAGTGGTGGTCTTGTTCCAGTACCACCACCGAAAACGAGCAACTACGCTCGTTTTCGACAGCGACTTGTTCTTTTCCACACACCCCTCGTTTTCAATGCAACCACGACAAACCAAGGGCGGTTGGTTCTTTGCCAGCACCACCACCCAATTACTGCCGAAAACGAGCAATTACACTCGTTTTTGACAGCGGCTTGTCCATTTGCACCCACCTGCGAGAACGAGCGGGTGGATTTTTTTTCACTGTACATTATATTATTCATTAATATATAATATGTTTTAATTTTAATATGGGTTCAGGTCCAGACCCGGACCGACCCTGGACTGGCCCTGGTGAACCGGGCCCTGTCAGGTTCAGGTCCAGGGCCAATGGCAGTTGGACCGGACCTTGAGGGCCAGGTTCAGGTCCACCAAAAATGGCCTGGACCTGGCCCGGACCGGCCCTCGGTAAGGATTGTCAAGGGTTGGGGTAACCCCCAGGGGTAAGGGGTAAGGGTATGAAGGGTAGGGGTCAGGGTACCAGATTTCTACCCCTGAAAAACCCCTACCCCTGCCAGGGGTTTCAAGGGTTTTTTACTTTACTTTTGACCAAATTTTAGAGAAGGATTTGCAGGGATTTGCTTCAGATATGATTTTGATATTCTAAATACCTGTATATTAAGTATATTAACAACTATTCAAGATGAAATACCAAATGTAATTCTACCTGAGAAGATGCTAGACCTTAAAATGTATAAACTAATCACTTTGTAATGTGATAAGCAAGAAGCAATGATAGAAATGATTGAATATCATATTATTTCTACAGTACTATACACTTTTATGAGTGAAACAATGGTTTTAGAGTAATACCCTTGACCATACCCTCAAGGGTTTTTATACCCCTCATACCCTTCAAAACCCTTACCCCTACCCCTGAAAACCCTTACCCCTGGTCAAGGGTAGGGGTTTTGAGGGGTAAGGGTCAGGGTAGTCATGGAATGACCCCAGGGTTACCCCTGACAATCCTTAATGCTTAGTGATGAACACTCGTGAGGTGCCATGGTCTTGCAATGAAGAAATCTGTTAGGATTTGGAATTTAATTTACTTGCAAAGGGCTCACTGTTGCAAGCACTGTTGATCCATTTATACAGACTGTCGTAAATTTTTAGAAATACATAAAAGCAGGGTACAATGGGTTTGATCAGAGTTCAAACTCCGCTTGAAATGACATCAACACCGGTTTCTCTGCCACCTGTCACTTGTTTTTGACCATTCCCTTCCACTTCCACCTGTCAATTGGCCACCACCACCAGCACAACAGCCAAAAATAAGAGGGTAGGGCAACAAGAGGCTGAGGAGGAATGGGTGGTGCTTCCACCCATTTCTCAACAGGTATGTATTTTCATCAAAAATTACAATTATATATATATGCTAATACCTTCATACAGGCTACATTTCAACATTGAGGAGGGCCACTCCCTATCTTTTTCCTATTTAGGATGCTGTCCCCCCTTCCTTGTTCAAAATGCAAGACAGAGACTTCCCTCTCCTATGAGCAGCTCCCACAACCCAAGTTGAACTAGTGATGTTCTGGCCTGGCTTTGGCTTTGTGAAACCTCAGGTTGAGCTGTGACTTATGGCTTTGGACCAGGCTGCGGCTTTTGTATGTAAAATCATTTTATTAAGAATAATTAATAAAAATAATAAGATATACTATGGGCAAAAAAGGAATTCACAATGAGGAGGGTATACACCTCCTCATTGCATTGAAAAAGGGAGTATGCACATGGTGAGGAGGGTGTACCCTCCTCGTTGTGTCGACAAGAAGAGAGAGTGACACAACGAGGGGGGTAAATCCCTCCTCATTGTGTCAAAAAAGAAGCATACAACTCAACAAGGAGGGATCTACCCTCCTTGTTGCAGAATATGCGAGGGAGGGAGTAACTGTCTCCCTTGCGTGTTATGGTTCTGTTGGTTTCATGCTGTAGTCAGTGGGTTGAATATAAATAATAAATTTCAGGTGCACCTGGTACGCACACCCTCTTCATGCCATATCCTCCTGTTGGCATTGTTCTCAGATGCCTACTCAAGTCGCCACATCACTTTTTCTGTTGTTGTTGCCATGAAATCCGTTTCGTGTTTCGAGTGAGGGAGAGGTCTGTGGTGGGTTGAATTTCTCTCCGTCACTTGAAACACAAGTGCAAGAGTTGCCGTTGCTGTGAAAACCCTCCGTCTCGCCTTTCGAGCGAGGGAGGGGTGGGTGGTGGGTGGAATAGGGTGGTAGTTGCCATGAAAACTGCAGTCTCGTTCAGTATTTGATTCAATAAAATAAAATAAAATACCATTTTACAGCCGTTTGCAAATAGCTTGGCAGTTTGTGATCGCTTGTTAGATATGGTAAATAAAAATAACTTAGCCAAATTTTGTACTCTGCCTCAGCCACAACTACGAATGCCCTTCAGGTTTGTCAGTCGCGACATTAAGATTGCTGCTATCAGGCTCTACGAGCGTGAATTACTGGATCTGGATAACATTCTAGACTGCTGTGGCTTCAGTGAGCGTACCTGGTACCGTATCAAGAGGCTTTGGCATGAGACTGGTGATGTCGTTGCCGAGCACAAAAGCCTTCGATGTCGCACACGGAATCTTGACCGAGAAGACATCGAGTATCTTCTTGAGCTGATACGTGACAACCCTGACTACTTTCTTGATGAACTCCTCCATCTTCTCGAAACAAACCGCTTCATTTCTGTGCACTACACCACCATCTTTCGTGAACTCGAACGCCTCAATGTCAGCAGAAAGAGACTTACCAAGATAGCCATAGAACGCGATGAGGATCGGCGAGCTGATTTCATTGCCAGAATGGCACGGTATGAACCAGAAGAACTAGGTTTCATTGACGAGATGTCAAGGGATAGTCGTTCCATTGGAAGACGTTATGGACGGTCTCACAAGAATGCACGAGCTCGTGTCAGGCAACCATTTGTCCGAGGCCGCCGTACAACAAATGAAGCATTGTTGTCTCTCAATGGAATTACTACAGGGATGGTTTTGGAGGGATCTATGACCAAGGAACTCTTTATGGAGTGGCTCGAACATGATGTGGTGCGTCTGGTTATCATATTCCTGACTTCCAAACACCTTTTTCACTTTTTGATATTCTATCAGCTCCCGAAATGCTCAGCTTACCCAGGACCACTTAGTGTTTTGGTCATGGACAATGCACGGATCCATCACGGCAATGAGATACTTGCGCTTGCTGATAGGTTTGGTATGTGGGCCGTGGCTATGACCAAGTGTCACTAACAAATCTAATCTTCTTGCAGACGTAAAAATTGAATATCTTCCACCATACTCTCCCGATTTCAACCCCATTGAGCAAGCTTTCTCAAAAATAAAACACTTCCTTCGACGACATCAAGAATATTATCTCTCAACAGCTGATGATGGCATTCTGTGGGACATGTACGAGATTATGGACATTATCACACCAGAAGATGCCGAGGGTTATTATGGAGAGTCAGGTTACATTTGAGATGGGTTTTCATAGCATTCGGTTATCAATTCTTGTACAGTTCGATTGAGACTACAAGTACACATGGGTCTTGAAATTTGATTTTGAGGAAGGTTGACACCGAATCAAAGCAGAAGCAAGGCAGAAAGCATATTACGTAGCAGAAGGAACAGACCATTTTTCAATGGCATCAAGCAGAGCAGCCCTTTCACCGAGTTTGAATCCCATGTCATTGAGATTAGCAAGAGTGACAAAACGAAGGTTACGTGCAAAATCATAAGCATTGTCAACAAGTTTTTGAAGGATTGATGGTTGAAGCTTGAATGAAGTGCAGAACTCAGCGATAGACATATCAGGGCCAACTTCAAAGCCTGACTTGATGAGCATTGGCTCGTTTGAGGGTCCAGCAGATTGAGTGGAAGGAGCACTGGCAGAAGCACGACCACGGAAAAGATCAAGCATACCATCAGAAAGTGCTATATTGAAAACAGGGGCAGCGGGCACAGGTGCTGCAGTTCGTGCGTTTTGTGCGTCTAAGCGTCGCTGAAGGACTGGTGAGCGCACAACAATTTCGGGATCAAATAGGCGGTGGTTGGGTGGTTTTTCGAGTGTTGCAGAATCGTTGTGCTTGAGCTAGAGGATTGCATCAAAGATTGACAAAAGATTCAATAAGACAAATAAAAATTTTGCATTACACATGCTGACGCCCAACATTCCTGTCTCTCATTATTGAGGGGAAGGTGGAGACCAGTATCAGAAAAAATGTAGCAATATGCGCCGACACACGTAGGCGTTCGCTTGTCACATCTCCATCTATCCTGCAGCTCCTGAATTTTCTTTGCCTTGTTGACATTTCCAGGTAGAATTGTTGGCTGCTTGTTCTACGCTTTCATCATTGTGTCGTATAATATATGATTGAAAGCGTAAACAATCACCTTCTTATTTTTCTTGTTTGTAATCTTGTCAGACGTTGCTGCCTCGGCAACAGGTTCATTCTCCTTTTCGACGTGATTATCATGCGCAGCTTGCGCTTTTTCTTCAATAATGATATGAGTAGTTGGTGTAGCCGACGTAAGGTGTGAGGCGCGTTGAAGAAGCGAAGCATAGTTCTCCAGGTCTTGTAGCTCCAGACCAGGCTTCGGAAGGCTATTGCGGATGTAAAATGTAACGTTGTAGTCTTCGAAGCTGAGTAACTTGGGCTGAAGAGCTTTGTCAATCCTAACGAGGAGTTGAGCCTTGAATGTGTCCCATGGCTCCGTATTGGAGAGCTCCATTGATGCAGGAATACCAACACGTTTTGCAGGCACTTTGCTAAGTTCCGTTCTTTTGAAGATGGACATTGCATAGGTGACTTTGAAAACTGTAGAAAATTAGGATGACTCGATGAGCATACAACAAGGGGGAACAGAGGCACCTTTGGGAGTGGCTGCTTCCGCATTCTTTTTGATGGTACCAGCCGGTCTGCCTCGTTTTCTCTTGCTTGCAGTAGGGGGTGGTGTCACAGGAGCGCTCTCAGTGGTCATTTTATCACTCTGAGGCTCATCATCACCTCCGTCGTCATCTTCTTCTTCTTGTGATCTGGAATCGTCAACCTCATCAGTCGCCTTGGGAGTGAGAATCTCATCATTGTCATCAGACTCGACCAGAGGCAGTACAGCATCTAAAGCGGCGGTCTTGGCTTTTTTGGGCGGAGGAGCCATCAGGGGCAGAAATGCGCGTTGAATAAGGACAAAGTTTGACGAAGCAGAAAATTCTGGCTAAGTTATTTTTATTTACCATATCTAACAAGCGATCACAAACTGCCAAGCTATTTGCAAACGGCTTTAATTTTCGACCAAATGCCTTTGATATAGCCATTGCCGCACGTTGTTGGCGGGAGCATGCTTCGCACAAATAAACTGGGACAAATAATAATCTCTTCCTAACAACTCCGGTCATCATCCGACATATTCTCAACCACCTAGTATGCACGCAACGCTCATTCGCCGCCAACTCGGGGGTCTCGTTCCTCCTAAAATTGCTACGCCCAAACTCGTTGTACGATCATCAGTCTAATTCTCATGACAAGATTTCTGATTGTTCTTCCTTTGCATGAAAAACAACAGTCTGGTGGATCGGGTGCTGGTCTTGAACATCTTGTAAACTTTTATTCAAGGCTGCCGAAGGGTGAGGCGACTGCCCGTGTAAGCGGGATTAAGGGGCGTTATTTTTCTGGTGGAAACGCGTCAGGAAAGCCTTTGGTTGCTCTCATTTTCGGCATTTGGGCCATCAGTTATACCCTCGATTACCATAGTGTGTTAACTTCTTTTCCTGTTATGATAACTCCTAATCAATATTCGTTTTTAGTGCATTTGAGTACGTCATTTGACGTTTTCTTCTGTTATACATTCTTTAACGGAATATGCAGAACACCACAAGAACCACACGCACTAGACCTCTCATGCGCTGGACTTTATAGAGGAGTATATTATAGCAATCGACTGCCTTTTTTTCTGCATAATTAGTGAACGTGAGGTTTCTTGATGCTCATTTTTGAACTCTAGAATCTCGTTCATGATCACGCTGTGAATTTAAACACGCAACGATCAACAGACCTACATTTTCCTATGCATCTATATCGTTTATGGATAAGTTAAATGGACCACGAAGAATCAAAACAAATCTAATTCCCATTCTTATCTTTGTGACCCCATTTGTTTTCATGGACATCCGAAATACCGGCATTGGCGCAAGGCTTCTTTTTCCTGCTTAGTTTCGTATCAATTGCTGCCAAACGTGCCGTTGTAGCTTGAGATGATGTCCACAGTCAATTGAATACACAGCAATTGCGACATCTGACTGGTCTTCTAAATTCCAATGAAACTGGTTAGTTTACATCTTACCTAGGTTCCTTTGTCTCATGGGCTCCAACATACTAAAATGATACATATGAAGTGAAAGTTGCAGTATTACAGCATACACGATGTATGACATCATAGAAGTATTGAGGTCACATTAAACGGTCAGACGAAAAACAATACAAAAGTTTTGAAGAGGCAGAAGGTCGGAGCGGCGTGTATATACAATCAATGCAGGGTCTATTTCAAAGGAACACCAGCGGCTTTGGCTTGGGCTGCTCGGCAAGCGAAGCAATATTCATCGACACTGTCGATATCTTGTTGTATTTCATCTCCAAATGTCTGTAAACGGTAGATGAATAAGTTATATAAGTTATTGTCAGGAAATTCCAAATGAAAGCAGGTGGTCGATCAATTGCCGTTGAATGCCCGGAACACTGTAGCCTAGGTGGAAACAAAAACACTCGCCTTCCAACATGTTGGTCGTCGGCAACCAGGCGGATGAGAGTGACTGCGTTCACAGTGCCTCTTGTTGCAGTCGAGAATTGCGATCACAAGATGTCGCTGAAAATGCTAAGAGGATTAGGGCGTCAGCGATGTTATAGGCAATCAATAGTGCGACAGACACTACAACGGGTCCATCGCGTCCCTTTACTGTCAAGAAGCGGGTGTCAATCATCAACGGAAGAGTAACAAGGTGGTTTAAACGGGGCGTACGCAATCTGTTGACACATTGGAAAAGGATAGTGTTAGTCAATGAGTGGTATACAAGGGGCCAATGAGTGTCGCTTCTGGGGAAGGGGGCAAAGCCGGGGAGAGTCTGGTAAACTTTATAGTGCTAAGTAGTGACACGGAATTAAAAAAATATTACGCCTTTAGTAATTTACAACATCTCCATGATTTTCGCGAAAAAATTTCAAGAGAGATAGCGCAATGATATTAAAGTGTATAGCAACTTACTAACGCAATCCTGGGTAATAGATGTGGTGGAGTCACATGTGACCCCCCGATATCGGTTTTGACCCGCTGGAAGGAAGGTCCGAATAGGAATAGGAACCCCATGATTTTTTCTCCCCAAACGAATATACAAAGATGGTCGTTAGCACAGTCCAAGTAGTTCATACGTGGTCAAGACCAAAATGTATTGGGCAGCAGGTTATATTGTCTCCAAGGTCTGAATTTTCGACGCACAAGTGGACATTGGAAGATGGAAGCCTCTGACGACTGCTACTCGTTGATAGGACGATAGCAATAGCCGGGAAGATCTGTCCTAGAAGCATGGCCTCGTTTTATTCCAATATAATTCTTACAGATGCGCGGGGTGAACAGTTAAATTGGTTATTTCAAGGGAACTGGTAACCTTCGGGTAAGCCAGGAAGGATCAACCGCCTGAACAACTGTCGGCTTCTGTATTTGATATTGAAGATATGATGCTCAAGACGTACATATTTGGGTAGGTTGTGCCTTGTCGGAAGCAATGTCCACTACTAGGAATTTCCTACTCAGGACATTAAAAATACTGCCGAAAACAAAAGCTATGAGAGAGCAAGTAAATATGATGACGTTGTAGGGCATGCTGAAATCCGGTGTCGCAAGATCAACCAAAAGTGTGGAGGTGTATATTCTCCCATTGGCAGGGTGTGCAGCAAGGTCTTTGAAGGTATCCAGTGGAGTGAAGATGGCCGGAGGCAGATCCCATCCACGCTGAGCATCCGGCTGATGTTCAGTATACCTGAGAAAGGCCTTTGTCACATCCATGGTGATATGGACTGTCGCCTTAGGGGGAAGCATTAGTAAAACTTGGAAGGTCGTCGGCCGGGAGTGAGCGATCGGCGGTATGTAGCTAAGATTCGAAAGGATTCCGTCTTTGGAAATGTGTAAGTCTCAATGGAAAGAAACACCCACAAATACCTACCTTGCACTTTACCATCTACACGTGCTTGAAGTGTATGGAGATGAAATTGAATGAGCCAAGGCATGGTTTCCAGGTACAGTGCTTGAACGAACGTAGATCCGTGATTTTTAACAACTACAGAAAGTTGCCCCCACGCTTGACTTGAACCTCTTAAAGCCCGCTTTACTGAGAACGGCATTGATTCATTGTCGTATTCCAAAGCTTGTTTACTGGTGAGAACGGTATGGTGTTTGGGTAACAGGAATACCCACGATAGGAAAAAGGATCCCTCCATATCAATCTGATTTGAAGTGGTTCCTCAACTGAGAAAACATCAGGCATACCAATATGGAAAAAAAACACAAAATCGCTTACTAGCTTTCACGTCGAATTTTGCAGAATTTCTTTCAATTATAGAAGGCTCAGGCTTGATGGTGTAAACAGTATTGACTGGCAATGAAACAATCACTTCGCTCGTTTCTGCGACAGGACAAGCCCTATCAATATTCCGATCAAATAGAGATTGAAAAGACCAATCTACAATCTTATGTAAAAATGCGGACGAGATTGGGAACTTAAAATCACCTTGCTTATTGCCAAGGGCGGTTCGCAAAGGATCAAAAATAGACTGGAAAGTAAGCCTAACTTCAACGCCTTGCTTTTCACGCCACAACACATGAACACTCATCCCGTGCCAATCGGCGTCAAATAACCGGTGAGGATTCAGTAAGCTGGCAATGCCGGAAAGCGACTTGCATGGAAGAAGTTTCAGAAAAGGGGTCAGGTTTTCTGTACAAACACTTTCCGAAGGAAGTGACGCATGTCTAATTTGATGCGGTGCGTCCCATTGAGGAAGAGAGCCTTCAGGAAGGAAAGATTGCGCAGGCGATGTTGTGCGCAATTCATCCATCGAACCGAGAGAAGCGCAAAAAAGTCCAGCAAGGGCATTTCGGAGACCTTTCCACCGTTCGTCTACTCTGTCAAACCAGATTTGTCAAATCATGCTGTGTATGGCGCTGGTCTCTTACGTTCGATGTGCTCCATCTCCCATCCACGCCCACAATTCAGCGCCTGTAGCAACTCCACTCTCTTCTGGATAACCCCATCTGTCATAATTCCAGCTTCCCGCGTTTAGCGAAAGATGAAGTTCTGTCACTGCATATTCCCGCAAAATTTGGCCTAAACCGAGGGGGAACATGGTGTAATGTTGGGCTAAGAATAAAGTGATGGATGTTCAGGGTTCACTATGAAAATTGTAGAGCTAACATTCATCTTCTTCATCCAATGATTGCGGGTTTCTTGGCGAAACGCCTTTTAAAAGGGTTGTAAAGGTAAATTTTGCTGCAACTTTACCATCTTGCAACGTGTTAATTGTAAGGTTTTCGTCGAAACGTTCCTTGGATGATCCCAGCACCAGCAAACACAAATGAAGCAACGTTGTTGGCCAAAACAAATGCCGTTGGCCCACCATAATACGGAGCAAAAGAGATCTGGACAAGTGCAGCTGATGCGATGTCACGCGCAACGCCAGTCTATTTGCCTTTGTTATTTTCATTTCCTCACACCAGGTCAGCAGGACAGTGCTCAAAGCTTCCTTATCTTTATCTCCTTCGGAAGGTCCATGGCCACAATTATATCCCGATTATTCACAGTAGAGCTCAGCATATGTTCTGAGCATTTATCTCGTGCCACAGGACGTGTGATTTTCAATTCAGACCTTTTAAGAGTCTCCAAACTATCTACAGGAGATGTTGTCGTCCTTGCAAGCGGAGGTAGTTCCTCCATAAAGCCTGAAGTGAATTGCCTTCATTCTATTGTCCTATGAGGTCCCGTCTTTTGGTCTGACTCGGTCTGATAGAATTTTGCAGTGGGAATTGTATGGCCTGCCCTTGACATTTCCCAAGATAGTGCGTTTTCTTAGTTACCTTGCACATCTTTGAGGTCGGCTGACCTACATGGACGACCAGCAATCTTTGTATCTTCATGCCTTTTTCTTACTGCTGGACTCGTGGCAGGAGACGCTGTTCGGGTATTTCCCTTGTCCACTTTTGCACCACAAAGTGGATTGCAGAGTGTGCAAGAAGCCGAATCCATTCGATTGAATGAAATTCTTCTCCCTCACAAAAAAATGGTACCTTCTAACGAATTGTCTGCCCCTCAGAAGAAGTATAGAGACTGGCTTAACCTTGCAGCCCGTGAACTCCTTGGTTCGACTTTCTTACTTGCTTGATGAGATGTCGTTGTTACCTAAGATTTAGTCGATCTCAGATACATCACAACCGCACAAGTGATTGAATTTCACTACGAAGGTCGGCTTCGACGTTTTCGGGTACAATCCATCAGGGCTAAAGACAAGAATAATTCTGTAAACGACGGAAATGAAAGCCTTTTGCATTGCATGAAGATGCTTTCGATCGAATCACCGGCACAACTTTGGACAGTAGACTGGGATTGTCTTGTATCTATTAACGAGCCGCCTCATGAAAAAGTGGTTCATGAGGAAAGTTCATATTTACATCATACTACATCTTTTTTAAAAATATTTCAATTAGGCACAAGTAGAGGTTTTATCACGTCAGTCGCCTCAAGAAGCATATGCGTCTGTAGGTGGCCTCAGCAAGCAAATCGAAATGATTCAGGATCTCTTAGAGATACCTCTTAACCGACCAGAGCTTTTTCGTCACTTTGGTGAGAATTCAAATAAGCCTTGAAGCTGTATCAGTTTGAAACCTGCGCATTAAGGACTAAAGCCACCAAGGGGCATCCTGCTCCATGGCCCTCCAGGAACAGGCAAAACGCACCTAGCACGTGCGATTGCATCGTCAACGAATGCGTCTGTATTAGTTATCAATGGCCCAGAGTTGTCCTCAGCTTATCACGGAGAGACGGAATCCAAGCTCAGAGATATTTTCAGACAGGCCAAGGAGAAGAGTCCATGCATCGTTGTTCTAGACGAAATAGATGCTCTGGTACCCAGGAGAGAGGAAGGAGCCGGAGCGGAGGTCGAGAAGCGTGTGGTTGCGACATTACTGACTCTCTTGGATGGGATGAGCGAGGACTTTAATAGTCAAGTCATTGTCATCGGAACGACGAACCGGCCTAATGCAATCGACCCAGCTCTTCGGAGGCCTGGCCGGTTTGACAAGGAAATTGAAATAGGTGGGTCATCAAGTGTTCTAAACCGACTGAATGCCCACTCGGCATTGTCTCTATCCTCAGGTGTTCCTGATGCAGAGGCCCGTCTTTCCATACTCAATGTTTTACTGGCAGAAACGCCACACAACACCTCACAGGACGAACTACACTCTCTAGCAGCTCGAATGTACGGTTATGTCGGCGCCGACATTGGTGCAGTGGTACGCGAAGCGGGAACGTTAGCTATCAAGAAATGGATAAATGACGTCGATGGATGGACACAGCCTAACGAACACTTAAAACTCGAGTTCAAAGATCTTATCGCCGCAATGCCGGCAGTCAGACCATCTGCAATGCGGTCATTGTTCATTGAAACGTCTGCAGTATATTACTCTGATATTGGGGGACAAGCGTCTGTCATCCAGAAACTCAAAGAAGCCGTCGAATGGCCATTGTTACACCCTGAGGCTTTCCAGCGGCTTGGAGTCAAACCGCCTAAAGGCGTCCTTTTGTATGGCCCGCCCGGTTGCAGCAAGACTGTGCTCGCGCGTGCGTGTGCTTGCGAAAGCGGCGTAAACTTCGTTGCGGTAAAGGGGCCTGAGGTCAGTCGTGGTGAATCCAGAAAACGTACTGAACTTCTAAACGCATATTATAGCTTCTCAATAAGTTTGTTGGCGAATCCGAACGAGCTGTGCGGGAGATATTCCGCAAGGCCCGAGCCGCCTCACCTTCAGTTGTATTCTTCGTGAGTACAATTCTATTTCCCCAAACATTTAAGTTGAAAAACATGAAACAGGACGAAATCGATGCACTGGCTACCTTTCGGACATCCGACACGGACCGTGGTTCTTCAAATGAAGGTGTTTTAACCAGCTTGCTGAATGAAATGGATGGCGTGCAAGAACTTACTGGAGTCACTGTTATCGCAGCTACTAATCGGCCTGAAGTTATCGTACTCTGTTTTTAAATTGTTCATCTCTGTGTTTGTTCCTAATTATCTGTTGAACAGGATCAAGCGTTTATGCGGCCTGGTCGATTAGATCGTATCTTGTGGGTCGGCCCACCGGATCGACCTGGTAGGGAGGAAATTCTTAAGATAAAGACGATGAAAATGTCTGTGGCACCTGACCTCGACATTGGGACAATTGCGGAACTCGTGAGTGCATGGCTACATTGGTTGAATTCTATCAAAGAATACTTTCTTTAGACAGACGGTTGTTCTGGTGCTGAGATCTCGTCCCTTTGCCAAGAAGCCGCTATCCTCACCATGCAAAAGGATATGAACGCCCCTCACGTAATTGTTTCTCCCTTGCTATTCTTTCTTACTTTTTGACCTTATGCATTTTCCCTGTCTTCAAGGTTCCGCATGAGGCCTTTGTAGCTGCAGCCCGAGCACTCAAAAGACATATCAAGCCAGACATGCTGGAGCGGTTTTCTAGGTGGAGTTCTGGATGTGAGGCTCAGATTCTGTAGTAAATGACACCCCTCCTGCGATTTGTCATGATGGCTCTACTACTTTCGCCACACTACACCATTGACTTGGTTTATCATGTCATCTGTGACCAATTAGACGAGGCCCACCCCTTCCACAACTGCTTTCAGCAAGTGTTGGCGACGAAACGTCGCCCTTTCATTTTCCGTGTCAAGAGACTTATTGATCAGAGCAAGAAACAAAGCATAATTGAGATTCAATCAGAACTGGCCTTCGAGCCAACCCACATCTAGTAGAAATCGAAATGTTGGGCTGCGAGGTCTGATGTAGGAGTGACCGTAACCAGTCCCGTTCTCAATCACCTCGAGGTCGCTTCCTAATATTTTGCGGTGCCTTTGCGCGCTCCATCTCCCTCGACCTCACCGCATCAAGTTAGAGTAGTTACTCCTGCATCGGCGCAGGATGTTTCCGTGCCCCAGATTCCTATACGTTCTGATACTTAGCATTGACATGCTCAAGGGGAGCACGCAGTTGTTTTCTTATCGCAGTATTCATATCATGCGACCGCGTTTTGTAGAGTTAAGTGAGCGGATTCTAGGCGAAGTCACTTGTGCGAATGCTGTTGATACAGAAGGCCCAGTCAATCTCGAACCCGAAAATAAATGCTGTCAAATTTCTTCAGCGACTCAGTGACTGAGAGGTCTGACTTTTAATCAGTTATATCCAGCTAAGAAAATTATTCAGTCAAAGGTTTTTGCGCTCTCTACCGAGATTGTACTCCTGGCATCATATTCGTGCACTTTATGACGGAAAGAAGCCTAATTCACAAAATTTCTACTTAAAGGTAAACGACTTGTTTCCGCTTCTCAATTCACTATTCGCCTTTGGTGGTGCAGGAAAGTCGCCATAGAAGTTAACACCTAAGAAAACATAAGGGATCGATATAAATGATGACGCAGGAAGGCAACAAATCCGACTAACCATTTTTCTTCTTTTTTAGCCTCTTTCTCTGGCTGTTCTCGTCATTAACTTCATCTTCACCATTGGGGTTGGTATCCAAGATGTTGGGGACAGACGAGAAGTCGAAGGGCCCCTCTGCTGTCATTGCACCTCCCTTCTCCACATTTTGTTCCCCCTTTTTTCGCTTGCGTTTCTGACGCGCTTGGCCTACGACAACAATTGAATCTTTCTCGTCTTGGATGACCTGTCTGGTGGGACGTTGGGACGCGGGGACATAAGGAATTTCAACTTGCATCCCAGAGACTTCGTCTATTTCTTTCGGCGCCTCATCTTTCGCTTGGGAACTACTCTGGAGCACGGCAATCTACGGGGAATGTAACGAATCTAGGGTCATCGCTGCATATTAATAAAGGTCTGGATTTCCTTCTCACCTGGGGAACAGCAGGAGCCATCATCAAACTACGATTGATCTTGGTAACCACTTCTTTGAAGTGAGGTGTATTTCCAGTTCTCGTCTAATAGCCATCCGGATATCAGCATCGCGACGTGTGCAGTAGAGTGGAGGACTTCACCGTTACCACATTATCACCCTTGGTACCAAATAATGAGCTGACAGCCGTAGAAAGGGAATGATGGTGGATAGCCGCAGGCATAAGAGTTGAAGGCACGGAAGACCGGAACAACATTGAACAAGACGTTGACGCCGATGCCATGCTCTTACTTTCTTTCACTACGAAAGGATGGCGTTCAACTCCAATTCTCTGAGTAGACGAAGATAACAAACCTCCCCATATATCCATCGCCTGTGTCTCACTTTCCTTTTGCAGGTTTTTACGCTCGTCATCGAGCATAACTACTTTAGCTTTCTGATTCTCCACCTTGTTTTTCTGCACCTCGATTGAATTGTCAATGACTTGATCTTCTGCCCTCAGTTCAGTAGGTTCAGACGAGGAATTTTTTACGGCCTCTGTTATTACAGACAACAACTCTTTGGCACGTCGTTTGACGACAAGGGGGGTAGACGTCTTGAACAGAGCTAGCAGAGAGGCCATGTTGATGGGGGGCTGGTCAGAAATAAGAAAAAGGATGTGATTCTGCAATACATATCTCGAGGAAAAATGGGGCATTAAAATTTAAAGATCAGTAAGACATGGCTATTGCTCACCTCGTACTCTCATCTTCCTCCCTTGCAACACGTTCCCTCCACCAGTGTACGCTCTTGTACACTTCCCTCTGCATCGCGCCAATACCCAAGGCCGAACCGCCGGCTGTCAAGGCAATCTTATTCCACTTCTTTGCAAGTGTGTCCCAACCACCCGTTCCAGAACCTTCAGCGGTGTCATAAGGTTCCTTTGTATACACCCTCAAAGATGTCTCCGCTGAGCGTGCCAAAGCTTCATCTAGTAACGCCGTGGGATTCTGAGAACCTGTGGATTTGTCGAGGAGAGCGTTCCGAAGGTTGTCATAAATGTACAAAAGGAAATGGGTATCAGAGCGAGCGTATTGAAACATATTATCCGGAAGGGGTCGAATTCTCCAATCGGCGAGCTGGTATCGCTTGTCGGGAACAAAATCACAGTACATTTCGAGAAGATTGGCTAGTCCGTGTCGAGGAAATTCTGTGAGACAGTCAATACGTGATTTTTAAAAGTTCAAAAAAAAAAATAGAAAAATACCCAATAGCTTGGACGCATGAAATGTATCAAAAAGATTAACCACATAAACGTTGAAGTCCTGCTGAAGCCAAACAATATCACTCTCAGCTCCGTGAAAGACCTGTTAAGAGATCAGTTAATATGTACTTCCATTTATGTACTCCCATTTATGTAGACAAACCTTCACAATAGCAGGGTCAGTGAACACCTCGTTCAACGTTTCCATCTCGTCTCTCACTGCTAATAAATCGATGACCCAATCTTGGTCCTTGTCGCTGATCTGCATCAGGCATAAAAATCCTGCGTAAGAGCGATAACTGTGATGTTCCAAATCAACAGCAATTTCGTCGGCATTCCTTAATTTGGTTAGCATGCGCTGAAATTCTTCTGGGGAGTCTACCCATGTCACACTCGTCTCTTGGAGAGATTGGGGTTTTAGTGGTGTACATGGCACAAACATTCTGCTTGGATATGACGGATGGGTAATCTCGTAATAATAGGGATGATTTGAACTGAATATCAGATTTAGAGAGATACAATTCGAGTGTTATTCATGGAACTCACACTATGGAGGAGTTTCCGTCTGTCGCAGGATCATAATATATGTGTCCCAACGGAACTTCAGCGTTATATTTGTGAGCAAGGGTAGGTTTCCACGGCAAATCAGAGTTGTCGTGCTGCTTTTTGAAGGAGAGTTGAGGTTTCGCAAGGTGGGCTGCATGTTGGACAATAGCTTCCGTGTGCCCGACTTGCAAACGTGCTTTCTGGCCGGATTTCTATACGCCAAATGAGGTGCATTCAAAGGAAGAAGAACTTGTTTGCTCACTTTTCCAAACACGGCATCCTTGATGGGTGCAGTAATCGCGATAGCAGGAGCTTTATTCTTCCCGGACAAAGTGTCAAGACAAATATCCTAACATGTATTCAACTCTTGATCTAACGTCCAATGAACACAATGGAAACGTACTGTCCTTTCCAATAACTGATCTGTTGCATCTACGACCAAAGAGTAGAAGTTATCCACTACATCGTCCTGGCTTCCCAACCTCGCCTTTCCCTTTCCCTTACTGGTCCGCGATTGATCCACAGTCGAAACAAGAATTAACAACCTGTTTGTTACAGACAGAACACGGTCTGTAAAAGCATCCAGTTCATGAGCAAAATCACTGTCCATTGACCTATGAAAGGCAACGTCAGACGGAATCCCAGCGGCCATGCGAGTCGCATTTAGCGCAGAAACTTGGAGTCTAGCATTGTAGGTATCAAAATTTGCCGCATTTGAGGGACCTGCTTCCATAGTGGCTAAATAGTATCTCTGGAACAGATAACAACGTCCCAGTCGACGAGGGCTTTTTTGAGTCGTTGAGTGAATGAAATTTAATTTCCCCACGTGATCTTGCAGCCTGACTCTTTTCTACAGGATTCTCAGGGCCCTGGTCTTCATCTTTACTTTTGTGTCTTTATCTTTAAGTAATATCTTGGGATGTGTTATTCCTTCCATGCCGCTGTTCTCATCCCTGATGTAGTTCCGCTTGCGATCCTCCATCTCCAATTCAGTACTTTTACCTCATATGGCATCACATTTTCGAAAGCGTAGGTCGCGCTTGAGTGGCTCAGTGAAATTACTCTTTTCGTCGCTCTGGTGAAAAGGTTCAAGGTGTGTCGGTATAGCAATGCTAGCTTTAACTTTCTTTAAAATATAATATTGCAGGAAATATCCAATATTAAGGATTCACAGCAGTATATACAAAATGACCAGTGGACGCATCATTCATTGTGACTCTTGTGCAAGTATTGCATTGAGGGAGGTGGCGGTTGTTGGCAGACTAAAGTTGGCGAACATAGTTGTTTCCGTTATGGGACTGATTGACGATCTTCAAAACCTTTCCATTAATCTTCGCGCGTTGGAAGGCAGTGCACTTGACAGGTGCCATCCACGCTCCACCGGTTCCGCCATTATTGTTGTCAGTAAAGCTTTCGATTTTGATGTTCTCTCCATTGATTTCAGCGTCTTTGAATGCTTCGTCTTCAGTTCCATTTGAAGAAGGGGTATATCTTTCCTGGCTTTGGACGCTCGGATGCGCTGACCTCGCATTGTAGCGCAACCCCTGATTTAAAGGACCTACAGAGGGCGTATGTTAAAGCGGAGCTTGATATAAATATCAACCGATATTCACCTTTGGTGGGGACAAGTGCTCCTTCAAGCTGCAATCTGAGATACTTGGCTAAATCGGACTGTTGTCTTGGTGTCAACTCTCCAGACACAGAGGTCAAACTGGCAGGCATTGAATTTTCCATTGGTAAATGATGTCGGAAGGTTTCTGGGAGACGAGTTGACTACTTGAAGAAGTGTTGTGAAGTTCATCGTCTTGCCCATGTCTTCCAGATTTTATAGCATCTTCTGCTGTGCGAGTTGTCAGGGAAAATACAGTCTCGGAGATGCGTTGTTGTGATAAGAATCGCACACAACAGTAATAAAAGGTCTCCTCTGTTTTGTTGTCAACGTCGGAGATGTGGAACAATGGTGGTTTTCGTAATCATTCCTATCCTTTTCTTCAATGTCTACAGGTCAACGGGTGCCGAGGTGACTCAAAGCCACAAAGTAAGATCCAGAGTTATTTCTGCGATTCTGGGTCAACCGGTGAGACATTGCCTAATCTTATCTCTCCATTACATCTCAAACTTTTCCAGAGTTCTCCCTCACTTATCACGGTCATGCCAGTTTTGCACCTTATTTTCGGTCTTTTGCTATGCATTATTGGATGGGTCCTGTGGAAATGTTTTCAGAGGTTCATCATGGGTTCTTCTTTGGATAATATCCCTGGTCCTCCAGCGGATTCTTTCATGACTGGTAAGAGTTTGGCTGGCTCAAGCCCTGGCATCATTGACGGAACAATATCCAATTATAGGAACGTTCAAAAGATTCTTCAGTAACAACGCTTATGCCTTTCATAAGGAACTACTGGAAAAATGTACGAGTCGAGTCTTCTTGTTCTTCTTCTCTTTGTTCGTCCCGCTCAAACATCTTATTTCTTTTGTGGGCGGAAAAGATGGGACTGTCATAAAACTACCAACTCTTTTTGGGGTATGTTCTAAACTCTTTCTCCATTCGCCATGTGCATGAGATCTCATCTGCTGTCCAGGGGAAAACCCTTCTCGTCTCCGATCCAAAAGCTTTGCACTACATCATCGTCAAGGTCTGTTTCCTTCATAATTATATTTTGTTGATCTGAAGGGCCCCTTATTTTCAGGATCAACACATCTACGAAGAGACTCCTGTATTTATTCAGTGGGTGGATGCGACTCTTTTTTTTCAAGTTGAAACTCAAACATTTCTCATGGAAAATCAGGGGCAATCGATGTATGTTCGGGCCTGGTTTGTTGAGCAGCTTGGGCAAGTTTTCAACATTCTCCGCTGGCGGTCAAATTGACGTTTTTTTTCAAGGGGAAGAACACAGGAGACAGAGAAAAATGCTCAACCCTGCTTTTTCGATCACTCACATGCGCGAAATGGGTGCGTCAATTTTTTTTTTAACACCGTTTGTCAAGCATCCAACTTTTGAGTGACAGTGCATATATTCTACCCCATTGTTTACAAGGTCCTGTGTTATATAACCAAAATTCACCATTATTCTCACATCGAAATTAGATCAGAGATGTTTTCGCTAGCAAAACCAAAGATGGACCTCAAGAGGTAAGCCGAAAAATGTCTATCCCTTTTGTTCTGGCCCCTGATTAGAAGAACAGATAGATGTTCTTTCTTGGATGACACGAACAGCCTTGGAACTGATTGGACAGAGTGGGTTTGGATGCTCTTTTGACGCGCTCACTGAAGATGCCGTACCACATCCGTACGTTGTGGCTATAAGAGGTTTGTTGTAAGTCCTTACTTTTGCACACTGTTCCATCATTGAACTCGTCTTCCAAAAGTTCTGTTGGAGTGAAATTGATTGTGCCTCGAAATCTTCTCCTCCCCACACTATCCAAGATTGGCACGCGCCGATTTCAGCGCTTCGTCGTGGACCATTTTCCCTGGAAGGCGTTACAGGATTTTGTGAAGATGGTGGATGTAATGCATGAGACCTCGGTGGAGGTTTACGAGGCGAAGAAGAGGGCTCTGGCGGAGGGTGACGAGGTGGTGGAAAAGCAGATTGCGAAAGGAAAGGATATTATGAGTATCCTGAGTGAGTGTTTGGGTTTCTGATTCTATACTGTTTCCTTCTGATTACTATATAGTGCGAGCTAATATGCAAGCTGGTGAAGAGGAAAGGCTATCTGAGGAGGAGCTTATTGGAATGTTGACGTGAGCATTCTTTTGAACTGTTTTATACTGTAGACAAGTTGAGCTCGAAACCTAGGACATTTACATTTGCTGCGATGGACACAACCTCGTTGGCGGTATCTCGCATCCTCTGGATACTTTCTCAGCACGAGGACGTGCAGGACAAAATCTTTCTCGAGATAAGCAACGCACGCAAGGCAAAGGAGGGAGGTGGTGACCTTACTCATGATGAATTAGTTAACCTGCCTTATATGGATGCCATTTGTAGGGAGACGCTGAGATTGTTGGTTTGCAATTCCGTTTTTCTCAGCCATGGATTAATTTGTTGCTAGATATCCTCCAGCCAGCCTTGCCATGAGAGCGTATGCTTTTTTATTCTTTTGATATACCAAAATTAACACTTTTGATTTAGCACCACACAAGATGCCATCCTTCCAGTTGGGACACCTATCAAGGGTCTGGATGGCAAAGAAATCACCGAGATTCCGATTCCTAGTGGGACGCATGTGTTAATCGGCATCCTTGCGTCAAATATCAACCCGGAGATATGGGGACCAGATTCATACGAATGGAAGCCTGAAAGGTGGGCGTCTTTACCGGAATCGGTGACTGTGGCACGTATTCCGGGTGTTTATTCGCACTTGTGAGTGATGGAGGTGTTTTTTTAAAGCTTTTGTTGATATAAATATGGATGTGTAGGATGACTTTCTCAGGTGGAGGACGAGCGTGCATGTGAGTTTGTATATTATTCCATTTGATTGTTGAATGCTCACCCTTCTTTTCCAGAGGCTTCAAATTCTCTCAACTGGAAATGAGTTTGTTTTTTTATCTTTGTTTATTATTATCCAGTTGGCACTCAAAAAAAATTGTTGCAGAGGTGATACTATCACTTTTGGTGGAATCATTCAAGTTCTCTTTTTCTGATAAGAAGGTGTTTTGGAAAACATTTGGACTTGCTTCCCCTGCGCTTGTTGAGGATCCCTCTGTACCACGGTTGCCATTGATGGTGGAGCAACGTTAATGTTATCCAAAGAATCATCATTGCTGAAGATGGAGAACAAGGATAAGTAGTAGTCATTTATCTGTAAGAATAAGGGTTACAAGAGACAAAGTAAGGAACTTTTGTGCTATGTATTACTATTTTTGACCTGGGAGTATTTATGAATGAAGAATAATTTCCAAATCCAAGGAGGTAGAGAGGTCACACAGTGACACGTCCTGACCAGGTAAGTAAGGCGGTTCCGCAGTTGGTGACTGCCAGAACCCCAAAATAGTGCTTGGCCCAGCCTCAGGCTGTCCGAAAAACAGGGCAACCTTGATTGTGGCTCATTTCTTGTAGATTAAATGGTGGTGAAGATCAAGTTCACTTGCTCGTGGACCATGTGAGATTTTCCCGTACCGGAACTCTGAACGATGGCGATTTGGTCAAAATATGATTTTTCGGTTCGTGGGATTGCATTACAAATATTGGCGAACCCTGGAGTATTTCCCAAGTAAGGTAGGGCCAATGCACGATGCAGAAACGTCACATGATATTTGGGTAAACACTGTATTT
>QDKV01005024.1_pt1 | contig 22625 bp, 24 predicted proteins | sample 1861101 | NCBI WGS metagenome assembly QDKV01 (sample SAMN04275158, study PRJNA302643) | Fungus metagenome, whole genome shotgun sequencing project. | isolation source: fruitbody | host: Mallocybe terrigena | place: Sweden | collected 2013 | reverse complement strand
TGCTGCAATCTCCGCTTTGAGCGAGTCCTCCTCCGTGATTTACGCCCATCTTCCTGAGGACAATCCTTCCCGATTCATCCATTTCCCAACTTGGGTCGTTTCATACTGGACGACACTGTCTCGACTTTCTCGACATGTTATCCTGCCGTGGATGAGGGCCGAGCAGTGGTTGGCAGCGGCGCTCTTGAACGCAGGAAATCGCAACCTTGTTGCTGAGGCCCGTGGCATTATGTCTGAGCTGCATTGGACAGGGCAGACCGTCTCGTTCACGAATGTAGAGTCCATCACCTCATTTGCCCAATACCTATCATCAAACTGGCTCGGAACCATACATATCGATCAGCAACTCGACATGCTACGAGTTCGCCTGTCCCGAGAGATGCCAATCCACGAGTTCGACATTCTTCCGATGGCATTCGTCACCAAGTTACTCAGGGTTTATCAATACGACCGAGATGCATATGGGGATAGTCAAGCATTTCGGTCGGTGTGGGCACGTGGAGAGGAGCTTTTGACACCTGAATGTCAGCAGATGAGGATTGGTGGAATCGCGAATGTCAATGGTAATCACTGGGTGGCATTTGTCGTGGACCTCAGGATGTCCTCAATCCTGCTTGGGGATTCCTTGGGACTATCCGACAATGTCGTCGTTCCAGCCTTTTCTTGGTGGACAGAGCACCACACAAGGCGTCTATTCACGAAGGCGCCATTGTCCATTGGGACCCAGACTGATTCCGTTTCGTGCGGGGTCTTTGCCCTTAGCGCTCTAACACATCATTTTCTCCCAGACATCCGTCTCGTCGGCCAACGCTTCGTTGTCACGGACGCTCACGGAGGAACCGTGTCAAGACACTTCGTTACAGTGCTGATTGGTGGGTGGATAACCAGGGCAGTGATGATGAAGAGGATGTGGTTGATGTGGGTGATGACTATAGGGCAAGTGGTTCACGGAAAGGTACTCGCAAAATGAAGAAGTAGCACTCTGTCCACACAGTGGATCAATTTCCTCTTTTTTTGGTATAAAATGTCACGCTATTCGAATTTTTTGGTGACCCATGACAATGCCGAAAGGTGTTCTGTTCGGAGGTCTTTGTGACCCGTGACTGAACACTTGGTCGGAATAGAACAGTAAAGCCACATAACCTCAGTACTATAAGGCCTAAGGTAACCAATACGATGTATACTTGCGTTCTATGTATGACCGCTCGATGAGTTACGAGGGGTACAAAACGGTGGTGGATATGATGCTTGAAAGAAAATCAAAAATATTAGTAATCGCGCATACTTCACATAAGGAACCTTCCACGCGACCGCCTCTCCCTCAATTCCCTCGATAATAATTTTGGTAACTTGTAGATAAATTTGGTTACCCCAGCTGTTTTTTTGAAGGTCCAGAAAATGCTCAACAGGATACCTCAGGAGTCAGATATATATGGGTGGGTATGTTGTTGTATACATTTCAACAATTTGTCCACCCCACGACTCCTACTTAGTGTGCTCTAATATTCTGTTGGTATTAGTAAAGAAATGAGTGACTTATTCCCAGAATACAAGAAAACTCTTCAGATTTTTGCCAGTGTTTGGAGAACACCTTCATTTTGGAAGTATTTTGCAGAGCTGTTTTCTTAGTGCACAGAAATAACAGGTTGGAGCCAGATTTTTTAATATTGCACTGCTTACAGAGGGGAACTCCAAAATCCATATTTTTTTCGCCTATATGTGTATGTAAGCGGGATATGGATGTCAGCTATCTTAGACTTAATCCCAAAAGCCAAGGGCAATTCAATTCATAACACATAAGAAAAGGGTGCCAAGTTGACAAACAGTACAGTAACAAGTAAAGACTACTTAGGCAGCAGCCTCAGTGCCAGGGCAGTCACGCGAGATATGACCTTCGGACCCACAGGTATAGCAGGCCCTCTTTTGGGGTTTGGGACAGTCGCGGCTAATGTGACCCTGCAAAGGTATATGAGGTCGTGGACAGGTAAAGGCGGATCAAGCACGACTTACAGTGCCAGAACAATTGTAGCACTTGGAACCTTGGACGCAATCGCGCGAGATGTGGCCGACGCCACCACAAGAATAGCTGAATCACAGTTATAAGCTCAGCGAGTCCTTTGCACTGAACAGAGCTTACCAAGTTTTCTGAGATCCACCTTGGAAGGAGTTGTAACTGCCACTGGAAGCAGTTTCCGGACACGAGCGAGCGATGTGGCCTACTTTGCCGCACTTGTAGCACTCTGCGCCAGAACTACTGCTATAGCTTTCATTCGGAGTACTGTTATTTTCGGGACAGTTGCGAGACTACAAGAACATCAATCTGTAAGCCGTCATGGAACACAAGAGGGCATAAACGCACAACGTGACCTTCTTGACCGCACTTGTAGCAAGATTTAACTTTGGCTGGAGCAGTGCAATCACGGGAGACATGTCCATCCGCGCCGCCTGAAGTGAAAACAACCCTCAGTAAAATGAAAAAAGGAAACGATCGAGCTCACAGTTATAGCTAAATAAAGGCAAAAGAATTTTAGTGAGTATTAATTGAAAACATTTTGGGATAGAAAAGAAGGTCATCCCATCCTCGGTATTATCACAGCAATTCGACGGGGACCCAAAAGAGATAAGATGCAGAAGAAGATCAATTTACCATGTCGGAGTGCCGGCTTTCGGACAAGCTGAAGCTTGGTGACCAACTAATAACAAAAGTGAGACAGATTGTGATGGCAGATGACAGGTGAATAAAAAGGAAAGGATGATACAAGTTGCGATCGGTGACAACACGGTGTGAAGGTGAAACGGGCAAAGGCAGTTTGGAGGAATATAATTCATTGGCACATAACGTAGGCTTGATCTAAGTCCAGGAACGAATGAATGCAGACGTCGACTTCCATGGAACAAAGATCTTTCGAGCATCAATGCAAATGAGGCAATGGAGGAGATAGAAGGAAAGAAAGCAGTGCAACAACGGCTAAACATCGCAACTCGTAGAGGAAAGCATGCGTTTGCATTCAAACCGCAACAAGAGTCCAATCGCACCATGTCAACAAGATTGACGCCTCCGTGCCAAAACATAATGGGTGACGAAATTTTCATCAGACATCAACGAGCAACAATAATGTAACAAGGGCATCGACAGAAAAACGTACCACCACCGCAATTGTAACATCCTCGAGCAGACATTCTATTTCTTGACGATTGGTAAATATAGATTGTAAAAAGTTTTTTTTCTCTCTCGCGATCTCTAAAAAAGTGATAATAATCAGTCAATAAGGTTGTCATCCAAGTCGTGTTAAAGTCAGAGGAGGTATGCCGAGTAACCGTTCACGTCCACGACGATGATTCGAGTTAACACAGTTTCTCTGTTGACTGAAGGCCACCAGAAAATTTGGTTTTCTTGGCATTTGCAAACCAGACAAAAATGCGAAAAGAATTGCTGAACGTACTTTCTCCCAACCGAGCCGAACGGGCGAATCTCAACACACGCCTTCAATGGAGATGGTGGTTTGGAAAGAAAATGGGAACCGAATTTTAAAACAGGAAGTATTCACACGTGCAAATAACCTCTTGATTAGTTAAGCTTTGTTTAGAAAGTCGTGTGCACAACGGTTCGAATTTGACGAACCCGAATCCAAAGATCTCTTACAATCAAGTACATGTATTGAACAGAACTAAGAAAATATAATGAAAATTACTCCGCCTTTTTCGTTTCTGTTTTCCCAGAATTCGTCTCGTTATCGACTTTCCCCCCGTCTTTTGAATCTCGACCTTTCTCATTTGCGTCTTTCTCCTTTACATCTTTCTCCTTTTCATCTTTCTCCTTTACATTTTTCTCCTTTTCCTTTTCCTTCTTATCCTCCTCTTCCATCTCCGCCCTTCCTATGGTAGCTTTGTTATCCACGAGACCGTGCAGGGCAATTACAGCTCTGAGCAGACTGCTGAGATAAACCACCAACATAGAGTCATTCGTGCTTGAGGCGAAACTGTGCGTTGTGACTTGGTCAGACAGATCCGGAAGAAGATTAAGCGCATCTTGTAGGTGATACACAATTTGGTGGTTCACGGGAACTTTGCCTGCAGCCATTTCAACCAAGTACTTTTGGACGTCTGCCAGACGAGACTGAAGTCCGCGGAGAGAGGCAAGTTGCTCGCTTACTCGTGTGGCCAAGGTCGTAGTCGTTGAATCTTTGATATCGCGAAGGAGATGCTCAACACCAATCTCTTCCGCTTCTTCGGCCTCGATAGCTGAGGGAGCATGGAGGAACGTTTTCCGTGTTTCTGTACCATCCTAAACAAAAATTAGATTACATATTAAAATAAGCCCAGTAACTCACGTCCTTGATTTCTTCTACGGCAAAATATGCATCGGTAGGCATACCCACTGTTTGTGGTCGTACATCCACGATAACCATCACCGGCCTTGCGATGAACCTTTTGAATAGGTCGTTGATTTCCTGATCTGAAGCACGCAGCTTTGGACCTGTATGGTACCATCCGATCATTCTTTCCTTGGCTATAAGTCGTCAGCCTTCTCCATAACCGCATTTCAGTCTCCAGGAACCCACCATTAACTTTCTTAAACATCTCATACATGCCATCGATATAATTATGATCCAAAAACCATGTCTTGCTGTCTTTTTCGTCTTCTTCAAATGGAATTCCAAATGAGTTTGCAACATTAATTGTTTTTCCTTTATCTTGTCCTAAAAGTACCCCAACGACCCGCTTCTGCGAGCTGCGTGCGACAGAACGCGCATGATGGTCAGTTACAGACAGAAGAACAAGTGGATGGACAACTGCAAGCAGAGGCGGTAAGCCATCCAAGGGTACGGTATATATTCGAAAAAAGACATACTGACGGTCGTCCCCGCAAGTGCAGTCAACTGGATACAGAAAAAAACATCGACATTTGTAAAACTGAAATAGGAAAGAACGCACTTGCTCTGATGTTGTTGCAACCATAGATTCGCAGTTCAAGAACCAGATGTATAGAGTCGCAGTGAAAGCGACGCGCGTCGCGCACAGAATCTAAATTCATGACGCGTCACGACTTCACTACTCTGCGGACCGACTACGCCGAACTCACGTTTGCGCTTTTTTACATACTGTAGGTAATTTGTTGCGATCTCTCCAGAGTTGTCATATACGAATCATGATCGAACCTACGTTCTGTCCCACTGTTGCAGGGGTCTGTGAATGCAAAGAGGTGGAAAATAACTAGAAGGTTAGTATAGGTGTTTATCACAAAAGGGCCAAAGGCAGACATTGTGAAAATTCAAAAATGATTACAGATATGATCATGAGAACAACTGGAATAGGTAGTCTACTTGCAAAAAGGAGCAAAGATATGGATGGAAAGAGATTAAATAAATATCATTCGACGAGGAGTAACGGAGTAACGGAAAACGGCAAAAATGAATAGTGGTCCCAGGAAGGACATGTCATATGGGATGTTCACTCAGACAACCGGAAACATAAATCAAACAACATTTGAACGAGGCCTATGAATCGAAAAGACGATGAAAAAAGAAGCAAGACATTATCCCTGTTCTAGGTTAAATGGTTCAAAGGTGTGGTTGAGAGGAATGAGGTGTGGAAGACGGAGATCCATTCGACCTAATTGCGGGAGTCACCACATTTAATACACCATTTAATTTGGAGAGTCTCGCATCTTCCTCTTGAGTCTCTTTAATATATTCAGCAGGGGGACGAGGCATTAGGGGTGGTGGTGTAAGAGTTGGTGCTGGAAAGCCGTTCGGGGGCGAGAAAGGCATTACCGGAGCAGGTGGTTGTTGTGTGGCTTTGCGACCCGAATCAAAAGCTTCAAATTTGGCTTTCAAGAGTGCCTTTTCCTCAGCAGCTGTCAAAACTCGTCCCGTGCCTGATCCTGAAGCAGGTGGCACAGGAGTAGGTCTGAATCCACCGGTTGCGCTGCCCGGACTTCTACTCGGCGAAGTCCTACCTTCAGAGTCGCTGATGCCGTTCGCACGTGGAGGAGGTTGAGGAGGTCCATTAGAACGAACGGTTGTCTGGGCATCTCTAGCTGCAAACCTCTTCCTCAAGGCCTCCTTCTCCTCAAAGGCGTTGGCGTATGGCACAGGTGTAGATGGGCCAGGAGCGGAGGGTGGGGGAGACGTGTAAACGGCTTGCGGTAGGACGTGATTCTGTTTGGCCAATGCAGTTGCATCACGGGCCTCGTACTCCCGGCGAAGTCTTTCTTTTTCTGAAAGCTGAGCCATGATATTGCTTGAACCTGCCACTGCGTTGTCGAAAGGCGGCGGTCCCTCGTCTCGGGGGGGTGGCAGTTGTAAAGAACCAGTTGGGAAAAGGGACTCGTAGGCGATGGGTCCAGAGTTTGACCCACCAACACTGTCACTGCGATTGACATTTTGTGTCCGGTCAACTGCCCTCTTCGCATCCTCATATCTCCTCAGGGCCGCTTTCTCTTGCTCGGCGGTCAGGTACGGCACAGTGGCACCAGTCTTGGGTATGGGAGTGGTAGAACTGCTACCTGGCTGAGTGATTCCTGGCTGAGTGGTTCCACGACCAGATCGGGTTTGAGAACTTATGGCTTCTGCGTAGAGTGCTGCTGCAGCCGAAGGTTTGGGTGTAGAATCGGAGGGCTGTGCTGCGAGAGCGGGGGTAGATACCACTAGTGGGCCTTGAGTTTTGGCAACAGCGGCTTGAGCTTTTTCGAAAAGGTGGGCTTTCTCTTCTTCAGCGGATAACCATTTATTATTCGGCAGCTGTGAAACTTGTGTCGTAGGCGGCGGTGACGAAGTTTTGGTAAGTGGAGGATTGGCAGGTGCAGCAACAACAACGGGCTGTGGGACGAAAGATAAACTTTATACGCAACTGAGGTTCATGAAAAGACACACCACTGGACCCTGCACCTTCGCTACCCGCTGTATGGCTTTCTCATACAATTGTGCCTTTTCGTCCTCCGCAGTCGGCCATTGTCGTACAGCTGTCGTTCCAGATGTCGACATACTCGGAAGATCATCCAAAGCATTGGTAACCGTGTACCGATTGCCACCACCTGTCAACGATGTTGTTCGTCCGGTAGATGCTGCAGGAGTTGTGGCAGCGTGCCTCAAGTCTGTGCTGTGTTGGGATAACATGGGTGGAATGGTGCCGAACTCGTCGGTGGTCGGATTAACTGGTGTCGACGCCGGAGCGGTATTAAAGGCATTTGGAGTGTCACTAGGTGGAGGACTCTGAGAATTGTCCACGTTTGCGCGATTACTTGGAAGTGTAACAGCGACAGCATCGGCTGGGCGTCCTCGGTCAACACGATTGCCAGGAATAGATGACGAACCTTGAGGCAGAAGAGAAAGACCAGGAGCTGGACCTATCCGGCTGTCTAAGGGTCAGAGATATGGCAGCTCAAAATGCAGATTGCAACTTACCTGATTGCCTCAAAGGAAACATCCCTGAAATCAAGTTTGAACAATCAAGTCTGCGATTTCGTGGAAGATCACACACCTCTGCCAATTCGACATTACGATAGGCAAATCCAAGACAAGATGTGTTCCGGTACCCATCAGCGCCCTGACGGAAAGGGTGTAGGTGACATCAATGTGTCTTGCTGAAGTCAACGTGGGGGTTGTGTGGTTGACAGGAACCATGCAGGCCAATTCCGACATATGCGAGGTCCCTCCATAAAGCGTCGCATTGACAGCAACCTTGTTTTCTGATATCATGATTTGATTGACCAGCGGTGCGACTTTCTTGCCAGGAGCTATACCAGGTCTAAAAATTGTAGCTTCTTTAAGCACAATCTCGAATCCGCGGAGGATTACAGTATTCAAGCTGTCTGATTTGACAGTCGCGACTACAGATATACGATCCCCAGGTCCGAAACAGGTGCGATTCCGTTCGACAACGAGATTGACATCATCCTGAGCTAAATGTCGCGTTTCAGGTTGACAGTAGACTGGCCATGTAGAGTGTAGTTCATGTTTGTCGATAATAACGGGGGCAGTTACAGAAACAACGACGGATTTTGCTTTACGGAGAAAACCTCTAAATGTGTGTCTACCTTAAGAATGAGAAAGAATGTAAAAGAGACATACCGTTTTCCTTTGGTACAGACGCTAGCCAGAAGTTCATAGCCAATTTCAGCTGAAGATCGAGAGTCAGCACATTATCAACTGGCATCCTGCAAGCGCAAACAAACCTCTGTTGTCTAATGCAATGGTGGGCGGTATGGACTCAGGTATTCGTATGGAAAAAGGAAAGTCTTGCTAGACGCAAACAGAACAAGAAAGCAAATATAAATACTCGTTGAGACAACAAAAATAGAAACACACCGAGCGCAAATGCCCATATTCATCAGATGTACTCCACAGGTTCACTGGGCTAGGCCCAACGTAGTCATAATACGTGCTCCCTACACCTGCTCCTGGCAAAGTTTCGACTTTTCGTAGCTCGATTCGCACCCACTTCGCTTTGACTCCAGAGGGTGGCACTCTGACCTCAATGGCCTACTTGAAACTAAGCAAATTGAAAGATACGGAGAATTACCTGATACGTACGCCTTTAACAGAAGCCTGGGGACGGTCTGGGCCAGGGGGGATACCAGGATACCCTTGGAATACTGTTAGCACCATTCTCCAGCCACGTCTCAAGTGCTGGGCCCTGAAACGGAAGTCATCGAGGCTAAAAACATACCAGTCACAAAGTCCACGTTGGGCGGAGGTTGAAGGTTTCTGCGCTCGAATTGTTAACTATATCTTCCCTTGGATTTGCTTGAGTGGTACTCACAGTCTGACTTGGGCCATTATCCGCGAGGTTTACCAGCGACTGTCAGGGTGTGGGAAGTGGCAAGGGTTAAAGTACGGAAAAGGGACGCGGTGATGAGTCAGTTACAAGTTCACCTGATGAGAGCTGTGACCGGCGATATTTATGAAACTGCTCGGTTGTTTAAGACTTCAACAGCCGTTCACGAAGAGACAAAAAAATAACATAATACATATATCTAAAATTTAAACTCTTTCCCAGTTTTCTTATTTTCTCTCTCCCGATCCATTTTCTGCTTCTTCTTAGCCATCTCCTTTGCCACCATGTCGGAGAAATCCTCCCCGCGTCCACCAGGAACACCAGCGCTACCACGGCTATTGACATCATATTTGCGACGTAGCTCGTCCTCCGAGATGCCTTCCAACTCTGATGCATCCAGCGAGATATCAACGCCGCTTTTGCGCTTTGGGTGACTTTGTAAAAAAATTCTAAACAGTGATGCAAAAGAAGGTACATACCTTCGTCCCTCGTTCATCCCCTAAGACTGGAATGGCAGGCCCAGAAACTGCACTCATATCGTATCCGCGTTCGCTGCCCATTAGACCGCGTACAGAAGTTTGTTTCTCTGGCACGACGTGGTACAAAGACCTAGGGCCCGTAGTTTCTGGCGCTTCAGATATTGTCCTCTCTTTCCTTAACTCTAGGAAATCTGGTGTCTCCAAACCTCCTGCCACAGTTGATACGACGCTCGTTAAACCGGATGGTGTTTCTAGCCCTGATGGCGTCTGGATTCCATCGGCTGGTGCGGGTTCCGCCTCCTCTTCTTCCTCTTCCGCCTCCTCCTCTTCTTCTTCTTCCTCCTCCTCTTCTGGTTCGAGTTCACCCCATAGCTCTTTATTAATGGGTTCGCCGGCCTAAGATTTGTTAATAAATTCTATTATACCAAAATTTTTCGAAGGGAGACCAACCCCACTGTCCGTCGGTTTGGGAAGAACTCCGAAGACATCACCATACAACGGACGGTTGTATTCGTCCAAAGGCGGCTTGCCCCATCCACCGGGGTGAAAGCCCCACTGTGCACTAGATAAGAAATCAACAGACAGAACGACATTCAGATTTGACAGACATACCCTTCGGGAATCGGGGAGTTGAGACCTGGAATTCGTAGTGTGGGATAGCTTGGTGGAGGGCCAAACCTTTGCATACTGATAAGCCAAGGAGGAGGCGCCAACGGAGGAATTGAAAGGGCCTCGACAAGCTCAGGTGACAGGTCACCTGGCCGTTTTTCTTTTAACGACGTTTCAAATTCTTTTCCTTCATAATACCTGCAATAGAATAATTAACCAAAATCTCCTTCAAATACATAACAAACATACATTTCTCCAAATCCCGTCACGGGAGGCTTTGTCGCGAATTTGAAAAATGCATCATGCAGTTTTTGATAGTCAATGTCGACTTTACCCATCTTCGGTTGTACTCGTTCCCTCGTCTTCGCCTTCAAACTCATATTGGCCTCTTTCTCTTTCACCGCATCTCGCATAGTTGCAATACCCGTATCGGCGATGTAAGACGGCAGCTGGAATGGCGGTTTTTCGATACCCCTTTTTCCTTGAAGATAATCCCGCTTGGCGCACCAATGTATCGGTATTGGCACTGTATTACGGTAGGACTTGAGAAGTAAAAGCAATCTAGGATCGGCCGCAGTAACGTCTGGCCACTCCACCACCTCTGGCTTATTGACAAGTTGTTTGAGCTCCGCCACAGTTAGACGCTTCAGCTTTCGAGCCTTTTTCTTCGACATTGGTTTCTTCTCCGTCTCTGAGTCAGCTTCAGATGCCATGTCGTCGTCGGAATAAATGACTTCCCCTTTGTTTGTAGGATCTGAAGCTTTCTCCTGCTACACAGTAATAACGACAAGAAATTTCAGTGATACTAGAAGTAAAGCAAAGTGCAGAATACACACTAATAGTTCCTCGGGTGGCAGTTGAAAGTGAGCAAACACGTCGGAAAACACTTCAAGGCCGACCTCGGTAAGATCCAATTGCTCGAACACGTACTCGACATTGGATGATTGCTCCGCCTCCACCTCCATTTGTCCTAAATGTTCAGCCTGTGTGGCATTGGTACCTCGTTTCTCTCTTTCCTGAATTGAAGCTCAGGACACCAATCAGCAACTAGACGGAGAAATAAAACACACTGCTTGTTTCTTCTGCTTTTCCTTCAGGCGTCGGAGCTGATTTTTAGACTTTATTGATTTACCGTTTGCAAGGCTTTTAGAATTAGTTTCGGAGTCACCATTTACAGCTTTAACTTGCGCTACGACCATTGTTGAGGGAGGACTGTCCGAGGACGGGGTTGCAGAGCAGAAGAGGTGCTGTTGATTATGTAACCAGATTCAACAAGTTTGTCTAGCACCGCAAACACTGTCGGCTTGGGAAAGGACTTCGTGGCTTGATAAATCATGTTGCTACTTTTTTGAAGGCGCAGAGATTAAAAGGCCATGAGGCTCATGCCCTCCAGTTACTGAGAAATGTTCGTGACTTAAGCATTCTGGCGGTAATACATAGCAAAGATAGTCCTTATTCATATTGAACAATGTGCCAACGGGTCCGTACTCAAGCAATGACGCATTTTAATTATCATAGATATTCCACGACTGTTAAAGACAGCACAAGTTAGTTAAGAAGACGAAAGACGAAGAGAGTGAGAGCCAGAAGGTCAGCGAGATGGACGATCAGGGTATGAATATTGACATTGCTTACCTTCCTCCATTGCAGCCTTTTATTATCGTTAATAGGTCCAGTTATGCCAAATGAGACCCCTTTGAACCACCACCAAGAAAAGATGACGGTAAATAAAAGGATCCCAAACGAGATAGCTTTTGATTTTGTGGAGAACCGTCTTGAAGAGAAGATAAAATGGTCGAGAAGGTGCGAGAGCATGAGAACCGCAAAGTAGAGCGTCGGCAACTGGTCGAATAAATAACACATTGAATCAAACAGCTGCTTCTCAGAAAACCATGCTTACGTAGTGGTGAAGATATGTTACGCGGCCCATAATCAGGAAAGGCACTGAATAACATAAAAATATCAGCAAGCACATCACTGCGAGCTCGGATACACACCGAAATGCAAAAGCCAACCAAAACCGGCAATTTTGAGGACGTATAAGAAATGATCCCATTCACCTGTATGAATAGTTCAGAATGTAACTACTTGCAAAGAGGTATGAGGCGCACGAGCATCCATATCGACATATTTCCTTTGAGCTCGAAGCAAATAAACACCAAGAGCCAAAACTGCAACAAATAAACTGATTGTGCTTGCCCACCAAATTACGGGCGTCCCCATCAAATAAAATTTAGGTTGATCCGCGCCCCAACCACACATTCTGAGTCCGAGATAAAGGAATGGCCAGTCAAGCGGCTTCGAAGCCAGTATGTCCTCTTTATCCGGGTCGGGAACTAGTGCATTATTTGAAGTCATCATGGCGACATTGAGGTGCCAGAAATCTCGCAGGAATGGCGATCGATAGAATTTGCTATTTCCGGGAGGAACTAGATTGTTGCCAATCAAATTTGGCCAGTCATAAAATTGAGAAAAGCTTACGTCGATCGTTCCAGTGATTCTCGACGTTCCAATATGTGTGTATATCTTTCGGATTGTTGTCCTTGTCACAAGTAACTTCCACCTGTTTAAAACCCCATTGCGGCAAATTCACATTTGCGGCTCTCAAATAACATCCAAGAACCTGATGGCGGAATCTCAAACGGGTTGTCAACGAGTGTATGCGGTCAACTTTTTTCCCCTGCTTTACATCATCCACAACTTCCACCTGCCAATAGTCATGTTGGTCGCCAATTGTATCATTCCCATAACAGGAGACTTCATAATGAAGCGTGGTGACGGGTGCCATAACGTTGTGCGAGTGAAGGTTGCGAGTGGTTGGGACGTGATTGAGCCGGATAACGTCACCGTGCCTCAAAAAACGAATTTCGCCATTAGGATCATAAGTCGATTCGTCCCATCGAGGAAGAATGGTCCACTCGTTGTTGTTATCTTTATAGTGATAACAGGTGACTTGTTGTTGGGTTGATCCAACAGGGAAAGATTGAACGTGTGAGTGGAGAAGACCGCCTCCCCACCCCATATTCTTGATTGTAGCCTTGGAACCAATAGCAATGTCTATATATCGTGCTCAGATAGAATTGTTAATGTCGAAATTTGACGAACCAAGAGGGTTTTGGGAGAAGTCATTCCCAACCAAATTTGCTTGGAAAAGAGAACTCATCTGAGCATCCCCAGGTCCCGAGTGATTTAAAATCAGGAAATGAATCTTAAAGGACGCCATGAAAACAAGGATAGGAACAATTATGAGGCATGCAATGCGCGCACCCCAGTGCCTCGCTTGCTCACGCTATGTAACATCATTGAGTGAGTCAACAAGAAAAATAACGGATACTCACCCAATGCATTTTCGTGTCCCCAAATTTGTCCCAAAGGTCCTCAATTGTGTAAACACCAACGAGGGCCGTGACGAACAGCCCAATCATCTTGACGCTTGAAACACATTAGAACCCCACTCATAATAGCAGGCAAAAGTTTACCTTGTAACCAGACCAATAGAGACCCCAGTCAAAAATAACCACAACCACCAGTCGATGGAGAAAGATCTTACAGAAAACGAGTCAGGAATGAGACGAAGATTTTATATGTTATAAATACCGATATTGCTCGTTATGGAATCTTGTTAAGCAGAAAACAGTGAAGAAGGTGAAGAACAATAACATAGAGTCGAGCAGAATAAAACGAGAAATAGTCAACCATCCCACATCTAAGCCGTTGTCAGAAAACGCTTTCTACAGCTTTAAGATCTTCTTACCAAACAAAACCATCAGAGCAGTTAGATGACAAGCCCATTGGCTCATTCCCAACTCCTCAGCCGTATACCAAGCTAATGGGACCATGCCAACTCCGAAAGTTGCGAGCATAACTCTCATTGCGACATAGGGCACCGAATCAGGATATGTTGCTCCACTGTCAAACCCAAAGGAACCATCATAACCACTCAATAGACCGGCAAGTCCTACCAGCATTTTGCCAAGAGGAGGGTGGACATCGAAGTAAAACTCTCGTTTGAGGTAGTGAGAACCGAATTTGCCAAAATGAGCTTCATCCCAAACGACAACATTAGAAGCACCAATTTTGTAGAAGCGAGTCCAGCAGGAGAGGAGAGTATAAACGATAGGTGGAATATGTTCCAAATTTTGTATAATGAACTCGCGCTAGAAAGTCGGCAATTAGAATTTTATAAGGAAAAAAACAAGGTAAACATACAGGTGACATAGGAGGCAGCGGAGGTCTCTGAGGTGGACGGCCACTACCTACACGAGTAGAAACGAATTTAGATTTGTTGTAGACGTCCTTGCCTTCGTCGTCGTAATCCTCAAAGGACTCCTTCTGGACTGGAGATCCATACGGTTCGCCCACAGTCGACTTCAACCTTCTTCTTGCGGTTTCTTCTGACATGTAGTGCAACGGTAGTTCTTGATGTTGCTCAGACCAATGGTAATTGGTAGGGTAAGGTATCCGTTCGTATTCTGATGCTGGCAAATAGGAATCACTGTCAATGTCAATTGCGACAGGATTCATCAGCTGAGCCTTTGACTAGCTATTGCCTTGGATAGCGCGTCCCTGTCAACGGTCGAGTATGCGATTGGAACCAGTGGCAGGAAGACGCTCGTCGCTCATCCACTGCGGCCACGTGATCTGTCAATAATGCCACGTTTGTCATGGAGTCGCCGAAATGTTAACTCTGTTCGACAACAAAAGATACATTGAGAAGCAAAGGAGCTGTACTACATATAACTTGATATAAGTACTGAAACAATTCAGGGCAGTACAGAGTATGTGTTGGATTCTCATGTTGGCTTGCTGTGGCGGAAATATCTTGCTGCAGAGGTTCATCATATCGGTAAGGTTGATCTGATCAGACTTTGAAAAGGACATACCAGTAACCATTGCGTGATCCCGCTCATAGGGCTCCAACGTTACCTGCTCAAGAGGTTTGAAACTGTCCTTTTTAAGTTGTTCCACTTCCGCAGCGAAAATCGTTTCCGGAGGAACAGTGGAGTCGATACAACTAGCCTTGATAGAAATAATGATATGACCTTGGTCTTTTAAGAAACTTTGAGCATTAAAAGCGACAATGCGAGCTTGATCTGGCTGAGCAACATCGGCGAAGATGACATCCACTAGCGAAAGAAGCATTCGATATTTATTTGGTAGACGGGCGTCTTCAACAATAGCTAAAATCTATGCTTCAATGAGTTCCTCATAGACGAAGACGAAGGGACATACGAATGACATTAGTTCTCTTCTTTGCCATGTTGATCAGATCACGACCAGACCGAGGTGAGAACTCCACTGCGTATACCACACCTTCCTACCACAAAATTTCAGTAAGCACAACGCAGAAATCGCAAAAAATACTTACAGGTCCGACGATATCAGCTACATGACTAACACTTGTCCCACTTGCGGCACCAAGATATAATACTTTAGCGCCGGGCTGAATAAAAATATCGTCCAATCCACCAAGCACACCGGCAGCCAACTTCGAACGAAAAGGATTCCACACCCTATACTCGATCTTCGTACCTTCCACTCCGCCATCAACGGATATCCGCTTCTCGCCGTAGACAGACTCGCCAGGAACGAGATTTTTTGTGACCAACATATGATCTTTTCCTTTTGCAACAAAGATACCGGGATGTCTGTGTGGTTCAATAACAGTGTTGGACCCGCCCCTCGCTCCTCCACGACCGCCTCTAGCTCCTCGACCGCCTGGTCCGCCCCGCCCCCTGGGTGCACCGCGACCTGGTAGAAATGGTTAATTCACCTTTCGGATGAAGATCAAGAAACACAACACACCTCCTCTTGCGGCTCCCCTTCCACCGCCCCTTCCGCCCCTGTCACCACCACCTCTGCCACCTCGGAAGCCCCCTCTTCCTCGGTCGCCAACACCTCGCCCTCCAAATCCACCTCGACCACCCGAAGCACCTAAAGATGGTATTCAACACCGCAAAAAAAAAGTCAAACCGTTTTGAACGAGCCCACCAAAAGCCATATTTTCAGAAGCAGACGATTAGGCTTGTACTAGTAGTTATGGTAGACGAACGCTTACACATCCATTTTTTCTGGGTTACCTGATTTGGGCTGACGCCAAATACGAACAACGATGATTAAATCATCTGACACCACTATGAAATTGAAAGCTTAGGCAAGTCGCTGTGAGTCACAATAAGCCATGGTAATAATTTCTCAAAAACCCTGAAATGTGTCGTCGTGAATCACACCGAGTCAAGTGGGAGCGAAAGACTCGGAAGCGAGTGCTGAGTTTTAAATTTTTCGGCAATTGCCGAACATAGGGAGAAAAATTTGATGACCGATTTTATAAGTTTGACCAAAACCGCAACGGTTCTACCACTAATCAACCATTCACGTTTTTTCTCCTTCTAAAAGTATTTTGCATCAGTTTGTCCTTTGAAGTCTAAAATCCATACATGTCAACGTACGTTGAAAAGTCATCTGTGCTAAATTTTTTCAACGTCTCACTCTATCTGACGATCTGATTCTATTTCCAGTGAAGAACTTCAAGATGTCGCCGAAAATGAGATTGAGTCCAACTGGGATCAAGTTGTGGACAAGTGAGCAAGGAATCCTCTATCAACCGTTTCAACCAAACCGATATCTTCATTTAGCTTCGATAACATGGACTTGAAGCCTGAACTTCTCCGTGGAGTCTATGCTTACGGGTATGTTAATGTTATACACCTTCGTGCTTGCGAGAATCTCATAACTTTCAAAGTTTCGAACGTCCCTCGGCTATTCAGCAACGCGCTATTGTCCCTGTTGTTAAAGGTCACGATGTCATCGCACAGGCGCAGTCTGGTACTGGCAAGACTGCTACTTTTTCTATTTCTATCCTTCAGCAGGTCAGGATATACGATCCAATGGCTATATGTCACCTTTCTGACACGAGTACTGCAGCTGGATGTTTCCCTTAAGAGCACGCAGGCTTTGATTCTCGCTCCCACTCGTGAACTAGCTCAACAAATTCAAAAGGTTGTGATCGCTTTAGGCGATTACATGAACATTGAGTGCCATGCCTGCGTTGGTGGCACGAATGTTCGTGAGGACATAGCCAAGCTTCAAGAGGGCGTCCACGTCGTTGTGGGTACACCTGGAAGAGTATTCGACATGATTAATCGAAGAGCGATCAAGACCGAACATATAAAAATCTTTTGTCTTGATGAGGCTGATGAAATGTTATCCCGGGGTTTTAAGGATCAGATATACGAAGGTGGGTACTTCCGATCATCATTGGGCCCCAGGTTTACATTCTTTCCCCTAGTATTCCAACTCCTCCCCCAAGACACCCAGGTTGTCTTGCTATCAGCTACTATGCCAGCTGATGTGTTGGAGGTAACCAAAAAATTCATGCGTGAACCTGTCAGGATTTTAGTCAAGAGGGACGAGTTGACCCTTGAGGGCATCAAGCAATTCTACATTGCCGTCGAAAAGGAAGAATGGAAACTGGACACCCTCTGCGATTTGTACGAAACTGTGACCATTACACAGGCCGTTATATTCTGCAATACGCGGCGGAAGGTCGACTGGCTTACGGAAAAGATGCACGGCCGCGAGTTCACTGTTTCCGCTATGGTACGCCTGTTGCTATACTATAAGTTGCCCTTGCTTATTTACTTATTCAGCACGGGGACATGGAGCAGAAACAACGTGAAGTCCTGATGAAGGAATTCCGCTCAGGATCATCTCGTGTATTGATCACCACTGACCTTCTTGCGCGCGGGATTGACGTCCAGCAAGTATCGCTGGTCATCAATTACGATCTTCCCACCAACCGCGAAAATTATATTCACCGTATTGGTCGTGGTGGTCGATTTGGCCGGAAGGGTGTTGCTATCAATTTCGTCACAACTGAAGATGTCCGAATGCTGAGGGACATTGAGCGTAAGACATATCTCATTTAATACTGTTTCTGTGGCTAACATTTTTGACCTCAGAATTTTATAACACGCAAATTGATGAAATGCCTCTTAACGTGGCGTATGTTCATTAGTTCTTCTTTGCATCTCCGGCAGTAAATTGACGACCAATATTTTTTTAGCGACCTTATCTAAATTAGCCAACAACTCCTCTGTTACCAAATTCGATCTTTACCTTTGTCTTTGTTCTTTCCTTCTTTGCAATTCAGAATTCAGAACTCTATCGAATTTCTCTTTCACCGTACCCGTGTTAACAACCCAACCCAAATTCCGCGTCCGTACTCTGCGGATCATTGTCTTCCATTTAGTTTGGCTTATCTGTAGACGCGTAGACTTGTACGGGTTAGATCATGTACCAATCAATCCGGTGACTATCAGAGAGCGCTCCGTGTCGTGAAAGCCAAAGTATTTCGGGCAGTCTGACAAATCAGAGTTGATACATTGATGGATAACGGCAAAGGCTTGACAACGAAGATGACTAAACTCCCCCCGAAACCAGTTACGGTAATGGGAACTCAATGAATCGGACAGTAGCAAAATAATGTTGTATGCCTGATTGTATCTTGCACCCTTAATCTCAGTTCCACTACTTACAACTGTTCTGAATTTGCAGACCGTGTCGTCCAACAGTTTGAGCCATAATTGATCCCATGGATTCTTTTGGCATGCTTGAATATGCCCGACGACTGCAAGACAGTTCAGTCAGATCTCTCAGGCGTTCGCAGTGTTGGAGACTTCTCACATCCGACCTTGCTTTCCTTCGAAATTTCTTCGGGTTATTTTGAAGACCGCTCGATAAATGATTGGCCATACGCATGAAGGTGGACATGTGTGGATTTCTGCGACATGCAACCAACACATCACTGATTCGCATAAATACTTGTGGTCAGGGTGTATACTGACTAATTTCATGCCCAAGCTGATCTTTGTCATATACTTTATTATGAGAGGAAGATCCTGTCGACTCCAGTCCTCTTGACCAGCGCTCCGGATGAGCGCATCACACGACAGGGTAGTTCGTGTGATATTTATTGTGCCCGCTCCCTTGCTGCAAGCTGCTGCGTATTTCTTGTGTGGGATTCCCCATATAACCACCTCGCCAATCTCAACCTCTAACTCACGAACTTGTGCTTTTTTTCTGCACTCTCCCTGAACCATCAGCCATACACACACGTCCTTTCCCATCGCCTCGGTCGCACCGCACTTTCCTTGAAGGTTGTGCCTCGTCCTGGACGTCTCATCTCGCAGGCAATCACGACATGATACATGGCCTATAATTCTGCTTTCTGGACAAACTTGTTGAATAATCCTTGACTTTCATCCTAACAAGATATTCTATCTTCCAACAACTGTCTTGCCCACGTCTGGATTATTGTATTGAAAAAATCACTTTTTTTCAGACAGACTTCGTCTTTCCCATCAGAGACAAATCTCAATGTCTGGTATAAGTAATACAGGTCAAGTGAGTATGTTACTTCACGGTCATTTTATGCTAGTTTTGCACTGTCACGACGTACATGACCTCCGCTACTCTTGCATTGTATGCAAATGATTTGTCCCACACTTTGATGTCTTCTTTCGTGATTTGTTCCTTCGTGATTCACCTTGTATAGTCCAAGGACTTACACCTTTCTTTAGCTGTTGACTTGCTCGACAAGGCCTAGGGCGACCACAAATGCACATCAACCTAACGAGCATATTATGGCCTATAGTCACCCACATCGCTCTCTGACTTTACCCCACGATTTTCCGCTATCTATTTCATCGGCGGTCTCACCTTCTCACCAAATACGCTCAGCACGCAACGTCAGTGAGATCATACCTCGGCTGTTCATATCTGATCTCTCCTTTGCTGAAAACCCTTCTCTACTCTCGTCGTATCGAATCACACATATTCTCTCAACTCTCTCAGACGTCATTTTCCGACCTCCTGCCTCCCTATTGCCAAATCAACCTGTCCGAATGCATGTGAAGCTTGAAGACTTGCCTTTCGCAGAACTCGCCGCCCATTTGCCTAGTACGACGGCTTTCATTCGGGAATCTCTGCGATCTAGCCCTGATGCTCGGGTGCTTGTGCACTGCGCAGAGGGAATCAGTCGGAGTGTCAGCGTTGTCGCTGCCTTCCTCATGGCACAGTACGGGTGGTCCCCAGACGATGCGGTGGAGTATATTAAAAGTAAAAGGATAGTCGCAAACCCAAATGTTGGTTTTGTCCAGCAGCTGCATGAATATGCAAGGGAGTCGCTGGCAGGTTCATTATCGCACCCTGTGCCCCCACTCTCAGCTCCATTGTAGAAACGTCTTCGTCACCCCTTATCCTCGTATCTTTGTTAGTAACTTTCTTCCATTCGCATTACCCGTGTATAGTTGCTAATTATCACGATACGTTTCTTGTATTGAACGACTTTCCACCTGTCAAGCACGATCTTTCGAGTTTTGTTTCAATAAAGCTTACGATGCTATCAAAAATCCTTCCCTTACTTTAGATTTTTCTAATTTGAGCTGGGTTTCTAAGAATACATCACGAAAATTGCCTACATTACTTGATGGATGCCATCAAGTGTTGTTATCTTAGACTGTGCAATCACACGTCAGCATTAAGCCCAACACACTGAATCCACAAGACCGCAGTCTATTTTGTCTCAAAACAACTTCCCCCTACTTCTGCTGTTCGCTGCCGATGCACCAATCTAGACGTGTTTGGTATGTCTGGGACGCCTGCAGAGACCGAACCCGGATGTGATGGGTTGTCATCACCGGTCAAGATCGGATTTGGGCAATCCTCGTCACTTAAAAATAAAGTGCGCTCAGAATGTTGGATTGGTTCTGGTCACCTGCGCATGCGCGCGCTGCTCATTGTCGGCCAGGTCGAGGAAAACCCCAATCCGCAAGTCCTTGACTTCATCGTTTGATTGTTATTTTGTTTGGAATTTTTTGCGGGTTACTACCCCATCATGCTGATCGCACTAAGTGGTAAAATCTGTCAGTTTCTGAATTCATTCTGAGATTATATTCACAGGAGGAATACAAGAATTCGACTTTGTGGGCGCTTGAGAGCCCACTTTATCCCAAAGCTCGTTAAAGGTGTGACCATTTTTTAGAACCTGTTCTGGACAGCTGAAACTGGGACACAATCGACAAAAAAGCCTGCCTGCAGTTGGACGAAACGGACGGTAAGGCTACATCGGTATGCTATAGTACTAATTAACATGATTCTCTTTTGAAAAGAGACTCTACGATACTTCCCTTCCCCGCATGAATATGGAGGTTTCGTCCCTGGGTGGGACTTCTTCGAGGATTTTTCACTCGTCTACAACACCTTTCAAGTATCTCGATCAATGTACTGGCTCTAGTCGTCATCGTATGGCAAAAAATTCTACTTTCATTCCTTGCGCGTTGGCGATTACTTTTCTGTCCATTCCTTTTTTACACCGACAAATGGCGGTGGAGGGATAGGTTGGTTTTATCTAAGACGATCCAACCTTTTCATTTTTAACGCGCTGTACAAGGCTACACCTTTTGGACTGATAACATCGCTTATAACCAGCTAGTTGTTTCTTTTCAACATCTTTTTTGATCCTTCAAGTTGTTACCGGGCTAGCTTGGTCAGAGATGGCTTGGTTGACATGTAAAAGGTTAGTCAGAGAAATTGTTTCTCAATTATTATTTGATTCAAAATACTCGGATACACTGTGACGTCAACCCCGATGTTTGGTTTCTTGGTTGGGGCATTCCTCCTGCGTGGTATCGGTGCTTGGGCCAAGTGTTGTTTAATGGCCATCCAATGGTATATATGGATCGAAATTTATTGTTACCGAAGCACTCAGCCCCTGCGCTTGATATTTTAAACTCCTTTGTGGCCTTTTGAGGCCTTCGAAGGGAGACATAATTGTGGATGGAGAAAATCTCTTGCAATACGATCCAACTCAGATCAGGGAGGCTATCGTATTCCTTGGTCAAACAGAAACGATCTATCCAGTGTCTATTCTGGAGAATATTATTATGGGCTTGGGGTTTCCAGAACAAATGTCGCTCGCCGCTTTTGACAAACGGGTAGAAGAGACCATAATTCACGCTGGCGCCTCTGATATTCTTGAACGTCATGGGTATCATGCGGTAATGAATCCATGTAGCATCAATGGATACAGCATAAAAGGACCCTGGAGCTGCTGCCATTTCTGAACTTCGGCGACATTCTCCTACAAATTCTGTCTCTCTCTCCAGTGGTGAGCAACAGAGGCTTATCATGCGAGTGAGATGGCTATTATTTATATATTTCGCGTCTTACTTGCGTTTCAGTGCTCGTCGTTCCAAAGTTACCCTCTTTATCTTTAAATTCTTAAACGAAGCAAAGCAGCATCAGTAGGCATAGACTTTCAGACGACTGGAATAGAATTGATTCTTTCTAGTACACCAATTTTTCTACATGGAAAGTGCTTGTGTTATTCAGCATTTGCAAATTTCCGCCACCTTACGTTTCGTTCCCCAGAATGCTCAGAAAACTTGACTACAAATAGTGGGGGCGTGATTCTAGAAATCTCGCGTTGCAAACACAACATCTCGCTGTCATCTCCTGGTGACGTTATAAAGTTACCCTCTTTAAATTCCAGCGATTCAATGAAGGAACAACCCATTGTGTTTAATAAGCAGGAGTTCTCGTTGAACCTCGCTCCTGCCGGTATTTGAAATTATCCACAGCTCAGTTGAATTCTCTTTTCGTAAGGCTTTTCTCCGACGTTGGCTCAATAGTCACCTTTTCATTCTAGAAATCTGACGGCACCTTTCTCTGAATACTGGTGGGAAGCAAAGCTGCCCT
>QDKV01005025.1_pt1 | contig 22635 bp, 17 predicted proteins | sample 1861101 | NCBI WGS metagenome assembly QDKV01 (sample SAMN04275158, study PRJNA302643) | Fungus metagenome, whole genome shotgun sequencing project. | isolation source: fruitbody | host: Mallocybe terrigena | place: Sweden | collected 2013 | reverse complement strand
CTCCGGCCACTCTCTAACAATCACTGTCATAGTAGGATCCCTTAACTTAATACACGGGAAATGCAACTAAGTACTATACAATAAAATACGGAGAAACTCCGGAGGGATTGGGCAAAGTGAAAAAATCAGAAAATTAAAATCCAGCTTTTATGTGCAAATCCAGACCCGATGGGATCAACAGTATTGGGCGCATTGTGACTTAGATTCTTTTATGTAAATTTCTCACGGTTGAGAAACGATCCGTCACCATACAATTTTTGCGCATTAAGTCTGTAAATCATGACTGGACCCAAATGTAAGTCTCTTTTTTTAATTCATTGGCATATTTTTAACAGCTTACCATTGTGTTTGTAGATAGACGTCGGAAGTTATCAAATAATGAGGAATTCAACAATACAAAAGATACCGGTAACAGTACGACATATTGACTCTACTACTATATTAAAATTCAAACTGATGTAGATTAATTTCAGATGTTGTAGATGTACAACCAAAGGGGAAGCGTAGAAAGACAGAAGATTCAAACCAACCAACACTTGAAAAAGCTAAGAAAGGGAAGGAAAAAGCAGATGAACCGGAAGAGGAGCAAGAAACTGAGGAGCCTAATGACGAGGAGAAGGCATTGATACTGGCATGGGCTGAGGATCCTGGCTTAAAGTGGGTGTCAGAACAAAGTATGAGTTTATTAAATGATCTTTTGTGATGTGCTAAAAAAAAGCTCAGGCAGGAAAAATTGGAAGGAGTTCATCCCAAGCACCAAGGAAATGCCACCAAATTGGCCTGGGGAAGTATCGTTAGAGGGGCTCAGCCTCGTCCATCTGACACCCGACTGTAAGTCACTTTGTGTGCTCTCATTTTTATATTTAACACAAGTTTGAGTAGATTGGAGATCAGATGAATACAGTGGAAATAGAGATGAAAATGGATGGTTAAAGGGTATATAGTAATATGTATTCATTTCTAGTATCTTCTGTTGTTTTACTTTTATTTTAAAAAATTGTTCATGCAAACATGTGCTAAAAAGCAGGATAAAACACTAAGGATGTATAGCAGGTGACATCCTTATTGTGTAGGAATCATTTGAGGCCAAGTTCCCTTGTTTTTTCTACAAGATATCTGTCATCCAGGGGAAAGTGGATAGCACAGCAAACTGTTTGACAATAGCACTTTACATGTTAGGTTAGATTCTGAATATATTACAGTAAAATAAAAACAATACATGGAAATAGTAACACTATCTGACATCGCTGAAGCTGTATTTGACATTGAAAATGATAGTGTTGAGTAATGTGCTATTTCACTTCTATCAAATCCTGTTTCAACCAAATCGGATGGAATTTGAGCCCAGAGAATCCTGTTATGCGCTAGCTCGGGCTACGTCACACTCGCTAGCTCGGTGTGACCTAGTAGTAGCATGAGAAAGTATCTCACCTGCGACAGTGTGACATACTAGAAACAAGGCCACGAGGCACTGTCGCCTTCGCTAAAACAACATCTCTGGAGAAAAAAGATATAGGGTTTGTCTACAAAGTTTCCAACAGTCAGATCCCGATACCAGATAATTCTATTTTCTTTTTTCACATCTTATACACCTTTATGTTCGTTAGTCAGAAAATTTGTATTTGTTAGAAAGGTTCTTCAAAATATTTGTATCTGTTAGAAAGGTTCGTCAAGATATTTGTACTTGTTAGATAGGTTCGTTAGTCTCGTGACCATCCGCTTTCGCACATCACATTTGACAAACACAAGCGACCTAGCACTAGGAAGAACGCTCAACTGCAGCAACGTTGTCTTCTCCATCATCTCTGAAATTCCTGCAATATACAATATGTAACAAGAGAACTCAATTAAAATCTTCAAGATTTCAATGCCTTGACAGGTACCCGAAAGAAGGAGAACTCAATGTAGAGATTTTTTTTACATAATACTGATTTTGCATAGTCTTAGAATTTATTAATGTCAGAGAATTTGGTGAAAAAACCTGGATCCACATAAAAATAAACACATGCTAGGAAAGTCAACAACCATGCACTCCACCCAAGAATTTCAAAACATGGAAGATGACTAATGGATTAATTTTTGACGAATACTTCTAATGAGACCAAGTATTTTTACAAATTACTTATTACATGACCAAATAAAATCATAATAATGAAGGACACATCGAAAGCGAACACATGTTAAAAACCATATAGAGAATAGGACTAGGTTCGTCAATATTTTTCAATTGTCCAACTGTGAGGAAACCCCTGGATCGAGGATACAACGATGGAATGGGACACCCATGACATTTCTTTACAAACCCCTAGATAATTTACGACATGTCCCCTGGAGGTGTGTTCAATTTCGGCGTGCAAATGGACAAGGGGTGGAGTTTTGGGCCATTGAAAGATTTGGATGGGTTGAAGAAAAGTCGTGCCGTCTGTGATAAGTATGCATCAGTCCCTTGTTATAAGGGGGAGGACGATCGATGCGAAACTACGGACGTACCTGCTGCCGAGTTACACTATTTTAGAATCATTGTTGGAAATATAATAAGCCGTCTGTCGTAGATTCTGCCTTCCATGCGCTGCATATAGAGTAGGGGAGATAATTAGGGGAACTAATTCATGCAACACAACACTAAGTTCATCGTCCATCACCACTGTCGACCAAAAGGAAAGGATGCGGAATTATACGGGTGAGGGAGGAGGATAGAAAACCATTAGCGAGGAGGAATGGAACAAATGGCCCATCCTGACTACACTATTCTAGGTACAGCGCCAGACAACCCTAAGTCTTTATGTCGCCTCCGTCTCTGTGTCTTTGCAATAATCCTTCGGACTGCCCTCGAAATCGAGCAGAAGGAGGGTGGAGAAGGGCTGTATCCCCCTGGTGTCGAAATCGAGGAGAACGGGGGCAGAGGAGCGGTCTTCCTCCTCTTTGTCAAAATCGAGGGGAATAGTGGAAGAGGAGGGGTAATCCCTCCTCCTTGCATCGAAATCCAGGTAATCGGGGGGGTCTTTCCTTCTCCTTGCATCGAAATCGAGGGGAATCGGGGAGGGGGATCACACGTCCTCTTCTTGTCGAATTCGAAGGCAACGAAGGTGGAGAAGGCCCGTCCCTCCTCCTTGGGTCAATTTCGATGGAAACCGGTGGAGGATGGGTAGTCCCCCTTCCTTGTGTCAAAATAGAGGGATCAGCCCTCCTGCTGTTGTCAAAATCAGGGGGAATGACTATACCCTCGAAATCGTGTAAATGTGGCATGGAGGAGGGCCTCTGGTCGTTGAAATCGAAGTGAAAGCGGGTGAGCGAAAGGACTGCCCTCCTCGTGGGGACGGATACTTCATGTCTACATATGCATACTTAAAAGCTCCACGTTCCAGACCCCTTGAAAGCAGGGGAACATTGAGATGTCCTGATTCCCGAATGACACTAAAATGATTTTCCATCTGACAGAACTATTTCCGTTCCAGAAATGAACCTTGTTAATAAATCTGACCTTTCTTTTGAAGATCTTGGTCACACCCTTTCCGGTGGAAAGCGGCCATGACAGGTATGTCGCGTTGCAGCACATGAAATTATTTCCTTCCTTGTTCAATAGTCTACAACTGTCCATTTCTGGTTCCATGAACATCGGATCTTTGTACCATCCTCATCAGAAAAATTGACAAAAAATATATAGAAATACAATATAATCTAAAACCTAAACATGCCCTGTACGACACCCAGTTAAGGCAGAGTGATATATTAAATTGAATGAGGTATTCTACTGTGTGGATGTATTTATATATAGGAATACAGTACAATACAGTAATCCAATAGAATACAGTAATCAAAATGATGTGGTATACTGTCTAGATAACGTCATATACTGTAGGAGGTAATGCAGGAAACCGTCTGAATATATCACTATTCAGATTGCAGGACAAGTACAATAATTTACAAGGCTTCATATAGGAATCATGCTCAGGATTCGAAAAATAGTTAATTTAAACTCTGCAAGGCATACAAGTTTTAAACATCTATTAGTAGTCATACTCATTTCCTGGACAAATATGCGGTAATCTGGGTTTCGACGCCAGTGGGTATCATCCAGTGAAATGTTCATCACTAAAATCAACCGAAGATTATCCAGAAATATATGGCCTCGCAGGAAATAGGATGCTGTTTTAGAAATGTAAGGTTAGCCACCTACCTTGAAGTGCTTTGTATTTGAGCTACGAGGGCTGCATTAGAATTTTATTTTAATGCTACATTTGTTTTTCCTTATTGCAAATTTTCAATGGACTGTATACAGTCTACAATTCTGGTAGCATCTGTGTATTTCATTGAAATCCTTGTAGGTATCTCAAATTCAATTCAAATTCTGATATGAAACATGTATGGTAACAAAATTCTCGAAACAATCTCGTATTCAGTCTGGAATTCTTGGAATGACCTCGTATCTGATGGAAAACCTTGAAATGATCTTACATTTAATCCCAAATTCTCGTAGCTAGGTTGTATTCGAAAACCAGGTTTTCAGGACTTCTGCATTTATATCCACGAACTTACATAGTTTCCAATTTTTTGTGAAAGAATACATTACAATATGTAAGCCAAATGGTACCTCTACTCATCGGTCGTCGTTCTCTATGTCGGATGCAATGGGTGAGTCCCTTACTTGCTTTTCAGATAATAGATGCAGGATAACTGTGTACTTAACGCAACTCCTGCTTGACATCTGGACTACGTCAGCTGGTCTATGTTCACGGAAATGGTGAAAACGGTGCTGCTGTTCAATATTCAAGTCCCACCCACGTTGAAATGATACCAAGGACGGAAACAGAAATGTGGTGAGGAGGGAGAAGATGACGAGAATGTGGGTGTAAGGTATACCCCCGGTTTTCTTCTTTTTTAATACAAACTGACTTCATGTCCCAGAATATCGGCTGCTGTACCTCCATATCATCCCCCACCCACCGAACATACAAAAACCGCCCATGTGGGCATGTTTTGTGTGTTTGGCGTAACTCCCACCTTATCCAACACCAAAATGGGACGCTCTCACCACCCACAACGACATCGACAGCGAGAGAGAAGGTGAAGGGAAAAATGAGAGTAGGCTTGAAAGGTACGCTCACCATTTTTTTAAAATTTACATGCTATTCCTAACCACTAAAGTGCAGGTAAACGGTTTTCCCCTCCTTTACATTCATCTCCTCACAACTTCCCCCTTATCCACAAAAACAAGCGTTTTAACCATCAACCAGTGCTCAATGATAGGGGGAATGCACAAGGTGGGCCCGAAATTCATTAATTTTTATTTTATTTTACAAAAATCCCTCATCGGGAATTGAGGCCTGTGAGGGAACCGCTCTCGAGAACTCAAGTACCACCGGCCGGGTTTGGTCCAATTTCGACAACGTCGAGGGTACTGACAAGGTTTCAGGGGCCTTGTCAGGGTTGATTCTCCCGGTAGTAGATCTTGAGGGGAGTATGGAGATATTAGACACATCGACGGAACGTTGAGTGGCATGGTGCCTAATCTCAAAATGTTAGGAAACCCTTCTCTGTTTAAGGTGAAAACGGTGCTGCTGTTTAATATTCAAGTCCCGCCCCTCCGATCGAGAGAGATTTTTGGGTAGAACGATGTTTGTATGTATAAATATTTTTAACCGTGCGAAATAAGTCGGGTTCAAGGAGGCGTGGATGTATAACCGTTCTCAACTGTTTCGAACTCCAACCATAGCCTTAACTAGAACCCATAACTGTGGTTACTAACCGCACAACAGAATTCAGACCCTTGCTCGACTCTTGTTCTTCTACCATCACTGTTCACGAGAATGTGCCTCGTCGTCTGCCATCGCTGCTTGTCCAATGCGGTGAACATTCCATATCGAGGTCCATTTCACAGAGACCCTGCTGACGACCATATCTTATCAGTGGTTTTCTCGTCGCGGAGTAAACAAAGGAACAGGCTCTAGACAGAATACGAGTTTATAAAGGTACGCCTGCCCGCCTTCCCATCTCTTCTTTCTCATGATATTTATTACTTGCTTATTCCAATTTTCCATTGAAGAGGAGAGGAGTTTTCCCTTCTCGTCGTGTCATAGATACCTCCACGTCCACGACAATGTGTCTTTGGCTACCACCCTTATTTGAGAAGCCCTCGTCTTCTTGTTCCCCTTAATTTGTGCGTATCTTGGCTTGGTATTTAGTGCTATTTAGCTGAAGGTATTAATTGAACATTCGACAACCATTGTTAATCACCTATGCCAACGAATCCCTCTCCCTCAATATTGTCTAGCCAACACCGGTCGCCGAGGGCCCATCTGTCGCTTCCATCACGTGCGACGAGGAGTGGTGCAACAGGGAGGATATTCCTATCACATCATAAAAAGGTGAGTCGGAACGTTGCAGAAAGCCAGCACTGACTAAAAGTGGTTTTCGTATATGTTAAGTTTGTTGTAAAGTAATCGTCATCGATAAACTTCAAATGTTATGTATTATTTCTCCTCGAAATTTGAACTACCATGTAATGAAAATACAATGATTCTATACGAACATTTATTGGTATATATTCCTATATAATCCCAGATAAAATGAGAGTCTAGTTCCCATTCTCACTTAGTTTGCGAGTCTTTTTTGTCATATTTTTATGGAAAAATAACAGATTTTTCACATAGACTGATACTTGAATATTGCGCTGACTATTTAATTTACGTATCGTGCACAACTTCAACCTTGTCCTTTACATTTACCCACATTTATGCCTCCATCCCGACAAGTACTAGTTGAAGAACATGAAAGAAACTTTGAGGTAAGTCGTTTAGAGCTTAATTTGTTTCTACTAATATATATCATCACTAGAGCAATGATATAGTCGAGGTCAGACGATCGACAGAGTGGGTGAGGGGGATATTCCAAAGATACTATTACATGGAGAGAACAGTGGGACCAAAGAAAAATCGTAGGGTATGGTCTTATTCTATTACACTCCCTGAAACCTCTAATGGTGTTGTAGATTATCCAGAGTTGTACTGGCGCCCTAATCAAGTTAAAAGGTGGTAAAATCACTTCGGCGCATTTATTTGATATCCGGAAGGCGTAGAATAGTCAGACATGTGTATTATAATCAACCAGTACTTCCAATTCTTATTGGTCCCTCCCTCTGCTTCTCTGTCTCTTTCTGAATCTCTAGTTTCAAAAAACGGCACCCTTCCAACTCCCTTCAATCCACCACCCACAACTTTTCCATCTTGTTCCCAATCTATCGTTTCAAGAAACGCCGCCCTTCCACCTCCTTTCGATCAACCAACCTCAGACTTTTCATCGTGTTCCCAATTATAACACAATTCACCAAGTTCAGCTTTCTTCGTGTTCCCAGTATCCCGTTCCAATACCCACTTGAAGGACTGGAGCTCGTACGTGCTCTGGAAAATCTTCTTCTACTGCTACTGGTGGGAGGTGTGAAGCGGGATAATTCGCCACTACATCTGCTGGGAGAAATGATTTAGGAGGGAGAAAGTATAAGATAGAGAGGATCGATTGAGTTGGGTGATGGAACAGTTTTATGACGCCGATGACGAGGAGAAATCTCAGTCCTGCATGACGACCATAGGAGGGGGTTGTATTTTGAATGAGCATGTAATGGTGGATGTTTTCCCTTCTTCTTCCTCTGTTAAATCCGCCCCCGTCATCTTCCCAATCTCTTGTTTCTAAAAAGTCGCGGAGACGGAAAGTACATTGGTACCTATATCCGTCATCCTTTTTACGGCTGTACTTTTCCTCTTGCCTAGAAAGCCTTTCTGTAGGGTAGGTACATAGATTAGAACTGAAAAATTCAATGGTTATGTCCTCCTTCTAATCTGCCGTTAAAATTGGTTTTCATTGGAAATTACCACACTTGGCGTTGCCTTTATATATATATGTAATTCCTACTGTTAATATGGTAAAATCCCCCAAAACAATTACAATATTTTGTGTTTCGTTACTGGATTTTCTGCTGTAAATTCCTAAGGTAAACGAGGTAATTTTTCTAACCGAAAAGTATTGATTCACATCACTGTTACTGTTTCTTTTCAGGATTATCTCCTTTATTATCATATGGTACTGTACCAGATGACAAAACAGGCCTTTGGATAGTCCAACCTGACTTTAACTACTACGAACGTTCCTAACTGGGTACTATACATGTTTCGAACTTCTAATCCATTCCCGTCCATCAAGCATCTGAATATGTCAGCCGGACTCTGAGAATGCATGATACTCTAAGAGACAGGACCATGACAATGTCTTCAATATATTATACCTAAATTTAATAATTATGCTGACATCCATTGTATGTAAATACCGTACCATTTTCATAATAATTGAGCCCTGTTAGAAGGTCATACATAGTATTTGGCCTTGTTAGAAAGGTTCGTCATAATATTTGTCTTTGTTAGAAAGGTTCGTCAAAATATTTGTCCTTGTTAGAAAGGTTCGTCATAATATTTGTTTTTGTTATAAGGGTTCGTCGTCGTAACATCAGGAAAATTCGTAATGCCTTAAATGACTTTAATACACTTAAATTACTCTTGAGCATACCTCGTTGAGAATTTGGAAGTATGACACCGAAGACTGATTTTAAATAAACTCTTAGAAATTCTAACAAATATAAAACTATCTAAGGAATTCTACAGTAAGTCATTTCAGTAGATATCACAGGAAGGTTCAGAATAGTAAGTAGTCTTAAGTCATATACAAGAGAGAGGGAAGGAAAAAATAAGGGAAATGAGGGTCGGCGAAACAGGCTTAAACTAGAGTGGGAGGCACCTCCCGGCATCAGACAGGAAAAAACGAGGATACCACACCTTCCGGCATCCAAACGGGCACAAACGGAAAAGGGTGGGGTAGTTAGTAAATGTAAGATAGGGATTTAAATTAAAAAAACTTACATTTATTGGGAGTCGTCAAAACCAAAAAAGAAGAAGTAAACGGCCAGAAAATCGACCCAAGGTAAGTTTCCCTCCATTACATTGCATGTCGCTTACAGATTCTAGGAGATGACAATGTCAACGATGCAGGTATGCATCGAGACATTCCCGTTCAAGACATTGACAAGTCCGATTCGAGCATGCCAAAAGTGTTGATTAAGTCCCAACCAACCGCAGATATTAATCATTTCTTCAAAAAGCGCCAAGGATTCCTGGTAGAAATAAGGGTCGGGTTACATGCAATTGTTACCAGTACGTATTCTTTTTTCAAGCCTGGAGAACTATTTTCATCTTTATTAGAAATGGCACCGATTTGTGCCCGAAGAAGACTACTACTATTGTCAATGAGGTGTCGATGAGGTCACCATGCAGTATGTTTTATTGAACGTGCATATAGTCTACTGAGGTTTAACTTTTGCCAGAGCGTACCAAAAATGGGCGAAACGTTACCGAAGGATATGCAGGAACGCCGGAAATCGTTGGCGGAAACCACTCTTCGACAATCATCGGTGGATGATCATTTCAAGGCAGTGAGCCCAGAAGCCAAAGCCACTTCCGTACACCGACGACTTGTTTCACGAAGTTGCAATCGAATGGTTGATAAAGACAAATCAGGTACGAAATTTATGGATTTATATAGCTCCTTGACTCTATGTATCAGCCGATTCAAGCGCTCGACCACCCGAAGTTCAGGAAAATGATGGACATCGCTGCGCGCTACTCGAGGACTCAAGCATCTCCTCCAGAAGGAAACTCGTCAACGCATCATTCAGTTATTCAAAACCCAGATAAAGGCATTGAGTGACCGACTAAATGTACATATCATCAATCAAACTCCCTCTATCAAGAAGGTATTTGAACTGCAGAGCAAGATGGTTAGTGGTGAGATCAGTTTGACATGCGATGCTTGGCAAGCCAGTACCAACGACGGATACTTTGCGTGGTCACAGGACATTGGATTGGGATGTGCAAACACCTGTAGCATCAATAGATGATGTGTGCAACTTGCTGGTAAAGGCCGGATTAGTGATCTCATAGATTTATAAAATGATTGAGCTTCAGAAATCGTGTAGTTCGCCAGTGTTGTGCAGTTAGTAACCAATGTTACTAGTTCTAGTTAAGGCTACAGTTAGAGTTCGGAACAGTTAATCAATAAAGGCATAGTAGGGACGGCAAGCGGCAATGCCCACAACCTTGAGTGCTCCATAAGTCATATATTCCCGCTACTTTTGTAGTGGGTATAGGTAGGTCGTTCGGAATATTTTTTGGCAGGTGTTTTGAAGTGGCAGTACACTTCACCTTTTATTAGTACCTGTTTCTCACAATTATACGTTTAGAAGAAGTCTGTCATTATTTCTTCCCTTCGTAACTGTGTGTTTCGTTTGCGCAACAATGTCTACGTTTCTTGTTCTTGTCGGTCAAGAGACTAGAGCGGTTTGTGAACGGTTACCCACGTGTGTTTACAAACCCGTGACGAGCACTAACTGTATTTCCATTTCTTGCCCGTTATCGATGTTCTCCATCACAATAGGACTCGTTTATTCTATTTCAAATTCTCAGATTTCGATTCGGCTGGGAGGAATGTAGGAGAATGTGTATGTGTGACCGGGTTCCTTGTAAGTACATGGCATATCTACTTCAATTCTTCCCTGTTACCAACGTTCTAAATCACTAGAGAACTCGTTTATATTCCTTTTCAACGCATACTTCGATTTGGCTGGACAATCAACGACCGCCACATCACCCAACATCATATGAGCCTCAACAATGCTCCACGGTTCAAAGTCGACAGCTCACTTCTCTACCTGGAAACTCAACACGCCAGCAACTTCGACCGATCTCCCTCAGCGCTCAGATGGAATGGAGTCATTGGAAAGTTGAAACAGAGGGACCAGAATCTCCACCATTAACACCTCTGTCATCTAGTCACCTTAGCTCACCGCCAACTCCAATCCTCGTCGAAACAGGAGACGAAAGGCTTGAATCCCCAGCACCTGGCGCACTACCATCCTCGAAAGACTGACGCCTGCCATATAACCTAGTCCTGCAGCTCATTATCGACAAAATCCACTTACTGCATGACGAGCAGGGACCTGCGTTGCGAGGACAATCCGGTATATGCACTATCGAGTATGAGAGGACGTCTGGACGAATCTCCGGCACTGAACTGCGTAGAGTGGCATCCCATTGCTACGTTGCTCACAACTCCATGCGTCGTACAATCAGCGTTTATGACCTTATGACCAGCGACGTCGACGCTGGAGCTTTTCCATCTCCTTGCCCTATCGAATGAAATCAAACTTCTTTTGGCAAGTATTTTTCTTCCCTACTAGTGAGCGTCAGCATTTCATTCATGATTTCTCTTTAGGAGAAGCTCTAATTGGCTAAGCTACTACAACATGTACCTATTCCTGCCAAAGAGGGTCGAGGAACCTTCAACTAAAACCAATGCGTTGCTCCAAGCCTACGCCTTGCAACCCAAACTCGATGGATTCGTTCTGGAGAAGACATTTGGGATTGCATTGTTGAGGAAACTTCAAAGGCAAGTGGTTACAATTCCCGGGGCTTAAAAAATATGCAATCGTTCATTTCCTTTTTTGGTCTTTCTCTCGCAGGGTAGTATCAATTCCCGGGTAAACGTCCTCTACTTTCTGGACGGTCTAAGTTTTTATCTGAACGTCCACACTCACTTTGGTGATGAAAAAGCCGAGAGGAACTGAGTTTGTATCTTCGGCAATAAATCTGATCAGTTACGTTCAAGGCGATTTTCTGTCGGGCAAATCAGTCAATGCAAACGAAAACACCTAGTCAAATCAGCCCGATCCCCCCCTCCACTTTTGCCTTTATTCCAACCTCCACTCGTGTTACCTGGAGTCGGAAGCGAAAGCGGGCAGTTAATTGACCGTACTTAGCCACCCTGTTAGAGTCTTCTCAGACGAGGACGCGAAATCTACTGTACCTTTTAATGTCGATGTTTCATCAACCTCAATATTTTAAATCAAATCACAGTTATGGCCAGAGTCGACCGAGTTCATGGCCTCGAAATTCCTGCTCTTCGATCACATGTGAATGGGCAATGGGAACACTATGGCAATCTGAACAGCAAACGAAAGGTCTGATTAGGCTGGCGGAAGTTCTGATCTGGTAGCATTTGGGTGACACCATCTCAGCGCTCCAATACATCGAGTATCGCCTCTAACACTCGGACTGCACTCGAGGGCCTATACAAGTATGGGCAAGACCCTATACGATGCCTTGTAACGCTAGGGAAAGGTGGTCTAAATGTAGCTCATGCTGTTCGGCGTGCAAGCAAATCGCATGAGGTGAGTCACGCTGCAGTCCATGGCTCATAAAGATGTCTAATAGTTTTGTGAAAAGCTGACGCTATACGAGTACTGCCTCGGATTTGAGCTGGGGACCTTCCATGTTGATAGCCGGCAAAACATTTTCTATCGTATGTTGGCATTCCCCAATTATTATTCATACTAGCATGATTCCTAGTCAAATTCGACTGGCACCACCAATTCGACGCTAATAGGTGGCTTCTGCTACCCACAATTGCCGTATTGGAAGACGTTCGTGATTTTATAGGGTCAGTCTTATCTACACGGACACTGAATCTTCTCCAGCGGGCATTCCAGACTTCTATGCGAAGGTATCTTTTCTGTCTGTGAGGTTGTGAATTATTTTCTAAAGGCGTATTCTTCAGTGGCCTTTGAAGAGTAAAGCAAGCCGGGAAGAAAATGGACAGTCGGTATTGCATTGAAAATAGCAATGTTTCATTCAGAATCCTCGACCTTGTCATCTCAGATGGCCTTTCCGTTCGCGTTGAATGGAAACATTGCAATTGCAGGGCCAGCAGATAAGTGCTTCATGCTAGTCATTTGAGGAGGATCAAGGGTCCAAACAAGCGGGAGGGAGAGGACGAAAACCACGACCACGACCAATGCCAATGCCAACGCCTGAGCCAGCACCATCTCCAACAACATCGCCATGATCAACTTAAGAAAAAGGAGAAAAAGCGTCAGAAAAGAAAAGGGCGAGTGCCAGCGTGGGCGTACAGCGGTACACTCTCACTTTTTTTATCTCCTCAATGCATTCTAAGTTTCCCTCAGGTACAACTCGATCGGGCGATGAGTGGCTGGAAGCGTTAGGCTACCTGCGCATTTTTGTGGCACTTGGAGCCTCAAGGGCAGTCATGGAAGATGGTAAGGACCAATGGATTCAGCAAGATCTAGCTAACCGTCACTCAGGCACCATCCCTCCAAGTCCTGCTTGCAGACGCGCATTAGCTACTGTTATATTTGCCCTCAAGAAAAAATGAGGTTGTCGATTTGTCCATATTTTTTCCTACATTTTTTGCAGTATTGCTTTATCTTCTTCACTTAGTCACCCACCTGACGTCTTCGAAGGGTTGCAGATTGAATATCAGCTTCTTTTCTCAGATGGAGGTTGGCTCATTGCGTTCCTAATTTCTAAAGCCCACTCCTGTCTGCATCCTGATTCATTATCCGGGACATCAACTTCGGAGTAGCCTGACTCCGGGGGAGAAACGTACATCTGTCTCTCAATCGACCTTCTGAAGCTACCGAAATTCATCAAAAGAATATTTTGTATTTATGAGGTTGAGCAATCCACTGTCCAGAAAGCTGTATGATATCATGCATACGAAGCCAGGGACAGATATCGGGCTGAATGCAAGAAATGGACGGACGAAGGGCTGGACTTCATTCTGACTGTCCCACTTTCCCTATCGGCTATTGAGAACGGGGCGTTTGAAAAGATGACCCTCATGTGTGTGGGTTATACTGTCCTCTTCAGCGTAGTGCGTATCGTCGAATAATCTGCTCTGTCCGATGACTGATATTTCCATACTATCAGCTCGACTACCTTGGGGTTCGGGTAGTTGGAAGAAGATTGGAAGCGGAGAAAGATCAACAGCCGTGTCGTTAATTGTACCACAACGCAAATCACTCTACAGAGGGAACTCGGTATTTCAACGCACAACATTATAGCGCTATACAAATCACACTTATTGCTACAGGTCAAGGGAAAGGATTCAAATTATAGAGAATTTGGAATACAATATCAAGAATTCGGAACCCCAAAAATTACACCCTGAAGGCATGGTTGAGTTACGTATACCAGGCATGTGCACGCATCGTGGTATGTAATATTTATATTGGACTGTGCCAAATTTTAGCCCTCCAATCCCCCAACTTTTCGCGCTATTCTGCAGAAACCAGCTTGTGGTGTCAAGGTGACTGGGTTCCATGGATTCTTCGTCAGAAACTATGGTCCATTTACAACTGCATTTTTGACGCCGGTGGAAATTGAAGCCTGTTGGAATGACACACCAATCATTATCGATCAAGTTACTACCCTTGACGTTGCTCCCGATGAGTTCGTTGACGCTGTCCGACGAGTACGGGTGAATACGAGATTCAACAATCGCATACGAAAGACATCCGTGATCAACTACTTCGGACTGGGCAACGACGAATACAAATTCTTCGCAACGTATTCTCACCTGATGGACGACAGGGACGCATAAGATAGGGCTCATGCACGCTCGACGAGCCTTCACGTGCAGTGACAGACTGTGACCAAGTTCGCACAGCTTAAAATTTAATAAAAAGCTGATGTTAGTCTACTTTTTTCTGATGATGAATAGACATACCATTTGCTTTTACGTGTCTTGTAGGACTTTGATGGCTCTGGGTTGCCAAGATTTCGAATGTTGGCCATTTTTTGGAAAGTACCAAAGTGTGCTGACACCAATTATTGATCATGTGAAAACCAATATAAAACTTGGAAAAAGCTAACTTTTGAATGATAACACTCTACAGATCATTTTTCAAAAAAATAGCTCCCATGAATTGTTCAGATTGTATTTTTCTACAGTTCTTGGGAGCCATATTTTCATTTACTTGCGTACAGATGCCTAACATTCAAAGTTTTAATTTTGTCACCTTTGTAACGCAAAGTCACATGAAGGCTTGTCGAACGTGCATGAGCCCTATCTTACATCCGCGTTGTTGCATATCACCGCCGATCGGGCCAACGGGTGGACGCATCTGATTCCTTTTTTGGTAACTGGATCCTTGTTATACCGCGCCACCTCAACGACGTTTGTTTCCCTAACCACCTTCGTTTCTACGCATTGCATACGACAGATGACAACCACCCTGAGGAACATCAACATATTATAGAGTATGCATGTCAACATTCGACAAACTATCATGGGAGCATATCCAATGCGCGTTGCACAATTTGTGCTAGGATTTGGGTCACCTTCATGTCCGTACTAATCTCGAAACCAGTGTGCGAGTTCATCTAATTGCATGCAGATCAGCATTGATGCCCCACACCGAGTGTATCTTCTAGTCCCAAGGTTGAATAGGAAAGGTAGCCGGCCATGCCGCTTGTCGGCCGTACAGAGTTATATTGTAATCATAGTAATTAAAGTTAACTTTTCTTTAAGTACAAGATGCGACCTGCAGGTGAACTTGGAACAGCACTTTGTTAAACACAATAAATGACTGATTGACATTAACTAGCCCTATTATCTAATGTCAAACAGATTCAAAATCGCGAATGTCTGATGAATTCAATGGAACCATCGAGTTTCGTGAACAAAGTCAAGATGCATCAAATAGTCAACTATCCCGAATTGTAACCACTTTCCCTACTCAGTCGGATAAACTTGAGCAACATTCCACTATTGGATCGAGTTCAACACCCAGAGGAGAACTTAGGATTATCCCAACTCACGAGGATTTCGACCTCATCGTCGACAACTGTCGAAGAGGAAGAACCAGCAAATCATCAGCTACAAAACGCTGCTTGAGTCCTTGGAACGGTTCACCAGTCTCTCGCCCTATACCCGAGAGAAGACATTCGTCTCCTACCTTGCCGAAATCAATTCTATTGAACGAGAACCAACAAAAAACACTGTCCCTGTCGGAACGGATATTACAAACACCCAGACAGACAACGAAGCGGAAAACCTTACAGGAGAACGAGAACAACCTCGGAGAACGAGAACAACCTCCCACACAAGAAGAAACGGATGACAGTCAGACCCTCCAAATTCTTCCCAAAAGAAGACCAGCTAGGCAACGGGATATCGATGGCAAACAAAGTTCGGGACCAAAGCGTCATCGATGAAGACCGGAAGGCGACCATTGGAGAGACACATCTCTCTTTTAACACAAGCGAAGCCAAGAGAAAAGTTAGAAGCACCGCAGATTGGGCAACGGCTAGGAGTCGAGCTTTCGAAGCAATTGCCTTCGCTTTCCCCCACCGGCAGGAAGAGCTTGACATTTGACATTTACCAGAGATACATCCAAGTCCAATTTGACGTCAAACAACCGCACGCCCACCAAAGAATTATCTCATACAACATTGATGTCAGAAATTTGGTTGCAGGAGGACAAACAACGCTACTCACCAACCAAGAGAGGTTCTCTAACTTGTATTCCGCTATTTTCCTACCCGACGGAATCGAATTCTTGTCCACGTCTTCCAGTCTCCGACGACCAACCACTACACGGACATCAAAAGGTACTGAATCTGTAACAAATTCAACTCCAACTTGAGATGTCCCCAAAACCCTTGTCGGTACAGACACGCGTGTAAAAAATGTGAAGGAGATCACCCGCAGAAAGAAGTGAAGAGGGACTTCAGCCAAAGTATAGACGGTACAACCTATGGGGGCGGACCATCAAAGCGGAATGGTCCGAAATTGCTGTCAAAAGCGGAGCTGGAAAACGCCATTTCAAACTCCACTCTACGTTCCCATGCACACCATTTCGCCCCATCAACGTCCCCCTCTTCCAAACTCTTCTCTCTGACCATCCAAATCCTCTTTTCGTAAACTCAGTCGTTTCAGGCTTGCGTGAGGGGTTTTGGCCTTGGGCCAACACCCTCTCGCCAAGTCTACCTTCCACACACGCCCAAGGACCCAACGGCCACTATGACGGCGCGCACCTGGCCTTTTTTCACGCTCAGCTACAACATGAGCGAAAACAAGAACGTTACTCGCCATCCGTTGGCAGCGAGCTCCTCCCTGGCATGTACTCAATGGCAATCTATGCCGTCCCAAAACCAGGGTCTACTGACTTACGGCTCGTCAACGACCATAGCGCGGGTCCCCACTCTCTAAACTCCATGATCGACCACGACCTAGTCACTGGGTACCCTTTGGACAACCTACACCAGCTAGGACACATACTCTTAGACCTCCACAACCTCACACCAGGCTTAAACCTCGTCATGTGGAAGTCTGACATTGCGGAAGCATACCGCATGTGCCCAATGCACCCTCTGTGGGAAATAAAACAGGCAGTTCAAATCGACGGCGATTATTACATCGACCGCGCGAACTGTTTCGGAAGTAGCGCCTCCTTCGCGATCTTCGTCTCCGTCAACAGCCTTGTTGCCTGGATTGCAAAGAAAGACCGAGGCGTCTCCTCTCTCATCACCTATGTTGATAATTCTTCCGGTCCTGCTGTCGTTGGTGATGTCCTCTACTACGAGCCCTACCAAACATTCTTTCCGTCCCCACAGGTTTTGCTTCTCCGGTTGTGGGACGAGCTAGGGATCCCCCATAAGAGCAAGAAGCAGGTACACGGCAGTACGCTTCCCATCATAGGCATCGAAGTCGACCCAAACACTTCACCCTTCACGTTACCTGACATTGCTCGCAAACGCCTAACCTCAGAACTAGAAACATGGGTCTCGGAAAAAAAAATCCCGTTTCCGCCTACGCCGATGGCAAAAGCTCGGAGGCTGGGTTAAATGGGTGCTCAAAGTCTACCCCGACCTTCGACCTTGTCTAAACGCTTTCTATTGCAAATAGCCGGAAAATGACAACCCGCGCTGTACATTAGGATCAACAACGATGTTCGGTCTGATTTCAATTGGGCACTGAGCACACTCGAACACCTACCCCCTATACGCCTCCTACACTCGTCCACATGGAACAGAAAAGACGCTTCCATGACTGTGTATTGCGATGCTTGCCCGAAGGGCATGGGTTTTTGGTTTCCCAAGACAAACGTTGCTTACTACTCTGACGTACCACCACAAACACCAGCCCTCATCTACTACGTCGAGGCGCTATGTGTCCTGTCCGCCATTGAGCATTGAGCATTGCTGCAAAAGCATGTTGCCGCATCAACGTCTCCTCATTTATACCGACAACATGAATGTTGTTGACATCTTCTCTTCCTTATGTTGCCAACCAGAGTTCAACATCATTCTCAAAAAAGCAGTAACCATGTGTGTCGCCGCTCAGGTGGACATCCGTGTCCTCCATGTCCCAGGCGACCACAACACCGTTGCAGATGCCATTTCGCGCGCTCTTTTTGACTAAGCGGTATCATACCCCCCCTCGCAATCCATGATCTCAAGCCACCCCATACCATCACAAAACCCCCGTCATTCCACGCTGGGGGCAACCAAAAAATGAACTTAAATTTACCAACAGGCCGGAAACCATTGAGAGCGCCATGGACGATGGATCGCCTCTTACGCGAAAGAGCGATCGCCCTTGGAAACATCATTGAACCTTCTACTCTGCGCACCTACAACTCCGCACTCACATCCTACCTCACCTTTGTCCGGGCTCACAACCTCTTCACAACTCCAACTGAAGACACCCTTTCTTTCTACATAGTCTACATGTCCCACCACATCAGCCCATGTTCCGTCACCACCTACCTATCTGGCATTGTTCAACAACTAGAACCCTTCTACCCACTCATCCGAGACTTATACAACTCAAAGCTCGTCCAACGTACGCTACAAGGCTGCCTAAAAACCTGCGCACAACCCACAAGCGCGCTTTAACAATTTCTGACCTCTCCACAGTTGTGAACCATTTCAAAGACAACCACCCTTCTCACGACAATTTACTATTCATCTCAATGCTCTTAACCGGCTTCTTCTCGCTCATGCGTCTTGGAGAATGCATCAGGCCCATCCCCCGGGGTAAGGCCCAGCGACACAGATGAGCGCTCCAACAACCCGAACGACAACAACTGAGAAGACCAGAAACCCAAACGAGCTCTCTGGAAACCACATGACGAACGGGGAAGCCCACCAACACCAACGACGAGGACGAGGGATGTGCCGTTGTACCATCCCCGAAAAAATCTTACGTTTCTTTTTTCAAAAAAAAAGTAATATAATATTACTATTTACTTCCGCAGGTCCCACCTGAATGACGATGGAAGAAGGGCCCGAACGGCTCAGAAGGAGAGCAGGGGATGACCATCCCTCCACAATATTTTCTTTATTAATTTATTTCCGCTTACATTGTGTTGTATACATAGGTTCGCAGCTACCCAAACACGAAAAACGCGGCCAATTTGGCCACATTTTTGAGTTTAGGTTGCGAGTTTCCTTCCAACGAAAACGCCGAACAGCTGGAAATGGGCCCATATGGGCTCCTTTTCACTGTTTGGTTCCCTTCCGCATACGACGAGCATGAAAAGTCACCATTGTGAGTGTCTTCTCATGTTTACCATTCCTCCTCACAAATCGAGCATGAAAACCACCCATGATGGTGTGTCTTCTTGTGCCGTGCCCTTCTGCACATAGCAGGCACATTTTTCTTCCATCAAACACCACGACGTACCTGTTTCGGGTGAGTTTTGTGTTTGATGCATTTCACTCATCGGACACGAATATGCAGGAGACAGGGAGAGGTTGAAAGACAAGGCGAGTGGTCGGCCAACCACTCGTTCGACCCCGAAAGGTCTCAACTGCCCCGTTCAAACCCGGCGATCGCATCGAACACGACGCATTTTGCATTGTTAGGTCCCTGTTCCAGACGGAATCAACACAGGGCCGCAGGACCTTCCAACTCGGTCGAACGTGTGACCGTTACGACCAAGAAAACCGGAGGAAGTGAGAGGTGAGGAACGCCAGTATGGCGTTTTGGACGAAACGAAGAGGAGAGGAAGGAAAACCACGTACCGTGAGGGGTTAGAAAATCACCCCTTCGACCCTGGAAAACTACAGCTGCCTACCTCCCAACTTGAGCAGTCCAATTACTCGTCCAAGGACAAAGGATAGTTTCTTCACTCCCATTTCTCAATCTGTAGTGATGACATGTATATTACCCCATGGCGCTCATATCGAATTAGATTAGTTTTAATAAATAAATTGATTTTACAACATTATGACTGATTTAAAACCATGTTAGAAACATTAGGCATCGATGTTACTCATATGAAATCAAAAACGATCTTGTAAACCGGTCTTTACCTGCAATTGATATCGATTAAGTGGGGATAACACAATTTAAATCGACTCGATCGATTTCTGTGTTTTCACAACTCAGAATTTCCTAGTCAAATTTTTGGAATTGGAAAACTTTGAATTCTTGGTATAATTTTCAACTTCAATTCGAGAAGTGGCGTGACAAATCATCACTTGTGACGTTTTTATTCTAGTTACCGATATACTTTGTTAGTCTTGTTTTTGTCCTCTTTTCACAACAGCCTTCCCAAATGATGCAGCGAGAAAGGAAAAAAAGATCAGGTTTTGTATTCTGTGGCCACAATTGTCACCCCGGTGGATGTCGGTCAACCATACATGGTTTTCTATGGCCCCTGGAAGGAAGTTCACTGTCCAGGCATCTGAAGAAACCCCACAAGTTTTGCTCAGAGTCTTGTCCAGGTTGGAGAAATGAAGACCAGAAGAATCTTGAAATAAAGTTTGAAGAGGGAATTTCTGAGCCCCCAGGTTTTGAATGTTGGATGGTCCAGGGAACCCAAATGCCACTCAATGATGACGAAATTTCCATAGAGATGCCAGATATAGAGATGATTTCATCTACTGTTGTGCTCTCTAGCTCTGGCAATACCTGCACTGGGCCATCTTCATATCCAAAAAAATTCACACAGTCATCACTAAGGTATTGAAGATTGTAATCCTCTAAAAATAAAATATGTAACCAAGTATTCTTATCTCTCTTTTATAGGCTGTCTCGGGATGTGTGTCGTCCCTCTCAAGTTATTGTGGGTCACCAATAAACTTCACACTTTCCTCGTTTTTCTGATGTTTCAACTTTCACCACACAATTATTTAATTTTAATTTATCATTAAATATAGCCCCAGTACGACGAATCATTAAATCCGTACTTCGAAGAAAAATGGAACCCCAATACCATAACACATGTCTCACCCAATCAACCCTCATCATCCAGCACAACTGCCAGGTCTTCCCACTCTAATCCAATTTATTCTGAATCCTCAAGTAATAGTGACGTTGATATGGACATGGAATCACCGATTCGGATATCTTCTGAGGAGAAAAAACTCAAAGTACTTCTAATACCCAATTTTACCAGATCCGTCAGTTCCGACCCACACAACAACCCTGGATTTATACAGATGAAAGCATCACAAGAAATAATTAAAGAAATACCTGCTTATGCATTCCGAGGAAATAGGAATAAATTTTATGTACATGAATGGGTAATAATTTACCAAAATTTGTATTGTTCTCTCCCAGTCTCACCAGTGTAACAGATTTGGATCACGTTCCCTTCAAAACATTCCACAGTCAAATTTGAGGTGGAATTCATGGATTATCATAAATTCAAGTCTTTCATGATTGACAAGAGCGAAACCGAGAACGCCTTTTCCACATGGCTTCAAGTTCTCAAGACCCCATGATTGTTTGATAGGAATTCCTGATTTTTCTATCGATTACCTGTGAGTCTCCTTATTACATAATTTCAATTTTATAGAAATAAAAATGAAAGGAACCAAGATTACGGACTTACAATGGAGAAATTAGGAACATACTCTAGGTATTTAGAGGCGCTCTCTTCATCTATCACTATATGACCACATCCGATGAATGTAAATGAGATGGTAAGAAAAGAACTCTCGTGAGGAATCTAGACAGAATCTTCATCAAAATGGGAACTCAGCGACCAAGGACAAATACTCTGAATAGAGGAGATGTCATCCTGGAAGGAACTGTACTCAAGAGGACACACAGCGATTCTCAAAACCACATCATACTTACGGATAGCCCTCTTCATTCATGGCCTTCCATGGAACCAGGGCCCTCAGAATCAACTTGGCTTTCTCAAGGTTACATTCCTGCACTACGAGAAATAGGTGAATGGAGGGTCGTAATTGTGAACGAAACCATCCAATATGTTGTCCACATGATTCCTCAGATGAAAGATCAAATCCAAGTTCTTTCCTCCAAGTTAGTGGAAGATTATTACTCTCTGGTTGAGATTTTATTCTTAAAAATTTGAACAAAAAAATCTAAAAGAATAAAGTTGTGTCATAACTCAAGGTATACGCTTGAAGCAATCTGATATTATCTCTCTAGAAGGGTCCTCAAAGAAAATGCAAATAGAGGCCAGGAAGGTGTTCAAAAGGTTATGCTCCATGAAATCCAGTTTTACAGGAATCCCTTCTATGTTGTCGCATAGACATTTCCTTGATATTTGATGAAAACCGAAAAGCAAACTACTTCGTGAATGAAGTTGAGAGGACTAACACAGCGAGCCTTTGGATGAGCCTATGAAAACGATCTAACATGACCATGGTAAACGACTTTCAATCAGCTCTGTATGGTTGGGTGCAGAGTACAAGATCCCAGAAATTTGTCTCTGCTTACGAGAGATCTCATTGAATACTTTTTCAATTTCAG
>QDKV01005026.1_pt1 | contig 22705 bp, 30 predicted proteins | sample 1861101 | NCBI WGS metagenome assembly QDKV01 (sample SAMN04275158, study PRJNA302643) | Fungus metagenome, whole genome shotgun sequencing project. | isolation source: fruitbody | host: Mallocybe terrigena | place: Sweden | collected 2013 | reverse complement strand
ATAGTTTGAGAGTTGGGGACTTCAGGTCCCCACTCGTTTATCGATTTGGCTCCTGGATCTTTACCGCCCCTTACAGACGACATAGTTCTATATGACAGCCCCGATCCACTGCAAAGAGAAGCCATTAGTCGCGAAGACTTTCTCGAACTCCCCCTATATGACGACAACAATGAGCAACAACGCGTATTTAATGAGACAGGTTGGGAAGTACCCAGACGCCGTGCTCGCTATCTCAGGTCCACAATTCCATTCGGCTGCCTGGTCAACCTATCGCGAATCCATGAACTCTTTGCTCCGCCTGCTGATGAAGACCAAGTGGATGGTGCAGTTGGCACAAAATTTCAAGTGTATCCCCAAGCGGGCCTTGTCTCTTGTGGGCATGTTGTTGCCCAAGACCTCATGTATCCGTACAACACTTTCCTGGCGAACCTCAATGAGTCGCTCAGTCAATCGGAGGCGGAAGGGGGAGACACGTTAACAATTGACAGTCAAATCCCTGCAGTCGTTGGAATCGCAAGTCAAATGTATAACTCCGTGATGCATCAAACTCGTGGCAATTCCACACAGCATCATGGAGTGGTACTGGGGAACGTCACCGCTGCATTGGCCGGATATTGGGCTCGAAATACGCCACTTGCACCGAAAGCTGAAAGATTCAAGCGAAAATGTGATGTTCAACTTCCACATCAAGAATTCCTCCACAAAATCACCGGTCGTCCTCTCTCCCGTGATTTGCGTGTGGAAAATGTCATCGGCATTTCAATGTCGGGAATCCATCCAACAAATCCAGCCCGAAGGAATGGAAGGTTGTCCTCCTGTTTCGAATGATGTGATCATTACTCACATTCTTTTCCCAGACATCTTCTAAATGATGTAATTCTGCCCATCGCAAATTACGTGTCTCATCCTTTAATACTGGATCACCTGAAGGAGCACATTGTGCTGTTCCACCATGAAGTACGTCTGGGTTCAATGTCCTTCCACTTGATTAATGACTGGAACATTACGAAGGCATACCCTATGATCTATCCATGGGCCACTTTGGGACTCACAAAGTTCATCGAAAAGATTTATACTCTCGAGCGCAAAAATATCGAAAAGGGATGGATGGTCAACCCGGTCAATGTTGAGCTGTGTGCCATATTGGAACGGGCTTTAAATTATATGCACAGCGGCAATACCAAGGTGATTGCGACATCAATAATGAATCCAATGTGGATAGGCCGGGCACTTCTACACGACGGGTTACCATGCCTGAATGATGTAATGGTCAAATTCATCCCATCGTCATGGGAGGTGTTGAGTGAACACCTGCCCTACAACAAAGCCACGGGTACACCGTTATCGGCAGCACGCAGTGTTATCATATATAACTATGATGAGATCGTGTATGGGGTGAGTATTTCTCAAATTTTATCCGCCGTTCACTCGATGATGATTGGCGGTCTATACGATCCTATCTCGACCCATGTTCAAATACCATGATTCATTCGATTGAATAAATAATGGGCCGTTTTAATACTGCCAATTATGTCTTGGTGAATGGCGGATATATTTCATGCCGCTGATCGTCTGGGCATGAATGGCGGTCTTTCCTTGACTTTTGGGTTTTCAGTTGAGGATTCACTGACGTGTTCTTCATTAGCGTTATCAAGCTCATTTGGCCATGGCCATGGCTTGTGCCCGTCCAAAAACATCTGTCATGATCGGATTGACAGAAATCGAATCATCTGTGAAGGCGATAATCTTCCAGGCCTTGTCACTTCTCATCGACAATATTCGACAGCTCATGCAGAATCACGTTGATCATGCAATCAAACATCTCATTGATCATGATGATCAGACGATTGCTTGTCATGCCAAAGCCCGTCGCACTGCTCTAAAAAAGTGGTTGAAGGTCACATCCCCTTTGGCATGGGGCTACGATGGGCTGCCTGCTGGAAACTATGTTCTATTATCTTTGATGCTTTGCGAAGACCCCAACGACGACGATCCAGCTCTCAAACTCACGCCGAATACCTACGAGTCATTGGTTCAACATCTCGTCACATTCACGACGAAAAGCATTGGTGTCCGTCGCCCCACTCCTTTGACAAAGCAGGGAGCGTTCCAATTTGCTCTCCCAATCGCGTATAACATGATTTGTCAGTTGGTTCCCTCTGGGAACAACAAACTGGAATATTGGAATCATTATCTCATCATGATGATGAAATCCATGAAAATCCATCTCATCCCCTGGCACAAGCCTCGACAGAACGCTTACGCGACGGATCCCAAGGTGTGGACATCACTTCGTCAAAATCAGATACTTTCTGGATCAAAACCTCTGACATTGGAGGACCGTGTACAGAAAGCGGCCGAAAGCAGAATATGCAGTGATCCACATGCACCCTGGGATATCCCTGACCGACTCTCAGACATGAAAACTTTATGGACAAAGGAAGTCTTGCCCATTTGCTGGGATATCAGTCACTCAAGTTTACCCCCAAGACGAACCGAAAATCAATATATGCTGAACACGTATGACTATGTCTTCACGAACTACGATGGCAAAAATTGGGTTCATCATTTGGCACTCATCATCGCAATTTGCTTCTCCCGCGTTGCACCTGATGTATGTCTCGACAACAAGGCAACCATTGATTCTAGAGACGGACCTGGAACTACAACGGAAATCCGACAAATGGAGTGGCTTCCAGTTCAATCAGCATCTCATAAAGGCACGGTTGCACCCCTTCCTTTCATTGTCATGATGTCTACAGCTCTCATCGGATTTTGGGATTCCAAGAGCCCTCTGTCAAAACATCTTATTTCCAACAGTTATATCCTAGGGAAACCATGGACTGACAAGCATGGTAATTATCCACATATATCTTCCATCATCATCTTACTTACAGATTTTTCAAAGGTACCAAACAGATTCACGCCGTCAATTTCATCCGAATGGGTTTGGCTATTGCTACAACGCCTGGTGTCTTCAAAAATGCAAAACTCCGTTCAAACTGGATTTTCAAACCCAACAGTGAATTGAAGTCGATGTATGAAAAACTCATGCAATGGCTGACAAAGGACAGATTTGGAGAATATAATGCAATTCATTTTTTATTTGGAGAGAAGATTGCCCGCCGACTCTCAAAGGAACAACAATTTCATGCTCCAGTTGTTTAGTGTCTATATTTAACACAATATATTATATGTCTGCAATCATTTCCAGTTGAATAGCAGAATATTTTCCATTTTGATCTGACTCTGACTTGTTTCATTTCTCCTCAGTCACAATTCCATAGTCTTTGATTTGCAGCACAATATATCTACTAATTTGTAGATATGATTCATATCATTATAATCGTTGCTGTGGTTCCCCTCTCTCTCTTCTTTATTAGCCCCGCACGGACAACGGACTTGACAAACGGTAGGCTGGTTGGGATGGTCCTTGAGTGCTTTTCAAAGTGATCAACCTTGATTGATGTGGTGATCTCGAAGAGATCTGGATTCTTCCCGATTGTTTTACGAGCAACTTTGTTCTGGAGATCGTTTTTGGGAGGTGATGGGAGTGGTGGGGCCGCTAGAGTGGAATACGCTGATACTACCTTGAGATCAAGGTTCTCGGATTTGCGAGAGCCGAGCGGTGTATGGTCTAAAAGTCGATTGCGCTCGTAACCAGGTTCAGCTGGAAGTTATAAACTGCGAATGGCTGAATTAGCTTTTGAACGTGTGAGTGCAGGGTAAATAGTCATATTACCGACTAACCTTGCATTTGCAGGATAGCAGAACGTCAAGAACCGATGTATAGGGAGCTGGGTGCCAAGGTAATGATATTCCATCCCCGTTCCAAGTTTCGCCTGGAAATCATCGGTTGGTACCAAACCCAAGATCGCGACCCTTTCGCATTGAGAGTACTCGGTGTGCTTTCCGGCCACCCCGTCCAAAAGCATTCATACCCGCATTGATATCTTCGTTAAGGAGCAATCCTTTTTGAGCTTTGGAAACACCGCCGCGAGTAATCATGTACAGAGCATTGAGGAAATCGGGTGACCACAGTGCAATTTGCCAACAATCCAGGACGTCGAACAAGATGCGAGCGTTCCGAACGTTTGCTCCTTTCCCGCAGCCACGTCGCCCGAAATACCAATGTTCTCGGAAAAAATGAACTTGCTCCAGCTCACGTTCGAGCCTGTTTGTATTGCCACCAAACAACTGCACGAGTTCGGGATTCTCGACACGGTAGAGAAGTTTAATGGCTTTCGAGTAGTTCGTGCCGGAAACGGTCCTGTAGAGAGTCTGAGCTCGGAGCGATGAAGTAGAATGGTAAGCCATAGGTCTTTGACCTGCCCTTCTCGTCATTTGCGAACGGATTGACGCCGTTAAACATTGCTGATTCTTCAGCTAAGATGGGATCCTTGACGAAGTTCTCCCATTCGACTGGGTGAAGCTAGAGCAGCGTGACTCGGGTGAACTTGTCTTCTTCACGAATGACTTCCCTAAGTGATGATGACGTCAGCAAGTTCGGGACGGAAGAAAAATCTCTGTAACCTACTTTCTGAGGAATCAAGACCGTCAATGTGGGTGGGCATGGCATCCACAGGTATAGGCTATTATCCCTGCAACATTTAAACTTAGCATACTCCGTGCTTCCAACGATAAAGAGCTTTACCTTGTGCGCATTAAATTTGGCGACCAACGCTTGCTCCACCGCTCCCCGCACTTGACCTCGACAGAACTATACAGTTCAGCATCGCCCTTTCCCTCGCCCATCGAAATTCTGGCCGTCAAAGCTACGATGCCGCTCACACCCCCGGGTCCGAAATCAATCGCGTGAGTTGCAGATTCAGAAAAGTTGGTTGCTTTGGCCCAATGTATACTATATAGGCAAGGTGAAGATTTGTTCGCCCAGTGAATGTGAAAGACGACTCTAGATAGTAGAGCGCGCATGTCCGAACCTAAAAACACGTCAATTATATGCAGCAGAAAAACCAGTGGGGAAGGAATTACCATTCTCAGTGTAGGAATCTTGACTTCGTATGTTCTGCCCGACCGGCCCGCACTATTGTGTCTATCCAGACATCACCGCGCCAACGTTGTAAATTACAATTTTTTGGCCGGCACCAAAGACATCCGACCACGATGTCTGCTGTACTAACAGCGCGAACACAACTCAGTTCCATAGCAGAACGGCTGATGTCTGCAGCGCCCCCCGAGCCATATGAATCAGCCCGTCCAACAAAGAGCACCAGTATCATTATCTCCGACACAGCTTTTTCCCCGCACGTTTATGTCCATCGTCTCCCCTACCCTCGCTTTGCGCACTTCGACATCTACTTGGATCAGGAGCTGAGCGAATTAGCGATAATGTCAGAACGACTGAAGGATCTAGGCTTATCCCATCGCTTCATCGACCCCTTTCTTGACGCTAGTAGGCCACCAGGCAAATTGCCGATGACGGACTTGAACCCATATGGCAACGTCTCTTGCTTCCAACAGCAAATTCCATTCTTGGATTAGTTGGTTTAACTATTTTGAGTTTGTGGGAGAAGGACGGCAATTGGAATCTGGCTGGTTGGCGGGACGAATACAAGATGGCGGCAACTAGACTTGTTGGCTTGCGCGTTGTGCCACAGGAACCCACCATGGCCGGAAAAATAATACCAGATATCGTCGCGCTCTTCATGGACAGCTCGCTTGAACCTGCACCATCAAAGCCGGACAGTCATATACCATTGTCGGTCACCAAAACCTCAAACTCTCAATCGAATGACGTGATCAAATTTTCTACACTTGACGCCAAATCCTCGCGTGTGTATCTATACCACGCAGAAATAGGTACGAGTCGTGACGACCTGGTCGAAGCCATGTTGCCAAGCGAGGGCAAATGTTCTTTTGCGACGTTGTCAGACTCTGTGAAGAGTACTGACCACCTAGGAGCAGTGGAAATGATCTCACAGGTAAGTCGTCATTGCCCCTTGTTTTCTCTACTTAGTGCTCTAGATACAGATGGCGACACAAGCCCGTAGTACTGCAGGGAAAAGTTCTCTTTTCACTTCGATTTATGGGTTCTGCAGGATCGCCGCCGTGCGGAATGTGTGTATTGAACATTCCACATCAACACCTGCCCCCAAAACCACCCACAGCCTGGAGACTACTGCTGAAGCTGCTTGGCCCTCACCTCGCTCTCTGCGTCGCAGGTCTCAAAACAAGGCCACGAAACTCTCCGGAGATTTTAGTGGAGACGAAACCGACACCCTTCAATCGCAGCGCCGCGACCGCCTTGACTCAGACTACCAGGTACAGAGTAGCGGCGAAGAGTATGGTAGCGATGATGGCAGTGGCGAAGGGGACTCCCCGTGGGCAGCCTACATATCTGAGAACCTCATGAAAGGTACCTCCTCTGACACGAAGCGTCGCTTGCAAGGCGTGAACCAAGAATTTCTCCGTATCCTGTACTGCTTCCTCTTTGCCGCCCTCCTCGAGGCTGCTGGTGATCCAATTCTACCCCCTGGCCAGAGAACGGATGCACCATCACTTTATGACATTCCGAATGTGAGTATTCCTAGAACAAAGCCAAGGTTTCTTAGCATCGTTATCTTGGGTCTTGCGCGGGCATTTAGAATGGCCTTGTGGTGGACACTCCGTTCGTGGGGCCAGCTATTGCTACCACACGTAGGCAGCATTCAAGTTACCCGGGGGATCGGCTTGTTTCATAGGAGGGATGGGCGGTGCGTTTTGCATTCTTCAACACAGCTCTCACTCTTATCCTGTTACAGTGGTTGGATTCCTCTAACCAATGTTGATTTGGAAGTTTTTACAGGGCGTTCTGGAAGACAGATTGCCATCAGCCGTTCAGTGGGATTTGTTTTGAAGACTTTCGAAAATGAGGATGCTTGTGAGGCGGAAGTAAAAATTTATCGGTGTCTTTCCTTGAACCGTGTAAAGTGCACCCCTTTGTTCTATGGCACATATGACAATGTAGAGTTAGGGATTCCCGGGATAGTGATTGAATATGTTGGAACGGTGTTACTGGAGGACCCGAGCATCACACCGAACGACTGGTGAGTGCAATGACCCCTTCCACAATCAGTTGCTCAATGTGGTGTGTAGGCAATGCCTGAAAGAGGTGGTCGAAGAGCTCCACTGCGTTGGATTACACCACCATGACCTACAATTTAGGAATGTGGTCCGGGGTGATGGTGACGCTCTCTCCGTAATCGACTTCGAAACTGTGATCAAGGTTGACCCGAGTATTGGCTGCCAGTACAAACTCTGCCCTGATGATGCATGGCTTGAGGAAGTTAAACCATATTCAACGTTATGAAGGCGGATGTCCTGTATTCTGTAACCCTATGATGTTTGTTCAACTACTGGCACCAGGTTTAATCAGTCGAATGTGTGGACTCATTGAACCTACTTCCATTATTTCTCCAGTTGAGCCTCTCGTCAAGGTCGTGTTGGATGACAACGGCCGGCCAACTGGCATAAGCATTGCCTGTAGTTTGACTAATAAAAAGCGGTGGGAGGGGGGTTATATCCATGACAGACGAGTTGCCTGAGGCCCATAGGCGTTGTTGCTGCACAAAACGTCGAGAAAAGTTCCATGTATTGTCCCACACATCATAACGTCAGTTCAGTTAAAAGACACAAAGAATAGTAGATGTATGTTTACGTTGTAATTATAGCTGAGGCGTCACCGTTGACACACGAAGTTCCTTGCCCAAAACTCTCCGAATTCGTATTCACCCAATTTCGTGGAACATCATCGCATTAATTTGTCATCATCATAACGAAAAGTGCCATGATTGAAACAAAATTCAAGGTTTTCTGAAATGGTGGCAAAACAATACAGATGTACAATACAGCTTTACAGAGAGAAGATAATATCCGTTGGCAGGAACAACACATGCCTACCCAACAGCTAATTTGCGTCCAGTTGATTGAGGAGTTCTTGAAAGAATGCCTCACGGAAAACGATCTCGTTCGGTATGGCTGCCGCTACCTGAGCGCTTGGTCACAGCCGGGAGTGATGGAGATGGATCTCATGAACTATCGAACCGGATCCCATCATCTCCATCGGAGCTCAAGTACCTTGTAAAAATCAATTTAGAAATGAAGAAATGAAGTGAAACTCACTGAGATATAATCAATTGGTCACAGCAGGGGGAGATGGAGATGGACCTCATGGACTATCGAATCAGATCCCATCGTCTCTATCGGAGCTCAAGCACCTTGTAAAATGGTCGCATTATCAATTTAAAGAGGAGAAAAAAGGCGAAACTCACCGAGATATAAGCATTTACAAGAGATAACGGGAATCGTGATAAGGAGTCACAGACTGTTACACGGACGGGCCGGGTAGCAGGCGATAAGAAACACAAATCTGAGATATAGTTCCTGAAATGCAGCAGGCATAGTTGCGTTTGAGCGAGCGGGGTATCAGGGTGGTGGTGACCAAAAAAGGTCCCTCCGTCTTGCATTTGAGCAAGGGAGGGGTGATGGTGCCAAACAGAAGACTTGTACACCCACGCGGTCGTTGCCAGTTCCATTGGTCTGTGAAGTGGGATTTTTAACCGGAAACGAAGAACAAAAAAAAAAAAACGGCATACCTCAACGGGCTACAAACAGGGAGGTTTTGTCCTCCTGGTCGAAACATTGTCAAGGTGGAGCGAACCCTAACTGTGCGTAATAAGAAGAGTTGACAGAAAAAAAAAAAGAATAGAAATAGTGGGTGTGTACACCCACAACTGTGTTGCACCATCCAGTTGGTAGGCCATCGTAGTTATATCCTCCTCATCACATCGGCCATTTGTTAGCGTTGATCAATGATAGCGCATTCTGAAAGAACAGCTTAGCTCAGAACTCGGAAAATGGATGCGAACTTATGAAAATATGACCCACTGCCCTCTCTAGACACAACGGCTGCACTGTCGTGGTCAATATCACATTCGAAAACTATTCAAAAGAACTGTTCGGCACAAATTGAGAAAATGAAAAACGGTTGAGAACTCACAATGATACATGTCTCCTACAGTAGCACTACTAGCAGTCCGTATACGGCGTCTATAGCAATTCAGGAGGTCAATAATGGCGTAGAAATGACTAGCCTGCAACAACTACTTACCAGGCGGCCAACCCATGTCCAACGCTCGTCCCTCCTCAATGGATCAACTAACGTAGGTGGCATCCGTCCCTTTGTTCTTCTTCTCGGTTTTCTTCGAAAGTAGACGTAGTGTCCAAAGGAATGGTGGAGGACGAGGACTTCAGCAAAAAAGTAATGTGCAAAAGAATAGAATTAGATGTGACACAACTGACAATCCCCACGGTCCCCTGCACTTGCAGTTACACTTTATCGTCGTCTACGATGATCTACGACAGCTAAGGATGACAATTGCGACAACGAGAGATTTCTACACCTTGCTACTCCTGCCCACTTCTAAGAACTTTTCCAAGACCTGTTCCGGCTCAACTCTAATTTCAATGCGGAACTCTGTCCCGAATCCGACAACAATACAATAAGAGATCATTTCAAGAGACTCTAATGAAACTCACTGGGGGAAAATATCGCTACGAGTCTTGAAAGCTTGAGCTTGTATGAGGATTCATGCTTCCTGTAGCCAGGAGCCCTTTTAAGTTTTGTTACTCCTCCACCACCCATTCCTTGTCCCCGCTCTCCTCAGACAGCCCAAAAGCATCACCCGAAGAGTCATCAAATACTTAGAAGCTCTGGGCCATCTAGGGATAGACGCGGGTTTTTCTGTGCCAGAATGGAACGAACTTGAGGAGGACGAACTCATCCCCGTGGCTGGTCGAAAGGTCAAGCGAGCATCGTCGGACAAGCACCAGATGAATGGAAATGGTCAAGTGTGTCTTGAGCTGATCGTTGAAACGATCAAACTTGGTGAGGGTGTAAATGCGATCTGGTGCGTAATCGAAGGTCGGATTTGACAAGGGCATGAGATGAGTCGGGGCGTGGGGTTGCATTGTATACCTGCAATACTTCAGATCGAGTGGGTCGAACTGTGGCAACGCAGATTCCAGAACCTTGGGAGAAGGCTCGACTCGCCAATTCATCAAAGCCAGCCCGTTCCCTTGTGGTCATCGATGCCCTCGACGCGATCGAGGGACAGGTTTGTTGATGTGAATAAACATTTCCAGAATTTTTGGGAAGCGCTCAACCAATGACTTCCATCATCCCTGACTGTGAGTTTGTTATACGTGGCCACCATTTTCGACAATGACCATGTCAACTTAGTTGAACCTTTATACCAGGTCAAGTTGCTCGCTGCCCTGCGAGGTGGCAAGTATACCCTTCATTTCGTCATGGTTTTAGTCAGTGACTGAAGAAATTGAACAGGCGACCCAGCTGCTATACACCCTTTCCTAGCCGAGATAAATAAAGATAGGCGTAACTCTGGTGACTCTAAAGACGACGGAGAGATTGATACAGGAGCTGCAGCTCTGCATTTCGCTGTTCAATGTGCCTCGGGTAAGTGTTCCCTGTTCCGCTGGGGCTCGTTATCCATGATTGATTGTTCTGACTAATGTATAGTTCAAACTGTGGGACTGCTCCTTGGTCATCGTGCCATCTCGCCCAATGGAGTCCATCCCCCTTGGCTCAGGGACCACCCGACTCCATCTCGCCGCTGCATTGAGAAGGGAGATATCGTAAATTTTCTATTGGAACAAGACACGGTAGATGATAGCCTCAAGGATCTGAGCGAATCCATGATAATGCCACAGCGACTGAAGAATATGGGCTTGTCACGTCGCTTCATTGACCCAAGTTCGCCGTTTGCACGATTCAATGCCTTCTAAAAGAAACTTATTCAGTGGGATTTGGAGAGTAAAACCAAATACACATTCCTCCCTCTACCTTCGATCACGGGCGATCCGCTCACCCGCCAGAATTTCTCCCCATATCCTACAGTGAGCCTAGTATGATGGTACCTAAGTTCAATGCCATATAATGGTTTATCATATGCCACCACACAGTCAGCAACTTGTCGGAGCTACAACCGAAAACCAAGACCTCCACGATTCACTGATAAGTTATGATACAATTTCCTCTCTATCACACCTTACCGCAGCAGGTTTGCAGCCTTATGAGAGGGGAATTGCTTGCTGTTTAAGTGGACAGAGGGTCTGCACTCCTATGTGAATGTCCTTTGTCCGATGTCTGCCGTGAGCATGTCTCAGATGCTAATCTGTTTAAAACATGGTGAGTCTCGACCTCTTATGAATTTCCGTTTGATGTCTGAATCGTTACACAGGAGCAAAAGTTGTGGACGAAAGCGAAGGAATGGAACAGCGAGTTTGTGTATCATTTTTGCCTTTGACCATGCATACTACCTATGGACTCGAAGAGCTCAAGTTCACCTGTTCAGCACCAAAAACGCAGCGGCTTTCACACTTAGCACCTAACCTTGCACCAACTTCATCTGTGTTGGCTGCTTGGCGCTGTTGAGGTATGTGAATCCTTCATTCCATTGCATCCCTATTTGATTCAACAGTCAGCAGCTGACGCAACGTCGACACCCTGAATATCAGTGCTCGTGAAATCAACAGGTGTTGTACTGAAATCCGCACTGCCATGGTATGTTTTTTCTTGATATCGATACCGACTTACTATCCTACAGACTCTAGTAAACGCACCGTCGAGCGAGAAAGTTAAAACTGTTTAGCCATCAATGTTTCACCAACTCACATGTTTTACGGACAGACGCGTATTTTCGTTATGGACCACCATATTCCCGACCTCGACGACCATGATGAGAGTGTTAGAATTGCTGTGAATGCTCTGGGTGATATGCGCAATGGCGCTGCTCGCTCGGATGGTGCGCATTTAATTATTATCTTTTTATCTTGTCAATTTGACCCACAAATGATTATTGCTTCCAGGTCCCTTTCCTCGTCCTCATCTTCAAAATCAATATCATCCTCTACACTACTTACAATGTCGTCATCTCAGGCTTTTTCACACATCACGGAAAACACCACGTTGACGTTACATTAGCCCCTCCGTCTGGTCTCGTCTCCCGCATGTCTCATATACCGTTAGTGGAATGTGCAATTTGGGCTTATGAACAAGGAAAAGCCTTGTCTCGTGTTGTCAAGGTTTGCAATTCTTTTTATATTTCATTAGTTTATTAACACTTTCTTTTGTAGTTTGGCGCTGAGATTGTCGAACCTGGTGTTAAATCCATATCGCGTCCATTAATCGACCGATTACCCGTTAATCAGATTGACGAGTTTGCTTGCAGACAATTGGACAAGATATGACGTCACCTATTCTCAAATGACAACTTTCCATGTGATTCTTCCATTCCATTGTCCTTTTAAAATTTGGGAAGCTTAATAAATACCACAGTCCTTCCGAACGGCAACCTCTTCATCTGTTCCAGACAGTTGTCGTGGAAAGCTAAAGTTTCAGACAAGACTTCTAGACGGTTCGGTGGTTGAAGGTGATTTAACTTTAAGTGCCAGGGATTTGAACCACTTCCAGTCGACGGCAATCAGGCAATCACGAAAAAAATGTTCTGAGTTGGCTCGAGGGTGAGTCTTAGTTTCTGGTTGTATGGTTGTCGTCTTGACCCAATGATTGATTAGCCACCAGTCCGTTCATTGCGCCGCCACCTCCTCCACCTTGATATTCAATCAGTCACACCACCCAAGCGAACGCACACGCATCGCAATCGCGGATTGGTAATGAACAATGGTGGCAAGCTGTTCTGCTCGAAGCGGGTGGATTAAGTGCCGCCATCAGCGAAGACAGCATGCGCAGACTAAAGTATTGCTTGCAGTGGTTGCAGGTTATTTTTTTGCTCAACCGTTTATTTCGTTTCTAACGCTAATATCATTCTACGCTACAGCCCACATTGACGCTCAAATTCTCATTTGCGGGATTTCATCGCGAGCCTTCAACCTCTGCCCTCCGAATCCCTCTTTGCCAACCGACGGTCTCCTATCTCAGAAGAACACAAGAGACTAACAGACGTCGTGCACACGATTCGGCAAGTAGTCGATGTTGTGAGCAGATACGCCGGAGGCACACTCCCTGAACTTCTGAGGCGATTCGAGATGACTTCCTTCGTACGCTGCGTGGGATAAAACATTTGATACCTTCGCGGAGTGTAATAATTTAGCAATTGCTTTGTGCGGAGTTTCAATTCTTTTTTTTGGCGTTTCGCGAACGTCAAAACGTGACAAAGCAGTCAAGAGAAGGTTGCCTTTGCTAATGTAACAAACATACTCCCTATTCTTGTCTATGCAACATACCACACACTCATGACCTTGTCACAGCAGGGTTTGAAGCCTCATGGAGGGGAATGCTTTGCTGTTTAAGTGGACAGAGAATCTGAAATCCTATGTAGGACGAATGTTCTTTGTCCGATGTCTGCTGTGGTTGCATATCTGACAGTCTATCTGGAGGAAATGTCTTGTCTACTGAGTCCAAGTTTTCTTCACAGAGAAGATTCGACAAAACCACATTTGCCTAGTCCAACGATCCTTACTGCCTGTCTCAAAACATCGTTAGAATTAGATTGGAAGATTGTCAGCGCTGGAGGCGACCAGCCAGTCTGTAGTCGGAGGAGACAGGGCAAGTACCTGTCACTACTCCACCAATTCTACGCCGATACCTACTTTCTCAACTGCAATAGAGCACGATTATGGACTGCTACACTTCTCACTACTTCAATTTGTCCCACGGAAACCCATTGGAGATGGCCAACCAGTTGGAGGTGACCAGGTAAGTACTTTTTTACAGTTTCTTCACGTTTATGCCGTTACTGACTTTCTCAACTGCAATAGGACACGATTATGGACCGCTACACCTGCCGCTGCTTCAATGTGTCCTTGATTAGTTGACGGCAAAGCCCCTGCATCTCCAGCAAATTGACGAAAATGCAAGAGACGGCCGGGCGATGTCAGAAAAAACAGAAGCGGAAGGCAGAGGAGTGCCAGTTGCAGGTCAAGCGGAAAGAGATGGACAAGGCAGAGGTATGATCTCATTTGCATTTTCAGATTGAATCTAACCAGCTGGTAGATCACGGATGCGGTCAAATGGCGCTCTTCAAATATTTCAGGTACGTTTTTATGCCAGCTTGGTAACTATCCCCAGGCTGACTTGCGACCCAGACTCGGAGTATGCTGCGATGATGGACCCACAGCTGCAACCTAAGGGCAGGGAGAAAGGATACGCCGTACGTATTGTATGTTTTGCCCCCTTAAATAACTACTAATATACCCTTGTGCAGAGACCAGAGCACCCGCCATCGCAATGCGAAAAAGGAGAGGCGACCTTACCAACTTCAAGGACTAAATTGGATGGTATCGTTACACTACAATGGATGGGATGGGATTTTGGCCACCGAAATGGTACGCAATCGGGATCTCCTTTACGCTACAGGGCCTTGGCAAAACTTGCAAACTACGTCTTTCCTATCATATCTCAAAATCGATTGCTGGCCCCCGCCTTATCGTCGTCCTCAAATCTACGCTCCAAAACTGGGCCTGTGAGTTCGAGAGATGGACCCCAGATGTCTGCATCGTCGTCCTTACCGGGACCAAGGAAGAGTGTGCCGAAATCATCGCAACTCGGCTCGTACCTCAAGATTTCGAGACCTACATAGTTTCCTTCACAAAGACGAAGGTCGGGCGGTCGAACAAGACACAAAGAGCAAGCAGGTAGTCAAGGCTCTACATGAAATCTAGGTTTATTTATCCCGGAGTCTTGGGGTCAATTCGGAAAGTAATAGAGGTAGGAAGAAGTCCCCTTTCATACAGGTTGACTACGGCGATCTTGACATCGTAATTTTACGGAAAGGCATGGATTTGTTGCAAAGCCGGTACATCTATAATTATTCGATGCGCCAACTCAAAATCTATGAGAATTGACCCAGCTCTATCCTTACTAATATGCAACTACCGCTCTCCCCGAAAGAAGGAGTTTGGCATATCACAGAAATCTTTGGAGGAAATGAAGAGACGAGATAAACCATCATCATCTGCTTCGTCTTTCCACTCCAAGATTATGTCGGCTGCGCTGCTCATCTTCAGAACACGAGCAACCGCTAGCTGAAGGTTACAAAGACGTGGTATCCTGTCCCAAGCTGTTTGCCTTCCACTCCATGTCGGAAACAAATTCGTCGCCCTCCTTCAACTTGATGTATCCAGGGCCCGATTGATTGGACCTGGCAATGCGGTCTCTGTTCTGAATCAGGAATACTACATGCTCTCTGGGAGATCTAGAGCGCCAGATGGGTTATTTGTTTGAAGACGATGAGAACGACTGGTTTGGAGATTGGAGCGTGAAGAAGGCAAATCTCGACAACTACAGAACCCTTTCCTTTGGCAGCATGGCATTCACTGTGACGAAAAAGGATTCGCCTCTTAAATATGCTTGTAAGTTGTTTTTTCTTGTCATCCTTTGAAGAGTTATTTACCAAAGCGCAGCTCCAGACCCTTCGCTTATCGGTAAGAGTGTAGGTGACAGGCTGTACAAGGAAGGATTGTCCAAAGGTTTCCCTTCCTTGAAATCCACCATTTGCCCAAAGATTTCTCATTCAGATGATGATGATCCCAATGATGGCATGTCGACCAATGATGGCATGTCGACAGATGATGATTCTGACGACTTCACGCCTAATGTGAAAAAAACGGCTCTTGGAAAACGCAGGTGTAGCATTTGAACCCGCACGCCCATAAACAAAAGTCGTCGTAAAGTCGTCGTCTTGGCACATTGCTTACATTGCGACCCTTGGTGTACGCACCGTGGGAATGGTGCTCTCTCTCCACCATTCGGGCCATTTTCCCTGCCAAAAGTCGTGAACGAAGTTGTGAATCGAGGGGTCCAAGTTGTGAATGAAGAGTCGCCCGTTTTGGGGTTTCTGGCAGCACGCGCAGGCGCTTCATGGTGGAGCTCGAACTGCCATCAATTCACGCCCGCTCGCCTGAGACCGAGCGATCAACAGCGACGCGCTCTCACGTGTATGGTGGCCGAACGGCAACATGTCGGAGATTCAACATTTGAGGGCTCAGGCTACCAGTGTGGGCCAAATAGTCTATTTCGCACGTGGGAAAGAATCACTGCTCTTCCTTCCACATTTTCTACCATGACGAAATCAACCTCGAAACAAACCACCACCACGACACGTGCAACCTCGAAAGTTACACGCGCGAATGCCAAAGCCACGAAATCGATCTCTGAACCACAGGCACCTCCACCATCGGCACCTGTCCCAGTGTCAAGGGATCCCCCAGCACCACCTCATGGTGCAGGCCCCGCAACAGGTAAAAGGCGTGAGAGGCCGAAGTCGAAACCAACGGTAGAAAAGGAAGAGTCGGAAGAGTTGGAAAATTCGGGAGAGTCAGAGGAGTCAGAGGAGGACGAAGCTGTAGGAGTGGCAAAGAAGAAAGAGTTGACGAAGATTGAAGTACCGTCGATCCGTTCGAGGGCGACGGATCGCCTAGCGAGTGCTCGAATTTCAATTAATCGAATGAATCTTTTGCATCCTCCCATTCCCCTACGCTTCGGCCAATGGAATGATCGGTCACTTGTCGAAAGATACGCTAAAGTTCTCCAGAACAGCTTCCAGACGCAAGGTGTTCGATCCCTCGAGATGGAGAACATGATCCCGCTCGTTATCCGCAAGGACCACTTAGACTCAAAGTGCCTCGATTTCAGGGGTCTCAATGCAGCGGAAGCGCCGTTCCTCCTGCTCAGCTCTGAAGGTTTGAAAGCATCTTCCATCAAAGTTGCAGGAGGGAGGCATCGTTGTCGAGCTGTTGAGCTGGAGGCAGAGCGATTGTCGACGGAGATAAAACGCCTTGAGGGCAAAATTGAAGATGACGACACCGCAACTGAGGAGGAAAAGGACATGAACCGAGCATACAGAACGACGATAGAAACTCTGACGAAAGAGAAGGAGCGGGTCTGCACATGGGGAGTTGTCATATATGATGAAGGTAAGGGATCCATTGCAATATCACGAGTCAAAAAATCTGAAATCGAACTCATCAGAGTTACTCTTGGCGGAGGGCGAGATGCTCGCAACAGAGCTATCGCGGAACGAGAAGAAGCTCCAATACGCGGAAAGTGACAGCGAAAGCCTCCTAATGACATTTCGCACGTGGAGAGCTCTGCAAGGCGACAAAGCAGAGGAATTTCTTAAGTCTCTTAGCAAGAATCTGAGCTCAGGCCTTGCACAAGTCTTGAATCATCAGGAGTCGCGAGAGTTTCTCATATCTCTCGATGATATGCAGCCACATTTTCACTACACAGAGCCATTCACGACGACCTGGATTAAAAGACACTTGCACGGCATCTCGGGCGGAGTAAGCATTTAAAACACTTTACAAATGAAACTTACGATGTCAATATCAAAATATAGATTGTCACCTATATTTCTCTATACGGGATCAGGTTGTGGAAGAGTCTACTTAGCAAAGTGGACACATTTGCAATGAGTGACCCCAAAATTTTAGATCCATATCTGACAGCACTCGGGCAATCACCTGCACAACGTCCAGAGGATTGGAACCGTAAGGCAATCATGACTTGGAAAGCTGTGGCCGAACCGGAGCATGTATCGAAGCTGGACGTACACTACGATATGTTATCTGTAGCTATGATGTCCCAATTCCGCAATGTCGATTCCGCTTTGATACGCACGCTCCTCACGAAGACTCCCAGCCAAGCTCCCTCCGACTGGCAGGAGTATAAAGCGACAATCATGGACGTTTATAACACCAATATCAGGTACGAGCCAGTCAATGAAATGAAGGATGAAATCGGCACAATGTTCATGAAGAAGGTTGACTGGTTCCTAACCGATCACGAGGACACCCATTATGCACGTCCAATGCCGATGCTCACACCCATTGTCATCTTGGAACTCAATGCGATGATGCAAACAATTGAACCGGCTGTCATTGAGGTGAGTAATGTTGACCAAAAAACTGCCAATCGACGATGGTGGGCTGATGAACTCTAACAGTTTTCTCGATGGTTCGACCCATACGCAGAGTACTTCTACCAAAACCACAAGAACAACGAAACACCTAAGGACCTGACGGCCCATATGTTGCGCACGATCTCCGCCAATGCGGGCAATGTTTTCAATCAACCAGGAAATGCTGCGAGAGAGGTGAGCAACACCATCCTGCAATGACGATCACTAACTGATTTCTTGTCAATAGCTAGCACACATTCCTCTCAAGTATTACGCCGCCTTCTTGAAACTCACAGAAGACATGAAAGCGTTCGGGCCCAAGATTGTCCGACCTCGCACACCCCCTGAGCAAAAGCTGAATGCGCTGGAGAAGAAATATATGGGGGTTACAGAGGGAGTCGAATCATTGAAGAAACTCATGAAAGATAACAAGAAGGGCGGGCTAACAGGGAACTGGGTTCTAGACTTTATTGGGGTCTACGATTGGCGCAATGTCTCTAAAATCAAAAACGCCGGTCGTGATTTTATCCGTTGGGCCATTCCAGCACATGTAGAAGTCGAAATTGTGAACAGCTATCGCCCAACTCTGTTCAGGAAATCTCAAGCTGCCCAATACATACGTTTCATTGCCGCGGAGACGCTGTCACGTTATGTCAAGCCTGTCAACCGCATTAACAACGCAGGATCATACGCACCGTCGCACAGTTATCTCTATCCTGACAAACTCTGCACCACAACGTCGCAACCGATCGAAGCGCCTGAAGTTCATGTAGTGGACCTCATGGAGCGCATGAAAGAGGATGAAGAGTTACAGACCTCATTAAAGGAGCTCACTCGTGATGTTAAGAAATTGATGAAACTGCGATGCCTTGCTGCGAAACCTGATTCTACAGAGATGAGCCCTGATGTTCATACTGCCTTTGAGACGTTCATTCAGGTGAGACATTGGGAGGAGATACACAAAAAACAAGCTAATATAGAAACAATTTTTTTTGCAGGCTGCAACGATAAATGCATATCGCCTACGAGAGATGAAAGCAGAACCAGATCTTCGTGGTGTTGATCCTCTCGACGAGAAATGGATCAACTTCAAGGTTAGCATGCCAATTGCTGTTGACCTTCCCACTGTTTGGTCAAACGATTCTGTAAGTGGATGAGCATGTGATCCTGTCATGCTACAAGTTTATATATTCCATTTTAGATCGGAAGCAAAGCATTGGCTAAACACAAAAGCAAAACAACCCCATCATCACAAGATGGGAATGTGGATGCTTCTTGCACGCTGGAAAAGTCACCTGTCGATGGGCAGGGCATATTGTTATCGAAAGATTCCGTAAGTGGAATATGCATATGCATGCAAGTGATCCTGTCATTCATGATGATATAATTTATTCTAGGTCGGAGGCAAAGTGTTGGCATCATCATCACCACAAGATGGGAATGTGGACGTGGCTTGCACTCAGGAAAAGTCACCCGTCGAAACCCGCCAATCGCCTGTCATCGATCCGCGGCAAAATTTGAATACGGTATTTCATTGTCAATATCATGCACATATTTAATGCATCTTCAACTACCTTTAAATTAGGTTATTGAATCCGACCTTATGAACATCGATCATCTACCTGATAATAGTGTGAGTAGTTTATTCGCTATCTGTGGTACAATCATGTGTCATCTCATTTTATCCTTAGCCTGCACCTGTTATCACGAATCAAGATGGCTTACCTCCCCTTGCCATGACTTCGGCGTCATCAAGTCCTAATTGTCAGTAATTCCCTTGCGCCATTGTTTTCATTCTCTCTGAATAGTAGGCAGATCGGAAACGCTTGCAACCTGACAGTGGCCCCAGCCCAAGTATACATGCACATATTTTATGGGCTAACAATATAGCTCACTCTCAATTTGTTCACAGAGCTCATCAAGAATATGACCGCCAACCCTGCCGTTCTTAGCGATGAAGAAGTCGAAGAGCAGCCTATCAATTCTCGCCCTGGGAAGCGCATTAAACGATGACTGCATGCCTGCCCATCCTAGGACTGCCTTTTGCATGAACACTTCCTTTTGTCTAATTATACTTGACTTTGCTCCTTCCTTTTCTATCGTGTATGCCCTCCCGTTGCTGGCTCAGGGTTTATAAGTTGTTGTATTTGTATGTTGTTATTGCAGTGTTTGAAATGATATGCTGTTGCCTTGATCTGTTAATTTTTTGAGCCAATTTTCGATTTTTTGATCATATGTCATCCAATCTTACTGTTACAATGTTACAATGAATTAAGACTATCCTACGACAAAAAGTCTAAGCGATATTAAAAAAGCAAAGGCTCAGATAGAATTAGCGGAGTTCCAAGACTGATGACTAGGGTGGGCAATAAGAAAACGAGGTGGTTGCAGCATGTGGGCGTTTGAGTGGGTTCTGAGGCGTGAGGTCAGCAGTATCATTGAGACGGTGAATTGAGGCAGACATGTAAAGCTGGTTCCATCTGAGTCAGAAGGATGCATAGCCATCATCATCCGAGTCCCGACTCAGATAACTCAGTGTCCAAGCCTGATGAACTACTGGAAGTGTCAGAACTTGAATGGGATTCACCATCTCTATCTTCCAGGTCTGAGTTGTTCCCTTTGCTGATGTCCATGTCTTCCGAGTCTGATGCTCAAGAATCCAGCATCAAATCCATAGCATCTGACTCAGAGCCCAAGTCATCTTCATTGTCACATTGACATGCCACAGAGTTGACATGACCAATACCAATACCAAAATGGCACATCATCATATCACGGTCCACAAAACTAGCAATTAACATTGACTACTTGAATGTCTGCACTGGATACCCACCAGCCACCAACCCCAAAACGAGCACAGGCGCTCGTTTTCGGGGTTGCCACTTTTTTCTGGTCGCCACCACCCTTCGATACCCACCAGCCACCACCACCCAACCCCAAAACGAGCACTTCGCTCGTTTTCGGGGTTGTGACCTTTCTCTGGTCACCATCACCTCCCTCGGTCGCCACCACCCTTCGATACCCACCAGCCGCCACCACTCAACCCCGAAAACGAGCGAAGCGCTCATTTTCGGGGTTGTGACCTTTCTCTGGTCACCACCACCTCCCTCGACCCCGAAAACGAGCAACGAGTGCTCGTTTTGGAGTTGCCACCTCTTTCTGGTTGTCACTACCAGCTGACACCCCCCCAAAACGAGCACAAGCTCTCATTTTCAGGGTTTATTTATTAGAATACTATTTGTAAATAAGTAATACATATAATATAACCTATGGGTACCCGCGGGGGTACCCTTACCCGTCAAAACCCGGAGGACCCGTGGTGTATGACCCGTGGGTACACGGGTATATACCCCTGCGGGTACGGGTACGGGACAGTGTTCCGGTACCCGCGAGAGTACCCGTGCCATTGCCTAGCCGCACATTGAGAATGTTATCTGCGCATTTATACACATTGGTGACAGTGAGTGGGAATCCCCGATCAGCAGATTCTAAGCAGAAATTAATAACAATGCGCTCCTCTGCAGGGGTCAGTCGCTGTTTTGAGGTATTGAATGCACTCATGGAAATGCCTCCATTTACAAGACGCTGCAGTGTGCTTTTTGATACATCATGCTTATCTGCAACTGCCTGATAGCTCAAGCGATCAACAGCATTGGGTTTTAGCTTCTGCTGCTGGTATTCATCAATAGCAGCCCTCATTCGGCTGTTATGTTGGGCAGTTGCCTTTTGCTGTTTTACCTGATCAGAGAGGGCATGGTAAACCATTTTTGATGATTATGTAGTGCGGCTAGCAAAGCTTAGGATCTGGGAGTGCCTCATGGAGGATGCAAGGCTTGCAATGACCAATGATCAGCCTGTCCCAATCAGGACATACCCAAAAGGCTGTGTCACGCCTAAATCAGTGATTTCTGTCAGAGTCTGTGGGTCTTTGATAGAAAAATTGCCTATGACTACAAAGAACAAGATAGGATGCCAAAGAATTTTTTTTTCAGAGCGTACTTGTGTCTGGAGCAGGTATTAAGTTGAAAAACACAGAATTTGATGATAAAACTGCTGTGCATGCTTGTAGTATCATTTAGCATGGTCCAATTGTTCCTCAAAAATTATCCAATGTAGCTTTATATTACATCAGAATTGAAGTCAGTAGAGTCTCTTGTCCCAAAGAGTTATAATGTCCCAAGCATATGGTGTACACTGTATATATTTGAAAGACTTTCGTCTGTGCCCAATCTCATATCCATCTCTCATTATGAGACCAGTAATGTAGTATTATTATGTAGTTTATTTAATTTTATTTAATTGGGAACTTCAAGTTGACCCATGCCACCATACCCAGCTACCCATGTGGGTTTACAAACTCATGACAAGCACTAATCATGTGAAAAGTTCAAATGCATGACGGTCAACAAACTTATTTACATAGAACACTTGAATTTATCCAAAATGTTGTGCATCATAAATGATCTTCAATAACACCAAACAGTCGAATAAGTATAGAATAATGGACAATTTTGGTAATGAGAATCCTTCGGTACTATGCATAGGTACAAAAACTTCTCAGAAAGAATGAAAGCACGATATCACATCTTACAGCCTCTCCAGACCATCTTCTGTAATTACATCTTGGCGTGCAATATAATAGAAGTCAAGAAACACATGCATCAGGAAAAGCACTTTATGGCCTGGCATGCTCTGTGAGAGATTGGCAAGAGATAAAAATATGAGAAAATGATTACAAATCACAAAAAAATATTTTAAAGCTTATC
>QDKV01005027.1_pt1 | contig 22709 bp, 19 predicted proteins | sample 1861101 | NCBI WGS metagenome assembly QDKV01 (sample SAMN04275158, study PRJNA302643) | Fungus metagenome, whole genome shotgun sequencing project. | isolation source: fruitbody | host: Mallocybe terrigena | place: Sweden | collected 2013 | reverse complement strand
CTTGATAATGCCGGTTTCAAACCTGTTGGGACTGTCGCTTCACTGATTGCGATGGATGGGACACGTTATACGGCCGAAACGCGACTGATAGAGATTCTGAAGGAGAAACACATCGAGGACCCCGAACGTCTCTCTGTGGAATGGAAATCCGCAGAATGGAATGTCATGCTCGTCCTATGCATAGTGGTTGCTGCTGTCTGCAGTGTTATCCCTTACATCGCCCTCATTTCGCCGCGTTTTAGACCTTCAGTGCATTCACCTTGGATATTCCCCCTTCTTCGGACGGTTGGTGGTAGCCTTGCGGTTGTTTGTTGCCAATTCCTCATTCAATCACGCGTCATCTCCCTAATGAAGAATCGCGTCATCTTCATGATCATGAACCGCATCCTTCTCGACGATCTCAAATCAAAGAGCAATAACCCTGATATGGATATTCGCAGCCAGAATGCGTTCCGATGGGGTGAGAATGTTCCATCCGAGGAGTGTCTTTGGAACCTCGAGCAATATCTACGTTCTCAATGTTCTAACACCCAGCGAAGCGATGGTCCAAACAAAGACGGCAATCTGCCCACCTCCCCTTCGAATGAACATTCTGCGACAGGGGAACATCGAGACCACCCTCATGACGTTTCTATTCCAATGGGCACATTCGAATTTTCCAAGCCAGAAGAGATCCTCGACAAATTACACGATGTGCGCAACGAACATATCCACACTTCTTCCTTCAACCGTGTCTCCATCTTCATCTCGTGGATAATTCTTTTGGTTTCTCTTCCTGCCACTGTCGCCGGATATATTGGCTGTTTCACATTGGTTAGCGGGAGCCGCGGGAATGGTCCTTTGATCTGGCTGTTACTGGAAGCTGTACTGTCGATAATTCGAATTCTTCTTTGGGCGTGGAACCCAAGTTTCGACGAAAGGACGGACGACTCAGATTATCATCAGCCTCTACGAGAAAGACGTCAAATGGACAGGCGAGGACACCTTTTCGTCGATTTCGGAACGTCAATTCCTCGACTTGATTGCTTCATACACAGGCCCTCTGAGCCGTTCCAAATTTCTGAGAATCTCGCCTTATACTTTGCGCTTGGCAATGGGAAACGGGCTGAACAGAAACATCTCTACCTGACAGCCCTTGACATCAATGAGCGCAACGCAGTCACACTGCACTGGGAGGAAGAATTTGAGTACATCGACACTGTCATAACATTGCAAGGGAATTGCAAGCTACATTACAATCCGCATACATTACAACCCGCAACTGTCAAGGATCACCCGTGGATGAGAAATCGTGCTATTCTCTTCGATGACCTATCCCGTTACTACTTCTCCATAACTCCGGCACTCGCAATCGACAGCAAAACACTGCTCTGCAACTGTGTACGATGTTGATGATTGCAAGAATGACACCATCTATGATGTAATCCAGAAGAATACCACTTGCCGTGATCAACGTGCCTTGGACCACACCTGGTCGCCATCCCCAAAAACAACCACCTTCTCTACCTCAGGTCTGAGGGTGGACAGGAGCCTCCATTCATTCAATGGAATCGCGATCGATGGTGGGACTAACAAGCAAGCAATTCTTCAACATTCTATTTCTCTCCGTAGTAGCAACACACTACGTCTACAGCAAGAGTCATACAATCACCCATATATTCATATTCCTCCAAACCCAAACTTGCCTCTGACTGAGCTTGCTGCATCATCGATTCAGGCAAGTATCTGTGTCTATCAATAACAGTGTGTACTCGAAAGAACAGGTCCGTTAAATCGGCGAGACCCTTAATTGCAGGGTGATTCAGAGGAGATTGTCCTGTATGGTTAATTTTACCTGGTGGTCCTTATATCTACAAATACCGGAACTTGAAAGTCCCTTATTTAGATACTAAATACAATAATACGGAGAAATACTCGTATCGTACAAAAAAAAAGTCCACTAAAGATAATCATCATGCACTGAAAAGTGGAAGAGGTTGATAGCTTAGTGGCGTTTTGTCCCCGAGCACTTGCCTCAACAACAATTCCACACGTTCGCGATCCTCACGAGATCGTTGCAATTCCTCCAATACTCTCACTTCTCTCTGCTCATACACCTCTCCAAGAGCTCCAAGACTACCCAAAGCAGCATCGAGTGCACGGCGTAGATTCTCTTCCACAGATTGCGAGCTTCCATCTGAACCGTCGTTCCCTGACGCACTGGACGCAACGACAAGCCGGTCGACCAAGGAGGCTTTCTCGGGTCGTGTTTTACGCCTCTGAGAGGCTAGTCGTGAGAAACTGGCGCGGATGTCATTCATACTGGCCGAACTGGACAGGATGGACTGACGGCGGATAGACCGCGAACGCAAGAGGTGGAGTTTGGTGCTGTGAGAAGGAGACGCAAGTAGAACCATCGTAGCATCCGTTTGACGATCCAAAGCTTGGAACTGCCAGTGAAGGAGTTTAGCCTGGTGCTGCATAAATCAAATAGAAGGGACTCACAGCTTGAATGAGATTCTCCCATCCTACTTCCCACTTCCTTCGTCGTTTACTGACATTTCTGACGAAGGAAGGATGGTATTCCAGGTCAATTAAATCATCATAATCGTCTTCATCCTCATCATCGACCCATTCACCAGTATCGTCTACGTCAATAATCTCAATAGGGATTTCAATAACAGGAGTAGTTTCCCCATTACATGGGGCGATGTCAGGGGTAGGGTTGCCGCGGTTATCCCCAGCCGTTTCCTCCCCAGAGGATGATAATTCCGGAGTGGTCTCCCTCGGCTGGGTACTCTCCACTCGTGGGGGTGGCTTGCGACTATAGGATTCCCGCCTGGAATGCGAGCTCTTCACCTTCTTCTTCGAGCTGAATTGCGGTGGCATGGGCAAAGGAACGGGCTGGTGACTAGGACTCGACTGGATGCTCGCACTGTCCTGCAACCCCCTCATCATCCTGTTGGTATGCAAATACGCCCAGTGGTCAAAAAGATCACCCTGGAAAGGAGTCGAAGATGGCGACAGAGTAGAGTCGGTGATGTTACCCTGGTTATTCTGGGCAAAGACCTGCCATTGACGGGCAATTTGTTCCGTTATCGTTGCTGGGTCAAGGCCGTTCGCAATCAGACGGCTGTTTTGGTTCTGGCGGTTGCGTCGGACGTGGTTGAAGGGGAATGGATATGGTGATCCAGCAGCTCGTTGTGGAGGGTTGATGTCAGACACGCCCGTCGTCTTCGGTACGGCGTAGTCGGACATCATAGGCGATGGCGATGGGGCTGCAGTTGCACTATGAGGAGTCGGAGGGACAGGAGCATCTGGTCGACGTGATTGGATGTAAGACTGAATGTAAGATGAAGCCGAATAGTCGCCATAATTTTGGAAGTCGTCTGGATATACCTGTGGCTGAGGAGGAGGATACCTCCCATTTCGGTCCCTGATTGTCTGGTCCGCATAGTCGTGATCTTGGGGCGTAGGGTACTTGTAGTATTGACTAAGATTAGGTTGAGCAGGCGCGGGTTGCGCAGGTTGTCGTTGTTCAGTGAACTTTTGGGGTTGTGGCTGGACAGGTTGTGGTTGTGGTGCCGTTACAGTGGGAGGAGGTGGCTGCGATTGCTTCGAATCCATCAGGGTGCTTTCCAGTCCACGCATGATTTGATCTCCGGATCCATTTCTACCTTTTGGACGGAGTGGCACTGGGGCAGGAACTCGGATCGGGACACTTGATGGATAATATGGACCATTGTCCTCTGGTAGGCCTGTAGTGGGCGATCTTGGTGTATATCCCCCTTCTTCCTCAGTGCTATTGTTCCCATATTGTGGTCGATCGTCATCGCGATCGAGTATTTTCTTGTCTTCTTCGTGATGAACGTTTGATTCAAAACGCTGAGCAGTCCCCTCAGGGTTAAGGTCGCTGGAAGGCGTAGGCGAGGACGAGTGAAACGGCGATTCAATCAAAGTGTTGTTTTCTTGCCACTCAGTCCTCGTGTGAGCCGCATTCTCGTCCTCTTCTTGCACTGGCAGAGACCGATCTGGGGCACGGGCTGGCATGGACTGCAATGGAGGCGTATGACTCGCCATCGATGGGTTTATTCGCTGCTCCGTTCCTGGCGCACGTCGAATAACCGGTGGAGATTCTCGGGTGCTATAATGGGCAGCATAGTTGGGAGGATGCGATTCGGTACTAGGGGGAACGGGAGACACCTTTTCAGGTGTCAATGCTGCTTCAAGGGAAGACCCTAGAGGCGACGCAGGATGTCGATCACGCGTGCTAGGGCTCTCCCTCAAAATCTGCTCACGTCGCCCTCTTTGCTGATTATCATTATTATTATTGGGACTCAGCCTTTCAACTCGAACTACACTTGCAGCTTTCACCCCAGATGGCGACTCGGTGCGCGGATAAGCCATTAAAGGTTGGCTTGCCTGAAACTGCGCCTGCTGCTGATCGGCGCGTTCAATATCGGCAAGGAGTTCTGGCGTCATTTGCCAGTTCTCGTCCAAATTTTGAAGTCTGTTTGGAAAACCATTCACAGGGGCACGAGGGGCGGAGCGTGGATAATGTTGACTACTACCGTTCGTCGTAGTCATGTTTTGCTGTGGACCAGGAGAGGATGATCGTCGTTCATGTTCAAACGGAGGTGGATTGCTGTGGGGAGGAGTAGGCAGAAGTCGTGCGACTTGACCAATTGGAGATGAACGCCTAAGGACATTACTACTGCTAGGTAGACCAGGACTTCCTTGAGCACTTTGCGTAGGCTGAGGAGGGAAAGAAGTGATCGACGGCACCATTGGCATCGATAGAGCCTTTATGGCTCGCGGCCTTTCACGATCGCGAAGAGTGGGCGATGGTGACGAATCTCGCTGATGATTAAGGATCGCTCCTAAAACAACAAGATTATCAGCATTAATTCCCGCACGATGAGGTGCGACAAAAACTGAAGATGCAGGTCAGGGAGAGACGAAAAATGTGTATTGTGCGCACAAGCAACGCTCATGTGACAGAAACAAGAAGTCGAAAAGTGAACCGTAGATACCTTGGTTGGTTTGCTGCGCCTGTGGTCGGCGAGCTCGTTGTGGAGAGTGGCTAGCCATCGGTTCAGATAAATTTCGCAAGGTTAGCAGAAGAGGGGGCCAGGTGCAAGCAAGGGCACAAGAAGGGCGTCAGATGAGTATAAATTTGAGAGATGCGCGTTTCCAACGTGTTCAAATGACAGAAGTACACATTTGAAGGGTTGGCAACGAGGTCGGCAGCCAGTTTTGGAAGTCAAAATCTGCCTCGAGGCCGTTGGCCACCTAGAAACAAGGTGACTTGTTTTTCGTCCATTGTTTTAAAATTATAACTGTATATCCAAAAAGATTAATTGCTGTTTATGTACTAGTTTTGGTGTTATACCATGCCTTATAATGCTTCACAGTATAGGGAAGAAAACAAATGCGACGTCCTAAATTGGCCGTTGGTCAGTCGTTTGTTATTGCCGATGGTTCCGAACTGCACACACCCTTTTTTAGACTCCCAGCCTCACCGCTGCCAAAATGCTATGCCACGGACCGGAGACAAGAATCTCCTCTGTGAATATTATATATAAGAATATAATGACAGATTGGGTCTTAAGGTGATACTTACATGTAGACTTGAAGTATTATGTGATACTAGATTGTACCCCTGAGCACGTGACGATCTACAACAGGCTCTCCTCATCACTTGAAACGTTCAAGACTTTCTTCGTCCACCAGCTAAACTCGTGTTTATCAAACCTGATACAGCTTGAAGGGGGTATGAGCTCAAGGTTCAGAGTTGTGAGAATGTGGACTATATTTATAAAACTGACCCGTGTTGCAGGTTTATCAAGGTCTTTAATTCTTTGCCTCCAGAGGCCCAGCAAACACTGGTCGAAAAGCACCTAGCTAGTCTACTTGATGTCGTTCCCAAAGAAAAGTCGAAAAAGAGTTGAGAGAAATGCCATAAAATCATCTTTCATGGTCATACTAACATCTTTTCACCAAGTCGTGACAGCCGCGACACAGCTTCAAAGAAAGCATAAACAAGTTCCAAAACTTGATCTACGAGTAAAGAGGAGGCAAATCGCTGATTTAATAGTGGACCTTGCTCGGGATGCCAAAACCTCTTTAATCAAGGAGCGTAGCAATCGTGACGAGCTTTTATCCGAGATTTTCCATGGCTTGGTCAGTTGGCTCCATGTCATCTGGACTGTCGTCTACGAACACAACGTCCAGTTTGCTGCCGCACATACTTGTCTTATATTTGTGGCAGACGCACTTGTTCAGCTTTCGGAGACTTCTACACTTGGAGGGTAAGCACCTCTTTTCCCTTTATCGAAGCCACGTTTCACGTAAAGCAATTGCATACTAGCTGCAAATGTTCTGTCATGAATTTCCCAGTCGATTTCAAACTCAAAGACAAGAATGGAAAAATCCTAAAGCGTTTCTCAATTCTTGGACCCCAGAATGTCGACCGCATCCTTCTGTGGATTTGGCGTGATCTGTTTGTTTCATTGTTCGCGACTGGTTCCGAACACGACAAAGCTAGGGTACCAGAGTTTTTGGAAGAAATACAAGAATCACTGGGTGCTTCGGCATTGGAGAAGCTTCTCCATGGTGGCGAAAGTAAGTTATCAGAGGTTTGATACCAGAGGTTTTCAACCTAACTTTCTCAGCTGACGAGGATGACTGGGAAGGTGAAGACGACTTCTGGTTTGACGAAGTAGATTTCGAGGAAGACGATTCTGAATCTGACAAAGACAATTCCGAATACGATGATGAAAATTCCGAATACGATAGTGACGAATCCGAGCAGTGTAATTTTCATGCAAGTTATTGGACAGAGCCAATTAACAAGGCACGGATTTCTCTCCGGGACTGTGTCGAGAAACGCCTTCTCGCAGTATTCAAAGAGACGCCTTCTTTAGGCCTTTACAACTCGCTCTCTTCCATTAGCCAAAATATGTTGAAAACGGAGAGTCAACTATTAAAGATATTGCAAGAAATCGCGGGTGACACCCCCGAAAACGTTGTCGCCGCTCTTGACATTTACGTCTCGAACAACCATTATGGGAAGATCACCTCACTCCTTGATAAGTACATGTACCTGCTTCGACCTCGCGATGCAATGGTACTTCAATGCGCCGTAGCTGTCCTTGCCGACTCCCCTTTCCGATCACGCAGCCTGACAATTTTGGAGAAGGAGCTCGACGACTCCCTTCACGCTATCAAAGCCATGATTCGCACTTGCTTTGTTCTAATTGAGGACGAATCCAGTAAGAAGGAGTTGCTGGAGATCCTCAAACTCAAAGCGGGTTCGCAACGCAAAACTCGTGTTGAACAATGGGCAGAGCGAGTCTGTTCGAGTTCTGGCAATCCCATGGGTCCAATGGCGTTTGCTGCGATGATGATGGGCTTTCCTATGCTTCCTGGCGTCGAGGAGGGTGATGATTCTGATCTGATTAACTACTTCGATATGGATCCGGATGATCCGGACTTTGATAACGTTCGAGAGCAGTATAGGCCCAACGGAAAGGTTAGGTTTGATGGTTGGGTACATCTTGGACAAGGCCTGCCAGGTGGTCCAGCTGTTTTGGCAAAGACGTATTTCAAAGCTGTGGAGATGATGCCTTACGTTCGAGGGCAGGACATCGTCAACGAAATAACAAACAAGTCAGTATCATTCTTTGCTATCTCCTTCTATATTGTTTTTATTCTATTTACCGTGACGCAGATTGCGAGAGAGACCGAATAAAGGCCATGTCGTTGACGCACTGAGCAATCTTTCATCTTTCGTCAAGCTGCAGCGGAAGAAACTCAACCTTGCGCATATTGAGAAAAAGCCGAAGGGTGCCGCTGCGACCACGTCGCAGGCCAAGTCTACAAATGCCAAAGCCAACAATAATAATGCCAACGGAAACGTGAGTGGTTCTAAGAGTACTCAACCAAAGTCTACCCGTACCACTATCGTTCTCTCTGCGAATGAACCTGCACCACTGCCTCCTCCCCCTCCGTCATCTACTCGAGCTCCTGTCCCCGGTGGTTTGGAAGATGTGGACTAGCATGGAGTAGCTGGGTTGCGCTTCTATTCTATTTGTTTTGCTGCTCCCATCCTCCTTTTTTGACTCGTCCATCTCGTGTGAGTAAAGCTCTTCTAGTTCACTTTATTTTACCTGCATTGCTTTTTCTACCACAATTTTTGTATTGTATCCTACATTCATTCCAAATCTTACATGTTCTTCTATTCTTCCAAAAGTCAAAAATCGAGGTTCTTCTTAATAATTCGAAAATATTATGCTGATCGTAATTTCATCAGGGGACTTTGTGAACTGGACTATTTCAGCCCCAACTGAAGCAGGCGCCACTACCTTCTTGGTTGAGGCTGGCATTACGTCAAGACCAGTTAATTGTCAAACGGTACCGGGAGGACGGCAGTTTGCAAAATACATATACCAGGGCCTCACCGGGAATTCTTAAACCTCAATAATTATCTCTCTTCCTAAGTTCGACGGCTTGACCTTTTTTTTTCCGCCTCGGAATATTATCACCATTGCATTTAGAGGCAGATATCACCATGTTCACAGCCAAGCGCTGCTTATTTGTATCTGCATGTCTTGCCTCGTGTCAGATTAACGCGCTAGCCTTCAACCCGTTAGTCTATCAAAGATCGACTGCTTTGTGCAGTACTGTTCTTCGCGGGGAAATACCTGTCAAGACTGAAATCGATATCAGTGAGGACTTCTTTGTATGTCTCGGAGTCCTTACTTATGTTACTCTGAACCATCGCAGAGTATGCCGATATCAATCCCAATGCGCCAAGCACCATCATCATGGTGCATGGATGGCCGAGTTTGTGGAGTTCATGGTCTAAACAGGTCGAAGAATTTGAGGTGCGTCCTGGGTTCGAATTATCGTAGTAACTATTATTTCTTTTATTTCTGACGCACTCGAAAATAGAATGATCACCATCTCATCGTTCCAGACTTGAGAGGATTTGGTGAATCAACGCACCCAGGTAGTCCAGAGTTGTCTGGAGCCATGCCAGACCTAGTGGGCGATTTGGCCTGCGTCCTTGCGCATGCACGAGTTTCTTCTGCGATATGCATGGGGTGAGCCAGCTGATTTGAAGCGGGGTTGTTCCTGACTTGACTTGACCGCGTTGTGAAGGCACGACTGGGGTTCCGCTGTGTGTTATGAAGCCGCTCGACGTCGGCCTGATATCTTCACTGCTGTTATCGGGGTCGTATTACCCGTAAGTCATGTTAGGCCTGTCTATTGGATCACGTAATTTCAACTCTCACTGTAGTACCTCCCAGCTGATGGCCCTTTCTTGCCAACCAACGAGCTTGGCTTTGTCTTTGAAACTTTCAGATACCAGGCATTTTTCAACTCGAATCCTGAAGCAGCCGCAAAGGAACTAGCGAGGGACGTACGTAGAACGATCAGAGCGACACTTAGGACCGTTGATAGTCCTCCTCCTCCTGCTTTCCTGAAGAGCAACGAATCCTTTCTTCGAGCTTGGGATCACATTGAAGAGGTAAATCGTCACTTTACCTTGTAAAAGAAAGATGTTTCAATGAGGATACGATCAGATCCCATCAGTCCCATTCTTTTCCGAGCAAGACGAGGACTATTTCGTTTCACAATACGAAATTCTTGATTTTAGGAACAGTAAGTTCAACGGCAAGTTGTAATCCGCCTAAAACTCATCTTTTTTTTGTCTTCAAGCGCTTCAATTTTACTCGAACGATGTATGTGCTCTCTTTCCGTTTTATTTTAACACCACTCTTATATCTCTCGCAAAGAACCGCCTTCTAACTTGGAAATCGGCGAATGAACAAGGGAACCACACTATTCTTCAACCTGTCCTAGCGGTGTATCCCACTGAGGTGACATATTTTTTGTTGTTTTTTTAGCTCCTTTTCTCAAGTTCGAGGCTAGGATCCTGTGGCAGATTGGCAAATAATAGCAACCGTACTAAAGTCTGCGGAATATATTCCGAATCTCACGACGAAGGTCTGTCCACCTTTTTCTAATACGGCAACTCAGCGCTTATAGGATGATCAGACCATGCCATGCGCTCATTGGGTTCATCTCGAACAGCCCGAATTGTTTAACCACATTGTACGCGAATGGTTGAATTCTGTTTTCGAGCAAAATTTGGTCACTAGAGATGAATTATAGACTTTATAGTACAATGTGTTATTTTCATATTCAATCACTGACTTAAAAGCATCCGTTAAAACGTCATTCGAAATGAATTTAATACATCATATGGATGCCTTAGCCAGTGTGGAGGTTCTCCGTGATCCGGCTTTGACAGGCAAACAAGAGTGCCTTTCATCGTTTCATTTCGGATTCAACCAACTTCTCAATGCTCGTGAAAGACAGAGATTTAGCTTAAGACTCTTTCAAAAAAGTATCTGCCAGTATCCCAACCTCACACGCGACGAAATCCTCTTCGTCCAGTTACAGGGACCCGATATCCAAAGCTGATAACGGTAGATACTAGACAGTGATGATAGCTAAATTTTGCTGTTAGACAACGTACTCGAGGCTTGTCGCACTACGTACGTCCATTGGAATCAATGCTGTTGTTGAATGAAACTGTTTCCTTCGACCCATCATTATCGGGCGCGCAACTGTGGCGACATACGACAGAGCCTGAAGGGAAGGTTTCTGGTGGGGTGAATGGGCGATTCATATTGCATAAATGTTGGAACGGTTTTACTCACGGATTGGTTACTTGACAGCTCCCATCGGACATTCAGATTACGGAATTCAGGGTTGATCTCTTTTCTTTTAACCTGACACTTCGCTGGCTCGGTGCATATTTTGAACAATCTACTGCATAAATGGTACGAGTACTTCATGGTCATATGGCTCATCAGCTTCTCAATGTGCTTACTTTATATTGTTCTGAAGGAGGTGGTCAAGGAAGAGGGTTCGGATACAGATGGCGTCGACTTGAGTTCTATGCAGGTGAGTTTCCTTTCTTTGTTAAAGTTTTTAAATAACTTTGGATTAAATGTTCTAGATACCCGACGATGCTAACGTTCGCAACGAAGATTCTACGAAGCCTGAACATGTTATTAAAGCTGAGCTGGATGATGAGTGTCTTACTGTGGAAGGAGACAAGACCAAGGCGAAGAAAAAGGAGGACAGTGACAAACTAAAGTCCCTTTTTAAGGTTGAGTACCTCTCGTTCCTTCAAATTGCAACTGTCCTTACAAAATTACCTCTTTTTACTTTTTGCAGCCGAAGGGAAAAAAGCGCATTGCGGATATGTCGCTCAAAGACGTGGTTCTTATAAAACGTCTCGAACCTGTTGGACTGGATAAATACGCAATTGACCTTCCTTTGGCCGAAATCAATCAAATGGTTTCACGCAAGTTCATGTCTGCGATTTATGGTGGGAGTATGCAAGCCACTTTCCCTCAGATAAGAGAAGCGAAGTTGGCAGAGCACGGCATGGACGATTTCATGTATCTCCACCTTGATTATCAGCCATATGCACCTCAGACACCTGGAGGATGTGGTCTGTGGTTTTCTACAGATGGGGACAGTGACCCTTGGGAAGGGGTTTCGAGAGTTTTGACAAGGGATCTGAATAGTGCCATGTGGCAGTATATGGGCCAGTATGAAGTCAAGGCAGCAGCCTCCCTCGAGATGGAAGAGTGGTTGCAACAAGATCTCAAAGTAAGATTTCTGTCGAACTCTTTGTGATTTGAAATGACCAATTTTTTTTAGGTACGAAACACATGGGCAAGAGAGATTTGTGACAAGGGTTGGGGGGGTTATGTCTGTGCTCGGGTTCAGGCTCGCAGAGAATTGGGAAATGGCCAAAAGCCGAGTAAGAAAAAAATTGCCGATGTCTTCAAGAGCGGAAGAGGGAAGAACACGACCCCTGAAGACCTTCGGGCTGCTTTTGACAGTGGGGAAGAGGTATGAAGCACCATGCTAAATTTTTCTTCTACTTATTCTTCCGGAATGACAGAGACTTGCCGTTTGGACTCTGAAGTGTATTGGGTATGATCATCCTTTTCAACTCCAACTCTGTGAGAAATATCCTCGATGGACCCCTCCAGCAAACCAGCGCAGCGGAAAGAAGCATGAGAAAGTTACAAAGGGCAAGCACTCAAAGCAAACCAAAGTGAAAACGAAGATTGAAAAAGAAGAGTCTACGACCCCATCCAGTTCGAGAGGTAAAAAGCGAAAGCGGGTCAAAACACCAGACAGTGAGATGGATGGTGAAACGGATTGGTACGAACCAAAGAAGCAGAAGATCATCGATGATTTTATTGAAATACTGGACAACGATTCCGAGGAAGAGGTTTTATACAATATACGATCCAAGGGAACCAAATCTCGCCCTATTCATCTCTGAAAATTTATCTGAATTCACTATGATACATATTACTCCTTTGATATCTTGAATAGCTATGTAGTTGCTCATTAATGTGATGGCATGTTGACAACAGAAAGCAATTTGAAGTGAAAACTACTGTAGAGCATAACCAAAAAGTCACCCGTCAACCAAATGCGGACTGAAAACCAGCACATTTCAGATCTGGATCTGAAGCCTTCGGATGTTCGTAGTTGTCCCGTTCCACCAGATCGATTTCCCACTCAGGCCCATGATGATTCGAAAAGGATTCACCCGCGATAACCCTCAAATGGCTCTGCCTTAGAAACGCGAGGTGGAGAACATTTTTATTGAAAAACTCTGGTGTATATGGGGTGTCCGACAATCCCTTGAGAACTCTCCTCCACCCTTCGGCGCGCTTCCAGACTGAATCATAGAAAGACTCGGGCCCATCTAAACCTGCTGCGGAGGAGGTAATAGGAGCGGAATCTCGTACAATGTCTTCCCATTCTAACCGTGGTGCTCGAAAGTCGGGTAGGAAGACGAACCGATTGTCTGACGTGAAGTCGTCCAGGCGGGATTCCCATAAGGGCATACGAATATCTGAAATAAACGAAGAACCAAAATCCATCACCAGGACAAGCATTTGGAGTGTTTTACATTCTTCCAGGATGGCGCACAAAGAATCAACTATGCTATTCGCAATAGCTTCCGGTAAATCCGGACGTGTGCAAACAGCGAGGTGGGTGAGTGAAGGCAGATCGATGACGGTGGAAGAGCGGTGTCCATAGAGGGTAGATGTGTAAAGATGTGTTACGTTTTCGAAAATAGGATCGTGGTAGTTGAAAAGGTGGGGGCTGCCGTAGTGGACGATTACCATAATTTTTGGTCGGATAGGGTGCTTTCTTAGCCAATAGCCATGTGCCTGAAGGTTACGGGCTGTGATTGCAAGTTTTGATATGCTGCAAAATACCGGTGCGATTCTTGCTAAGGCTTCCTCTATAGACGGGCGTCGGTCGTTAATAACCAGAACGCAGGATTCAACATTGTACGTTGCAAGAGGACGGGGCATGACATGAAAACGTGATTTTAGAGCCGGAATATGGTACTTTCGCTTCGGAAGGAGAACGGTGGTGAGTTGGTAGACGTCGTTGGGTGTTGTGATAACAATATTCCGAAATAGTAGAGGCAAGACCAGGACATTCACGTCGCTGGAGACAAGCCGAAGTTCACGAGCCTTTCGATGACTTGTCATTGCAAGAAGAAAGAGTACCTCTCGTATGAGTTCCAGAGGTAACATAGCCCACACCCTGAAAGATGACGAGCCTATTCTGCTATTTGTCAGAAATTTTTCTTAGCGCTCATATATGTACACACCCCTCTATATTAGAACCGATACTAGGAGCCATCCTGAGCAACAAAAAAAATGGCCTGGCACCTGTCGTTGTCGTTGGATAGAGAGCGATAAAATTTACAAGCACTGCGCGGTTTAGGAGGAACCTGGACTCGGAAGCTTCAAGTCGTCGTCTTGCGATTTCAAATCACGTGATTCCCATTTTTCAGCGTCGCGCGACGCGACAGCCATTTGCTTTCTATGACTATTTTCGAACCTCTGTCTCATTGGGCAGTGGGGTAAAAACACCTATGTCATGATGCAGGACTCTGAGTCCTTTCAACGGGATGTTTAGTATTTGGAACATGTATACCACATTTCACGACTCACAAACACTTGTGGATTGAGATAAAGTTCAATCCTGTGATATTGACCTGTGGACTTAACTGGCCCGGGATATAGCACTTCGTATCATAGAATCGCCGAGCGTATCCGGGTCTCTGGTAAATTGACACTGTTTAGTTTATTTCCAAACACTGGTGACAGACTCGGAGTATACAGGCAAAAAATACATTTATGGCAGAAAGATCTTTGGACAATTTCTAATACAATCTGAATTGTGGTAAGCCAATCACACCTTTCAGGAAACACTTGTATTTCTCGACTTCCTTCCAGGGATTCTTTTGAAATCTGAGGGGTCATTACTTGGTCATTACGAACCTTACAGTTACAATGACATATCAATGCAGTGTCACTACTGTTGTACCCAACTGAAGGCTAAGCCCTAAGACATCATTTACTTCAAGTTTGGAACAAGCACTCGTAGGGCGATTAGAGAGAAGACCCAAATGTTTTTTTATTTTGGATATAAATGGCAATACAACTCTGATCTGTAAAGAGCATTTCTTTTTGTTTTTGCGACGTTGACGTTGATCACGGCCATTCTCCATCTTAGGTCATTACACAAGTTGAAAATACAAGTATATGGCGCCGTTAGACGAGTCCCTTGATGTGGGAGCAGACAAAGGATATGGGGTTAATAAGATAAAGAAACTTGAAGTTATGGACAAAATCTGAAATAGAAGAAGAGGACATTTTGGGACATTTAGGATACAGGGCAGCTCTTCACTTAATCTATCCTCGCATTCAAGCCTTAAGGGAACACTATATAGTTAAGTAGCTGCTACCTGCTGATGTTTATTGTCGACGGACTTGTTTCCGAACGTGATCAGAAGAGTCGGATTCTCAATTCACTGAATTGAATTATCGAGAATACGGCAGATATACGTTGACATGTATAGACATAGCTACTGATGTTAAAACAAAGATAGTGTCTGATATTACATATCTATGTATACGGCTGTCCTCAAACGTAAACCTGGCCGTTTAATCGTTGATCATGGATTACAATATCTACTTTTGGCTTTGTTGATTATGCATGGTCGCTGATGTCTTCAAAAGGGGATGATACATTATCGCATGACTTGTTTGCATGGCTAGGAATGCTTTCAGAATAGATGTGGAATTTGATATTTATGTTGACGGATTAACTTTCACAGATTGTAAATGGAGATAAATACCATCACATGTTATCCATAAGGAGGTCAATTATTAGTTTGGATTGATAAGGTAGACGCGCTGTACGGGGGCCTGGCAGGTGTTATACCCTGAAAAGTAGGCAAATCAAAACGAGGCCAATGGCACAGAATTCTTTTTCTTCCAAATGAATAAGGAACTAAAAGGGTCGAGAAGAAGAAGGTACTTAAATTTCGTCATTATTTAAATTCAACTGAACCCCGAATTTGACAGAACGACAGCGATAAGGTGGGTTGAACACAATAGAGAACAACACGACACAGGTCCATATAATTGCAGAATTTGGCACCAATTGTAGAATAAAGGCCTCCAGCTACGCGGCAAGCTTGGACGGACCTTGTGACATTTACGGTCTCGTTTTCGAGGGGGAACCAAGAGCAAGCTGGTTCCCATGGTTGTCGTTTGGTGTGTAACTGATCCGCCAGAAAAGACTGGGAAATTGAATAGAGATGGACCATAGTGGTGGCAAAGGTCAATGATAGTCAATGATCCAGAGGCGCAAAGCGATAACTGTCACAACGAAACCGAGTCGTCACGCGTGACACTGTCAGTTAAGGCGCATCGTCACTTCACCCTCGTCGTTAGCTATGGCGCCAATCTCGAAAAACGTGAAGTCCGCAAAGACAGTCAAAGCAGGCAGTGACCTGAGGATGTTCTTCGGTCCTGGTGGGAGCCAACCCAGGACTCTGCCGAAAGCAAGACCACATGTTTTCCCTTTTGCTTCTCAGAAAAAACGCGTCTCTAAATCAATTCTTTAGGCAAATTCGGGGTCTGAGAAAACGTTTTCAAGTCAGTTTTAATGATTTCTAAGTAGTTTTTTTGTCTAAATGAGGATTGGTTTCCTAGTTGGCAATAAGTACGTTTCTTATGTTCGAATCATAATTCGGAGATTCACAATAGTTTATAGGCCTGATGAAAGACTAGTTAAATCTCGCAGGTACCCTTAAAGCTACTTCTATAGACCGAGTTAATCTGAAATCGATGCAACGTGATTTCAAGTCAGGAAACAATGGTTATTGTGGGTGATGATGATGAACGAATTCTTCATAGACCAAAGAATACCGTGATAGCTCTTTCGAGTGACGAAGGTCTGCGACCTCATTTATCTACTTTGCTGGTCTAATGTTGCGTAGAAGGATCCCAAAATGTCAAGACGTTAGTGGCACATCCCAACGAACTCAAATGTTACTGAAAACACTGTTTGTAGTACGTTAAAACGCAAGGTACCAACGGTGGTATCTAGTGATGAGGAGGATACTCCGCGAAAGAAAGCTGCGGTTATTTCTAGATCTCCTGCAAAAACTCGACTTTCGGCAACAAAACCAAAATCAAAAAAGCGGAACGATGACGAGGATTTTGATATGGAATCAGTAGCGAGTGAGGCTAGCGACCAAAATCTTGTACAGGATGAAGATGAAAAGCCAGTGAAGCGGAAACCTGTGAAGAAAGGTGACACAGGATCCAAGGTCGAAAAGGGAACACCAATCGTTCCTTCAAAGGTCAACGGGACGACTGGTAAAGACCCACAAAAGAAGTTTGAGTGCGTTTCGTTAGTTTTTCATTGCCGAGTTGTCTCCTCAATTTTGTCCTTTGTGGATAGCTGGGCTGCCAAAAAAGCGGCTCGATTGGCCGGTCCCGTGGCTCATGGTTCGAAAGAGGTTCCAGATGGTGTTCCAGATGCCTTGCTTGGTTTGTCCTTTGTTTTTACAGGGGAACTAAGTAGCTTCTCTCGTGAGGAAGCAACTGATCTGGCTAAACGTTTCGGCGGGTGTGTTGCGTCTTTCGGCGATAGAACACGCACTAACATTTGTTTTTAGTCGTGTGGTACTACAGCCGTCTAGTAAGACAGACTTTGTGGTTTTGGGAGCCGATGCCGGTCCTAGCAAACTTGCGGCTATCAAGAAACATGGAATTAAGACCCTCAGCGAAGATGAGTTCTTGAATCTAATAGGTACTCGTAAAGGGCTTGGTAAAGGCAAAGTCGATGAGAAGACGCGAAAGAAGTTGGAAAAAGAGAACGAAGAAATAAAAAAAGCTGCAAGGGATTTAGAAAAGAGGGAGAGGCAAAACGATCTGGAGACAAAGGGTAATAACAAGGCAGTTGACCCTTCGACAAAACTCTGGACCACGCGTTACGCACCGCAAAGTCTAAAAGAAATTTGCGGCAACAAGGGTCAGGTGGAGAAACTCCAACAGTGGTTACACGACTGGTATGCTTCTCGTGCCTTGCCTCTGTTACGCCTCGTTTATATATATATTTTTCTTTAAGGGACTCGAGCCTTAAATCTGGGTTTAAAAAACCTGGCAAAAGTGGCATGAACATCTTTCGAGCGGTACTCATAACCGGATCTCCTGGAATAGGCAAGACGACTAGTGCTCATTTATGTGCCAAGCTTGAAGGTTTTACTCCTATCGAGTTGAACGCAAGCGACACCCGAAGTAAGAAGCTCGTCGAGGTAAGACTATAATCTCTATTTTTGTCATTTTGATACGACAACGATGATAGAACGGTATGAACATCAACAACACTTCTTTGGATGGATTTGTCAAAGGATCTAATGTCAGTCCTTCTCACCCTGAATCTTACTTGTCGGGTGAACCCCAGTGTCGCGTAGGCAACGAACTCACTCGGTGTGACGATAACAGACAAAACTTGTCTGATTATGGACGAAGTCGATGGAATGTCCGCGGGGGATCGCGGTGGTGTTGGTGCATTGAATGCTCTAATCAAAAAGTCCAAGGTTGGCGAATTGTATATCCGTGATCTTGTCATTTTTTTCACTGTGGAGTTATTTAGATCCCCATTATATGCATTGCGAATGACCGACAAGCACAGAAGTTGAAGCCGTTGATGGGTGCCACCTTCAGTCTACCATTCCAGAAGTTCGTCTTCTTGTTTGTTAGTGTCATATTGATTTTTCATGTCCTACAGACCACCGGCTCAATCCATTCGATCTAGAATTCTTTCTGTTGCATTCAAGTAAGTAATGAACAAATCATATGTCATATATGCTCATCAGTCTATAGGGAGAAACTGAAGATCCCCTCAAATGTTATCGACCAGCTGATCAACGGAGCACAGTCAGACATCCGCCAAGTTCTGAACATGCTCTCCACATGGAAGTTGTCTCATGATAGTATGGATTTTGATGACGGAAAGAATCTGTGCGTTTCTCTTCCAGCTGTGGCGCCGCCGACAATTACATATTCCTTTCTGTCCCAGTGCTAAATTGAATGAGAAGCACTCAATTACGAGTCCGTTCGATATCACTTCACGATTACTGGGTCCGTATATGTTTTCGGCGACCTCAAGCCAGTCACTGGGAGACAAGATGGAGCACTACTTTCAGGATCATTCATTTATTCCTCTCTTCATTCAGGTATGAAGCTATCGTCTCTGCGATCTTTTTTGTTGACAGGTTAGTCAATTGCCTTGATTACAGGAAAATTATTTGAAGACACAGCCCGCGAAGCTCAGAAACCTGGATGGGCCGGAAAAGCAATTAAAGGAATTGGAACTCATGGACAGGGCAGCATCCTCTATTTCGGATGGGGATCTCGTTGATGCGACCATTCACAGGTATGAATTTATCTCCGACGTCGGTTAACAATTTCGGCGCTGATGACTACGCATACAGTTCCGAACAGCATTGGAGCTTGATGCCTTTCCATGCTATCTGCTCAACAGTAAAACCGGCATCATATTTCTATGGATCTGGTCTCCACTATGGCGGCCCAAATGGAATGTCTTTTCCGCAGTAAGCTAGTGATTGACATCGCCAATCAGCCAAATGACTAATTTTTGTTCCGTAGGTGGCTTGGCCAAAATTCCAAGCAAAATAAACTCAGCCGGCAGCTGGGAGAAGTGCAGATCAGAATGCGCCTCAAAGTATCTGGCGACAAGACTGAGATAAGACAATCATACATTCCGGCGCTATTTCCTCACATTGTAAAACCACTTTTGGATGTCGGAGCTGTGCGTGTCGTAAAAGCCGCAGCCGTCTTTTGCTTACTAAAAGAACGTAACAGAGCGCCGTCGGCGAAGTAATTGAACGGATGGACAAGTATTATTTATCGAAAGAAGATTGGGACACTATTGTCGAACTTGGTGTAGATCAAAACAAGGACGATGTCATTCTGAAGAAGATATCTACGGCCACGAAGACTTCCTTAACGAAGAAGTGAGTCTTATGCGGGAGACAGGTACACCATTTTCGCTGACTTGTGTGCTTCAAGATACAATTCAACGGAGCACCCTATACCCTTCCATAAAGCGACTGATTTGGGTAAGGTACCCAGGAAACTGGCTGGAGGACCAGTTCCTGATCTTGAAGAAGCCTATGTGAGTTTTCACTCTGGTGTATGTTATGCATGATCTCGTTCCTGAGAGCACTTGTCGGCCAGGTTGATGACGAAATTGAAGAGGTTTCAGAAGACGAATCAAAGAGCAAAAGCTCTGATGACACTATCAAAGATACTCTTATCAAAGTTCCGAAGAAAAAAGGAAAACCTCTTGCGAAGTGATCGGCTCATTTGACTTTTCGTTGGCTGGTTCAATCAGTCTGCCATTACCTCACATAACTTATTTCACGAGATGACTACTGCCAATAAACCTATATTCTTTCATTCGCTTAATGCGAGAAGAATTATGTACAGCAAAAAAGTTGCTTGGAAAAAGTAAGAAAACATGACATACAAACGTCATATAAGGGTATCATTATGATATTAGGAGTGGATAATTTAACTGAACGGGTGACGCTATTCGTAAAACTTGAGTAGATCGTAGGTAGAAGTCGTGCGGAAAGCGTGAAGGGTATAAAGACGAGAAAATAAGGATCAAGCATTACATGATATAAGTACAACAGGAGAAAGGAAAAGAGGAGTAAGCGGGCATGGATACCCAATTTGAGGATTGGTTCTGCCATCGCCAGTACCCAGGCAATGCAAATGCAATGGCTAGCCAAATCTAAGGAAGGGGGAAACCATCAATGTGTGAATTAAAAGAAAACAATATCGAGCGGAACAACATACATTATACATGAAATAGGATGTCCTATCTGCGGATGGGGTTCTTAAGAGATAAAATCGCAGGCTGACGATGGTAGCAAATGTGGTGTATGCGATGGTTGCAAAAAGGCTGATTTCCCAAACAGAGGACAAGCAAAATGACCATGGTATGAATGTCACGAATGTCGTATAACGCGAGAAGTTGGGATAAGCGACGTTTAATGTTTGACGGCCCATTTTCTTGTCCCCAACGTAGTCCTGGAAGTCTTGAGCTTGAATGGTGCTGGCAATAATGCAACACATGAGGACGATGGACAGAAATTGGATGAAGTCCACTTTTGATCGGTCGGAGGCTTTGAGAGGAAGATACGGTTGTCACTGACGTGAAACAACAATCATGGATGTGAAAATTATTTTACCTGCGACTAGCATTTCACCCAGTGCAAAACAGCTGTATCCCAAGCCGTTAAGAATGCCTTTTGAAATATAGTGTTGATCTCCATATCCTTCATGATATACGGCCGTACAGAACCAGAGAGAGACGCTCGAGTAGAATACTGGCAACCCATAGCCATAAGACATGAGCATGCATAAAGCAAGCACAAAATATTTGAGGGTGATTGCATTGGCCATCGTGATACGGCCAGAAGGCAACGGCCGCCATGGCTTATTGCATTGGTCTTCTGTTATTGATCCTCGTGCCTGATTGCACAAGTTGAATCCAAGAAGGTGTATCCACATCCAGAAGACAGCTTGTAGAGCATGCGATAGAGGTTTGGAACGGGAAAGAGGAGCGGCACCAAAAGCAAAACACGTCTGGTGAGGAAATCAGTTGGGAAGTATTGAGCGGATATCAATACGACTTACTACAGGAATCAATGTCGTGATAAGGTCTGACTTGGTAAAGAGATAGATCGTTCGGGCATGATATGACATTGCTGAGGCTGTTGTTCGTAACGAAGTTCTTAATAAAAAGTGAAGTGAAGCAGCAGTCTGAGGCATAGCTGCTGAGAACTTGGGCAATAAATCGACGAGATCCTTCTTGAGCTCTTGTTATAAAGGCACACCTCCGGCCCACAAGATCGCCTAAGACATAGCTTGATTCGGGGTACCAAAGCATCAGACCTCAGATTATTCCCAATTGGGAGGACCTGAGAGAGAACCAATCTGAGATTTGCGTAAGGCCATTCGGACGTCGGCAAATTCAGGGGAAATAAGGCAGTTTGGTGATGACGGTTGGAGATCTTTGTGGGCTCTATTTGTGGAAGAAAGAGGTAAACGTCAGCCCCCCTTTGCTGTCAAGCATCCAAATTCCCTTGATACCTGGTAGATGTACTAGAGCTGGGACGACGAGTGAATGAAACTGTTGCCAAAGCAATCCTCTGAAGCCCGGCGCTGTCCAGATCACAGAGGATGCGGCGTCCATCTGCTCAGCATTTCCTTGACATTTCCCGAGTTTTTTTCCTGCAGTGATAGATTAGGTAAAAACGACATGGGAAAGAAAGAACCTGAACAACTTTCCGGGATTTCTATGATCCTTGCCTAGAACAGAAAGAGGGACGCCAGCTGACTGGCGCCGATAGGGCCGAGCCATGAGGCAGATTAGGCAGACCTTTCACAGACACGAGGAAGGGAATTATACTTGTTCAGAAAGTAAGACCATAACATGTGGGGCGTGTTTGCACCACCGAAGTCTCGTAATACCTTGGTTACCCCTTAACCGCGCTGTCTTATGTCTCCTCCCAGTCTGCTATTCCTATCCACAGTTCTAAATCTTATCACCAATATCAAGTCCACATTCTGTCAAATAGTTCTTGAAGCGTAGCCGTGAATGATAATTCCAATTGCGGGCCGGACAGAACAAAGAGAAGAACAAAACGGAAAATCTAGGCAAACACGTTCTAGTTGTAACCACACTGTAAGTAGTTTTCTTGAATTTCAAGACCAAACGCTACTGTTAGCTTTCTCAAAATTCGGGCCCGACTTGTTCATTTAGCAAATGAGACACTGTACTTAAATGCTGGTCATTAAATTGACGCTCGTTCGGCCATCTATGTTCTTGTACTGTGCACGGTGGAACGAACTATATCACGCATTGACTCTAAATTGCCGAACAGGCCTCGAGGAGAATTTATATGTTACACAAACCCCAATTGACATAGGTCAGCTGGGAGTACTCAACGTCGCTTCAGGCACTTCCCCATTCTCTGTTCTGTCTGCAGACTCAGTCTATTTTGTGTGAACTGCCAAGGTTCTGTTTAAACTTCGGCTAACTTATGGAGGAAAAAGTTTGATGGAAACCTTTGGCTGAAAGTTGTTCCGTGCTTACTTGCCTTTCAGCCTAGATGAATTTGTCACACTTCGGGGTTATCAGTATTTATATGCCATTTATATTTGTTTCCTATTGTTAATTAAGTGTTTAAAATGTTG
>QDKV01005028.1_pt1 | contig 22780 bp, 31 predicted proteins | sample 1861101 | NCBI WGS metagenome assembly QDKV01 (sample SAMN04275158, study PRJNA302643) | Fungus metagenome, whole genome shotgun sequencing project. | isolation source: fruitbody | host: Mallocybe terrigena | place: Sweden | collected 2013 | reverse complement strand
TGTTATTCCCTCCTCAAGTACAAATCCTTGTACAATTCATTACTCATGTACAAATGATGTAATCTTCATTCCCTCCTTATGTACAAATCCAGTGCAGTTTGTGATTCCCTTATGTACAAATCCCGGTACGGTTTGTTATTTCTCTCTGACTCATCATATACAAATGACATCATTTTTCTTTCCTTTCTCATATACAAATCAGGTCCAGTTTTTCTTACAACCCGGACGCGACAGGTCAGGTGATCAGTTCGATTTTCCGCTCCTGCACCGTTTGCTCGGGGACCTTTCCAAGAAAACACAGCTATGATTAAGCCTAATTTCAAGAACATCGTAAGCCATTGGTAACGATCTACTAATCAATCCCAAGATTCTAAGTTTTCTTCTTCTTCGCCATGGCCTTATTCTCCTCTTTGCCTTTCCTCTTCGTGCTTCTGCTTGTATCGGTTAAATATTCCAGGCAGGAGAAGACATCTTCAACCGCAGCCTTCCAATCCAAATCTGAATCGGTGAGTGGCGCCCACCATTTCAGAGCGATCAGTACAGTGACGAGGCCTGATGCGCCTCCTTTCTTTAGGGTAGTGAGGTTATCGTTGCCTTTCGCAAGCGATAAAGGACCCGGAAGATGCCCATTAGTAGATTCCTGGCGCCATTTTGGCTGGAGGGCTAACCACCAGGCGCACCAGGCAGATCCGAAGGCCGTTCTATCAGCAACATCCGGCATTACGTTGTATTTGCGCAACTGAAGCCATTTAGAAAGCAATTCAGGGCGATTCTTTACGGGCAAGCGATGCTAGAAACTTGTGAGTGGGAAAATCAAGAAGTCCATCACAGTTTGTACTTACCGAAGTCGAGCTTTGAACCCCGATCTTTTTCTCAAACGCAATCCATGCGTCGACACAGTTCAACCACTCCTTACTCCCCTGACCCTCCTTGAGATACCCTATCGCAAGGGTCATCCACTCTGATATCCCATCGTCTTCACTCTTTGTGCTCTCAGTTAACGGCACAACCTCCTTTCTTCCAGCCGGCTTCCTAACTCGAGTCCCGAGCTGCTCAAGATGGTCAATGGGCGATCCGACGTTCGATCCTTGCATGGGAAGGGGGTGATATGTGGGACGAGGCTGCTCAAGATGCTCAATGGTTGATCCAACGTTCGATCCTTGCATGGGAAAGGGGTGATATGTGGGACGAGGCTGTTCAAGATGCTCAATGGTCGATCCGACGTTCGATCCTTGTGTGGGAAGGGGGTGATATGTGGGACGAGGCATGCTCGTCTCCAGTGTGCTCAGGTCTGTTCCAAAATTCCAGTTGTTCATCTCCAAACCTACTGTTCCACCCAGATTCTGTGCTGATAGCCACGCATCTTGTGCTGGTCCTGTCAGCATATTATACCCAGATCTGAAGGGACCCAAAAATCCATCGTTGAACCCCTGCACTCCAAAAGAATATCCGTTTCCTCCACTCGTCCCATTCCAGTCCTCGCCAGTTGGTTTGTAATACAGCGGAAACAAAGGAGCATCTGGTGATATGCCGTCCACCCCTTGCAATGGTGTCTGGAGGTGGACCTGCATATCTGCAAGGACTCTACTCGGCAACCGTTCAGTGACAAATTGGGTCTGTGAATCGGCAATACCAGTGATGCCGACGGTCGAAGCTTCGGGAACACCGACAATCGAAAGGGGACTGGAGACCGTACCGGCTGGTGTTCCAACAGCGGAAGCTGCAACAGGAGGGAGATTGGAAACCGTAACCGGCAACTCGGCTGGTGTTCCAACAGTCGAAGCTGCAACAGGAGGGAGATCGGAAACCGTAACCGGCAACTGGGTTGGTGTCCCAACAGTCGAAGCTACAGGAGGGAGATCGGAAAACGTAACCGGCAATTGGGCTGGCGTTCCAACAGTTGAAGCTACAGGAGGGAGATCGGGAACCGTGACTGGCAACTGGGCTGGCGTTCCAACAGTTGAAGCTACAGGAGGGAGATCGGGAACCGTGACCGGCAACTGGGCTGGCGTAGTTGTGGCGACCTGCGCAAGTGCCTCGGTACCATCAATAGGGATATCCTGGGTAAGTCCCTCAGTTGTCGACGGACTGGGAATTTTGCCATCCTCAGCTTTGCCGAGTAAGAATTTTTCTCGGGTCTCTTTTGCTATGAAGGTATGTTAAGTTCCAGCAAATATTTTCATGAATTCCACACTTACAAAAACCGGTCTGCAGGAAACTCGAAAATGGCCTGAGGACGCCATCATTAAATTCGGAATAAGCCCTGGCGAAGGTTCTACCATACGCGTCCTCGCCTGTTGAGATCGAGTATGTCCGAATGGCAGCATTCTGCGAAGGATCTGGCCCGCCGGCTAGAACGGTAAACCACCAGCCGGTACGTTCATTCATTGCATTACAAAAGTCTTGAATGACGTCAGGTAAGGTACTTTGGCCACTTCTCCATGGTTAGCGTTGTGTACGACACACTCGATGGCCCACTTACATGAGTAGTTGTTCAGGCGTTAAAGTTGCACCAGCTGTGAGGTGCTTTTCGATATCCCTTGCCTCGTCCCTTGCGCACCGTTCCATGTCTTGCAGCTTCCTGATTTCCTCTTTAACCTCTGGCGACTCGTTCTCAAAAATGCGTGTGAGGTGCTTGTTGATGATCGAAAGTCTTTTTACCTCGTCCACATTCTGGCCAGCTATTTCTTGATCTACCTGCTCCTTGACGCGGGTATCATAATATTTTTTGGAGTAGATGTGAGTGAGGGCCGAGACTCGTGAGGATGACGAGGTGGCCGTGATTTTCACTGTGTTGACTTTTCCGGCGCGTCGTCCCTTGTGTAAACCGTGGTTGTTGAACCAGTGGTAAATATTCTGAGCAAAAATCAGGTGCGTCCAGCGCGACTTATTGTATTCTCTTACATTTTTCCTTTTTTCGATCCAGCCCTCCTCTGTCTCCGTGCCGTCCACTTTGGACACTTTTTTCTTTTTCTTCGATGCACCGTCTTCCTCGGCCAGGACTTCAGAAGCTCGGTTTGGCCATAGTGCGAAAAAGTCGTGGTATATAGCTGGCCAGAAGGCGGCCAGTCGCTTTTCGCGTTGCGCATTAGAAAAGTCAAGGCGCTTGTCCTTGAGGAATTCCAACTGTGCTGGGGTGGCCCAGGAATGTGCCGGCATCTACAATTACGGTAAGTTCCCTTTCTCAGATTACACTACGTCGACGAGCTTACGCTTAACGATTTGAAGATTTGGAGTATGTCGGGTAAGAATGCTGAAACAAAAATGTATTACAAAGTTCATCCTACTTTTTCTTCAAGCTTTGTTGTTGCCGTTGGCATTCGATCAATCTACCTAACCGGCTGGTGGATCCTACCAGAATTTTCTAACTGGCGGATGTAACTCCAGTACGTGCATCTTTTCTTCAGGGGTGTCTTCTTTTTTTTTTTTTTTTGGGAGGGGGGTAGATGCTTCAAGCGGCTGTCACGCGAATTCCGATATAAAAATGTGGATGGTTGCCCAGAATGCTTCCCATCTCCATCTCCTGTCTCACAATCTCGTTCTTCAACATGACTGACACCAAAGCTACCCCGTCTTCCACCCCCGGGCCGTCTTCCATCAACCTTTCGAAACTCATATCTGCCTTGCAATCCCTTGGGATTGAAATTCCTGGTAGGGCTGATTCCCTTTCCACCATCTTCTCCTCACCATTTTACAGCCGACGGGCATGAAACCCAGCCAGCAACTCCTGCGGTGACTCCCACCGTTTCAGCTCCTAAGGTGACTCCCAGCGTTTCAGCCCGTATAAGTAAGTAGTGGATGACATTGCCCTCGCCCACTCATCAAGTTTGTCTAGCTTCCCCTTGGGTTCCGACTTCTGTCGTTCCACTCCCCACCACCACCTCAGCTCCAGTTCGGGCTCAGTCCTCGCAGAATCAAGTTCCCATTGACCACGAAAGTCCGGCAGTGGGAGCCTCGACAACCTCGACTTCGGCCATGATCCCAGTTGAAGCGCCCTCGGGTTTCACGTGCCAGCATTGCCAGCAATACAATGTGCTGAGGTCCGCCGGAGACACTTGGTACACCGTGACCGCTGGTCGTAACGTTGGAGTCTTTCGAGGGTGGTATGATACTTTTGGTTTTTTTGGTCTCGACGTACACTAATCTGAGCTGCAGGCATCGGGTTCAGCCTCTCGTCAGTGGCGTCCCTCACGCCTCTTACCGCAAATATTGGTCAGAGGCTGCTGCCACCACGGCGTTTGAGGATGCCCAGTCTCAGGGCGTAGTTGTCATCATCGCGTAGGCTCGGTTGTATATGTTTTGCTGATCTTGTTTCCACCATCGTCTCGTCATCGTTTATATTTCTTGTCTTCTTCCTCATCTTGGACTAGTTGTCTTATGCTCTCTGTCTCATGCTTCGATATTTGGACCCTGCCTGCTTGTGTGTATATAAGTCTTTACCAATATATTTTGTCAACATGATTGTATTAATTCTTAAGCTTTTGTCGTCAAGATCTACTGGAAAGAAAACTGGCATCCCTTATACCTGATTTCCACCTCAGCTGCATCTACCATGGCCAAGCACAGTACCTCTTCTAACCAATTGACCACATCGCAGACAGCGCGAGTTACTTCTCTCACATATTCATAGTCTTCCCCCAATCCAGCCAACGTCAAGACTTCATTCTCATATCTGTACACAGATCTCTGCAGCTTGCCAACACTGATGATCTGCTCGTAAACGGCATCCTTGTCTTTCTTGCTGAGGAATCCTTCCACGATACGACGAAGATACTTTCTTGCATCGTCTCCGGTGATTTTTCGTAGCCGTGCAGCAATACGATCGGCATGCTCTAACCACACGGTAACAGGTTGCCTTTGTGGAGTGGCGGAGTGCACATCATTTGCTCCAATGTTTGACTTGCCCTCCTTCAGGGCGTCGTTTTGAGCACTGGCCGATCTGAGAAAAAAAGTCTTAGTAGATAAGTTAAAGACCCGTAGAGGCCTCACTTTTTGTGTGCTTTAGCATAATACTTACGGCGTTTCTTGTTGATTATGTCCTTTTGTCTATGAAGATCGTCAAGTTATTGAAAATATGATAGAATGGCTTATGCACTTGTCATAGGACCGCTTGCTCTTGGCACGATTTGCCGCAATTTTCTCCTCTACGGTATGGTAGAGGCGTCGTCTGACCATTGCAAAGGTGGAGAGTCAGTGCAATGCAAATATACATCAAAACGTTGTCCCTTCCAGGGCGTCGTCTGACCTTTTCATCGGTGGCATTTCCTGGTAAAATTTTGGTACCATTGGAAAGCCCTTAATTTCAGGTGCTCGTTGTTGTCATTATCATAATATTTTCATGGCCATGGGCTTTGTCTGACTATTTTTTAGTTTTTGGAAAAGCCCAATTCCGGATTTGGATCTAGATCCTGAGTTGATTTACAAAAGTACTTGGAACTTGTACATCGTGTTTGTAAATCAGAGAATATATATCGAGTCTTACTTGTATGGTCCCTTAGCTACGATGCCCCGCCAATCACTCTCTCTTCGACCTCAACGTTTGGTATCATTGTCTGGTGTTGAGCGTGTCCAAAACGAGTTCATCAAGGCTCTCGGTCCATATTTCGCACGTGCCAAGTTTGAGGAACACGGCCCTGAATTCTTGACTCGCACGTTCAACATCTGGTTTGCGCGTTGGCCGCTCAAACTTGGCGATTTCGAGGATGCCGACTTCATGCAGCATCATCGCGAAACCATTGAAAAGGTAAGCATACATCTTTATCGTTGACCCTCATCTAATCACAGTTTCTGTTAGGAACTTTCTGGCCGGCTATGGTGGGCTTGTTTCACCAACGAGGCGCCGCAGTATACTTGGCAGCGATACTTGGCCATCTGTGAGGCCAGATATGGAGTTTGTGCCAATTCACGCTCTTAGTTTTCTCCACTAACCAAATGCTCCAGACCTCCCGTTCCATTGATTCCGAGGAGAAGCCCGATGATTCTCCAGCTTGTCAGTTGGAACCTCGAATGTTGCGCTCGAGCAGCACTCGACCTCGACCCCGACCTCGACCCATTCCTAAGAAGGCACCAATTGAGGGGGAGTCTCCCAGCCTTTAGCTCGCAAAAAGCCTCGATCCAAGCCTCGACCTCGTCTCATTCCCACATCTCCCAACCTTTAGCTCTTGATCCAAGCCTCACCTCGCCTCATTCCCACATCTCCCAGCCTTTAGCTCGCAAAAATCCTTGATCCAGGCCTCGACCTCGTCTCATTCCCACATCCAACAACCCTTGGCCAAGTAGGTAGCATGCGGATTCTTGTTCGAGGCTCATGTACGATCTCTTTAAATACAATATTGCTTGTCAGGAAATCATTGTAGCCATGCCCCCCAGGAAACGTCCCCAGGTAATTGAGTATACACCATCAACGCCCCTGCTCTCTACTATGGGCACAATCACGTCCCACCATACCCACTATGAGCCTCGACGTCGACCTGTTAAGTCCACTGTAACAGTGGAAGGGCCTGTAGTCGCGGATGTGCCATTAGATACCCTTACGTCTCCCCTTACGTCTCTAGCGCCTCTAGTCGCATTTTTAGATGACGACGGAATAGAGCAAGTGGAATGCGAGGGTCAGGAGTTGGAGGTGCATGGCCTTTCCATGCACACAGAGGCGGGTCTCTCTGTTGAAGGAGACCATAAACGTCGTCGCACACAGGCAGTAGGAAACATCATTCTTACTCGAGAGACCGAACTAACTCTATAATCTATTGGAATTTGCAGGATCACCCCCTGCTCAGTTGGATTGAACATATTGACAATTATGTGGCCGAATTTTTACGCTTGGAGGGCCGTGGTGATGCTTGTGATCAGGTAAAATGTGCCTCGGAAGGCTGCAAAACTGATGCGTCGGGTACACCATTCTTTGGGCATCGATGCGAAAATTGTCAAGATTGCTCATTGTATTGCCTACATTGCACCCTCCAAATTCATCGTCGTTTGCCCTTTCACCAGATACAAGTAAGGGGATTCCAATACTCTCGCCTCTATAGGCTGATTAATTGAACAGAAATGGAACGGTTCCTACTTCGAGCATGTGTCGCTGAAAAGCTTAGGTCTTCGGATACAACTCGGTCATCTCGATGGTATTTGCAATCTGCCTCAGCCAGCCTTCAATGACAACTTCGTTGTGATACATGCAGATGGGATACATGAAGTGGCAGTTGACTACTGCGGATGCCAGCAGTCGATTCCGAAGACAATTCAACTTCTTCGGGCCAGGTTATTTCCGTCAACGGTCATCGATCCTAAGACGGCGGCAACCTTCCAGGTTCTAAATGCGTTTCAAATGCTTTCATTTACTTCAAAAGTTTCGGCGTATGAATTCTACCAAGCCTTAGCTAGAAGAACAGACAACACTGGGACTTCTACTCCACCGGTAAGACTCCATGTCCGGTGCTTTTCCTCATCTAAATATGGAAAAATTGGCTCTAGGATCGTTACCATGGTTTTCGACGGATGATTCGTGAGTGGAGGCATATCCGGTTGCTCAAGCGATCAGGCAGGGGCCATGACCCAGCTGGACACAAAGGAACGAAGGAAGCGGAGTGTGCTGTCTTATGTCCTGCGTGTCCTCTTCCGGGCATTAATCTTCCGCTGGATTGGAAGGAGCGACCTTCGACGGAGCAGTGAGTTCACGTTGTCTACCCGCGTATTTACTAATCTAATCCAAACCCAACAGATGGCTGTATGCATTATTCCTCGCTATTGATGCAAATTTCCGGTTGAAGCGAATGAACGTGTCGAATGATGAGCGCGATCCCGGCCTTAATCACGGTTATGCTTACATTGTTGAGCATAAAAATTTCGAGAAATACTTAGAAGAATTTGGCGAGAAGATCCCTGACGACAAAAGCTCATGTAACAACCATGACGCCATCAAATCGGCAAGCATGCGGGGAGGAAAAGGGACTGCTGCGAGTGGCATAGGCACGGTAGAGTGCAGTCGTCATGATATGAAACGGCCAACTGCAGTAGGAGACTTGCAGAAAGGAGAACGGTCAGTCTGGTCTTCTAGCATGTTGGATCAGTTGTTAACTGCAGCATCTATTTCTTCAGCTACGTCAATATGGATTACTTCCTATTGTCTAGTCTGCGACATAACGGATACAAGCGCCTAGTCATCTCATATGACATAGCTTGTCAATGGTCAAAAAAGCTTTTACATCGATGTGGTCTCTATCCGCAAAATCAAATCTCGACCTCCTCACCTGATATACTTTTTCTCGTTCCCAAGTTCCATTTGCCTGCACACGTAGCAGCATGTCAGATAGGCTATTCATTTAACCTTACCCCTGGTGTTGGAAGAACAGACGGCGAAGCACCGGAAAGGGGTTGGTCTGCAGCGAATGCAATGGCTTCAAGCACTAGGGAGATGGGCCCAGGTTCTCGTCGCGACACCTTAGATGATCACTTTGGGGATTACAATTGGCGGAAAATAACGGCATTTGGTATATTTTATTGTAAATGTTGCAACTAGAGGGGTCTAAGTATCTATTTAAATTTCAGGCGAGACCTTCGTGCGGAAAGCGGATGAGGCCATCAAAGCTCGGCAAGAACATGTCGAAGCGTTCATTGAGTTTAATGCGGCATTACCAGCGGAGTCTACAAGAGCCTGGACGCAATTATGCCAGGAATGGGAAAGGGACAGAACAAAGCTGAATCCCTTTCACGCTGTACAAACGGGTGAGATTTTTAGATTATGCACTTGGTTGATTTGCTTACCAAAATTACATTTTCAGCAACTTCGGATTCTGAAGTTCGTCTTCGACTGGCCCAGGACGACACACGTGCAATAGAGTTGGGAAGCCGTCGTGTGGTTCATACCCAGGTCGCCCCGGGTTTGTTTCTTTATCTGGGGCTTGAGCTGGAAGATTTTCAGTGCGTGTTCATAGTCTGGAAAAACAATTGCTCAGTTTGAATTGATGTTTAGGCGTCGGCTTGCCTTGGATGTGGGTGAGATGGGATCTCATGCAACAAATCTACAGAAAGCAAAGATTGTCGAGCGCTCAAATGCGCTCAGGCGCCGCATTGACGCGTGGATCGAGATACAACATCTCTACATTCCACAGTTGGCCTCCGTTCGTGCAGCTGTTGACCAAGAAGGGGGTGGTAAACCATCAGCTGTCCATGAAATAGAACTTCACCTACCGTCAGCGATTCATTCCTTTGTCCAGTGTGACATCCTCTTGTTGCAATACGAGTGGGATCTTCGGTATGCGCAAGGTCACAGTACTCTCAATGACCTTCGGGGGCTTCTTCTGATGGAATCGATGATGTTTAAATCAAAGGGCCGACATTCACGTGGTCAGCAGCAACAGACACGTAGTGTCAACTTGTTGAAGCGTGTTCGTACAAGAATTCAGGCAACCGCTTCCAAATATCGTGAAATCTACAAGTCGCTGCAGTCTTTGGCGGTGCCTTTGCACCAGTTGAAGTGGTGTGACGTTTTGAAAGTTTTGGAGGATGATGACATGACAACCTTGACATCTCTGGATGACGACACAGGGGAAGGGCGGAAAAGGTTGAAGTGGATTTGGACGGTCCAAGGAACAGGGGCAGATGCTGATCAATGTTCCCAATCAGGTACGCTATTTCTGGTATTCTGCCGAGTTCTGATCACAACCTGTGACATACTTATTAGCCCTGCGAGTTGAATGGTGTAAGGCTCGGGCTCGAGCACACCGATGGCAAGAAGAATGCCTTCTCCTTCTTGAGGAAATGCGGCGGGTGCTGGCAACATTTTCTTGGCAATCTGATAAATGGATGGGGATTGCTCAACAGCTCGAAGTGATGGAGCTATCGTCGTCACAGACAGTTTCCGCCCTGGCCCAGGCTGACATAATGACAGAAGCTGTCAAAAAAGAAGGCAGGATAGCATATGCCTATCGACAGGCTGCGATTCGCGATAAAATGTTGAACCACTGCAAACTACAATGGGAGAAGTACAAGACTCTCTTAACCACGTTGGAAGAATTTGATCCCAAGGTGATGATCGAGTGTCATTTTACTACTAGTAGTAATCAGCACGATATATAAAATGGCACGGTAGGCCCTGGATTTGTACATAAGGAGGGGGGAAAAATTACGTCATTTGTAATTGAGGAAACCGCACCGTACACGGCGAATAACAAACCGCAGACAATAGATGCCAGCAACCATGCAGTGGTAAAAAGAAATGGAGGGATTATGTAATATAAAACCAACAAACCGTGAAGGAAGTACAATTATGTAACGTGGGATTTGTAAATGAGTAGGCGCGCTATTTGTAAATGGGCGAACAACAAATCAAGCACAAGTATCGCGCCGGGGGCTGTATTTGTAAATGGCTGAACAACAAATCAAGCACATTTGTGAATGCGAGGATTGACAAACCTGCCATATTTGTAAATGAGTATCGCACCCGTGACCGTATTTGTAAATGGGTGAACAACAAATCAAGCACATTTGTAAATGGGCAAAACAACAAATCAAGCACAAGTATCGTGCCGGCGGCTGTATTTGTAAATGGCTGAACAACAAATCAACCGCATTTGTAAATGGGCGAACAACAAATCAAGCACAAGTATCGCGCCGGGGGCTGTATTTGTAAATGGGTGAACAACAAATCAAGCACATTTGTGAATGCAAGGATCACAATTTGTAAATGAGTATTGCGCCGGTGGCCGTATTTGTAAATAGGTGAACAACAAATCAAGCACATTTGTACATGAGGGAACAAGAAATAAGGCAGAATTTGTACATGAGAATACTGGGAACAACAAATCAAGCTGCCTTTGTGTATGATTTGTGATTGAGAAAGGGCCAGAGGATCAACAAAACCATATGTAATTTGTGAATAGGGAATAACAGAAACCAAGGGATTTGTAGATAGACATCAATTCACAGAGGGTAGGGATATTTGTAGATGAGCTATATACGGCCTGTAGTAGGGGATGAACAATTGTAGATGCCCTTGATGTTGCCGCGTTTTATTGATCAAGGCCCTCCTGCAGTTGCAAGGGATTTTTTAATGAAAACGACGTATTGGCCTCCGACTTCAGCGACGGAAGCGGTGGCTACAGCTGCGAGAGCCGCAATAATGAGAGTGGCGAACTGCTCAAGAAGTTAGAAGAGCAGTGAACATGCCAACTGCACCGACCTTCATATTGTAATATTCTGGTGTTGTATTTGAGTGAAGAGCAGCTATTTGCTGATGGGTTTGCATGTTGAACGTGTCCATTTTATATGAGAATTTGTTGCGGAGAAGATATTCCGCATTCCAGAGCATTCTACACGACAATATACCGTCCAATCAGCTTTGCAATATGTCATTGTTCAGGTGCTTATGATTCAATGAAGATTGTTACGTATCGTTCCGTTTTCACAACCCAGCAGGTGATAGTTATCAGTGGGGCCCAATTTCCAGTGATTGTTCACGAACATGATTCTGTCCACAAACTTAGTCGCAGTCATTTATTGGTAGTAATCAAAATCAGCTTCTATAACCGTCTAACCAGCTTTACAGTATGGTCGTTGTTCAGGGGCTTAGGATTCAAATGAAGGTTGTTACGGATCGATCCGTTTCAAACCACCTGAGGTGATAGTTATCAGAAGCACCATGTTCACGAACCCTTTAGCTGACTGACGAACGGAATGCTGTTGAAGAAAGACGTCTGATGGTTGTCCTTGCGAAATCGACACCGCAAGCGAATCCCAGATCTATGAAAATCCTTTGTAACATTATAAGATTGCCATACATAAAATGCCATCCTTCTCCTCCGAATCAGGGAATTCATTTTGAATTTGAAATGGAAGCTAGTATACCATAATGGGGAAACTAAGATGGATAAGGCAAAGCACATGCTAGTTGAGGACTGTTCCATCGGATCTAGCCGAGCAGGAGTAAAAATCATGCGCCCATATCTCCATGGCACTGACAGCCTGAGGTCAAGAAGCAGGTTCTGTGTGAGTTCTTTTATGTCTCAATGATTGCTATCATGAATTGTCTCGAGCTGCAACGTCCAGTGCCAAAACACCATGATTCATCGCACTCCAAAAAAAAACGCAGGTGCCTGGTATTTAGGATTCGTAGAAGGGACATCTTTAGTCAGAGACGCGCTCAGACGCAAGGTTGGATGCTGAGCACTGCTATGGTCTATAATTCTCGACGGTTAAAAACCATTGGCCATGCTCTTAGCATTGTATTCCTCCAACAACTCATCGCAGGTGATGAGGATATCTTCCTTATCTGCCCCCGGTTCCCCCTCTATGTTTCTCCTAGAGACGAAGAATCCAGCCCAGATGTGACTATGACAGATCCTGAGGCAAAAGGCGTTTATGTCAATCATGTCCTGTTACTTCCCCGTGCATCTCAAACGGAAGGCAATCTCGATCTCTCACAAGCTTAGTCGAGCCCACAAGGGCAACCGAAAACTCTGGCGTTCCCTTCACGTGAGCTCCTTAGAGGTTCCTCTGTTAGAGGAGAAGAAATGGCCTCCCAGTCGCCATCCACGCGGTCTCTGAATCAAGGCTCATGTCTGATCAATCCTGGCTGCCCTTGACGCTGCACAGTCGCAGGTTGCGACGCAGGAGAAAATTCTTTTCTCCTCGCCGGGATTCACAACCCAAAACTTGGTAGTTCTAGTGGCTTCTTCAGGTGAATATTATCGTCTGGCCGTTCTCTCGCGTGGTCGTCATGCTCTCTCAACTCTGTCATCAAATGATGAAATCATCGACCTCTTCATGAAACCAGCAGAAAACGTTGACCTGGCTGAGGCCGCTCAAGCTCTTAGAAGTGAACTCGTTGTGTCTGCACGGTCGCCTTCTCGGCAACGACTTGATGCAAAGCAGAGAGCACATTCTTTGAGCCGGAACCCTGGACCCAGTCCATGAAGTTCTGTCTGCCCTCGCCAATCTCAGAAACCCAAAGGATGATCGGGACATTGTCTTATTTGCATCGGAAGTCCAACTTCCGATAAGTTCTTCCTAATGATTCGTCAACATCCATTGACCCTCGCTCGAATAGAACGATCGCGAAGGCAATAGGTGAGTCAAACCTGGTAAATGTAATTCTTACAAACTAAGTCTTCGCTTTAGCTTGAAGGCATCTGATTTTTTTCCCCCCCCAAGTCTTTGTATCAGAATACATCATGCCAGTGCACCAACATTATGCTTACATTTTCTTCTTTCAAGTTTCTCCTTTCTCTGGTGTCGAGCTACGAGCGACTCTACATGTACAACATACTTATATACATACAGGTCCCCAGCTCTCTTCATAGGGAGGATAAATGTCTGCGCCTATGTAGATACGGACAACAACCAATCCAAACTGTATAACCCTGCCGATTCCATTCTAACGTAAGTAATTCGCCAACATCACGTGTCTTTCAATGCTACAACCGTCCTTGCCGCTGGGGTTATTCGACTGTATCCAGAGCCAAGAGCCAGTGTCGACCTCAAGGCTACCAGCCTACCCCCGCACCCAGAAAATGCAAGACACGTTATTCCTACCTTCACAAGATGGGGACACTGGCACACTGTATCCACGTTTACACCTTGCTTGCTCTTCTTATAATCACTCTCATCGATACGAAATACTGACCCCGTCCGAATGAATATCGCGATACCCTCCAGCAGCAACCCCAACATTGCGGAAGAGCTCTTCCGCGAGGCGTTGAACATGCTGCCAGAGCTTGATCCTACCAAAAATTGCCTCCTGGACGAGTTTGCCCAATGTATGAGCGCGGACCACATCATGCTTGTCCTCGAGAAACGGATTACCATGCTGAAAAACTTCAGAAACGATCGCTGGGCGAAGCTCCGCGAGAAACTGAAGCCTGTTGTGGAGGTCGCATTGCTAGTGACCAAGGTCATCGGTAATTCTGCGCAGTCTATTGTACGCTTTTACCCTTTACTCTCTTGGGGCGTGTATATAACTTTACTTCTCATAGGGCATCCCTGGCGAGACAGTCATTTTCACGGCCTTCAGTCTTCTGTTAGTTGTGAGTGCTCAAGACGATCTACTCCATCGTTGACTTAACGCGACGCAGGCGACGCAGGCACAGAGCGCAAGATATGATTTCTTGAAAAAGCTTCTAAAGCAGCTTGGTGCCTTCCTCTCGCGTTTCAAAGTCCTGTACGAGGGAGAGTCGTACCAGCGCCGCCCTGGACTTGACCAGATCGCTACTAACATATTGGCCCATCTATTCTACGTGCTCGTCCTGTCCACCAAATTTCTCACGAAGAGTAGAATCAGTTCGTCCCCTTTCATTTAATTTATTCAGGCATCGTACTTACCACGCAATACAGGGCACTACCTTTACGTCCTCCTAGGCTTTCCTGATGATTTGAAGGAAGCTCTGCAGAAAATGAATGAACTTACGCAGGAGGAGCACATGATGATGACCGTACAAAATCTCGTGGTTGTAACTCGTAGTGAGCGATATCCTGTGCAGCTTTCTCACCTAGGGTTTATGATAATTTTGCAGTTGAGAGTGACGTTGCAGACGTCAAAAAGGATTTACAAAAGGTTCAGCGTGTCCAAGGTATGCCGTTGCTCCCAGTACTGATTCAAGGGCGGCACGTTGACTCCGTTCAGTTGATGATACACACAAGAAATGGCTTGCTGCGCCTGATCCGGTGACTGATCGGAATGCTGCTCTGGCCAAACGGCAAGTTGGTACGGGAGACTGGTTCCTTCATACTGAGGCTTTCAAGAAGTGGAGAGCGTCTGGCGAAACCCCTGTTCTCTGGCTTCATGGCCAATGTACGTCGTTCGCTGTACTTCATTGATATCAACGAGATACTCAGCAGCCGCAATAACAGCAGGAAGTGGCAAAACCATAATCAGGTATCTTGTATTCGTAATAGTTTCATACTTCTTTCTCACTTGTAGCACAGTGCATCCGTCGTTGACAAACTTCTGGCCGACACGCCGGATCTGGGATACTTCTTCTTTGTCACGAAAAGCGAGGCGAAGGATAACCTTGACGGAATGCTCTCCTCTACCCTCGTTCAACTTGCGACTCTTACGGAGAGGCACAAGATTTTGTGCGATGCGTACGACTCCGACAAGCATATCGGAACACCATCCCGCTCGTCTCTGCGCACGTACTTAGACAGGATGCTTGCAGTCCCTGGCAATGTGATTCTCGTCATCGATGCGCTCGATGAGCATCCTGCCCCCCGCGATGAGTTGCTTAGGTTCTTGGCTAAGTTATCACGCGATCACCACCATCATCTACACCTCCTTGTCACTAGCCGCGATGAGCCCGACATTCGCACTGTCATGAAGGACATCCGTGCCATCGAGGTCGATCTTAACGAGGCGGCAGAGCAACAAGAAGACATCCAAAAATATGTCACTAGCGTGTTGGAGTTGGATGAGCCTTTCCGCACATGGACAGCTTCGTACCCGCACATACCTGGTCTTATCAAAAACAGGCTTCTTCAAGAACGCATGTTCGTCATCTCTCTTTCTTATTATGGTTTGTGTTGTTAAGTTATATGTCAGGTTTCGTCTTGTTGCTCTGCAGCTTGACAGACTGCGGCATATCACACCTATCGACGTCGAGCAGACTCTGTGTACCCTGCCCCGCTCACTCATGGAAATGTACGACTATATCTTGCGGTCACTGGATTCCGAGAACAAGAGTGCGGCTCGTCGCGTCATGCGCGTGTTCGAGATCATCTCATGCGCATCACGTCCCCTCACTGTCAAAGAGGTTGCAGAGGTGTTTGCAGTTGAGTTTGACAGCAATAACAGTGCGCGGGTCCTGGAAAAATACCGCCTGCAGGATCCTGCGACAGAATTGCTTCGAGTGTGTACCAGTGCATTCATCCGGTTCGAGGAAGTTTGGAGATATGGAACCTGTGTTTACTTTGCACACGCATCAGTGTTGGATTATCTCCGACGCAGTCGAGATACGGCACCTGTCTCTGACTTTCGTATTGATGACGCAAATTCTGCTATCACCCTCACCAAACTCTGTCTCTGCACTGTGCTCTCCATGATCCAACCTTCGAATCTTGAGCGGCCATGTGGACCCTTTGACGACTACGCAGTTTCTTCCTGGCTAGAGGAGACGGGGCGCGCTCTACTCCTCAAATCCGTGGATGCAATCAAACCATTGTTGGATTCCGTCTTGTTGCAGGATATAGAAAGAATACCAGCAAGCCTTGGGACATTATCTTGTTTTTCATATCCCTCATTCGCATCACCGCTCTGCTGCGCATCCTATTTGGGCCGACACGATTATGTCCAACAAATTCTTCGTTCAAACAGTAGCGCAGCTGGCATGATGTCCAGTGATGGTTGGACACCGCTCCACGTCGCATCACAGAACGGTTACCTTGAGATTGCACAGGTCTTCATCGAGCACGGTGCATCCGTCGACAGCGAGGTCGCAGATGGCCAGACTCCGCTCCATCTTGCATCACACTACGGTCACCTTGAGATTGCACAGGTCCTCATTGCACATGGTGCATCCGTCGACAAAGAGGAAGAATACGAACAGACCCCGCTCTGCGTCGCATCACGGAACGGTCACCTTGGGATTGCACAGGTCCTCATCGAGCACGGTGCATACGTCGACCACATGGATGAAGGTGGCGAGACTCCGCTCCACGCCGCATCACAGAACGGCCACACTGAGATTGCACAGGTCCTCACCAAGCACGGTGCATCCGTCGACGAGGTTGCAGATGGCCAGACTCCGCTCCATCTTGCATCACACTACGGCCACCTTGGGGTTGCACAGGTCCTCATTGCGCATGGTGCATCCGTCGACAAAGAGGATGAATATGGTCAGACCCCGCTTCACGTCGCATCACAGAGCGGTCACCTTGGGATTGCACAGGTCCTCATCGAGCACGGTGCATCCGTCGACAACAAGGATAGATTTGGCCATACTCCGCTCTACGTCGCATCACGGAACGGTCACCTTGGGATTGCACAGGTCCTCATTAAGCACGGTGCATCCGTTGACAAAGAGGACAAAGATCCACTTCACATCGCATCACAGAAAGGTCCCCTGGCTTCGAGTTCAGACTCGCAGTTATTTTCAAGTCAATCGATAGGGTACGGAGCATTGGATTATGACGAAGATGATGACTGATTCTCGGGCCATTTCGGTATGCACTTCACACTTTCATCGAAGTCGGCTGTCAGCGTCAAACTCCAAACGGCCTGGTCGTAACAGAGCCTTGAGCAGTGACCCATCTCTATGTCTCTTCAGGTCGACCTTCGATTCAGGAATAGATTATTGGAATAGCCCATATTTTTGATTTCTGCTATCCAGTATCAGTTAAATTCAATCGAGTTACAGTGCTGGGATGTGACAGATGAAAAATCCGTGTTTGTCGAGCCGCTATGGGGCCGATGCAGGTTGGATGCAGGTTGTTCAATAACCCCCTACTAGCAGTGCCATTTTCGTCAGGACGTTGGCTGGTACCATCAGCCTTGAGTACTGAGTACTGAATGTTCAAGCTCTAGCTTGAAGCTGAGCCCAGCTCACCTACCACCTAATATTTAAACTTGGAAATCCGCAAGCCATACCGCTACGAGACATTGCTTGATCGTCATTGCAGAACTCTCCCCTCATGGATGAACGCGCCGTTCAATTCCCAGGTTTGGCATCACCGGCGACTACTCGTTTCCCTCACACAGAAAGTGCTGGAATTTGATGATAGGTACTGGGAACATCGCATCCACATTGCGCATCAGGAGGGTCAGACGGCTCAACGCAGGTAAGAGATTTTTTCGGTATCTAGTCATGCTCTTTTATACTTTGAAAAACCGAATGAGAAAGCTTAAGGTATATGAATTGCAAATTGGTTACCAGTATCTTACATCAAAGCCTAACTTGTGGTTTTTTACTCTAATGGACCACCATACGCCATACAGGGGTCTCCCTTCGCAGAGCCCCACAAATTGCAATGGTCTTGACGAAGGTTTAGAAGCCAGAAAAGCTGGGAATTCCCTGAATCTTGTTACGACAGGCGATAGCTGTTTGTTGGAGGAACTTTTGCAATTGCAAATCATTGGAGCCATAACCCCGATTTCGACAGTTGTCACATTCCTGCCGATCAGCTTTTTCATCCAGGGTGGTCTGCAAAGTCGACAAATCCAAATTTTCCCATTCGAGAATTTGAGATATCACACTGCCCAAATAATTACCGGCCGTAAGTGAGTTTTGTGCAGATTCTTGGATGAGATCTCGGAAAGCTTTGTCCCATGCGTGACGATATTGACACTAGAAGATTTCAGAGAAATTTGTCAGTAAATCCCACAAGATCGAAGATGGACCTAGGCTCTGACCCAGGGCAAATAGTACTGAGTCGGCAGCTTTTCTAAAACTTCGACTAGTGGCCTACGTGCAAGAAATGGGAGGGCGGCATTGACAAGCGACGGATAATCATGTTTAATCCCATGAGCCATGACTTCTGCTGCATGGGTTGAGACGAGCTGCCTTTACATCAGAAGGATGGGATTGAATATTTTGCAGACTCGAAAGAAGTAGGCAATCACTTACTTCAATCGGAATATACAGGTTTGCATAGCCGAGAATATCTGGTATTTCTCTACCGCCTCCGCCACCTGAGCAACGATATTATAATCCATCTTCTCAATATCAGCTTGCCTTCGCGGGTACATAAAATCGAAGATGATCGCCAAGACCTCGCTAGGCTCAGTAAGATTTGTTGCTTCTTCATCACCGACTGAGATCTCAGGGCCCGGAAAAGCATCTGAATGCGTCTCGAGGTTCTTGCGGTGAAGGCAGAAGAGTGTGCCATCAGAAGACTGGAAGGTAACGTCTGTGCTGTCTGTGCGTTGGACTGCAAGTGACGATGAGTAGAGGTCATATGGATGATAGCGATAGTAGGCGCCGACAAATCGGCCTCACCCACAATTTGGATGATAGAGATTTGTCAAAGGAGGAGCTAATTCGGGTGCATTGGACTCTGCAGACATTTTTCTTCGTAAATGCGGTACCCGAGTTGCAGGAGATGGAGGAAAGACAGAAGGGTGGCCGAGAAGACTAGGAAACGTGTCCTTTTTGTTCTCAAACCACTGTGTTATATAATCTTGACGTAAAACTGATTAAAATAGCTAAGCTCACACATTTGCAGAGCTCTACAGTGCCTATTTTTCTAGTCTTTAATTAATTAGCAAAACAATCAATCAATATAACAAGTATCAAATGAGAGAGAAAGTCCCACTTATTACAGACTCGGATAAGCGCCCATCATTGCTATTTATGTAGAGAAACGTTGATCTCTCCGTCAATGCAAAAGTTAGGTAACTCCTTCAAACAGTTTCAGAATCTTGGAACGGCAGGCTCTACCGAGTCAAAGAGTCTAACCTGGCACTTACATCGATAAATAGAATTGTCAATAGTGCAGATTTTCTTCGGTGTTGGGTCGCCGCTTGATCCGTTGAACCTTATTACAAGCTCCAGGGCCATACAAGACTTGAATCATCGGATTTGAGAATGACTTCAACTGTTTCGAAGGCGTTGCTATAATACTTTACTTTATTTTTTATACCAGAAAGATGAAACAAAGGAAGATGGCTAGAAATGAAATTCTTGAACGTGCGGATTTATTAGCATTTTAGAGTTGGAACGACTACCAACGACTCGGAAAAGTTCATTTCTTTACCTCATCTGAATGTTGCTGCATTCAAACGTCGGATGTGTCAGCTACCAATTATGTAAACATCACGTTCCTCGCTTTGGAATCGTACACATCAGCCCGACTTACACGTTTGATCGATCTTGGTTCAAGTGCGACTCTGTCCCATGGTGTTTTTACGATAGCAAGTTTTGTTGAAGATGATGTTTCACCTAGGCTTACTAGGGACGGGCAGGCAGGGTCACTACATAAATCGAGAGGGGAAGTATACACTGGTATACATTTCTGCACATGCATGTCAATGCGGAAAACACCCCGAAAACCTGATGGAGTCCCAACCTTGGTAGCTGCGTCATAACATGATGTCGAGACAGATGGAGTCGCTCACAATTGACGTAACGCGCCAGCTGTTAGTAGAAAAGGACCACTCGCTGGTGAAAGAAACATTATGATCGTAGCTTGCTCCCGTCGGCTTTTCTTTAGGGAAACTAGTTCTCCATCGCTCCGATTCAATTCTGCTCGAAAAATGACTACCAACCCTCAAAGCAAACCCGCACCGATCCCCACGCTCCTCTCGGCTGTTACAGAGGACCACCAAGAGGTGTGTGTGTCAAGCTAAGACATTATATCAGTTTGCTGACCGCAAAGTAGATCTATGAATATTACTCCAATTACGTTGAATCCCAAGGTGATCCAGATGCACAGGGGCGTTGGGCCCGCCAGCTCACCTGGGAGGTTGCTCGCCATGCCGTTGGCGAGGAAATAATCGTCTATCCTCTCATGGAGAAGCACCTCGGTGAAGAAGGGAAGAAACTAGCTGACAATGATCGCGCCGACCACCAAGTGAGGTTCTCATCTTGCCTGTTGACGGTCTTGGATTAAAATTGTATCAGCAAGTCAAGATTTTGCTCTCAAAACTCGAAACACTCTCGCCGGGTACTGCAGAGCACTTTGCAATTCTGAAAGACATCATGGATCACCTCAAGCCACATAATGACAGTGAGGAACACACGGATCTGTCTCTGCTAGAAAAAGCTATCGGTGCTGAGGCAAGTGAGAAGGCCGCGAGAAGCTTTTCTAGAACAAAGATGTTTGCGCCAACGCGGTCAGTTCAAGTTCAAGCTGTTGGTTGTAACCATTACTTATCATCTATATATAGCGCCCATCCATACGCACCAGACAAACCACCCTTCGAGACACTTGTGGGTCTCCTTGCTGCGCCGATTGACAAACTCAAGGATGCTTTCTCGAAATTTCCCACTGAAGAACAAAAAAAAGCCGCAAAGAATTAGCTGGTTACTCTCTTGTGTCTTCAGTTTTTCCGTCTGAGCAATGTCTATTGGTCACATTTGGTAGTACAGTTTGGTATTTCATTATTTTCCGTACCCCTTAACTCGCAAATTTGGCAATCTAACCCAAACATTGGATTGTTTCGTGCATCCCGAAGAGCGCAGGATCCGACCCCTTAACTCAAAGATGCTGTTGCCTGAGATAAAGACCCCAAAGACGAGCCTATTTCACTCCAGTCTCAACCTTGCCACTACAACTAGCCTTCTGACTGTTTTTCTTTTCTGCCCACACCTTGTACTATTGTGCCCACTTCAAATCCTTCCTGTTTTCACCTTATTATTAATTCCCATTTATACGTTTCTGATCTATCTCGCATTATTGTGGTCAGGATAAATCAGTATTCAGTACAACTCTATATACATATACGGGTCTTTTCATCTACCTCTATTTTTTCTTGAGCCGGCCCCCAGCTCGGTGAAATTGAGAAATTGAGGAAGTCCAAGAAAAATCACTCAGTTTGCACCCACGCACTAACTCTATCCCGACGAAAATTCTCGTCCTGCGTTTGTTGCGGCGTCTCTTGATGCTCGGGACCCAATCGCGACCACAAGAGGAGTACCAAATCCATCGCTCCATCTATTGTGCTTGGGCGCCGGTTAGATTGGTCCATATGTTAACCTGCCCATAACCTGGCTCGTCTATCCCGTCTATCCCGGGCTGACTCTACAGGTGTGGGCGAACGTCCTCCCTCCATGTCAACCTCACCACCTCCAGCCTCCCTTGGCGAATCCGACTGTCCCGATCCGGTCTCATCATAATACAACCCTTCCGTTGACAACCGGATAGCATCGAAGGCCTGGGGAATTCCCCACTGCAAAAATGCAGCACATCCATAGTACATATCAATAATGATGTTAGGTGGAAACTCGCTCATATCTGCTGGAAGACGAGCGTCCTGATTGTGGGGAGGATTGCGTACCGTATAATCGTCTTGTGGTTTAAAATGCTGGAGGATGAAGCGACCGTGCGAACCGCTCAGAGGACCAAGGATTGGGCCGGGGGGGAAGGTGGAACATCGGTATCAGCCATCACGAAATTGGGCGCCTGACAAATCAAAAATCAGCTAGGAATTCTGGGTTTAACTATCATATTCACCCACCTTCAAAAAAGCCACTTGACCGAGTCCAAAGACCGTGTGCAACGCTTGGCAGAGAAGAAGCCCATTGCGAATATCATTGATATCATTTGTATCAAATCGTTCCCCTCCACGGCACATGTAAGAAAGCATCACAAAGTGAGGCCAAAAGAAAGAACCCACTTGACTTCCCTTGGCGTGCGGGAAGATATGGGCTCCTTGGCAAAGTAGGGGGGGCGCGTTTGTAACAATACAACTCCCATCACGGTCTACCAAATTAGTACGAAACCCCGCTCGACTTTCAGTAGCGATTGGAAAGCCACTGGTGGGCCACCCGCAGTTTCAGATATGTGCCCGGAACTTCCGTAGATACAGTAACCAAGAAAACGCAACCAACGGAGGGGCGCGAGGGCAAAACGATTGCAGTCGCCAATGGGAATAGAAAGAACAGGGATATAGCCGCCGTCGATGAGTACGATGGAAGCCATCAATAATACAAAAGAGAACAGGCAGGGGAGACTTTGAGACGGCCTGTGAGCCGGGATTCGTCTCACTCGAAACACGAGGACATCTGGGTTCTAGCTATTGTTGCGGGAAATAGGTCCGTCTAATTTGCACTTGCAAATTTGCAGTGCAAATCTGCAGCAAATTTGCAGGCCTCAGAAAAGTGATGGAAATTAGGTGCAAATTAGTGCAAATTTGCAC
>QDKV01005029.1_pt1 | contig 22809 bp, 21 predicted proteins | sample 1861101 | NCBI WGS metagenome assembly QDKV01 (sample SAMN04275158, study PRJNA302643) | Fungus metagenome, whole genome shotgun sequencing project. | isolation source: fruitbody | host: Mallocybe terrigena | place: Sweden | collected 2013 | reverse complement strand
CGATTAAAACTCAGACGTCAAGCCGCATGTGGATTTTGCCAACATTCCCACAAATTGTGGTATCCGAACAGGCTCTAAAGGAGAGATGGGTAAGTATAAAACGCAAATAAAAATTATCTAAGAATTTATCACATTCAAGTCCTGGAGAATAGCACTCTTTTTTTCATTCCAAGTGTGAACGGTATGTGATGTATTTATTTGGACGATGGCCTGATGTGAATAAAACCTTGAGATTCAATGGAAAGCGGGGTACCCAGATTGATCGACCGGACTTTCTCAGTTTCCGGGAGCCGAATTTAACCCAACTTGTCAAAAAATGATACCTATTTTTCCGGCTTTCCGCCCCTTTTTTGACCTTTTTTGGTAGCTTTCCACCTTGCGCAACCCCTGGAAAGTTTTTTGTCAGATTACTGATGCACCTTTTGCATTATAATTTTATATGATTTATTAGCCATAAAGGTCTATTTTGTATCCCATATGAAATTTTCGAACGGGAAACCTTCCACATGCGGGCACTACTGTAGGAAGATTTAATCAAATTTCCCATCGGGCCGCTGGTACATAACAAAAACAACCAAACAACATTGATTTTCGTCAACAAAACTGTCGGTCATCGGTCAATCCAACGCGAAGAGCAACTAACGTGAGTCCTTTCAAAGGCCTTTATTTCATAAATTGAAGGCCAGAATGTGATCGACGAGTTCTTTCTGGGGAAGAATTCCTAGAAATGGCTGGATGGACTTCGAATGGCTTGGATGACGGTTCATGAGCGTACTGACGCACTCCTTTGTTGTTTTTTAGAATGGGCCTCCAGGAATATCAAATTGTCGGCCGCCACCTCCCCACTGAGGCTGAACCCAACCCAAAAATCTATCGCATGCGTATCTTTGCTCCCAATGAAGTCGTTGCGAAAAGTCGGTTCTGGTATTTCCTAAGGTGTGTTGATCTAGTATCTATATGAGCAACAACCTTTTTAAAGACATCGATAGACAACTTAAGAAGGTCAAAAAAGCCAATGGCGAGATTATTGGTGTCAATGTTGTATGTATCTTCAGAAGGTTTCCCTTGCAGCCCCCAAGAGGCAGGCGGAATGGGATTGCTGACTTCAGAACTCTTTTATCTTGCCCATATTTCCATTTCCGACATGGTATTTGCTTCGAACATGATTTAGATTCACGAAAAGAAACCGCTCAAAGTCAAGAACTTTGGCATCTGGCTCCGATATGACTCTCGTTCGGGAACCCATAATATGTACAAGGAGTATCGTGAACTCACAAGGGCTGATGCTGTCAAGAGCTTGTACCAAGATATGGCTGCCAGGCATCGCGCTCGCTTCCGGTCGATTCACGTGTGTCGCCTTCAGTCTCTTGCATTTTTTGATAACTGATAGATTTTCTGCGTCCGCTTTCACCACATGTAATAGATTCTCCGCGTAATCGAGATCGAGAAGACCGACGACGTCCGCCGTCCATACATCAAACAACTCCTTGAACCTGGTCTCAAGTTCCCTCTGCCCCACCGCGTTTCAAAGTCACGCTCGACGTTCGTTGCCAAGCGCCCTGTTACTTTTTAATGGGATTAGGATTCTATCAGAGGAAGCTGTTGAGGTAACTAAATGTATGATCGAATATTCACATCCTGCATGTTTGTCTGAATAGCTTCATGTGAATGTCATCATCTGCTAAAAACTACCCATCGTATACCTTCGTATAATTCTGACAGACGGGAATCAAAGAGAGGTTCCTCCAAGCAAGCCAGCTGATTCCGACGTTTCTCTTGAGTTAGACGCCGGGAATCTAAATTGAACATTAGATTTCTACATTATCATTATCGTAATGTATACCAACTAACTCCGAGCCTCTTCCTCTACCCGTTTGTGCATCTTTAAAGCAAGGGCCTGCTCCAACTCTTTGAAAGCGCTGAGGGTTATTTCCTTCTTTGATTCTGAAAATTTAGTTGCCGCCTCTCTCATTGTGGTTCGAAGATTGACAGGCCATTCTGATTCAGGCACTTTCACAGCAGTCAGAGATTGACGCAAGGTGTTGACAGCATCCCGGTAGGCTGCAAGAGATTCTTCGTAGAGGTCGTATACGCAGATAGCACAACCTGACATGCAGCATTCTAACGAGTCTCGTCACGTTTTTACTCGACGACAAAACAAAGAATAAAAGAATACCATCGTCCGTTGGTGGTTTCGGCTCTTGTGGTACCTGAAAACCATGGAACGTCGGAATGACTGTGGAAGAGGCAGTTAGGACAGGACGCCCTTGAGCCGGTGTGGCCTTGCTCAGTACTTCAAGTGATCTTGTCAGTGCCTCTCTTCCACGGACAGCGTTTTCGAGGCGTTTGTATCTCTCTGACAAATTCTGTCCACTTCTGGCAGGTTTTCGTGGTGGCTTCAGAGGCTTTTGGCTGGTGGGAATAGCATTATGGGATATTGTCATTGAACGATGGCCACGTCTAAGAAAGGATCGAGCTCGCCGTATTAAAAGCATGGAAACATGGTATCTCTTGTAGTAGACGCCTGAAGTAAAATGGTATAGACGTTGGCGGTAATGTTCAAAGTTACGTCACGTCCTCAGTCACGCTTGCAATTTTTGACGAACATTGCATTTATCCAGTGTGTTGAATCTAAATGGCCTCCAGGGTACTACCGAATTATATAATGTGAGATGCACCGCACGTCATTCTACCGCTTCCTAGTAAGAGTATCAACTTCTTTCCACCCAGCCACCAACGTCTTCTTGATACCACCAATACCAGGCTCGGCCTGTCTATCTAGGGGAATGTACTGCTTGTCTTTGTTCGAAACCAGGTCCATTGCCGAACGCCTATCGGAAGGTGCGAGAGGTTGATTCCTGGATATATATATGCTGAATACGTCAATTCAAAATTAGAGGATTTTTATTCTTACAGCCTCGTGAATATAAATTCATGTGGGTGTGGGTTTGTATGCTGTAGACGACAAGTTTGGAAGGATGTTCGTACATGTCCACAGAAGAGAAACGTACAGCAGTAATAAGGTGAAGGTCCCTCTCGATAGCAAGACAGAAGTAATCGAGATCTAAGGTTGGAAATTTAAAAAGCGACCAAGAACCAAGGTGACAGTCAATGTCGTACCAAGATCATTGAAGTCGTAGTTGAATGGATTCTCGCTATAAAATGTCTTTTTAACTTTTGCATTAAAGGAGAGAATACGACAACTTGCATCTCTTGTCCGATCTCTAAAAATCCTAGAAGAGTGAAAGATGCGAATGCAGTTGCAGGGATCGTGATATATCTGTAAGCAGTGTAGATTTGGAACTGCCCCTCCGATTAATCTTTGGAAAGAGAAAGAATATCGACTCGAAGCTCACAGGTAACAAGGTAAGGTATATCCTAGAGAGGTTTCAATTATTGAAGATGAGATGAAAAATGCGAAGGGCACCAACCACAGAGACATCCTGAGATGAGCTTGATAGGCAAAAGGAAGGGGTGTATTGCAGATACGCTCTAAATGCGCTACAGTGTCCTGGAACAAAGACAAGGTGTTGGACATTCCCGTCGCAACAGCAGGTTGGAGAAGGTTGCTCCTCATGAGATCTAGATGAAAAAAATTAGCATCCACCGACCGTCCCTCCAGTTCTTCCACTCACACGAAGCGTAATTTGAAAGAACCAAACAAATTTCAAGAGGAACGTGGCTTTCCACAATGTCCGCATAGGCCTTTCTCTTCCTATGCCTGCGCACCTGCTCTCTTTCTTCCTTGCTCCTCCACTTCTTCAGTGTGAGGACCTGCCAGGCCCAACGCAAGAACTTCAAAATTGGCATGTAATCGGACATTGCAGGCTCAGGTGGATTACGTGCTGGCCGGAGGGGGAGAGGCGACTCCACTTGCGGCAAGATGACTTCTGGATCAAACAGAGTATTGTTGCGAGGGAGCCGCTGGAAACCGCCACTGGGGCCTCTATTTGTCTCTTCAGAATGGTTGGTAGCGACACTGATACTGCTCGATTCAACTAGATTTCGGGCTTCCACCTTGTTAGGACCTTCCCCATGCGCTCGTTTGTTATGTGCGCCCTCCTCCTTCGGCTCGACTTCGGGAATAACTATCGAAGCAGCCATCGTGACATTATCCACAAGATGCTGATATTCGTCGCGGAGGTGCCAGAGAGGTAATTTGTCTGCTTCATCTCCCGAGTTCTCTTCGGTGGCTGTTGCATAACGAGGGAGAAAGGAGATCAAAGGATAGAGGTCTTCGTAGTAGACACCTTGTTCGCCACGAAGAAGATGCTACGGACATGTGCTGCTGGTCAGGCTGGAAAACGAGGTGAAACGAGGACAACAAAAAAATAACCTTCACAGAGACAGAGAAGGCTTGTAGCTGGATGCAAGTAAGATTATGAAACTACCATGAAGTGGTGTGGAATGCATACCAAGTTGACCATAGTCTTTTTCTCGAGGATGGCCTCGAGAGGTGTTACGGTCCTTCCCTCAAGATCAGTGGACGGACGATCTATTGGGACTTCCACCCAGATCTGAAATCCGAATTTAGCCACAGAGTCAAAGATAGGAATAATAGGCCGATGCACCAGCTTTGCTAAATTCCTCGACCCCGAGGTAATGTTCGTCCACATTTTCCTTCCATCTTGATACCTGTTAAATAAAATTGTTGATCGCTGTATAATAATATTCTCGAAACCAGAAAGTACCTTTCATATGCAGAAGACGTCCGGAAAGAGATCACGAGACCAAGGACGAGACCAAGGACTGTTAAGAGCTGATTCGACACCCCGAGGTTGACGGAAGTGAACTCGGAAACCAAAACCACCACTATGAGCCAGTCACCAGGCGAAACTTGAAAAATGCAGGCTACGCTACGTACTCGTCGATACAAGAGTGAAGAAGGTGACCTCGGGCCAAATATCATCCACAACGGTCGCCCCGAATTTTTTGGCAGTCCATCGGCCACGGAAGAGTGGATTTCGTGCCACCATGTTTGTTTTTGTTCCGGACTACAAGTCAATAGTCGTAGTTTTAACGACTACACAATAGCCAGCAACACACCTCAAGGACCCGTGTTCAGTGTAAGGCATATGTAAAAGTACAAGTGGGATCAACGTGTTTTTGATGCACCTTGAGGCATCCGAAATTGAATACAGCAGTTCTGCAAGATGTGCGCTGGTACATCGTGACACTGGAGAAGTGGGGTTCCGATTGTCATGGCCTGTCAGGAGCGGTTGCTGCATTACCTAATACAGATTCTTAAATTTTAATAGCAGGTGCTATAAAAGCTTGTTATATTTTTTCCTCTCAACACATTTTGATATTTCACCGTGCAAGAACGTTTACTACTTACTTACTAACATTATGTGTTGTTCGTTCAAAAGAATGGTCTCCAACTTGAATCAATCTCCAATTTACTATTGTAGTAATTGACTGATCAAGATTTGACATGTCAATTGCAAATATAAAGGCCGTTCACATGTACCCCAAAAAAATTCCTCACACCTTGTTTTTTCCCAAACTTCTCCGTTGTCCCTCTTCTGTCGCAGTCTATCATTACAGTTTTCATTCACTTTTTAGTGGTCTTCTATAATAATAAGCCACTATGGTCAACGGCAACCCTCTCTTTCGTGGTGGATGGACCGTCAGAAAGTTTCAAGCAACGGTCATTAATGACATATGGCCTGGATGCCTGTTCTTCACGCTCGTCGCTACGAGTCTGTATTCATTTCTCTATGCCTTTTCATATATTGATTCAGGAAATTTGTTTGCATCGTTGAACAGTGGTCGTGCTGGTGTCAGAATATACATCACACAAGCTGGGCGTTGCGAATGGCCTCCTGACCGTCCTCGGTACGGTTCTCGGTTTGGTTATCTCGTTCAGAACGTCATCTGCTTATGAAAGGTAAGTGGGCGTCCATCGGTCAGTAGTAACATCCATTCACCCCGAAATGCTAGATACCAGGAGGGAAGGAAGATGTGGACGAATATCATCACTTCCTCTCGGAACTTAGCACAAATGATCTGGATCCATGTTCCTATGGACAGAACCGGTCTGAAGGGCCCGCAAGCCACAGTTCTGCAGAGTATTATTGAGAAGAAGACTATGATTAATCTTGTATGGCAACTCATCTTCCGGGCCTGTCATTTGCTAACGTTTTGGAAGGTTGTTGCTTTTGCTGTTTCTGTCAAGGTAAAGTTAAATGCTTCATTACGACTTGGAACATCAAGTAAAATTATTTCTTTCTAAAACAGCATTTCCTTCGTGGCGAGCGTGGTGTCTACTATACAGACCTTTACCCACTTATTTCTTTCCTTCCTCGATATGCCAATGGCGCTCCATTAGGCCCAAATGATCCAAAACTTCCTCTATGGGATGAAGATGAAGATGATTGTCACCATCGCCCCATCGATATGCCTACAACCGAACTCGGTCGTCAAACATCCGCGTCTTCGCACCATGAATGTACCCTCCGAGATGGGGCGGGTCCTGACCCTGAAAAGGGTCTGCCTCAGGCAAGAAAAGAGCCCCGTTTGAAACCCGCTAGGAACCCTCCCAAAACCACCATCTATGATGATATCCCCTTGTTGGGACTCTTTAGGTGGATTGCGAGGAAGGTTTCCAGGCGGGCACGAGCGCGACAGCTGACTCAAGGAAGAAAAACGAAGAGGAAAGCCTACGAAGACTTGGTGGAGAGTTACGTTCCTTTGGAAATTATTCTTGTGTTATCCAAGTGAACTCTCCCTTTGGACCACCTTTGTGAGCTTACTGACCCATAATTTTTCTTTGTATACTAGCTATACAGCATGTGAGTAGTATCAGTATTTATTCTATCCCCGGTTTGACCAATGATTCTAGTTTGTATGAGGAACGGATATCTTCAGCCTGCTATCGCCACCGCAGTAACCAACAACCTTTCTGCACTTCAAGATACGGTATCCAACCTTGAGCGTATTTGCAACACTCCCTTACCGTTTGCATACCAAGCCCACCTGCGCATGTCACTCTGGCTTTACCTTTTCCTCCTGCCAGTGAGTATCAAATAGTTCCATATAATCCACCCTGACAAACTCGTGAATTGCATAGTTCCAAATCTATGGTCCATTCGGCTGGGTTACCATTCCTGGTACTGCCTTCGCGTCATTCCTACTCCTTGGTTTCCTCGAGATCGGACAAGAAATCGAAAATCCCTTCAATTACGATTTGAACGACCTCGATCTGGACTATTTCTGCCACTTCATCGAAAAGGAGTTGAACGTGATTACTGCCCATCCTGCCCCTGATCCGGCGTCATTCATCTTCACTCCTCTCAATGAACCGTTTGCCCCTGCCGACAGGCGCAATGCAAAGGAACTTATAGAGGGTGACGCCTATCAAGATCCTGATGGCCATTTCGAGCCTGGATTGAGCAGCATCAGGCGCACCCTGTTGAAGGGATGGAAACATGTCGACACGGCGCCGAATCTTGAAAAAATATTCCGCCCTTGATTCTAACCCTTCTTTCACTTTCGGGAAATCGAAAAGATCAGGATCTTTTTACTCTTTCATTGAGCCCTTTGCTCGCTCCACATTCCTTTCAGTACAGTGTCATTTTGTCGCGAGTGTGCACTGTTAGATTCGTTACACATTAATGTTAATTCATTAAACTTACTTTACACAGCACTCTCAGCTAATTCATTGTCAAATACTCTATGCGAGTCCGGCTTCAAGTACTAGGCTTGGGCTGAGAGGCAATACCGCGAGAATAAGCTTCCCCCGGTCTTATTGTTGTCCTCGATCCACTTCGGCTGTGGTTAAATGGTCGTACAGAGAGATTACCCGCGATCTCTATAGAACCTGGTGCACTGAAGGAGCCAAACGCCCCTAGCATTGGCATGATCGTCGGGAAAGGGTCATCCTCAACATTGGTATAGGTAGGAAAGAAACATGTAGCACAGAGTGACCGTCTCAGCAAACACTTCCTCCCTCATCACTCTCATTCGAAAGCCTCAGTCCGCTACCTCACCCGATGGCAGATGTCTTGTCAGAGTCGCCAGGGTTTGTCCACAGGTGCAATGCATAATTGTACTCGTTTTCGGTGAGTTATCTCTGTTGATTTCATCTTATTATTACCGCTTCAGGCGTATTGCTGGTGTTACATTGCGACCCCGTAGTTTACCACGATACCGATATCAAGATGAAGGACTCGTGCGCTCGTTCCTCAGGAATCTGGATGACGTTCACATGCATATAGTAAGTAAGTTCCTCTTGCCTTTTACCCTCTGCACGCTGTTTATTTGCATAAGCTGTAGACTAGCATTGATTTGCTTGGAAATAAAATAATCCTTTCACAGTAACAAATACATCAGGGATGATCACTTCTTACATATCAACTTGTGCTTCTTCCAATCCTCTTTCTGACACCCAGCCGAGCAATAGCTGGTGCTCTTGCAGGCTCCACAAACCAGCAACTTCGGCTTCCCCGGACCACCGCACCGTGCACATCTTTCAACGTCCGACTCCTCTCTCATCGTGTTCGTGAAGTCACCGACGCTCTCAACATACGGTACTCCAAAGATCGGACCAATGGCGATGCGGGTGACGAACGGTGCCGCAGAATCCCACTTCTTTTCCTTTCTAAACACTGCACTGATATCCTTCCCTTTGCCGCAGCTACACAATGGATCATTTTCATGTTCCAACGAAAGTGGAATTGTTTTTTTGGCTAGGAATTCGCAGTTCAGGCCATGCTTCCATGTCCGACACCTCTCTGCTAGAGCCGGTAAGAGTCGCTTCCACGTTGCAACCTCGTCGCCATACAGTTCCACATTAATCAGTTCCTTAAGGATCGCCATCAAAGTTTTCTCTACTTTTTGCAGACAAGCCTCATTGAGGGGGAGTACGTATGCGTCCGCAACGAGGGTGTGTGATGCGAGATCGAGGCGGAGTGTTGGGACGAAAATGACAGTGTCGATGTTTCCTTTGATATTTAGGCCAAAGATCCGCGATCGACGGCCCTGTACCCCAGCCGCACCGACGAGGATGGCTTGAATGGTTGCTTTGACATTTGTGAGAGTATCCGTGCGGATATCGCGTTCCCTTAGCAGACGCTCTCTGTCAGTCATGGTAAGTCCTAGATGCGGGCTGATCCATTTCACGCGGGATTTTTTCGAAATGTCCAAGACGGGGAGGCGATCGAGCTGCAAATGGTGTAGGTTCCAAGGCGTTCCAACCTTGTCAGTGACTGGTATTGGGAACCGATTGAGAGCGAAGCCATCCGGTTGAAGGGGCTCGGCAATTGGGACGACAACCTACAAACATACTGTGTGAGGTGGAATCCAAGATATGAATTGTGAGTGTGTAATACCTCCACATAAAATGATTTTCGAGCGATCCTGACCTTCGAGCGGCTGCCAATTACTGGGAGGGGGTAGACCAGGGACCGTTTCATCTGGCCGATTCCAATCTCCATGACACATGGTGACACCTGGTGACATGAAACTTGGGCACCGCCAGAGAGAATGTCCCTGGTCAGAACGTCCGTGACGTTTGCTCGAACAGTCAAGGTGGTGGCACGACGGCTCTGGGGATCAGTTGTGACGGAAACTGTATTCTCTAGGTGGGTATCAGTTGCGAAGATCTTGTCGAGTGATTGGCCCAATCCTTGGGGTTCGTCCGGGACTACGAAGACTCGAGAGCGATCCATCAACGGAGCGGCGAAGACGGTCAGAAACATGCCCAACTTTGGTAAGAACATCACGCATGTTGCAGGTGTCGAACGGAGGCCAAGAGTGACAGACATCACATCCGGGTTTTCGATGTGCAACGCACGCGACGGGACTGAGAATGAGACGATGAGAGGAGACGTTCCGGCCCAGGAAGATGGATCTGGCTCGAAGACCACCTCTGGACGAGCAATCATTCCGGAGGGAGTGACTTTCCCAAATCCCACTCTCAAGGAAGCAAAGATATTGTGTGTAGCCCGACCGAGTAGGTTGCCATGTAAAACGGGAGTCCCTACCTTGTCGCGGTCTGCATCTGAGAAAATCTTGAGTTTGTCGCGAGGGACTACCAGGATGACGGAAACTGTGAGGGGAACCCGGTCCCATCCCTGGAACCTGCCTACTTTCTCGCAAGGGGTACGCATGAAATCGGTATCATAGACTCCGGCAAGATGCAGATGGGTGCAAAGGTCTTGGTAACATGACAAACCCATTAATAGAGTCCTGTTGGTATCCAACCGTTCGAAAAAAGAAACCATTGTGGAGTTCCAGTCAACATTTACACGCCGTTTAACAATCGCAAGGAAAACCGCGAATGCTTCCCGGACGTAATATACTAGCTCGTTCAAAGGCTTGAGGGGGTTGGATAGGCGAGACTCGGTGTCATCGGACGAGAACATTTTGAGATAGACATCGAACAAGAGTTTGCCGAGGTTCTGAGGTTCGAAGGAGATGGGAATGCAGAATGGGAGGTGGGGTTGTGAAGCGATCGTCGAGTCGCCAGTCGTTGGTCGTTTCCAAACAATCCGCTCGTGGTACTGTCCGAACGACGTTGATAACTTGTTTGACATGATTTCCTCAGCGTTAGAGCGGGTGTTGAAGTTTGAGAGATAGTTTATGGGAGCGAGGTCCAGGAGCAAACTCATCGTGGACACATCAGCACAAAATTGGAGGGTAAGGCTTTTAGTCGCATCTTCTCCGGTGGACAGGAGAGCTTCGGTGAACAAAGTGGCGGACGGGTTTGAAGATAGAAGCGGAACCGCGGCGACTAGGACATTCAGCAGCCCGACGTGGTCCATAATGTTCGACGTCTCGATGATATTGAAGGTTGTGGGAGCACCGTCATTGCTATGATCGTAATCCCCAGCATCAAGAGCAAGGGGGGTTGTATTCCACGGCGCGACGGTGAGGGTCGAAGGCACTTTCTCGACACCAACGTGATGAAGGAGAGCTTGGCAGAGAAAGAGGGCATCTCCAGCGAAGAGTCGGATAGTGAATTTTTTTGATTTACCAAGAACAAATCCACGAAAGTATTTTATCCATCTGGAAAATTGTGACTTTGCGCAGCCAACAAGCTCTGGCATCGTGGGGGTATCCGATTTACTGTCCAAGAACGCGGGAGCCAGATGAAAAGGTGCAATCGGAGATGTACCGTAATGCAAGGCGAATCCTTCTCCAGTCAAGGAGTAGACGAATGTTGGGTTGACGAGAGTCGCAGCTGAGACGTCTTGCGGGTTGAGAGAAGTGATACCAGTCTTCCAATAGTGGTGGAAGACCTGGCTGGCAGGCTCCGTGGATTTGATGAAGTAAGGGCCTGCAGAACGACATGGAAAGTATCCCTTTTGTGTAGCTCTCGTAGTTTTAATACTGGACGAGACCATCTCCTTCAATCGATCCTTCTTTGCGGACGAAAGTTGGCCTGCCTGGACATAAAGTTCCCAGTGACGATGAAGCTCAAGAAGGGTGTTCACATTGCAAATGCGAATGAACCTGGAATATTTTGAATCATTCCACGCCGCGATGGACTCGGAAACCTCGATGAGTGTTTGGCATTGTGCCACCAGGAATGAGTATGACTTTTCGTCGAGGAAGAAATGAAAGAATGAGTTCCAGATTTTCGAAACGACTTGGTCGGACAGCTCGTTGTCCGTGATCATCGTTAAGAGGAGGACATTTCGAGCTATCGGTTGTGAGATAAACTTTTTGTCAGCTGGAAAGTTATTTTAGCGCCCGCAGGACGGGGACATACCCAACACTGCGGGTTCCACATCGCAGCAAGTGAAGTCCAACGGTCTCTCTGCAGGAATAAGCCGATTGAAGAGGCACCTCATCACCAGGACTCACTGTCATCTGCTTGGTTGTAAACAGTGAAAAGTATGTTACGAGGGTCTCCGCAACCCAACAACAAAAGGTTTGCTGGTTCCTCAGATGCGAGTGTGTCGGTTAGTACGACGGCTGAGGTATTGCCAATGGCATAGAAAAAGTTCTTGGCGGGATACATGACGGTGTGCGCCATGGTGGAAGTTGCCAGTGAACGATCCGGAAGGGCGCTAAATAGATGATTGAAGGACTAACATAGGCAACATTCCCCAACCAGCCAAGCAGTAGATCGAAAATATCAGGCTCTTTTTCCTTTGCTCGCTCCACATTCCTTTCAGTACAGTGTCATTTTGTCGCGAGTGTGCACTGTTAGATTCGTTACACAATAATGTTAATTCATTAAACTTACACAGCACTCTCCGCTAATTCATTGTCAAATACTTCAAGTACTAGGCTGAGAGGCAATCCCGCGAGAATAAGCTTCCCCCGTCTTATTGTTGTCCTCGATCCACTTCGTCACGTATACTGGAACCTCTGCCAGAACATTGTCCTTCCCAGGTACCGGCTCTCCGTATCTCACATATGTCGGAACAACTCCTGTCCAAACTTTGGTCCTCATTTCTTCGTCTTCCAAATCACTTTTAGCATTCCCAACCGTGTAATCTCTCACTTTTGCACTGGCGCTGATGACATCTACCTTTACCACCCCCGTCGCCATGAGCTCCGCTTCTGTCGGCGGTACTCGGGTGTTTGCCCATCGATCAGGGATGACATTGTCCGTGATAAGGTGAAGAGCGTAATTCTTCTCCTCGAGGTCAGTGACGAAGGAAGCGTACCCATGAATGACGGCACTTCGATAATTAGTGCTGTGGTTAAATGGACTGAGAGCGAGGATGACACCGTCCATATGCGTTGCGCAGACGCAGATGGGTATTCCGGGGAGGCCGTCCTCTTCCCATTGTGAAGGTTTACCCGCCGAACCGGTCGTAGAAATCTTGAAGAAACGGGAAGAGATGTGTCCGTGCAAGTACAGAGAGGGTGCCGCGATCTCTTTAGAACCTGGTGCGCTGAATGAGCCAAACGCCCCTAGCATTGGCATGATTGTCGGGAAAGGGTCATCCTCAACATTTGTAGGTAGGAAAGAAACTTATGTAGCACAGGCGCAGAATCCACGATTGCATGGATTTTTTCCTGGTCATACACGGCTTTTTGAAAGAAAAAAATAATAATCAAAAAGATTGTCTCAAGGCAGCGAACTAAAACGTACATGCCTCGGTTTCTTAGTCGGTTCACTGTGCTCCGAAATGTTTTGGTGTATTCTCGTTCTCCCATTTCGTGTTAGCCTGTCTTATGAGCGAGGGTTCGAAGTGATGTGTATATATATCGTTTGATGTAAGTTATTTCTAGTAAGAGCTACGGGAATCACCTCCACCTGCACCATGAGTCGGAATCGAACGTCCACTCAGGTTGCACTTCTGCTCAAATTGATTGTTATAGTTGTCAACCGCCTGACACCCGATTGCTCCGACCATCAGGTACTTTCTTGAAAATAAATCTTGATATGCCGTCTTCCTGTAGCACCTCCTCTCTTTCAAGCCCATATCCATTTCTCTTTGGTAACCACCTGCACCACACGTACCAGTAGCTGACGCCAAAGATTGAAACAAAAAAGCCCCCTACTGGATGGGCCTGATATACAGGTGGTCAATATCAGTGGCTGCGAAGTTCAAAGTCTCTAGAACTCACCCAATACGCCAAATGCTCATATGTTCTCCCCCCTTCCGGCGGGAAGAACGGCACAGTAATCAAAAACAAATTGGAGAAGAAGAAAATGATTATAATTGGCTTCGGAGCGTTGAAGGGCGGATTCCATCTCCATGACTGGTAAGCAGGTGTGTAGAGCAAGAGGACACCGAATGAGACAAGAGTGTTGACAATAGCGAGGGAGTAGGAAGATACTATATTAGAATGGAAGTGAGTTACTGAGAGTCTAGAAGCGAAAATCAAAGGGTCATACAACTGATAAGAAACAAAAAAATGTCCCCCGGGGGAACAGCAAGAAGAAAGGTACAGGAAATGAGGTATTGAGTAAAAAGTCCCGCTAGTGGCGCGTTAAAAGGCTTGTTGCTTGCGAAAAAAGAAGGAAGGGGGAGAACGCCTTCGCGTCCGAGTTCTTGGATCACTTGAAAAAGGAATGAATATGAGTGTGGTATTGTTGGTACCTCATAAATAGTCAGACCTCGTCCTTGAGAGAATTGACCAGCTAGTAGGTTGCCCAGAATCGATAATGCGACGAATAAACTGAGTGTCTGGAGGAATTATTCACGTCATCGTCAAAACGATGGCAAAGATTTCAGTAGTACCTTCTCCGCTGTAGGTCCAAACAGATTTCTAAAGTATAACGCTCTTGTATATAAATTACGTTAGGTCCTCCATGATTTCAACGCAGATTACCGGGTTTACTCACGCAATGATACTTTTATTCTCTAGGATATCCTTCTTCGATACGACCGAAAAGTAAGCCACATTCATGAGGATGTAGACGGCAGAAACGGCCAGCATGGCGAGAGGCGCTGTTTTCCTTATCGTCCGGACGGGGTCACGAACTTCTGAAAGAGCATAGTTGGCGTTGGAGTAACCCACGAAACACCTTCACATAAACACGAACGACCTCAAATGAAGGGGAAATCAAGGCCGAAAATTCAAAGTCGTCACATACCAGTATGCATTGTGCAAACCGTGTACAAATGCATTCGGCTCTTTCCACCTGCTTCCCTCCCAAAAATTTTCCCAGCTGAAATTGTCTGGCTTCTTATAGCCGTCTCTCACTTTTAACCCACCGAAACCAATGAGGCAAAGTATACCCGTCACAGAGATGCAAAAAAGAACGACGAGTTTAAGGAACCCAAGACTGTTTTGTATGCGAAGGCCCCAGCTGAGGGATATGCCGTGCAGGAGAAGAATGAAGGTTAGGCATGAAAGGGCAGCAAGTTGTGCGTTCCTGTAGGTCGCGGGAAGGGAAAGGGCATGTAACAGGTCTGACGGGACATAATGAGTATTTAACGAGGAGTGATGAAAGGGCGAGGCAAAACTGACATTCCCCAAAGACGATGCTATTTGCTGTTGCCGTGCCCTTTTAAACCATTAATTATAAAGAAATATTCTTAACTGCAGAGTCTGACCATGATCAATGTATAGCCGATATACGCACACGAAACCAGGAACTTCGGCCGTGTATATATATACTCCAGATAATTCTTCTCCCCACCGCTTCTAGGGATGCCCGTTCCGAGTTCAACGTAGACTGTCGTTCCACAAGCAGCGATGATGGCGCCCAGCGACCACATAATCAAAGAGACACCGACACTACCTGAGAAGCGAAGAACCTGGCCCGGTGTGGCATAGATTCTAGACACAAGTTATATAATGCTATGACAAGGAGACAAGAAGGAGCCAACCCAGAACCGATAACACGGTTAAAGATTAGGAACGAGGCGCTAAAGAGTCCTGGAAACCACAAAGACAGATTTAGCATGCAAAAGTCCCGTTTCTGAGCCTTTGGAATAGAGTCTACCGTACCCAGCTGTCGCTTAGCCTTCGGAACATTGTCATATGTTTCCCCGTAGCGTTCTGGATTAGAAAGGAAAAGAGATTCAGGGCACATCACTATCTGTCACTGCACAAAACGATACCTTCCGTTTCATCTTCTGCTACACCAGCTCCTGCATTGTCACGAAGGTAATCCCGTTTCTTTGGCAGGAGTAGAGTTCGCTCATCACTCTGATTGGAGACACTCATGGTGGGTGATCAAGCGCTCGCCGCTTGAGTGGCCTTGTGATCCGCACGGATACCAATTCTTCCAAAGTAGAGCTTTGGCCTATAAGCCCCATAACATTTCATTTGTAGATTGGGAGAGAACTGGTGCTAAGGGAAGTTATTGGCATACTCATTCCACATTCAAGTGTCTCTTTAACCCATGGTCTGTCCCGGTTTCCTTCAAACATCGATGATGTTTAAATTATTGTAGAAATTGTAAAGATGAAAGAGACCATCTTGCGCTCCGGGCCAGCGCTTCATGTTTGAAAGCGCTAAATTGTGACAACATCTGTTTTTTCTCAATCAGTTCGGCATAATATCATGATGCATGACTGCTGACATGCGCTGACACCCTCCTCCAGTTTCTCAACGACGTGTTCGTGAATCCCCAGTTCGAATTGGTGATCTAATTTGTATACTTGCCTTCTTCACAAATTCAAAACTTTGCTCTTGGGAACAGTGAATGGCCTAATAAAGTGGTTTTCTTAAGCTCAAAACGAAGGGTGAAATAGTAAGTAGGACGTACGCCCTGCAGCAAACGCGAAATCAAAACATTCCTAGATGTAATATAATATGTACAACTTCAAGTTGGCACCTGTCAAAAGTTCCGTCAATCCAAATTCAGAACTATATCATACTCCAGTGTGGAATAACAAGTGCATTCTTAGGAAGTTGCGAAATGTCGGCTACGAGTGTACAAAGCACATCGTAAAGTTTTCTAGTAGTTTATCTCAGTCAAATTATTCTATTCCTTCTGAATCGGGGGCTAAATATTGAGCTAGGTTACGAAACACTCAAAACACACCATCTTGAGCGTGGTTTGGTGTGTTCGAATGTGCAGAAAACCATAAACATGCTGCTAGCCTGAAGCATTATGTGTTTTTGGCAGAAATCTGTCAAACACCCAGAATGTGCCCACATAGCGAAATTCTAGGCGTTCGACATGAGATATCAGGCATGAACACCAACGATATATTGTTTGCTAGTGAGCGTGTTTTCACTGTTCTAAGGGGCAGGGACAGAGGCAGCCGGACATACAAAACACATCCATTCGGGTATGTTCTGTATGTTCAAAGGAAGATAATGACAGCCACACGCTCAAAAAACAGCCTTTCAAATGTCTTCTGGGTGTTCAAACGTGTCAGCGGAGCAGACGAGTACCCAAACATCAAGAACACGCCATGGGGACATGTTATTGGTTTTATTGTCGTGTGGGCATCCTGCTCGCCCTCGTCTTATTGTATGAGAAACAGGAATAGAATGAAAAGAAGAATATAACAGCACCTTTTCCCCCTTCACCCACCGTCCGTCGTGCTACCAGGTTGTGTCGTCGTTTCGTCATTATAGTTGAGAAACAGAAGTGGTTCATCACAAAACTTCCTAAACATCACAATGTGCCCAATCGCTGTCGAGTTAGTTCATGAAAACGCACTCGAATGGGCAGGTTTTGTGATGTCCAGAAAGTAAGATATTAGGGGGAATAAAAAATTGAATGGACAAAGAGGGAACTGAAATGAATAAAGACAACTTAGGCCAACGTCGAACGATGTCTTCGGTCGCTTCATTTTGTTGTGAACGACTCGAACTATTTTAACATAAGGCGGATAGGCGCGCTTTATGGGTGCTCGAGTGAGTGGATTAGGAGGGAGGGCGCCGGGCGTGCTAGTTGTAGTATACAATCGGAGGATTTAGAAAAAGAAAATTAGTTAATAAATTGACGGGGATAGTATAATGGCGCATTTTTACAACTCTGCCCCTTCACCCATGTCCTCGTGTTGCAGGACATCGTTGTGGTTGAGAAATAGAAAATCGTTGTGAAACATCATGAATGTGCCCAAACGGGGCGTGTTTATGAAAAACACGCTCGAACGGGCGCGTTTGTGATGTTCAGAGAAGTGCTTTAAAGCGTTGTACTCGCGCTCACGGTATCATCTGAGATACAGGAATAAAAGGATTAGTATATTAAAATGAAAAGATAGACATAATGACAAACGTTCGTTGGAATAACACGCATTCTGACACGGAAATGGATTTGCGTCTGACATCAGTAAGCTCGTGAGGTAAATGTGGACAAAACACTGTCGTTGTGTATAAGAAAGACCAAGAATGTGTTGTTCGTGTTCGATGAGAGGAGAAGCAAATAAATGGATTGGAGTATCCTTTCCAAAAACGGAAATTTACATAAACCCGATTCTTTTGCAATTCTTTTGACGATTAGATATTGAATGGGAAGAATAGATCGAGAATCCAGGATTTAATTGACTGAGAAATTAGTACAGTCGGCACCCTCATAACCCATGACTTTAATAACCCATAAACCCTTAAATCCCATAATTTTTTTGGTCCACCAACTTGGTGGGCAGGGATTTGGACACCATAACCCATAAGTCCCCAATAATCCATAACCCATACCCCTTCGCAAGAAAAACCCATAGGTTTTGGTAATATATTACTATTAGCTGTAGACTCAGCCTGACTGAACTATATAATTCACTTGCATTTTCACCAATTTTTGGCAGTATGCAATTTAATAACTCTATATAAACTATCTTTGCTGTTCAGGTGTCACTACTCCTGGTTCTTGCAGCCCCAGAATTAAGTCTGCTGCTTGGCTCAGTGTAGTTAAAAAAAATTACACAGGTAGATACAGGATACCATTGTTCATCTACCCACAAGATAATTTGTTGTCTTGGACCTAGAGTTGTGAAAAAGAAATTTAAATCCCGTTATTGATGCACGCCGCATGTGCAAACATGAAATAAAGTGATGTCCTCAAGTTTATCACTCAATACAAAGAGGACATGAAAGAAGCAATTGCATGCAAGATAGAAACACTGTTGGGAACTTTAAACAGGCAAGTCTGCTTTGATGAGACAAAGATACTTTTAACTGACTTTTTTCCAGAGTAGTACACACAATTTAGAATTTATTGAGACTTGTTAGTATTGTTACTTGCTTTTTACAAAATTTTCGTGCAAGATTTTTCAAATACTATTTTTAGCCCATCTCCTCAAACCCATAACCCTTGAAAACCCATACTCTGGGCCATCCACAGAGGGGTATGGGTTATGAGGGTGTTGACTGTATAAATCTTGCACAAATGGGCATATGCTCAAACTGTACCTGCATCCAATTATGTGAGCCTAGTAAGGCATTATGTACCACAATCCCCACAATTTACTGATGTCGAGATGTTGAAGATGTTGCAATCGTGGATTCTGTGGTAGTAATTAATGTAAAAGCGATGAATGGCTTCCAGTCAAACCAGTCAGATGGTATAAGTACAATATAATCTGATACTAATAGCCTCGTTTTGCATGCACATGCATGTCGCTAAATTTATGTTATGCTTCTTATTTAAATATATACATAAAGTAGGTTGTTCTCATAAGAATTATCAACTGGCACTTTCTGTCGAAGGAGAATAACGACAAGAATAAGATGGGATATATCACAAGTTTGTCATAAAAATTTATAGTTCTGGGAACCCTCTGAAATGTCCACTCGATAAATCGCTGGTCATAGTCAACGGCGACTTATCCGGAGAAAATAGCATAGAAGGAGTCGGCTCTGGTTCTAGTTCTGTAGGAAAGGTATATTAAAAAATCTGTGAGCGTGCACTCATTCTCATATTCGGTAGTTTTGTGCTTACCTTGCGGCCTTTTGTGATGACGACGGTAGAGACAGATTGCAACAATAATAAACGCAAGCCCTACCAAGCTGCCAATGGTTGCACCCAGTATAACGCCAAGTTTAAGTTTATTGCTCGGCTCAGGTTGGATTGGGATATCAGGGACACTAATAAGATCCATATTCATATCATTTCCGTACTTGAATAACAGCAAAACTCACTTTAAGGCAAGGAAGGCAAGTGCAGCACCCATTGCAGGACTCGCAGCGCCACTCGTCATATTTCCTATATCCGCGAGATAGGTCGAAGGATTGGGATAATTCCATAGAGACCGCGCATGGACCATGCCGATTAATGTATCTCTTACGCTGGAAGTATTGAAGAGACTGGCAGCGGACAGAAGCGTCCAATCTAGGCTGCGTGAGCTCAAACAAGGAGCTTGTGAAAGGTAAACATACGAGCTTTGACTATGTTGGGCTGACTACTATCAAATGGCAAACCATAGGCCGCAGCTATTAAAATAGATTATTAATAATGCATTCCTTGCATAAAGAAGATATGATGTGTCGTACCTTTCGCGCTTTGGGAGGTATACCACGAACTCTGCAGCTGAAAAGCCTGTATACAGATAATCATCAACACCCTCCTATACCCCTACTGTATCAGTGTATGCACTTACCATATCCTGAAAAGCCTGCATACAGATAATCATCAACACCCTCCTATACCCCTACTGTATCAGTGTATGCACTTACCATATCCGAGATGATATCTGCTCCAAGCAACCTCGGTGCGTACAGATTATACAACATTCCCCAAGACGTGTTGTTCCCAGAGATAGAGACGACGTGGTCCGAAGAGAATGCGCTGCCTTGCCATTGTCGGGAATAGTCCCTTGCCGTGTCCTGCCACACCGTCTCAGCCTTATTGCCAGAAAAAGAACGAAAGGAACTGACCAAATAATAGGATGCCCTTTTCGGACTACGGCTGCGACTTTCTAACAACTTGACGATTTCTCCCATTGCGTAGATACCCATGATGCCTTTCAAAGCTAGATTTGACGTTCCCACCAGTCCATCAGCTGTCATACTGAAAATTACATTTAGTTTCATCAGAGGGTGAGGGGAAGGAGAGTCAACATACGATCCATTTAGCTGCAAGGAATTTGTTACCAGGAAATCTGACCATTTGTACAGCAGGTCTTGATACTTGCGTATCAGCGTTAAATCACCCGACTTTCGGGCATGTGCCAGTACCATAACGAGCATTGCGCCAGAGCCTATTGATCACCAAGTTGACAAAGGAGACATTAAAAAAACGGATGAAAACGTACTGTCAACACCTAAGGATTTGTATGTGCTAGATGTATCGTTCCCCAGGACTAGAGGCCAATTATTCCCTGCGGCAGTACAAGTCTAAACCACACAAATGACGATCGCATCAAAATATCACACACCTAAGTCTGGCGCCGCACACTCCTTAAAACTGGGAGATGCGGAACTTTGGAATTCTAATAATGGTTCGAGCAACGCGCCTGCAAGTGATACATTAAGGTAGAGAAAAGCGGGGAAAGAAGCGTAGATGATTTCCACTGGGTTTGTGCGTCTGTCGTGAAATTTTGTGAGTATGGGGAATGGATAGAAATAGAAAAGGAAAAAAAAAGTTGCCCGACGTACCTAGAACTGCCTACATCTTTCATAAAGATCCTTGAATCTTCCATCCCCGCAAACGTCCCGTTGGAATTCTTTGAAACCGTGAACTCAAGAGAACCAATTGCCTGTCGAAGACCAAGGATAACTAAATCTGTCAAATTTGCTGTTGCGGAAAGTGATAGTTTGTAGGCAACGGCAGTGACATTGGATATGACTTTGTTATCCAGTGCAGTCGCACGAGAGAGAGCAGAAGAGAAATTTGCGAGGAAATCATCGATCTGGATCAATGTATATTCAGACTGAGTAAGCCTCAGTTGAGGGTACCCACCGCATTTCCAATATTGTTCCACCGTGCCCACCACAAAGAACTCCTTGCCTGAGTCGCTCCATCCTTAATATATCTTAAGATTGGGTCCCTGACTAGTCCAAGAGCAAAAATGAGTGGGTAAGACGTTTGGGTTATTTCCCCTAGATCCAAAGCAAATGCCAGCACTGGAAAATCGTCGGAAATTGCACGAAAGGCATTGTCAGATGTGTTGGTGAGTTTTCCAGCAGTAGAAAAACCATTGCGGCAAATAACGAAAGAGCAAGTTTGCCATGTTCTTGCCACTCCTGGTGTCTGCTTTTAACATTCAGTAGGCACGTAAAAAACGAATGATGAAAGGGAAAAGGAAACAAAAAGAGATCACACAAATAGGTAAAACTACTCACCGCTCCAAGGGCAAAATAGAGTGTGCCGTCTTCTGACATCTCGTTGTTCTCTGTCAGAGACTGGATGGTGGTCCTCTGAGCTTGATGATAGATTGATTTGGAGGTTAGAACCGTGCTCCAGCTGACCGTATTTGGCCTATATGAAGATAAATACTCTATACCAGTTTCAGCGAGAATAAAAGACAAGACAATCCCAACTAACCAGTGTTAACATCTGTGTACACCTGAACGCTGTGGGGTCTCCCATCCGTTGACCAAACATCAATAGCTAGGTATGTAAAAGGAAAGGAGTGAAGAGTCCAGTCACTTAGCTTGTAACTGTAAGTCAACGGAGGCAAAATGTAAGGGAATTTGACATACCTCAATTGGAGAGAGATACGTGAGGTTAGCCCTCACTGGACCAGCAGCCAAGGTGAAAATAGTGCGTGTAGGTGTAATGTACACTTCGGCCAATGTAGCATCGTAATAAACACCTTGAAGACCTCGAAGACCTTTAAGACCTAGAAGATGATAAGGTGCGTCGTCGACCCGGATGTAAACTGTCCACTCGAATGCCTATTTAAAAGCATCTATCAAATTGATGGACAAAGAAAAAAAGGCATACAAAGCCAGTAAAAAAGTAAGGATACGATCCGAGTGAATTGATCCAAGCACTGAAGTACGGCGATTTATTCCAGAGAGGGACACTTAATAGCAGCGGTGATGTAATTTGGCCATAGACCGCGATTGAGAGAAAGCAGCAGAGATTCACGAGTAGCCAAAATAATTTGATGACCATAGTGTGAAGGAAGACCCTCACCACAGCGATGGGGAGCGCAAAAGTCCATTTGAGAATAAATGGATTTTATAACGATGTGCCTGAACCGATATTCCTCTTTCCTTGAGGCATTCACTGATTCGTTCGGGAACCAGTTACTTTGCTAGGGAGGCCGTGTTAACCAATATAATGCGACGCTGTCCTTGGCATGCCCAAAAAGAGAGGAGAACGGAATCTCGTCCGTTTGGATGTGATCCAGAATCTTGATCGGCAACTAATCCAAAATCAGGTCAGTGAATTTCGTTTTCATGAACACAGTACTTGTTATCGCATTCCTGAAGGTTGCTAAACTTGAAGAAAAGTCAGTTGATTCCTTCAAGATCGAAGAATCACTCAACCGATGAAAAAATGAAAAAAGAATGTCAAATTCGGTTGCGGGCACAGGAATTATCTGT
>QDKV01005030.1_pt1 | contig 22883 bp, 26 predicted proteins | sample 1861101 | NCBI WGS metagenome assembly QDKV01 (sample SAMN04275158, study PRJNA302643) | Fungus metagenome, whole genome shotgun sequencing project. | isolation source: fruitbody | host: Mallocybe terrigena | place: Sweden | collected 2013 | reverse complement strand
ACTTCCCAAAAAGGATGTACGATTTTGGCAAAAAAAATAAATTCACACATTCCGATTATACCTTGAAAGTCCTGTAATGTCGGGAGGTTTTGCAAAAAAGCTTGCAACTCCCTAAACATGATAGTACCTCAACTCAACCGAACCCAACCATGTTCCTTTCCGCTTCGGCTTGGCAGGCTTCTAAAGCCAAACAGGGCACGCTCCACTTCGGGATTCGCAAATCTAAACGCCGCATTCGGCTCAAAGACTTCCAAATTGGGAAAGTCCAAAAATTAACACTTCAACTATTGAGCCTCTTGGGGACGACCTCAATATCAACTTATTCATGGACGGAATCAATGATTTTGGTGCACCCTCTGTGCCTTTTGAAGGTCATGTCGATACCTCTACTAGTAATGCCGGAGGCTTCCTCCTCATCTTCTGTCACTCTTACTCAAAATTTCTTGGGATATTGTCCTTGAATTTTTATTATTCATTTTTATTTTGGTCTTATTTACTTTGTTCATAAAACCTGGAGGGTGAGTGTGGTCTTTCTATGTTACTAGGCCTCCATATCACCACGCTCCTTTTTGATATTATTTATCTTTATACCTTTTTGACTTTACTATGGGTTTGAGAGGATTGTAAAGAAGAGTTTGAAGAGAAAGTTGATGTTACTGGATCCCTTAATATACGGATTTTCGTCCGATAACCTCACTCCCATGTAGGGCGGCCTATTTTGTCGACTCATTGTTGTTTTGGATTATGCGAGCTCTTGCCTGGCAACATCTCAACTAGTTGCTGACCTAAGAAGACTTCTGAGGAATGGCAACCACAACTTGTTTCTAGATTTGAATGACTATAATGGGCAGACCGGAGAGGAAGTTACTGCCCACAACACCTTTTGGTCTGCGACAGCCGAGACGTCCCTTTGCTTACTTATCTTGTTACTCTTGTGCCAAGCATAGTTCAAATCAATATCTTTGGTACGATAAGTGAGGGTGTAAAAGCTATATACAACCTTGCGTTAAAGTTTTCTTCCTGTCCACTTATCCAAGGGGAGGCTATCGGCGAATAACTTCTCCAAAAGTTCTTCTGGATATCGCGCTCCTCCAACATCGGCTTCTGCAGCCAAGTCGTTAATCAAGTTAATATCCTGCTCCGACAGTTTTATTTCGGCTGCTGAAGCATTTTCCAAGACGTGATTGACGGACAAACCTCCTGTAATGGGGATCCCTAACGAGCAAGAAACACGATGTTAGAGACCCAAATCAACTAATTGATAGGACGAATACGTACAATGAGGATCCTGAGCCAAAATCCATGCCAACGTTAGTTGACCAACAGTAATACCAAGCCTATTAGCTATCCTTTTCATTTTATCGACAAGAACGAGATTCTTCGGGAGATTTTCTTCGGACCACCGCGGAATCACCAAACGACAGTCGCCAGGTTCCTAAAAATCTTCCCGCGAACGAAATCTTTTAAAGAGGTGGTCGTATGCAAAAGAAATAATCCAAAATTTACGGAGAAACCCACTTTCCACTAAATAACCCGCGCCCGAGAGGCGCATATGCGACAACAGAAACGCCGAACTCTTTTGCGGTCTGGACGACACCGTTTTTTTGGATGTCGAGGGAGAATGGACTGAATTCAACCTGGACAGCAACAATTTTTTCGCCCACTCCAGGCACTGCTTTGGCTCTTCTAAGCGTGTCGGCACTACATTCCGAGAGACCAATCCAACGAATAAGACCCCTTTCCAATGAGTCACGGAGTGTTTCCATCACAACCTCAATAGGCAATTTGGGGTCAACTCGATGTTGGTAGTAAAGGTCGATATAATCCGTCTGAAGCATATACAAAGAGCGCCGGAGAGCCATTTTGATGTATCGCGGATCGGATTCTGGTTTGAAATCGTCTATCAAGGTTTTCGCGTAATTGCAAGCACCGAATTTGGAGCAAATGAAAACCTCTGAGCGACGATGCGGGTTGGCAGCAAACCATGAAGCAAGTGTGCTTTCGGTCGGACAGTAGCAGTCTGCGGTATCCCATAGATTCTGACCACGATTCAAAGCGGTTGATAGCAAATTATGAGCTTCTGCGTCGGTACGAGGTGGTCCATACCCACCAATACCTGTTGCAGATTGAACAGAGAGAAAAACGAAAATAAAATAAACCAAACGCACCCATTGTACCATATAGCCAATGACACCAACTGTTGGTCCATCCTCCCTAAACGACGCGTCGGATACGATCTCTGGGCATCAATTGAGAAGGAACGGGTTAATGTATTATAAAAAAACGACTTGGGCATCGTGGACCGAAGAATTCGTACAGGAGGAGTCATATCGGTCTTGGGGGTTACACAGCATCTAGCGGCTGTCGTTGTTAAAACCCAACAAAGAGGAAGACCGTAGAAGGATATCTTAAATTTATAAACCACGAGAGAAATCAATAATCGGAAGCTGATACTGTTTATTTGCAAGTGATTATTCCTGCAGCTGCCATGAGGTGGAGCGGATCATCATCATGAAGACCATAGGACAGAAGACTAGAAAGATGAGAATCCAGTGACTGCGTCGCTGCGTACATCATCGGCCAATCTTAGCTTGGGGGGCGGGGGGCAGATGGTTTAGCGGCTTTAATTGCAATCCCCCCTGACCCAAGCTCTTTTTCCCTCGAAAGTGGTTAGGGGGTAGCAGAAGTTGTGGTCGGCCATGTATTCCAGGCATATTGTTTGCGAATCTAGTTTCCCTCTTATTTACGATGCCTAGTCACTTTGCGAGGTCAGGGCTTGCTTTTAGAGAACATTATCAGGCGAGCCAGCTTTTTAGGCTTCCAAGTTTGGGTTGTTTCATACCATGGGGCGGATAGAAGGGAATCAGAAGGAAGCGGACTTTGTCGCAAATCATTCGAGATGCAAGTAGATCGTGGCAGAGTCTTTCTCCATTTCACCTGAGAACCAGTTAACCCAAAATTATGGATGTGTACGTTGGCAAGTTGATACTTGTTAATTTAAGTCCATCACCTCACCCTCACCTTCGTTTGCACCATCTCCACCATCAGGGCCAAATATCCCTACTTCTTTCAATATTCTATCTCTCTCCTTCGCATCTTTATCGTCACCTGCAGCTGGTTCGTTATCGTCCTGATGACTTGGATATTCCATGACGGTGTCAACCCATGCAATGCCCCAAGCGCCATTGCCGACTTTGGTGCCGCCTATGGCGCGGCCTGTTCTGGATTGAGCGGCTGGGGGGGATGTTGGAAGACGAGATGAAGAGATGACTTCCCAATTGCACTTCTTAGGTTGGGTGTCCGCACGGTCTGTAATTTTTTGAGGTTGATGTGATGAATGAGGAAACAGAAGACTGACAGAAAATGCTGTGCATATGAGGCTCGTAAACACCTAATCCTGGCTCATTAACCGTAGGATTCAACACCCGCTCGCTGGGTGGTGCGAGTCCCCCACCCATTGTCCTCCCCGCAATACCCACCATTGCCAATCCTGCATCGCTTTCCATATTTTTAAGACTCTCCTTTCTCCTTGCCGTCCATTCCTCATTCATTTCATTGACTCGAAAAGCCATCATCCACATCCAGTTTTCTTCCGTCACACCGTCCCGGCTGAGGACGCTCTTGCGAACGGCGTTGAGCGGCCCGTCGCTATATGGTCCCCAGCCGCTTCCTCCAAAGAGGGTGGTAGGTCCGCCAGCACGGTAGACGCCTCCGCCTCCTCCACCTGTTGCGGCACCGCCACCTGCGAGGGCACCAGTGGGCACAAGGGAGCGGTCGAGAGATGTGCCGAGGAGGGAGGATAATTCAGTTGTGTGCGTATGTGACGGTGCGTTGGGGTCTGGAAGATCTCCTACGAGATCACCAGCTTGGAGGCCTCTGGCAGTAATTTCTTCAAGAACTTTTGATTCGTAATAGTCGTCTGTTACCCATCTTCCGTCTGTATCAATGGGATGAGTAAGGAAGCAAGAGAGAGAATGAAAAACCTACCAATCAACATTTTACTTCCATGTAACTTGAATGCGCTTCTGGCAGTAACAAGCGTTACGCTCCTCGTCCTGAGATGGGAGCCCAATTTTCCTTCGCTGATGAGGTAGTCTTTTTCTCCTTGTGTAGCGTTGAGTTTGAATGCGAGGGGGTTTCGACGGAAATAGTAGAGGGAATCACGAAAGCCCGAGGTGCGAGCTGCGTCTATGGCGAGCATGTATTGGCGCTGAGGGTGTCTGTTGGGTAGGGCGAAGGTGGAGGCTTTGAATTTTCTGCCTGAGGATGTGTGAGACTTGGATGTATTAACGCCAGGAAATTAGTGTTCACCTCCTAATAGGTTTCCAAACCTGTCAATCTTTTCGTCTCCTTTAGGGTCGTCCTCTGTGATGAACTCGTCGCCATCGATAATGTAGACTTTACCCTGAATCGTTCTGAATGGTTTGCCACCACCGATAGGAGCCTCTTTTACGTTTTCTGCGTCTGCTTCGCCTTCATCGCCTTCGCCCTCGCCCTCTGCACCGTCATCTTCCCCGTCACTGTCATCTTCGCCTCTTTTTGGGAGTTTGATCAAGAGAGAACCCCGACCACGTCCCCCGCGACCGCGACCGCGTCCTCGACCTCTTGCGCGCGGAGTGCTGGTGCCTGATAGGGTTCCGCGCGTGGTACCACGGCCACTTCCACTCCCTCTTGGTCTTCCTCTAGGTCTACGAACAGGAATGGAAAGGGGAAGAAGGGAAGAAGGTTCTGGTTCATTGTAGTTGTCGTTTTCTACCTCGTTGTCTGTTTTGTTGTCCTGCTCACTTTCATTGTTGTTGGTTTGTTCCTTGACATTTTCTTCCTCGTTCTCCTGGTGTTCCTCAGTGTCTACATCCATAGGCGCCTCATCTTGAAGGGCTCTCGGTTTGATGACAATCTTCGGCATTTGAGGTGGGAGTGTGACAGTGACAGCTCAGTGAATGTGACATTTGTGGTTTTTCAAGTCTGCCCTTCCCCAAAGACTAGAAAGTTGCGCGCGGCGCTGTGCCCGACGACGACGATGAACGCGAATAATTTTGGGCAGCAGGGCACAGGTATCAGTCCAGCCATGCTCAATACATTTCAAAACCAACAACAGCAAAAATCCACGTTTCAAGGCACGCTGAACCCGTCGCAACTACAGGCAAAGTACAATTCACAGGGAATGCCCTCCAGACCAGCCACTTCCCTTTCTCATCGATCACCCACTATACCAGGTGTCCCCCAGGTTGGTTCTTATTTTACTTTATTGTTATAATTCAATAATGTTAAACAATTATAAGCCCTATAACCCTTCTCCCACCCCCAATCTGATGATGAACAATATGGGGATGAACATGAACATGGGTATGGGCATCGGTGCTGGCGTGCCCAGTAGCCCGCGTATTGGTTCTTCTGCCATGGGTCCCCCTGGTTTGCCACGCAGCGTTTCGGGCGATGGCATGAATATTAATATGAACAGTGCCGGTGGAAGTGTAAATTCGGGTGCGGGAGGGATGAACATGATTGGTATGGGTGGTATGAACATGAATCTTCCCATGAACATGTCCAACATCAGTGGTCTTGGTATGGGCATGGGCATGAATGCCCCCACACCACGTCCACAGTCCTCGATGGGTATGCACAGCGGTATCAATTCGTCTTCCACTTCCATCTCCGGGATAGGATTGTCTGGTACGGGTCCCGGTATGGCGAACAACATAATGATGAACAACATGGGCATGGGAATGAACATGAACATCGATTCGCCTTCGAGAGGTATGATGACCGGTGGAGGAATGCCCGGATCCAACCTATCTGCCGCTACGCCTACAAATGCGTCGGCAACCCCGCAAACATCAATGAGGCAGGGTTCACTGCCCCCTCAGACACCTACGACGCCACAGCAGAGTCAACAACATCATCATCAGCAGTCACATCCTACGATGAGCGGTCCGATGAGTATGCAATCCATTCCTATGTCTATGCGCCAGGGTGCTATGCAAGGAGGACAAGCGGCCCAGGTCCCAAGTTCGAATTCAAGTAGGCGGCAGTCACACCCTCCGAATTCGATGGGCATAGGTATGAATATGGGAATGGGTGGCAACGTGGCCAGTGGCAACATGGGTGGTATGAATATGGGTGGTAATATTGGAATGGGTGGAAATATGGGCAACATGGGCATGAGTGTGGGGGGAATGTCGACCGGGTCAGGTATCGGCATACCGATGCCTGGAAGTCCGTTGGTGGGTGCTGCCAATTTGACTATGTCAGGTCCTATGGGAGGGATGGGTATCCCACAGCCACAAGGCTTGCAGTCGCACCAAGGACAGGGACAGGTACAACAAGGCTTTGTCGCTGGTGGGGTTTTGTCAAATACAAATGCGATGACGAACACGAATGCGAACATGATAACCTCCTCCATGCATACAAACATGGTTGGCTCTTCAGCCTTGGCACCTGGAATGTTAGCAGCAGCGCCTCGTTCTACCACCTCCCCTACCGATTTGAACGCTACCTCGGCTTTTGGATCTACTTCTACATCAGGGCCTAGTTCCAGTTCCAGCACCAACTCCAACTCTGGCACCAACACTACCGGCCCTCCTTCCTCATCCTCGGCCACTAACACGGGCTCGCACGCCCTCCCACTGCTTCCACCTCTTAATACAAACACGACTAATATCACAACCGTCCCGCTTGCCGCGTCAGAGCGTCTTATTAGGCCACTCTCTCCCTCTGAGGTCGAACAAATAAGGGGCTGGATGGAGGTGGATCGGGTGTATGATGTACGATTGAGGAGTATGAAGGGTCGGATGGCGGAGGAGGCATGGGGAGCGTTCAGAGGTGTGGCAGCGGGAATGCCTGGGTCAGGCGGAGAAGCAGGTTCAACACAATCGCATCTACACACGAAAGAAAAACCCAGATTCCTGAACACCGCCGCTGCGCCCAACTGGTGGGAGCGTGGTGGGTTAGGTAGTACTGGTTCGAATTGGAATCGATTTAGGAGACCTGGGAAGGAGGTGTTTGATGTTAGGTATTCGGGGAGGAGAGATCTGGGTGGGAGGAGTACCATAGGAGGTGGATACAGGAGTGGGAGAAAGGGAGTGAAGAGGGAAGGATTCAGGCTGTATGTTATTTTTTATCTTGTTCTTTTTCCTTTTCTCTTTGAAAAATCAGACTCTTTTTTCAAAACCTCACTGACTTACTCTCCAACATACAGACCAAAATCCATTCACCTGCAGGAAGCTGATAAACCCGAAGTCTTGGTGCCCATCCGGATCGAGTTTGATGTGGAGCATCATAAGATGCGGGAAGCGTTCGTATGGAATTTGAATGGTACGTTTTGTTTTTTTTTACGGAGGCGTTTGTATCTTTTTATTCTTTTCTTTGCCTTACCTCACTCGCCCACACAACCGTTCTCATTTTTGTTTCTCATTCATTTTTGTTTGTTCGAGCCTAGATGCTTATGCTTTCCCTCTCTTTGTTTTTACTGTGTGCTTACTGGCTCATTCGGTTATCTCTCCTTGAACAGATCCGATTATAACGCCCGAAATATTTGCTCAGTCTCTCGTCGAAGACTACAACCTCGCACCTTCGTACCACGGGGTGATCGTGAAGAGCATCCAGGATCAGCTAAGTGATTTTCAGGCGCATGTGGTGAACTTCGATGTTGCCGTTGATGTGGAGGAAGGGTATACGTATGAACATGAGTGTGATAGTCCCCGTCGTGTGGATGCGCATACCGACGACGAAGAGGATACAGTGGGGAAGGAGAGAGAGAAGGGAAAGGAGTGTAAAAAGGCAACTTTAAGGGGTGTATTGGACGAGAAAGAAGCGCAGTGGTGGGCTACATGGAGGAGGAGGGTGAAGCAGGAAGCAAGGCGGGCTGTGCAGGAGGCGGCGTTGCTTCGCGGGGAGAAGAAGAGGCGGAAGGAGAGTGGAGCAAGCGTAGGAGCAGGTAGGAAGAGGGTGGTGGGACAACGTAAGAGGAGAAGGTTGGTCCGGCTGGCGGAAGCTGAACATGAACATGATATAGATGGTGACGTAGATATGGGCATGTTTGCGGATAATGAGCTGGATGACCAAGATGAGAATGAAGGCATTGTGATAGTTGAGGATGGGAGTGGAGAGGAAGATGGGGAGTGGAAGGCGCTTAGTGTGGATGAGATCAAGGTTGATGAACAGACTATGCTTGAGGAAATGAGAATTTTGATCAAGGTCCGTTTTTCGCTTGGTTTTTTTGTTTGTTGAGATTTGCTTGAGGCTAAAACTTTTTTTTTATGTGGCGAAAACAGCTAGACATTATCGTTGCTTCTATCAAACTTGATGATCAATTTGAGTGGGATTTGGATAACCCTATGGCATCTCCTGAAGAGTTTGCGGAGGTATACACGCAGGAACTGGGCCTTTGTGGTGAATTCAAGTGAGTGTATATTTATGCCCAATTGCACCAATCGCTGGTCCTGAGCATTTCCAATTAACAGAACCGCCATTGCTCATTCGATAAGAGAGCAAGTGCATACATACCAGAAGTCTCTCTTCCTTGTTGGACATATTTCGGATGGCTCACCAGTGCAGGATGAAGAGCTAAAGCAAACTTTCTTGCCAAGTCTTACAAGCGCCGCACGTCCTGTGAACGAAGTGTCTCTGTTCACGCCCTTGCTTAACTACCTCTCCGACGGTGAAGTTGAGCGAACTGAGAAGGAGAAAGACAAGGAGCTAACCAGGCGACGTAAGCGGAACACGCGTGGGAGGCGTAGTATTGCTCTCCCCGACCGCGAGCCCGTCCGAACGTACCGCACGCCCTCCATCGGCTTTCCAGAGCTCGATGCGGCCACGTTGGCTCTTCAAGCTGCAGCAAACGCGCCTGTGTCGAGGCGTGCTGCGGCTGCTGCTGCGTCGTTGACAATCGCGAACATGGTTGCTTCGGAGAACAGAGATGAGAATGCGCCGTTCATGCCTCAGCCGATTACGGTGTTTGCTCAGAAGGGGCAGCAACAGCTGGGAATGGTAGGGATGGGGCCCGGATATGCGCAGGGTGTTGGGATGGGTCAGGGACAGCAAATGCACGGCCAGAGCCAACAAAGTCAGAAAGAGAAAAGGGGGAAAGGTTTGTTCAAAGCCCCTCCTTTCCCGCCTTCTGTGCTTCGCGCTCGTGCGCGCGTCTCTGCGCCGACCCCATCAACGGCTGTAGACGCGTCTTTCCTCCCTCCTGGTTCAAACGTCGACAAAGACACACAAGATTTAGGAAGCGCACAACAGCTCCTTTCATCTGGGCAAGACGCGAGGTTTAGTAGGTTGCTGAGTGCGAAAAGGGCGAAAGAGCTTGAAAGGGAGGCGAAGGAGAAGGAGTTTGTAGATGGACAGCACCCGAATTTTATTGACGGCGTGTGGCATTGCTCGAATTGTGGGTGCCCAGAGAGTATTGCAGTGGGCAGGAGGAAGGGCCCTTTGGGAGATAAATCGCAGTGTGGGACGTGTGGTACGTTTTTTCTGCCTTTGAATCGAACTTTTTTAAAACGTCTTGATAGGTAAATTCTGGCACAGACATCGAAGACCACGTCCTGTTGAGTATAACTCAGATCCCAGCTTCCACTCGGGACTCAAACAAAAAGAAGTAGAAGCTCTCAAAACGCCTGCCAATAAGAAAAAAGGCGGCGCTGCTGCATTGCGCGCTGCTGCTACTGCTGCCGCGTCGTCCGCTGCGGTGTCTACTGCTGGTACCCCTGCTGGTGCTGATGCGTCGGAACCGCAGACGCCTGGTGCGGGGCGGACGAATGGGGACGAGAACGGGAAAGACAAGGAAAGGGAAAACGATGATGATAGAGCGATCTCGCCTGTGTCGACAGCGTCGAGTGCTTCCGAGGCGCCGCTTGCACACAAGGTCAAGATAAACGGGGGTCATCAACAGAAGGCGTCTTCGCCTATGCCAGCATCCACGCCCACCAAGTCTGAGATGACAAAAAATGGCATATCTGCGAGCTCATCCGTGTCAGAGGGCGCATCAACTTCCACTGCTCCTTCTACACTTCAAAACCTGTCTAAGATTCATGTAGGTCCTTTTGTATTCCATCTGTGCTCTAATATCCATTATCTTTATCTGTTTTGGGGCCTGCTTGTTGCCTCTCGCATTCACCATCCAGCCTCCACAATGGCTCTCGAATCAGATGCAAATTATGCAAGGAAAATACCCCAATGACCGGTTTGAAGTCATCCTACGAAAAGTCAACGCGAACAGTACACCCGAGTGGCGCATAAAATGTTTAGATTGTCCCGGAAAGGTTTGTGACTTACTCTGTTGTCATCTTCCCATACCGATAGTATGATGCCTAGCTGTATACCCCTGGTCCACTTGAAACTTTGTCGAACTATGAGGTCCATCTCAAAAACCGACAGCATCGTCACCGCGTAAATATTCGGCTCACCAACTCCACAAACGCTGCCCCTTCAGCTGGCGCTGCAGGTTCTAGTGAAGCGCCGGCTTCATAGCGTACAATCAATTCTTGCCTTCCCAAATTGCTTTGGTTTGATATCCTATTTACTTGACAGTTGATCCACTTCATTCTGAGTCATTGTAATGTGGTTGTTCCGTTTTTCTCGTCCTTTACCTGTATCGTTATGCATATAATTCAGTTCTTAGTCTACATTGGATATCAATTTTCGTCATTTTGTTAAACACGACCGCAACTTAAGTCCAGGAATTGACTGGTTCATGACAAAGCAAGCGACTTCTGTGACCAATTCCACTGTATGTCAATGTTCTAGATTATAGAAAATACAAGTAAGGTGCCATCCTATTAATCTTTGTTCAGTTGTGCTTCATTATGCTGTCTATGAGATTGTGTCTATGCATTTAATTTATAGACAAGCACCATCGATTGGTTAAAGTCACAATGTGGTATTTCGTCGGCTTGAAATTCTACGTTCAGGTCTTTGAGGCTGTCTATAGAAGGGTTGGACAACTGGAAGTAGGATGATTGTAGGTTGTCGTTGCGAGGGGTGCGGCACAGGCTGGAGTGGAGGGACATTCATCCGACCTCGTGTGCTGGTAGGAATTGTTCTATATCCAGCTGGCAGCATGACAACCGGAGGTTGGAGATACGATGTTACCGGACGTTGAGAACGAGGCTGAGGGACGACCGGAGCGAACGGAAGAGGAAGCGTTCGGTGCTCGTGAATCACTGGAGGGATTACTGCTGGTCGTTGTTCGACGGGAACGAACTGGCTCGCAGGGGGTACACTGGAGAGATGCGTCGGTCTTGGTGCTGGACCAGCTGGGAGATCAAGCCTTATAGTTGTTTCCGGACGACGAGTTGAAGATCGTCTGGAAGGAGCCGTGCTCCGTCGACCTGGCAGTCCAAATCAAATATTGTTCTCAACCAACGGTATCGACTCTACCACCTACCTCTCGTCTGCATCTCGTGTATATCGCGGCTGATTTGGTCCACTGTTGTATAGATGCTTTTAATCTCGCTTTGGCGATTGCGAACATCCAGTTCTAGCCACTCGTTGAAACCCCTCAGATATCTCATTAGCTCACGTTGTTGGTCAACAGTAGCTAGTTGAGCTAAACGGTTTTCCTTTTTCTTTGTATTCAGTAAGTGCGCTGTGTTAAAAGGGACTACCTACTCCGAGCACCCCCATCGAGGGTTCCAAGGAGGGAAATTCAGCGACAGTCTGCGTTTATTAATTAAACTAGTTCTCAACCGTGAGCAATTCACTTACGCGTCCAGACATTGATAAATAATGGCCATCAGCATGTCCTGCGGGGTGCGGAGGTGGAACACGTGCTGGAGCCGTGCTAGCCAGCTGCTAGAAAAGGTGAGGTGTCCGTCATGGCCATAGAAGTCTGCTCACTAACTTTTGGTTTCTCAGGTCTTTCTTCTCCTTTAACATACCAACTAGTAGGACGAGGCCGTTCACCTTTTCTGACAGTGCGGCGCATAACCGATGCCGCCCTGTCATCAAGCCTTGAAGGCTGATTTAAAAAGTTGAATACAATCATTTTTTCACCGGATGAAATTGTTCATACCAAGACGGGGAGGGGAGGAGGTCCCGGACCAACATTGAATGTCTCTTGAGGCGGTGGTTGCCGACGAGCATCACGAAGAATTCGCCGCTCATTGAGCAGTTTCTCGACGTCAGGAGTTCTAGGACGTGTGGCCTCAGATTCAGATGACTCTTTTGGCACTTTCCTCCTTCTTGACCTTGTGGGGCGGCTTCTTTGGGTAGGGATCGGGTAAAACAATGGCTCCGCTTGCATCTTAGCAGGTGGCAATCTCTCTACAGAAGTTGGGCTAACACTTCTGGCACGCACACCCTTTGGGCGATAAACAAAGTGTTCGATTCTGGGTACCTCGTGTATTCCAGTGGGCGACATTTGCGCTGACAAAGTCTCGAGTTGTTGCGCCACAGCCGGCTCAGTTCGAGAAGGTCGCGTCTCGACTTCGGCAGATGTTAGAATTGATCTGAAATATCGCAGCCTAGAGTTAGTAGAATTTGTGATAGACGCCGTCTGGGAGTGAAGAGGCTGGTGAATGATTTCCGGACCCCTGGGATGACCTTGATCAATGTAGGTCTGAATAAGACCTTCAATGCGCTCCAATCGTTCGGTGAGTTCTCCCGCACGATCATCGCGACGTCTTTCGAACACCTCTTCTAATATTTTGTAATTCGTTGCTTGACTACCACCCAAAGTCCGGATCTGCTCCCGGAGTTCTTGCAGAGTTTGGTCGAGGGATTCAGGTAGTTGCTGAAACATAGGTGATGCCCTCGTATCGCTTGAGGTCGCCAGCACTGACGACGTCAAGTCACTTGAGCGAGATGAAGAGGTGGTAGATGTACTCGAAGAACTCGTATCGGAGCTAGACTCTATATTGACCCTCACAGGAATAAAGGGTAAGGTTACCTCTGCGGCTGCCGCTGCCTCGAGAGTATCATCGTCTGAATGATGCGATGACAGATAAGACTGCACACTGCTAACTTTACTTTGCGATTGGCCCAAAGATGCTGCCTGATGGGGTATGGCGACATCCACAGACCGAAATTCACCTGGAAAGATGGAGGACAGAAATGAGCTACCTCCAACAGACCGATCTACCAGTGGTGCTCGTTGATGTGAAGTTGGCCGAGACACGCGAAGTACAGGTAATGTTGTTCTGCGTTGCACTGCATGTCTCGCTGCCGAGTAAGTTCGGTGTACGAATTCCCTCAGCCCACGAACTTCATCTTGTGCTGATTTGACTTCATTGGAGAGCTCTTCGTATTCTAATCTCCTGGTCCGGTCGTAAGTTTGTACATCATCAATTAGTGCATCAAACTCTTGGACAAGGTCCCTCTCAGGAGCAGCAGTGATGGATGGCCGTGTGCGAAGACTTGACCGCTCGGTTGCATCGCTGCCGTGGGGCGTTGTAATACTCACTATCAAAGATCCCTGGGGGGTTGGGGGAAGTGGTGTTTCTGATGGACTCAAACTATGAGCATGATCCTTGACATGAGGTCAGAAATCGGCAATAAAAACTTGTGGTCAGAAACGCACAGGGAGTGCCTGGACACTGGATGACAATGATGGTTCCCTTGAAGGAGATGGAACTCGCATTAGATGGACTTTCCGTGTTTGATCCTTGTAACTTTTAGTCAGAACCTGACAGGTAAGAATTTATGCCAAGAAACGTACAGGAGACGACGGCACACTAGATGACAACGATGATTCCGTCGAAGAAGACCAGAGCATTGGGTGTACCTTTTGTACTTCGTCCTCGTTCTCCGACTCGAGCAATGACAGTGTAACCGACGGTTCATATGAAGTTTTCGGCTGGTATGGCAATGGTTGCCCAACAGGAGATTCTAGCAAGGACTCAACGCTGGAAGGGGTTTTAACGTCAGATGAAGAGGAAACCGATGGGGATAGAACGGGCGTCAAGGAAGGGACAGGGGAGTACAAGGGGGAAATCAAAGAGGGAGCAGGGAGAGTACTTATGCGTCCAGAAGTAGGTGAATAACTAGGTCTAAGGAACGACGTTTCAAAAGACATTTCTATCCCTTCCTGAAGTTCAATTGAGACAATTGACGGAGACGGTTGCAAAATAGACGACTCATAGGAAAAGTCTGTTATGGATGCCCATGGTTGGAGATTACGTGGGGCCGAGGAAGAAGATTGGGTGAGTTCTGTTGGTGAAATAGAAGTTGTTATTGAAAAGGGTGATGAGACCGTGCTTTCTGCTGGAACTGAGAGTCTCGAAGGTGGAGGTGGGGGTTCAGTTGACGCGGGTGTTATGGCCAGGGATGTTGGAGTCATGACCGACGTGAATTCCGATGTAGATGAAGGGGGAGAAGGAGGCAAAGATATGACAGCCAATTCTTCGTCTAGCAACGACGATCCAGTTGGTGTCAATATACGTAAGGAAGTGGGTAATGCAACATCTTGTCTCCCCTCTTGTAACGGGCTCAAGGCAGATGGTGGAGTTGGTAACGAGGAGCAGGGTAAAGGAGGCAACGGCTTATCAGGTGACGTAGCTGCTGGTACAGATTTTTTGGATGATGACGAAGGCGAAAGCGGGGTGAATAGTAATGGTTGTGGTTGAGGCACAGATCTTCGGTTAGAAAAGGATGGTGAAGAAGGCGAAATCGGAGTGAATAGTGATGGTTGTGGATGAGGATGAGGAGGTGTCAGTGGCACAGATCTTCGGTTGGAAGGTGACGAAGGTGAAAATAAAGTCAATGATGGTAGTTGAGGTGTTACTGGCACAGATGCCAATGGAGGAGACCAGAGAGATTGACGCTGCGAGTAGAAGGACAACGGCGATAAAGCAAGCAATGATAATGGAGATAAACTTGGTAGTGACTGATGTGCAGGAATTCCTGCAGATGAAGACGAGGAGAGCACTTCTGGTGGTAGGCTTGAGATAGTGGATGGGTACCTGATTGACGAGTCCGCGGAGGATTCATACACAGCACTCCTCACATTTAGCTCTGTACGAACCGGAAATGTAAGAGGCGACAAAACTAATGACAGTTGGGACTCGGACGGAATTTCTTCAAGGTCAACCTCGCCATTCGTGAAATAAACGGGGGCTGATGAGAGGTCGGAGGGACTAGAAGCAGTGCGATGGCTCGAAACCGAACCTTCCTGCAACGAAGGTATAGTGGGCAGAGATCCGAAGGACGAGACGGATACAGAGAAGGGTTGCCCCACTTCCGCAGTTTCATGCGCTGTACTTGACTGCGAAGCAGTCACGTATTCAGAGAGCCTAGCAGATACCGTAGCAGATACTACACCAGGGCTTGGTGGCATGGTTTCTGTTCTTGTCAACTCAGTCCAGTCTGAAGACAAGCATACTTCGTACCCCGTCTCATCCGAGGATATGGACATTTCGCTGTCTGCGTCACTGTTCAGGCTCCTGCTAACATTGCCCCAACTTGGGAAGTACCGATTCTTTCCCCAGGAGTGCTTCCAACCGTGTCGCTAGGATAAAAAGTTACCAGAATGAACTATCCAGACACGACTTACGTCTCGGAGGCGAAATTACACTGAAATCAGGTCAAACTCTGAAAATCCGGTCGAGCGCACGAACTCTCGTGCGGGTAAATGTGACAGTCGTCATAAGCCATGAGGCAAAAGCGTCATGCACGTTATGCATCTATAGCAAACAAATCTGTCCTATCTGGTAGAGATATCGATTATTCTCCATAACTTCATTAGTTTCTTAAGGAACGTTCAACGTTCAACCGTTTTGCTCTTTTTAACATTCTCGTACTTCTACAGGTGCAGTAGAGTCAAGAAAATGAAGATATGTAAACCAAAATAAATTCATACCTGCTCGATTATGTGGGAACAAGTGTTGAAAAAGTGAACATATAATATATTGCTAAATGGGTAACATATGGAATCGGAATTGTCGGGGTTCAAGAATCTTTACTATATAACATTGAACCCACAGTCCGGCCACCCCATATCATCGTGACGGTACGGATCGGCCACCCCAAATTTTCCTGCCTCCCTCCCACTCAATTCTCTCAAAAATTTCAGGGATGGTTGAGACAGTATGTCGGAACATATTCCGAGTGTTTTTATGCAGAAAGAGCGATGGTAAAGGTCTCAGATTTCGGCCAGTGTAATCTTTCACGATAACTGGACCTGTCAGTTGATACGACTTGGACCATTGTCGAATGAAGAATTCTCCAAAGGAAATAATCTCCGACAGCTCGGCAATTTCGTTAAGCGAAGTTACTTGCGCAAAGGGTTGGCGAAGGGTGTTCAACCGAGATTACGTCGGTCCCTTCAAATAAAGACATATTCCACTCAACAGCTGACTTGGATTAGTTTGGTCTTCCTGCTTCCGCCATCGAGTTCTGAAATCATTCTTAGATAAAGTGGCGTTCATCCTTGATTTATATCGTCTATTCCAGATCATATCTTGGAAATGGTGCAGAGAATTGATAAACCAGGTGGGCGGGTGAACCCCGTATCATAATCACACATCCGCTCTCCTCGCAGAATTCACGGTTACTGAATCATCTTTTCCGCTTACCACCCACTTTACATTCACATTACTATCGGCGATCACATATAATTGCTCTTGCTCAGCACTTCTTACGCGAATGGTCTAATTAAGACTTGAATGTAGGGAGATCCAAAAGTAAACTATATGCGTCTGGACCTGACCTTATCTTCCATCTGCTTCAGACACCCTGACATTTCTGTCCCCGAAGGTCGACTGGCGGCCGCCTAATCCCCACAGATGTAGCGAAGATGATTAAATTATGAACTTACTGCGTCCTTCGGAGGCTCAGAGGACTACACAGAGTACACCGTACACGGTGCACTAGCACTTGAACAATAACTCATGTGACAGGCTGTCAAACCCGACCGCCACCAATTCAGACTCCAGAGCAAGATTACCCCCCAAACGCCATGCAATTGAACATTGGAGTCGGGGTTTACAGAAATGCCAAGTCGTCTACCTGGTTCCGATGACATCGATTCTCTGGTCTTCAATTCAGCCGCTTCGCATATGTCTAGATTGTAAATTTCATAGAAGGGATACTTCTCTCATGATACTCTTAAACGGCTATATAAACTGACATGGACAGCAGTTTCTTTGTCCCTGAACAACTCCCCTCTAGGTTGGGTCTTATTCTAATTCGCTACTGTCCTCCCAGAGAAAGTCACAATGCCTCGTCGTCTCAGACAGAAAGCTGTGGGGCTCTTGTACGATGCTAAAGTTGCCACTACCCAACCCGATGACTCTCCAGTTCATGTATACGATGTCATTATTGCCGGTAGTGGTCCAGTAGGGTAAGTTCTAATATGCTGCTTCAGGCGCACCAGGTCCTGATGAACTACAATCTATAGATCTACTTATGCTCGAACGATTCTTGAACAGAATCCAAACGCTACCGTGCTGATGGTCGAAATTGGCTCTCAAGATGGTCCCATCATCGGCGAACATCACAAGAATTCGATCAGATTTCAAAAAGATATAGATGCTTTTGGTGAAAAGAATTAGCCTCTTGGATCGACATAATCTAACGTTGCCTTTCCCAATAGTTAATGTCATCAAAGGTGCTCTTCAGATACTCTCGGTACCGCCTGCAGATACATACATCCCCACCCTGGTCGGAGATGGTTGGACTCCACCAATCAGTGCGGATGGCACATCGACCCTTGTATTCCATGGTTCGAACCCCAATCAAATCCGCGAGAAAAATCTCAAAGCCAGTGCCGTTACAAGGACTGTTGGCGGAATGGCGACCCATTGGACCTGTGCTTGTCGTATGTACCGCCTTCACTTGGAATCCAGACTAAAGCTGATCCCTTTGCTTTATGTAGCTATTCCCCATGACGAAGAAATTGAACAAAACCCCATCCCAAAGGCGGAAAGGGATGTGCTTTTCTCACGGGCTCAGAGTCTCTTGAATATTCACAATGATCAATACGAATTTTCCATGCGTCATACTACGGTGAAAGATACCCTTCTCTCACTTCTGCCTGCGGAGCGCAACGTCCAATCCCTCCCTCTCGCTGTCGAACGCCGCACTGAAAACCCTGAATATGTTACTTGGACTGGCGCCAACACCGTACTGGGGGATATCTCTAAGTATGGGGATAGATTCAAACTCTTATCGGAGACTCGGTTTACCAAGTTGATCATCGACGCAAATGATAACACTAATATTCTTGGAGCAGAGTTAAGAGATCTCAGGAACGATGCTGATGTGCTTGCCTTGGGTAGAGTGAGGCCTTTTTCCCACCACCTGCTTCCTTTCGACTTATTTTTTGTGGTTTGTAGGCCTATGTCATTACCGCCGGTGCTGTAGCCACCCCTCAAATTCTTGCAAACAGTAACATCACTCCGGAACCTCTTGGTCGTTATCTCTGCGAACAGTCTCTCTCTTTCTGCCAGGTGGGTAGTAGATTTCCGACTCAACCATATCAATTGCGGCTAACCCTCGACCATAGATTGTCTTGAAAACAGAATTAGTAGAATCAATCAGAAACTCTCCTAATCCAGAATGGCAGGCTCGCATAGCTGCCCACCATGCGAAACATCCAACGGACCCATTACCAATTCCCTTCAACGATCCTGAGCCACAGGTCATGGTTCCATATACTCACGAATTCCCGTGGCATTGTCAAATCCATCGTGATGCGTTCAGTTATGGCGACGTTGGACCCAGAGCAGATCCCCGTGTCGTCGTTGATTTAAGGTTCTTCGGAAGGCAGGAGATTCGACGTGAGAATAGGGTCTACTTCGGCACCCAGATTGCTCCACGAGAGTGGATTGCGGGTAACACTGACATCTATGGAATGCCCCAGGCTACGGTCAGTGATTCTAAGTGTGCTCCCCCTTGCTTTAGGGGTGAGCATTACAAATTGTAACGCAGTTTGCTGACAACACCTTTGTAGTTTGAGGTTCTGAGAACTGCTCAGGATTCGATCAATGATCAAAAGTGCGAACCTTTTCACAGTTTTGAAGCGCCCAAAGATTAATGCTCTGGATTACAGGATGATGAAGAACATGTGCGTCGTCGCCGATTTGCTTGGTGCCTATCTCCCGGGGTCTAGTCCTCAATTCATGGTTTGTCACTTTTTCAACTTTTTTTTTCCTTTTCTTGTGTTCAAATTTGTTTGTAGGACCCGGGTTTGGCACTTCATATCACGGTACGCCCTTTACATGGCATATAATATTCTAATTTATTTAAAAATAATTCAACTAGGGCACCACTCGTATTGGCAATGATCCAGAAACTTCTGTTGCAGACCCTTCTTCTCGCGTTCATGGGTTTACGAATCTCTTTGTCGGTGGGAATGGATGCATACCTGATTCCACTGGTTCAAACCCTACGCTTACAAGCGTAAGTGTCGTTTTGTCTTGTCGAGCTCCAGCGCTGATCACACGCCGTTTAGGTTATGATTGCGCTCAAAGGAGCCGAAGCTGTCCTCCAGATTTTAGGGTCTTGAATTCAAACTTGCACTAAATTCGTTACTCGTGCATCGATTACAAACTGTATTATAAAGGCTGTTTACTTGAGAATGATACTTGCTTGACCTGCGTTGAAGCCGAAATGCCATCTGGAAGGAATATATTGCTGCTAATCAAGTTCCAATGTCCATATGAATATCTTCAACCGCATTGAATACCAGTATCATAAGTACATTTGAAGTATGAAGTACTGAGAACAAAGCCAATCCAAGTTTCGTAATCTCAGTTTTCTCGAGTCGAAAAAAAGGATATCCCAAACAAAAAGCGTCGGTTGACGAAATCGTAGTTATTACAATGCTACATAGACTTCAAGGCGTCTTGGGCGACCCTCGGCTGGAGCTTCGTCTGACAGGTCCAGCGTCTTTGTCAGAATCACCAGCTTTCACCGCGTTTCTTCCGTCGCTCTCTTTCCTTGCTGGGCGGGACCTTTGAGTTCGCCTCCCTTTTGCCACAAAATCATTCTCTGGAAAATGTTTTAAGAGAAGAAAACACAAGATAGCATAACATACCTTCTCTATCCTCACCAACTCGGCGTTTGCGTTTCACTGCAGGCGTCGGAGAGCCTTCCATCAATGGTGAAGCCTGCGTGAAGATATCAGCCGCAGCATTCTCGTGCAGCCGACGAAACCTCTCCACAGCAACATTCTTTTCCTGTATTCTAGTACCAGCTAATTTTCCTTCTTTAAATTTCGCCTCTTCCAGTATACGTGGACGTACCACAAGAATTTTCCGATATTTTACCCCCAAGCGAAGTTAATGGTCCATAGATGGCCTCCATCCGTTTTATGACATTGAGGACTACACTAGAAATACATCATAATTTGGCAGGCAAAGAGAAAAGTTGAAAAATACTCGGAATTTGAGTACTCTGGAATGTCAGAGGAGATGACGGCATTGATGACTGCTTGCCAATTTAATGGCTCAATTCGATTCTGCATACTGCAAGGACGGGCAGGTGTGTGAGAGGCAAGCTGAGCAAGAATCGTTGACAAAAAATTTGCAATTATGTACGTCAGGGAAGGTACATAGAAAGGAGGATCCGGATCATCGTCTTCGACCTCCAGGTCCAGGACTATAAGTCCGTCGTCTGATTCTTCCGAAGGATGAGCATCTGGTGAAATCTTGGACAAAGGATGGGAACGAGCTTTCATCACTTGAGACGCAACGACAGCAACTTCGTCCTCAAGCGTCCACTCTGGCTTTAGCACGTCTTCCAACATGACAGGCCAACGCGTCCATTGATCACGCCGTTTCCGCTTTTTCTTAGGACTTCCATTGCTTTTCGAACTAGAACGGATAGAAGATGATCTATCTGGGGAGTCGGAAATAAGAGGAGACGGCGAATTCAGTCGCTTCGTCTTCGAAGCATCCCCTGGTATATCATCCTCCAGATTCAACTGTGTGTCATCGTTCTGGGAAAGTACAAAGGGTGATGGCTTCGTTAGATACTTTGTAACATCCATAGTATCCCTAGTTCGTAGAGCGCGTAAGAGTGATGCATATTCAGACAATTCACGATGCAAGGCTGCCGGGACCCTTCGTTTTGACATTATAAGCACGGATGGGGAGCGATTTGTATCCGTGAGAACAATTATGTAAGAACTGTATATCCTTTGACAACCTTTGACCTGCTTTACACACAACCTCTACAATCAGAAATCAGTTCGTCTTTGTTCGCAATTGTTCAATTAGCGCTCTAACAATTTGTCTCTAGATTATGAGAGAGAAGTGGAAGAAAAAGAGATCTCGTAGGCTCAGGCGAAAGCGCAGAAAGATGAGAGCCCGTTCCAGTACGATATTCTTTGTCCCTAGTCCTTGCATTGGTTTGACCATGTTTCCTTTATTAACAGAATGATTGGTCTTGCAAGTCTTTCCCCTAGAGACACTCTCTACGACGTCCCTAACTACTTCATTGCAGAACCATGTGCACCATTTACCTTTTGTACAACACCATATTTCTGGATTGCGATCGAGTTACTCATTGTATGAAATACGATTTCACTTTCGCAGATCATAAGTATGTATTACACGAGAACTTCTTCGGTTGATGTCCCAGTAGACGATTGCAATAAGTGCCAGTCGTCTGGTTTCATGGCCATTACAAGATCCGCCATTAGAATTTGGTCACCGCTGAACATCTCCAGGTAGCAGCGCACATACTTCAGCAACTCTTCTTTCTTTTTTCCCTCGTATTTCTCGAATTCTATAGTCATATCTTTCTCGGCGAGCCAAGCAATCAAATAATCCAGATCTCTTTTGTCTGAGTGACTCTTGACGACCGTCTTTGGCCGCGTTGATTCGCGATTATGGTACCACCGTTTCATTTTGGTGAGCAACAATACTCCTGGGTGCAGTATTGGAATTGCTTTCATCACGCAGTGTCGACATCAAGGTAAGTAGTGCGAAAGTATCAAAGGGCTTCTTATTACTCACTGAAACCCGAATCATGCTGAATTCTGAAAAGTGGCCCCGCAACTGTAGGTAGACCTAGTGATCCAGCTGGCAATGTCTCAATCAAGACATTGTTCTTGGATGCACGTACAAGGTCGGCTCCTGCTAGGCCATCTACATATTCCTACACATTGTGGTTTGTTTTTTCATTATTCCCCAGAATACTTTTGACTTGCCATGACGAAGTAAATCTTCAGTGCCGCAGAAGCAAATTTCTTATTCAAGTCTGTCAGCTTCTGGCGTAGTTCCTCGATACCCAATTCTTTCACTTCGATCAGGACGTCAATATCGTATATATACCCATAATGATTTAGTATTGTGGTTAAGAACGCTCGCATGCAACTTATCTCTGTAGGACGACTGCTCCCAAGTAAAGCCCATGCAAATCCGCCAATGAAAGCATGAGGGCAATGAAGCTGATTGAGAGTATCGGATAAGGATGCTGCTGCAATAGATTGGTATTCTCTAGAGGTGGTTATCGAGATTTTAGTCGACATTAGGTGTGGAACTTCGAGTCATCCAGGTTTGGAATGTACTCGACCTGGAATGACGTCATACTTGGCTGGGACTTTGACTTTTCACATTTTCCTCCTGATCTTTCAGTCGTTTATTTTGCGAGATTGTCGATATAACAAGTATTGTATGCTTTGAGTCTTCTTCACATACAAATCGTGCATAGTAACCATACTCGATCAACAGAAATGGCAAAGTTACGAGTCTCTCGGCCGATTTTCAACATGACCAAACACTGACAGTGTCGGACCGAGCACTCCATTCCTTGTTCGCCACTGTTCTTCTACGTCTTTTCGTGCGTATAACCTTTTCAACATGTCTTTCCTGCTCACCAATACACCAGCTTCTGCCGCTTTGAGAAATGTACACATGTAAATTACTACATCAGGAAAACATGATGTTGCTTAATTCTGGTTTAAATCTACTTATTTGTCCTTAATATGAAATTAAGCAAAA